>Ga0207416_1000423_pt1 | contig 74960 bp, 66 predicted proteins | sample PaiPotPPM11metaG_FD_184107 | JGI IMG/M metagenome (GOLD analysis project Ga0207416, IMG submission 184107) | Iron sulfur acid spring bacterial and archeal communities from Banff, Canada, to study Microbial Dark Matter (Phase II) - Paint Pots PPM... ... | reverse complement strand
CATGCCCTGACGATCGAACCGCGCCGCCAACACAGTTGCTTCTCTCCCATATGCTCTTCCATCGTGGCGGATCTCCTGTCGCTTGTGTATGGGAGAGAAGGGGGTCGGGGGGTTATGAGGGTCCACGTCCCGCTCGCGCCCCCGCTTTCTCCTTGCGGTCCAGGCTCTCCAGCGCCGGCGGCGCCACCGGGTCGAGGCCGGCCTCACGGATCGCACGGTTCAGCGCGGCCACATCGTTCGCCAGTACGTCGCGCAGCCGGCCAAGCTGCACGTCGAGCTGCGCGGCAAGCTCGGCGAAGACCTCGCGCGCCTGCTTCGTCGGCGCCGCGTCGGCGCTGGCGATCACGGGCGGCAGGCCGGCTAGCTTCGGTACCAGCTTCGCAGGGTAGTTCAGCCGATCCAGTGCGCCCTTTGCGCGGCTGTCGATCAGCTCAGCCTCGATCTCCGTGAGCCGCTTCTTCAGCGCCGACGCGGCCTGTCGCAGCGCCGTACCGTTGTCCGCCGTCTTTGCCCGCGTCAGCCAGCGCTCCGCCTGGTCGCGCAGGTCGCGCAGCTGGATCACGGCGCCGTTCGCCTCCGAAATGCGGTCGCGCACTTCGAGCGCAAAGGCGTACTGCGCCTCGAAGTCGGCCTGTGTCGCCGCCACGCGCGGGTCTTTCAGGACCTCAAACGGCTGTGTCTGGCTCTCGCCGTTCACGCTCAGCCGCACCTGGTAGCTGCCGGGCGGCACGACCGGGCCGGCCACCTGCACGTCGGTCAGCGTCTCGCCGGGCAGCTTGCGGGCGTCGACGCCGCGCATGTTCCAAAGGAAGCGGTTGGCGCCCGCCTGCTTCGGCACCCGCAGCTCTTCGGCCTCCGCGGCCTTCGCCTCGGCCGTCTGGGCCTCGACGCCTTCCTCGCCCTCTTCACCCTCGGCCGGCGCCTCCACGGACGTTGCCGGCTCGGCCTCGTCCGGCTTGCTGGTGAAGGCCTTGAGCTCGTTGCCCCGAGCGTCGAGGAACGTCAGCGTAACAGCGCCTTGCGGCTCCTCTTTGAGCCAGTACGTCACGATCACGCCGTCCGGCGGGTTCTTGCCGGCGTCGAGCACGGTGCGGATCAGTTCGCCGTGCTCGCCCTTCTTCTCGGTGAAGGTCACGGCCCAGCCGAGGCCCATGTTGTAGTTCTTGCCCGCGTCGGCCGGGCGGCCGGCGCCGGGCAGCGGCCGCGTTCGATACGTCGGCCGCGGCTGGAAGAGGTGCAGTGCCTTGCCCGCGATCTCGCCCGCCAGTTGCCGCAACGGCGACAGATCGTCCAGCACCCAGAACGAGCGGCCGTGCGTGGCGGCGACGAGGTCGGTGTCCTTCACCTGCAGATCGTGCACGGGCACAGCGGGCAGGTTGGTTTGCAGCGGCTGCCAGCTCGCGCCGTCGTCGAAGCTGACGTAGACGCCGCGCTCCGTGCCGGCGTAGAGCAGGCCGCGCCGCGTCGGGTCTTCGCGGATCACGCGGGTGATGTCGCCGTCGCTCAGGCCGTTGGTGATCGGCTGCCAGGATTTGCCGTAGTCGCTGGTCTTGAGCAGGATGGGGCGGAAGTCGTCCAGCTTGTAGCGCGTGGCGGCGACGTAGGCGGTGGCGGCGTCGTGCGGCGAGGGCTCGATCGTGCAGATCGTGCTCCACTCGGGCAGGTCGGGCGGCGTGAGGTTCTGCCAGCTGCTGCCGTCGCGCGAGAGGTGGAGCAGGCCGTCGTCCGATCCGGCCCAGAGCAGCCTGCGTTCAAGCGGCGACTCGGCCAGGGCGAAGACGGTGCAGTAGTGCTCGGCGCCGGTCGTGTCCTTCGTGATCGGCCCGCCGGAGGGGCCGAGCTTGCTCGCGTCGTTGCGGGTGAGGTCCGGGCTGATCGGCTCCCAGCTCGAGCCTTCATCGAAAGACTGAAAGACGCGTTCGCCGGTGACGTAGAGCGTGTTCGGGTCGTGGGGCGAGATCAGGATCGGATAGGTCCACTGAAAGCGGTGTTTCAAGTCTTTGGCGCCGTAGCCGCTGTAGACCTCCGGCCACACGGTGACGATGCGCGTCTGCGCCGTGCCGTGGTCGTAGCGCAGCAGCGAGCCGCCGCCGCCCGGCGAGCTGCCCACGGCGCCGGAAAAGACGACGTTCGGGTTGTCCGGCCGGACTTGAATATGCCCGCTCTCCGAGCTGCCGACAGCGTAGCACTCGCCCCAGGGGATGGCGCCCGCTGCCGAGCGGCTGGGTACGCTGATCGCGGAGTTGTCCTGCTGGGTGCCGTAGACGCGGTAGGGGAACTGCGTGTCGATCGCGACGTGGTAGAACTGCGCGGTAGGCTGGTTGTAGATCGTGGACCAGCTCGCGCCGGCGTTGTAGCTGACGCAGGCGCCGCCGTCGTTGCCCTCGATCATGCGCTGCGGGTCGGCGGGGTCGATCCAGAGGTCGTGGTTGTCGCCGTGCGGCGTGGTCACGGGCGTGAACGTCTTGCCGCCGTCGCTGGAGCGCCACATTTTGAGATTGAGGCTGTAGACCGTCTCGGCGTCCTGCGGGTCGGCGAAGATGTGCATGTAGTACCAGGGCCGCTGGCGGATGTCGCGGTCCTCGCTGATGCGCTGCCAGTTCTCGCCGGCGTCATCCGAGCGGAACAGCCCGCCCTCCTCCGCCTCGACGATCGCCCAGACGCGCCCCGCCTTCGCCGGTGAGACGGCGACGCCGATGCGGCCCTTGATGCCTTTGGGCATGCCCGGCTTGTCCGAGAGATTCTGCCAGCTCTCGCCGCCATCGGTCGAGCGGTAGAGGCCCGAGTCCGGCCCGCCGCTTTCCAGCGTCCACGGCGTGCGGATCACCTGCCAGATCGCGGCGTAGAGCAGGCGCGGATTGTGCGGGTCCATCGAAAGGTCGGCGGCGCCGGCGCGCTCGCTGACGAACAGCGACTGCTGCCAGCTCTGGCCGCCGTCCTGCGAGCGGAAGACACCGCGTTCTTTGTTCGGCCCGAAGGCGTGGCCCAGCGCCGCGATGTAGACCGTGTCCGGGTCGTTGGGGTGCACGCGCACGCGGCTGATATGGCGCGTGTCCGCCAGACCGAGGTGCTGCCAGCTTCTGCCCGCATCGGTGGAGCGGTAGACGCCGTCGCCGTGGAGCACGTTGCCGCGGATGCAAGCCTCGCCCATGCCGGCGTAGATCACGTTCGGATCGGCGTCGGCGACGGCGATCGCGCCGACGGGCGCGGTCTTGAGGAAGCCGTCGGAGACGTTCTCCCAGTAGGTGCCGGCGTCCGTGGTCTTCCAGACGCCGCCGCCGCAGGCGCCGAAGTAGAACGTGGCCGGCTCAGCCGGGTCGCCGGCCACGGCCACGACACGCCCGCCGCGCGGCGGGCCGATCATCCGCCACTCCATCGTCTTGAGCAGAGCCTGATCCATCGGCATCGCTAACCTCCCGCGTGGCTGTCTCGGCCACCGCGCAGAGAATACAATTTCTACGGTGCGCGTGTCAGGCAGCGGGGGCGATCGGGGCGACGGCGCGCTGAAATCTGGAGGTTTGGTCGTGGTGGTGAATGCGTGGCCGGAGATCTTCGACGCGGAGCGACCCGCTTTTGGCAGCGCCGAATTACCTGATGGTCTGTTCTTCGCCTGTGACAATTGGCGCCTGGCGGGTCGCTGGGACGAGGCCGTCGTTCTGCTCAATGCCGCGCGTCCCCTCGCCCGGGACTACGGTGCGGAGGAGGAGGGCCGCCTGCTGGGGACGCTGGTGTGTACGTTGAACGACTGCTTCCACTTCCGCGCAGATCCCGGTGATCCGCTGGAGCGAGCGCTGGAGGACCTGACCGAGGTTGCAGAACAGGCGCACAGCGATCTGCTGTGCGCCGCGGCCTGGGATCAACGTGGTCTGGCCTTGCACTACGCCTATCTCAATGACCGCAACGCCGGCGAATTGCCCGAAGAACTGCAGTGTTTTGAGCGGGGCCTGCGCCTGCGCCAGGCGATCGGCCACACCGCGTATGAGGCCGAGTCCCTGTTCCATATTGGGTTGGTCCATCAGGTAGTGCGCGGCGACAGCAGCGCCGCACGGCCATACTTCGAACGCGCAAACAACATGGCACGACAGAGCGACAGCAGTGAACTGGCATCGTATACGGCGCGGCACCTGGGCTTTATCTACGTTCAGAACGGCGACACGTCCGCTGCCGAAGCTGCCCTGATCGAGTCGCTGCGGCTGCGCCGCATAGAAAGCTTCGTTCCGGGTATCGCCAGCGCCATGCTCACCCTGGCCGGCTTTCTCGCTCAGATCTACCAGCGCAACGCCGAAGCCATAGCGCTGGCGGGAGAGGCGCGAACCATGCTGTCCGGCATCGGCGCGACGGCGTATCTTGCGATCGCAGACCGGCAGCTCGAAGAGTTGCGGTCGTCGCACTCCGGTGGCAGCCGCTGATGGCGCGCATTCCGCTGGTCGAGTACGAGACCGCCCCGCGCGAGGTCCGCGCCCTGTACGACGCCCACGGCGGACCGGGGCAGCGCAACGTGGCGAAGCTGTTCGCCAACCAGGCCGACTTCCTCGCCGGCTTCTATGCCTTCGTGGACGGCCTCTACCGGCATAACGAACTGCCGGCGCGGCTGCGCGAACTGGCGTACCTGCGCGCCTCGCAGCTCAACTCCTGCCACTACTGAGTGCCGACGCACCTGGCGCTCGGTTCGAGCGCCGGCATCACGGATGAAGAGCTGTCCTGGCTGAACGGCTGGCCAGAGGCGCCTGTCTTCGACGAAACGGACCGCCTCGTGCTGCGCTACGCCGACGTTCTGACACGAGAGAACCGCGTCGACGCCGATCTGTACGCCGCGCTCTCGGTCTGCTTCCCGCCGCGGCAACTGTTCGAGTTGTGCCTGGCCGTCAGCCTGGCCTCGCTGGTCAACCGCGTCCACGCCACGTTTCTCACGGATGTGGACGAGCGCACCGCCGCCAGGGTGCAAAGCATGGATCTGCACGAACGGCGCGCCGGCAGCGCGGATACCGGCTGAACCGAGGGACTGCGCGAAACTCGAACTGCTGTGCCTCGGCGGCCTGTTCCACGTCGAGCCCACGATCTTATGACCAGCAACGCGTGAGCCATCCCAATACCCACACCACGAGCAGGGGTCCGCAAGCGGGCGTTCGCCATATGATGGATCGCGTATCTAGCCAGGAGCACATCGCGTTGATACCTTCCGGCATCGATGATCGCCTGCTCGACAGCCTGGTACCTGGCGGCGCTCGTGCCCTGGCGAGCAGGGATAGCCAGAAGGCTATTCCAGCGATCGCGAAGGATCAGGCGCTACTCCGCGAAATCGAAGATGCGATCCAGACGTTGCCCACCTCGCATAACCTGCTCACCGGCGACGGTCGCAGCATGGCACACATTCCCGATGCCAGTGTTCACCTCGTCGTGACGTCACCGCCGTACTGGACGCTGAAGGAGTATGCCGACCATCCTGCTCAGCTTGGCCACGTCGACGACTACACGCTGTTTTTGGACGAACTGGACAAGGTGTGGAGTGAGGCCTTCCGTGTGCTTGTACCGGGAGGACGCCTCGTTGTCGTAGTTGGTGATGTATGTCTGCCGCGCCGCCGGTTTGGCCGCCACGTCGTTTTTCCGTTGCATGCCAGCATTCAAGAACATTGCCGCACCATTGGCTTCGACAACCTGGCGCCGATCATTTGGCACAAAATTGCAAACGCGAAGCTGGAAGTAGAGAACGGATCCAGCTTTCTCGGCAAGCCCTACGAGCCAAACGGGATCATCAAAAACGACATAGAGTATATTTTGTTTCAGAGAAAGCCAGGAGGATATCGACAGCCGTCGCTTGCGGCACGGATTCTCTCGGTGATCCCCGCTGAGGCTCATAAGGACTGGTTTCAACAGATTTGGACATTGCCCGGTGCTTCAACTCGGCGGCATCCGGCGCCGTTCCCGCTCAAGCTGGCTGAGCGTCTGGTGCGGATGTTCTCATTCGCCGGAGACACCGTGCTTGACCCGTTCATGGGCACGGGGACGACGAACCTGGCCGCCCGTCGCTGGGGCAGGAACAGCATCGGCATCGAGGTTATCCCGGAGTATCACGACCTCGCTCAGCGCCGGATGGATGCCCGAGATGGTGTGCAACTGGCACTCGCATCAGGGGAATGACCGGCGTGTTTCTCGTTCCATCGTACGTATTCGCCGAGGCCGTACGGGCGTTCTGGGGGACTCGCATGCGCCAGTCGAGTGCCCAGACAGCTCGCGGTACGGCCGATCAGGGTGCGCGCGGCGCTGTCACCGGCGGCGCGCAGATGAACGGCTTTGTGCGAACCATTGTGACACTGATGGTCAACTCAGGAGTGAGGCCAGAGTCCATCTTTGTGGATCGTGGTGCTATCCCGATGGACTACGGCGCGGGCAGCACGACAAGCTTGCCTGGCTACTACCGCCCCACGAAGAAGTGGGACATCGTGGTAGTTGAGCGTGGAGATCTCATCGCTGCAATTGAACTGAAGTCCCAGATCGGACCATCTTTCGGGAATAACTTCAACAACCGGACCGAAGAGGCGATCGGAACCGCGGCCGATATCTGGACAGCCTATCGCGAGGGCGCGTTCGGTACGTCCGCGACTCCCTGGCTTGGCTACCTTTTCTTGCTCGAAGATTGTGCGGACTCCCGGAGACCGGTCCCAGCTCGAACGCCGCACTTTGCGGTGTTTCCGGAGTTCGTCGGAGCTTCGTACGCGCTTCGCTATGAGTTGCTGTGTCGAAGGCTGGTCCGTGAACGCCAGTACAGCGCGGCCTGCTTTCTCATGGCCGACGCGGCACACGCCGATGCGGCAGAGAACTATACCGAGCCCGCTCAGGATCTCGCCGGTGAGCGTTTTCTGACGCAACTATTGTCGCACGTGTCAGCCAATGCCCGGTAGTAGGGCGCGGTTTCGCTGAGCTGGTTCATCGACAGGCGCAACGTCATCCGTAGTCAGGAATCTGGCCGAAGCGCTCGCGCAGGCCGGCGCGGCCGGCAGGCGTGAGGCGCACCGCACGGCTCGATGGACGCGGCTCAATCCAGCGCAGCTCGATCAGCCGGCGGGCCAGCGCCGTGGCCAGCGACCCGGCGAGATGGTGCCGCCGCTGGGTCCGGTCAAGGCAGGGGCGCAGCAGCGGGCGCCGTGCACGGCAGAGCGCGGCGATGTCGATACCGAACGTGCCGAACGCCGAGCGGCCAGGCTCGGTCAGTTCGAAGCCGCCCTCTGTACGGCTGATCCAGCCGCCTGCAACCAGCGCCTCGGTCAGCCTTACACCGAGCGTTCCGGCCAGGTGGTCGTAGCAGAGGCGGGCGAAACGCAGCTCCGAAGCGATCCGTGGCCCGTCTTCGTGCGGCTCGGCAGCGGACAGCGTCTCATTGAGCAGGGCGAGCGCCTCGAGAGTGCGCACAACCCGCGCGCCGGCGATGCGGAAATAGCGGTGCCGGCCCTGCTGCTCGACGGCGAGCAGACCGGCCTCAAGCAGGCGCGCGAGATGGCTGCTGGCGGTTTGCGGCGTCACGCGGGCGCGACGAGCGAGCTCGCCGGCGGGTAGGGCGCGCCCATCGCTGAGCGCGGCAAGCATGGCGGCGCGCGCCGGCTCGGCAAGCAAAGCCGCAGTCGTGGTGATCTCTGCGTCGCGCAGCATGCTTCGATGCTACTCGAAGCGATCGCCGCCTACCATTGCCGCAGCAACCAAAAGGAGCGAAACCATGTCGCAAGAGCACAGCTCTGCCGCGGATTGCGCCCGCATCTTCGAGCAGTGGCAGGAGCGGGCGCGGGCGGGCGATGTCGAAGGCACGCTGGCGCTCTACGCCGAGGACGCCGTGCTGGAATCGCCGCTCATTCCCGCCATCATGGGCGTGGAACGCGGCGTGCTGCGTGGCCACGCCGAGATCCGCCCGTTCTTCGAGGAAGGCACGCGCCGCCGTCCGAACGAGTTGGTGCGCTGGCACCGCAGCGGCGCCTACTTCTGCGCCAACGGCATGCTCGTCTGGGAGTACCCGCGCGAGGCGCCGGACGGCGATCAGGTCGACATCGCCGAGTTCATGGAGCTTCGCGACGGCAAGATTCAGCATCACCGCATCTACTGGGGCTGGTTCGGTGTGCGGATGCTGCAGCAGTCGGCGGCGCGAAAGGCGGCGCCCTGAGTCAGCACACGGCACGACCCTTGTTCGATGGGTCCGAGTGCGTTTCGGCCAGCATGGTGAGAAACGCCGCGGCGGCGGGAGCGGGCCGCGCGCCGGTGCGTTGCAGCAAATACCACGGCCGGCGCAGGTCCAGCCCGTCGATGCGGAAGCCGCGCAACCTGCCCGCGGCGACTTCGTCCACCACGGCATAGCGCGAGATGAACGAGGCGCCGAGCCCGGCCGCGACCGCGCGCTTGATCGCTTCGATGTTGCCCAGCTCCATCGCTGGCGGCCATTCGACGCCGAGGGCGCGCAGCCGCCCATCCACCAGCGTACGGGTGAAGGCCGTTGGCTCGCGGGCGAGATAGCGCAGACGCGTCAACTCGTCCAGTGACAGCACGCCGTCGGCCACGACGCGCTCAGGCACGAACGCGGGCGGCGCCATCAGCAACAGCTCGTCCTCGAGCAGCGGTGTTGCGCTGAGACGATCGTCCTGGGCCAGCCCTTCGACCACGCCGAGTGCAGACTCGCCATCGGCGACGCGCCGCGCCACGCGGGCACTGACATCGACCTCGAGCAACACCTCGATCGCGGGGTACGCTCGGGCGAACGCGCCGAGCAGCGGCGGCAGCCAATACGTCGCCGGCGTCGGGCTGGCCGCAACCCGCAGCCTGCCGCTGGCCACGCCGCGCACTTCGGCCAGCGCGTGCGCGGCCTCGTCCAGCAGCGCCGTAACCCGCTCGGCATAGGGCAGCAAGGCTTCGCCCGCGTCGGTCAACTCGATGCGCCGCGGCAGCCGTTCGAAGAGGCGCACGCCGTGCTCGCGCTCCAGCGCTTCGATCTGCTGGCTGACGGCGGACTGCGTCAGGTGCTGCGACTCGGCGGCGCGGCTGAAGCTGCGCTGCTGCGCCACCGCAAGAAAGAGCCTGAGCTGATGGCTGGTCACCGCGTTCTGCCCATTATTCAGTAGCAGAGCTAATGTTATACATTATGAACTCGTACTTGCCTAATCAGCAAACCGGCCCGATCATGAAAGCACGGAGCCGAAGCGGCGCGGCAAACACAGAGGAGCGATACGGTGGGCGCAAACCTTGCAGCGTATGCGGCGTTGGGCCTGACGGCGGGCGTGCTGAGCGGCCTTGTGGGCATCGGCGGCGGCATCCTGATCGTGCCGGCGCTCGTCGTGCTCTTCGGCCTCTCGCAGCACCAGGCGCAGGGCACGACACTGGCATTGCTCGTGCCGCCGATCGGCTTTCTCGGCGCCTGGACGTACTACAAACAGGGCTACGTCGATCTGCGGCTGGCAGCGCTGATCGCGGCCGGCTTCTTCCTCGGCAGCCTGTTCGGGGCGCAGTTCTCGGTTGGCCTCTCGGACAAAATGCTGGCCCGCGTGTTCGGCGGCGCCGTGGTGCTGATCGGCGCGAAGATGCTGATCGGCGCATAACCGGCGCGCTCAGCCAGAGCGCCGCGCTCTGCCTTCCGTGCAGTAGATCGCCAGCGTCTCCCGCGCGAGGGCGACGAGCCGCTCGCGCAGCCCATTCGGCTCGACCACCTCGGCCAGCGCGCCGAACGAGAGGATGTAGCCGCACGCCTCCGCCTCGGACTCGAACGAGAGCTGCAGGATGCTCCAGCCATCGTCGTCCGGCTGCGACTGCGCCTCGACGCGCAGATAGGCGCCGACGCTGCCCAGCCGCGAGAGCATCTCCGGTGCGACGCGCAGCGTGACCGGATACCGCGGCAGGCTGGCCGTGAAGCGCTCACTCGATGCTGCCCAATACGCCGCAAGATCGAACTCCGGTGGCCGCACCGCCGGCTCCGCGAGCAGCGCCGCCTCCTGCACGCGCGAGACGCGATAGGTCCGGATCTCGCCTTCCACCGCGGCGATGAGATACCAGACGCGCCCCTTGGCCACGAGGCCGAGCGGATCGACTGTGCGCTGTACATGGCTGCCGTCGCCGCGCTCGTAGATCAGGTCGAGCCGGCGATCCTGCCAGACGGCCTCCTGCAGCGCCGGCAGAAACGGCGCCGGCTCCCAGCCGCGCCGCCAACCACCCGTGTCCACATAAATGCGCTGCCGCGCATATTCGGCGTCGTGCCGGCGCAGCGAGGGCAGCGCCACCAGCAGCTTGATCAGCCCGCTCTCCGACGCGCGTTGCAGGCCCAGGTCGGCGAGCAGCGCGGGCGGCGTGCCAAGGAAGAGCGCTTGCACCTCCGCCTCGTTCAGTCCGGGTACGTCGACGTGATAGTGTTCCGGCAAAACCCAGCCGCCGCCGCGCCCGCGCTCGGCGTAGACCGGCACACCGGCGGCGCTCAGCGCCTCCATGTCGCGCTGGATCGTGCGCTCGGAGACTTCGAGCCGCTCGGCCAGCGTGCGAGCGGTCAGGCGGCGCTGCGCCTGCATCAGCAGCAGGATCGAGAGCAGGCGGTCGGCACGCACGGCGCGTTCGTCCCCTTCGTCGGTGCATCGATGAGCTGCCTTCATCGTAGCTGGAAAATAAGACAGGTGCTGACAGGTTTCATGGCATACGCTGTGCCGTGCGACGCGCCGTTGATGGCGCCGCGAGGAGGACAACCGATGTCCAATCAGCAAAGCGCCACGGCGCTGGCACAGCCGGCGCGCGACCGCCCCGACATCCCCGCCGGCTACGGCATTCACGGCGGCGAGGAGGGGATGCTGCCCTGGATATGGGTGCGCCGGCGGCTCGAAGCTGCGCAGAATTACTGGATCTGCAGCGCCCGTCCGGACGGCCGGCCGCACGCCATGCCGGTGTGGGGCGTATGGGTGGATGACACACTCCTGTTTGGCACCGGCCGCGACACGCGCAAGGCGCGCAATATCGCCGCCAATCCGCATGTTGCGGTGCATCTGGAGAGCGGCGACGACACGGTGATCGTCGAAGGCGTGGCCGAGGAGCTGCACGACTCGGCGCTGCTGGCGAAGGGCGACGCGGCCTATCTGGCCAAGTACGTCGATCCGGCCTCGGGCGAGGGATTTCATCTCACGCCGCCCGAAGGGGGCGACAGCTCGGTCTACTGCCTGCGTCCACGCATAGCGCAGGCCTGGCGCGAGGCGAGCTTTCCGGCGACGGCGACGCGCTTTCGGTTTGGATAGCCCTCATAACTCCCCTTCACCTGCTCTCTCATACACAGGCCGTGGGAGATCTGCTGCATGCAACGAGCAGTATGGGAGAGCAGGGGCGATCCGGCGCGGAGCGTTTCGAAGAGCATCTGGTTAGCAACAGGCTGCAGGGGCGCAAGCACCGGCGCGCCGGCGAACTGAACGCTCGCTCGGATCGCGCGCTGCAGGATCGCCCGTCGCTCCCATACGCTCTTGAACAGCCGTAGATCTCCTGGCGTCTGCGTATGGAAGAGACGGGACGGGGGGCGTCAGGGCCGCTCGCCCACGACCAGCACGTGCGAGCTGAGGCCCAGCAGCGTCGGCTCGTGCTCCACGGCGCGGATCGCCTCCAGCAGCAGCTCGCGCCGGCGCGCGTCATTCCACCAGGCGGCCAGATCGCGCACCGCGAACTGCGGCCCTTCGACGGCCACGCGATCGACGATCGCGAAGCCTGCTTCGGCCACCTCGTCGCGCAGTTCGTCCGGGTGATGGAAGTAGGCTGTGGTCCAGTAACGCTTCTCCGTCGGGTTGCGGTGCTGGCCGTCGCGCAGTCCGCGCCACATCAGCGGCAGAAACGCCGGATCGTCCATCTGCTCGAAGTAGAGGCCCGAAAACAGGCCGGCGAAGCGCGAGACGCCGACCGCGAAGACGCGGCCGCCCGGTTTCAGCACACGCAGCGCCTCCTGCAAGGCACGAAGCCGATCGTCGCGTTCGGTCAGATGATAGAGCGGTCCAAGCAGCAGCACGGCATCCGCACACATCTGCGCGAGCGGCAGCGTCCGTGCATCGCCCAGGATGATGCCCGCGAGCGGCGCTGCCGGCCGCTCGCTCTCTGCGTCGCGCACCAGCCGCGTATGCGCGGCCACGAGATCGAGCAGCACCACGCGGTAGCCCGCAGCCGCGAGCCAGCGTGCATACATGCCGGCGCCACCGCCGATATCGGCGATCAGCGCCGGCGCGGCGGGCAGATGGCGCAGCAGCAGTTCCTGCATGCGCGCCAGCTCCAGCGCGCCTCCGGCGTCCACCGTCAGCCGCACGGTTTCCGGCTCGCGCGTGTAGTACGCCACGACCTCGGCCATTGCCGGGGTCAGCGCCGTCGCGGCGCCAGTTTCGCGCGCATCGCCTGTCATCGTCTGTGCAGGATACATGACGCGCGGAAACCGCGGCAGCGCTACGATGCTGCACGATACGGCCTGCACATCCGAGGAGGCGCCGCCATGCCCGACATCCGCGATCTGTCCGAGCAGCTCTGGAACGGCACGCTGAGCACGGCCGAAATGCACCCGGTACACGGGCGCGTGCCGGAGGGCCAGGAGCTGGCCGAGGGGCTGCTCTACTACAAGGGCGTCGCCAGCGCCAACACGCTGGACAGCGGCGACGGGCTGGTGATGCTCGATACGGGCGCGATCAACGACCGCCGCCGGCTGCACGAGGCGGTGCGCGCCTGGCGGCCGCGGGCGCCGCTCGTCGCGGCGGTCTTCTCGCACCATCACGTGGACCACATCTTCGGCACCGTCCCCTTTGAAGAAGAGGCGAAGGCGCAGGACTGGGCGCCGCCGCGCGTCTACGCCCACGCGCTGATTCCGGCGAACTTCGACCGCTACCGCAAGACCCTGGGCTGGAACACCGCGATCAACCTGCGCCAGTTCGAGCTGCCGCCCGACCGTTTCCGCTGGCCGGCCGAGTACCGCTATCCCGACGTGACCTATCAGCAGGCGCTCACGTTCACCGTTGGCGATCTGACCTTCGCGCTGCGCCACGCCCGCGGCGAGACCGAAGACGCGACCTGGACCTGGGTGCCGGAGCGGCGCATCCTCGCACCCGGCGACCTCTTCATCTGGGCCGTGCCGAACGCGGGCAATCCGCAGAAAGTGCAGCGCTACGCCGGCGAATGGGCGGCGGCGCTGCGCGAGATGGCGGCGCTTGGCGCCGAGATCATGCTGCCGGGCCACGGCCTGCCGATCTTCGGCGCCGAGCGCATTCGCGTTGCCCTGCTGGATACAGCCGAGCTGCTCGATTCGCTGGAGGCGCAGGTGTTGGCGCTGATGAACGCTGGCGCCACGCTCGACCGCGTGCTGCACGAAGTCCAGCCGCCCGCGCAGCTACTGGAGAAGCCGTACCTGCGCCCCGTCTACGACGACCCGCAGTTCCTGCTGCGCAACATCTGGCGGCTGTACGGCGGCTGGTGGGACGGCGAGCCTGACAACCTGCTGCCCGCGCCCCGCGCCGAGCAGGCGCACGAATGGGTGCGGCTCGCCGGCGGCCTGGCGAACGTAATCGCGCGGGCGGCGGCGCTGAAGGAAGAAGGCAACCTGCGCCTTGCCTGCCACCTGATCGAGTTCGCCGCGATCGCCGAGCCGGCCTCGCGCGAGGCGCACGAGCTGCGCCGCGCGATCTACGCGCAGCGCGCCAGCCGCGAGCAGTCGAGCATGGCCCGCAACATTCTCAACCACGCCGCGCAGGCGAGCGCCCAGGGCAAGCGCGACTTCGCCGGCCAGGCGTAAGCGGCGGGCGTATACTGGATGTAGCACGCTCAGGACGAACACGATGAAACGCAAGCCTGCGCCGGCTACGGACGATCCGTGCATCGAGCGACTTGCATACACGGCGCCCGACCAGATCGAGTGGATTCAGAAGTCCGAAGCGCATCTGGCAGCCGAGGCGGAACTTGCGGCGAAGCAGGCCGCGGCACGCGACGCCGGCGACGCGCAGCCGGCGCACCCGGCGAATTGAGCCGGATGTCCGGACCAGCTCGCGCGTTCGAACAACGCCGCGAGGCGTTGATCACCCGGCTTGAAGCGCTGGCCGGCCATGACCAGCGCATCGTCGCGCTCTGGCTGCAGGGCAGCCTTGCGGCGGGCACGGCCGATGCGCTCTCGGATGTCGATGCCTATCTCGCGATCGCGGACGAGCAGTTCGACGCGGTCTACGCCGCCCGGCTCCAACTGGCCGCAATGCTCGGCGACGTGCTCGCATGGGCGGACGCGATCGTGCCGGGGCTCAACGCCCTGCACTGCGTGCTCGCCGGCCCGGTGAAGCTCGACCTCTTCTTCGAGCGAGCGAGTCAGGCGCCGAACGTCAATCGGCCTGCCGTGCGCGTGCTGGTCGATAAGGCCGGGCTGGGGCCGCGGCTGAAAACCGGCTGGCGGCCGTCGCCGGCGAGCACGGCACAGCGCATGGACGCGGTGTTTCGCGGCACCCGGCAGGGCTGCACCTGGCCGGTGCGGCTCTTGCTGCGCGGGCAGTGGTCCATCTTCGCGATGGCCGAGCTGGAGGTCATCAACGACAACTTGGCGCTGCTCATGGCCGTGCAAACCGATCCCGCGCTGCTCTTTCACAACCGGTTCTCGTACCCGCGCCTGCTGCGCCCGGAGCAGCGGGCCGAGCTGGACGGCCTGACGCGGGTGCTGCTGGAAGCGGTTGTCCGTCGCGATCTCGCCGCCATGCGCGACGCCCACCTGCGCATCTACGACGCGCTCGTGCGCGAAGGGCGCGCCGCCTACGCCGCGCTCGGCATGGAGTATCCCGGCACTGAAGCCGGCGATGCGGCCATCCGTGCATTTTATGAGCGCGACTGGCCGCGGTAGGCCGCCGAGCAACCCTTGCCCCGCGCGCTGCATCAATACAAGCCCGCCCCACCAGGCCTGGCTGCATGGTGCGCGGCGACGCTGCCTGGCGCACTGCTCAAGCGCGGGGCTGGGCGGCCTCAACGACGTGCCCGTAGAACGCCGTTTGGCATGCCGGGCCGCAGAAATGCGCGCGGAGATCGGTGAGCTCGCTCTGGCAGTGGGCGCAGAAACGCGGCATCGTGCCATGCTCGCAGTAAAAGGCGATCTGGCGTTCGAGATCGGCGACGATGGCGGCCACAGTGCTCTTCGGCAGCAAGCGCCGAAGGTCGTTTGCGAACGAAATAAGCTGCAAGTCCTCCGGCCAGTCGGTCAGCAGCAGCGGCGGGGCGTCGGGATATTTCAAACGATGGAGCAGATAGGCCAGGCGATCGGCTTCGCGTCCGAGATAGGCGGCTGGCATCCGGACGAGACCTTTCCTCTAAACTGCGAGCGCGGGGCAGAGCCCAAGCTCACGATAGAGGTCCGATCCCGGTGTGACGAGCCCTCCGCGGCGGTTATGGTCCACTGTCAGGAAACTGGCATCACGGTCAGCATGGGCTTGTCCTCAGCGGCGCCGGGCGGTGGTTGTGACGCCACGAGGGCATGCGGCGCCGCTGCTGGCGCTGAGCCTCTGTCCACCACACCCAGCAGCGGGCATGGAACGCCTGCGGCCCTTCCAGCGTCCCGCTGTCCATCCGTACCGTCAGCGTCTCGTCGATCGGAGCGATGGAATGACCACATGCGGCGCACATTGAGCGCATCGTCGCCTCCCTCGCCGCGGCCCCTCAGCGACCGGGCGTGCTTCTTCCTCAGTTGTGTGGCTGAAGCCGTCAGTCGTGGTGCAGACGTTGACTATTCCTCGACGCCGTCGCCACGCTGCCGAGCCGCTGCCGTACTGTCCGCGGCGGAGCATGATCATTGCTGCCTGAATGTATAAACGGTCCGCAGCGGCCAATTTGCACGGCCGAACCCGCATTGCCGATCGCGTCCGTGGATCGCTCGCAGCGCGTCAACATTGACGTGCGCGTTACGGTTGGGCTACGCTCCCGCCAGTGTCGCGCAGAGCACAGGGAGCAGGGCTATGGCCGAACCGATCGTGCAGACGAGCGCCGGAGCAGTGCAGGGCGGCGCCGAGCCCAACGGGGTTCTCGTCTTCAAGGGTTTGCCCTACGGCGCACCAACCGGGGGTGAGCGCCGCTTCCTGCCGCCGCTGGCGGCCGCGCCGTGGAGCGGCGTGCGCGACGCCGCGGCCTTCGGGCCGATCTGTCCGCAGGGCGGCGCCGTCGCCAGCGGCTCGCTTGCCGACCAGCGTACGATCGGCTTTCTGCCCGACCTGCCGCAGAGCGAGGACTGCCTCGTGCTCAACGTCTGGACGCCGGGCGTTGGCGATGTGGCGGGCCGGCCGGTGATGGTCTGGCTGCACGGCCGCGGCTACGCCGAGGGCGCGGGCTCCGAGGGCTGGTACAACGGCGCTGCGCTGGCGCGGCGCGGCGATGTCGTCGTCGTCACGATCAACCACCGGCTCAACGTCTTCGGCTACCTGCATCTCGCCGATCTCGATCCCGCCTTCGCCGGATCGGGTGTCGCGGGGCTGCTCGACGTGGTGCTGGCGCTCGAGTGGGTGCGCGACAATATCGCGGCCTTCGGCGGCGACCCGGGCAACGTCACGATCTTCGGCGAGTCGGGCGGAGGCGCCAAAGTCAGCACGCTGCTCGCCATGCCCGCGGCCGCGGGGCTGTTTCACCGCGCGATCGTGCAGAGCGGCCCCAGCCTGCGCGGCACGGAGGCAGCGGAGGGCACCGCGTTCGCTGAGCGGCTGCTGGCGCATTTCGGCCTCAAGCCGAACGAGGCTGCGAAGCTGCAAACGCTTCCCTTCGAGCAGCTCACCGAGGCGCTGGCGAGCATGCCCCCACCGCCCGACGGCACGGCGACCATGGCCGGTGCGCCGCGGCGCACCGCGCTCTGGCTGCGCCCGGTGGTTGACGGCACGTACTTACCGCGGCACCCGTTCGACCCGGTCGCCGCGCCGACGGCGGCGCCTGTGCCGCTGCTGATCGGCACGAACAAAGACGAAGCCGCGCTGTTCCTCGCCGGCGATCCGCGCAGGCGCCGCCTTGAAGAGTACGAGCTGCTTGAGCGGCTGACGCGGCTGCTGGGTGAGCGGCGCGACGAGATTCTGGAGGTCTACCGCCGCAACCGCCCCGACGCCACGCCGTGGGATCTGCTGATCGGCATCTCCAGCGAGCCGACGCGGCTGGCCTCGATTCAGCTCGCGGAGCGCAAGGCGGCGGGCGGCCCGGCGCCGGTCTTCATGTATCTGTTCACCTGGGAGAGCGATGCGCTGGGCGGGTTGTTCAAGTCCTGCCACGCCCTGGAGATTCCGTTCGTCTTCAACCAGCCCGATGCGGCGCCGTTCACGGGCAGCAAAGCCAACCGTGGCGAACTGGCCGCCTCGATGAGCGACGCCTGGGCCGCATTCGCCCGCACCGGCGACCCGAACTGCTCCGGTCTGCCGCACTGGCCGGCGTACACGACGGACCGGCGCAGCACCATGCTCTTCGACGTACCCTGCCGCGTCGAAGATGACCCGCGGCGCGAAGAGCGGCTGGTCTGGGAAGGCATGGCGCTGCGGCGGTAGAGCTCCGGTCAAGTACCTTACGTTGTGCCGCGATCGCGCTCCTCCGGCGGCGGCCCATGCCCTGGCTCGACCTCGCACACGGGAGTCATCCGGCCAAGAACATCCGGATCGCTATGCTGTGGTCGTAGGCGTACTCGAAGATGCCGACGTGCCCGCCGCGCGGCATCACCTGCAGCCCGAGGCGTTCCTCACGCCGGAATCTGCGCGAACCGCGCCGTCTACGCGCTGACCCGGCTCCATCAGCAGCAAAACACGGCCTTGACAGCGAAAAGGGGGGGGTGTACACCCTGTCCATACAAGGTACCCCGTGCAGTCGATAGGCCTTATCTCGATCGATTCTTGCACGACGCGTGCGTTCTCACCTTCCCTCAGCCATGGGTGCAACGGGGCGTGGCCGCGCTGGCTACGGCTCTTGCTGGTCATTCCTTGATCAGCCGAGGAGGGACGTTATGGAGAGCAGCGGGTACTGGCAACACCTGGCTCAGGGCGGGCGGACCACGCGCCGGCGGGTGCTGGCCACCGGCGGCGCGGCCGCCGGCACGCTGTTCCTCGCGGCCTGCAGCGGATCGGGCAGCAAGAAGAGCAGTAGCAGCACCGGCAATGCGGGCGCCAACACGCAGGCCGGAGCCCCCACGTCGTCGGGGTCCGTTGCCAGCGGCGCGCCGCTCACGGCGACGGCGTCCGCGAATGGCTCACGTGGCAACCCGACGTCACCTATCTACCTGGATGCGAAGAGCAAACCGGTCACCGGCAAGGAGACTATCGAGGAGCTGCGGGAGCGCTTCCATCCCCGTAACCTCAAGTACTTACCCGGCTGGAAGAACAACCCCAAGTACGGTGGTACGCTGCGCTGGTTCAGCGACATGCCGACGAGCTGGGACTTCTCCGACGCGGCAGCATCGCTCCTGGCCAGTTATGCGATGTTCCACAACGGTCTGATGACGTTCGAGATGGGCGATCTGAGCGACAACCTGAACCTGGTCACGACCGAGCTGGACCTGGCGAAATCCTATGAGCAGACCGATCAGTTGACCCTGACCTTCAAGCTCCAGCCGAACGTCAAATGGCAGAACGTGCCGCCGGTGAACGGGCGTCTGTTCACCTCCGAGGACGTCAAGTACTGCACCGAGGTCTACCAGAAAGCGCCCGTGCAGAGCACGATCTACCGCGACGTCGATCACGTCGAGGTGCCGGACGCCAATACCGTCGTATTCAAGATGAAGCAGCCCGTCGCGTACTTCTTGAACGTCCTGCGCCAACCACACAACCTCATCTTCTCGCGCGAGCAGCACGACTCGCCCAACGGCCTCAAGGACGGCCCGATCGGAACCGGTGCGTTCATTTTCACCGGCGGAACACTGCACGTTGGTTGGAAAGCGCGCAAGAACCCGGACTATTTTAAGAAGGATAAGTGGACCGGCCAACAGTTGCCGTATCTCGACGGGATAGAGACGCTGTACGTGGCCGATTCGAACGCGGCCGTGGCCGGCGTGCGATCGAAACAGGTCGACGTATACGGGGCGCCCACACGTAACATCTGGATGGACCTGCTCAAGACCAACCCGGAGTTGGTCACCCAGATCACCACGCCGCCGCCGAGCTATCAGCCCTTCATCGGCATCCGTAACGATAAGCCACCGTTCAACGATCCGCGCGTGCGGCAGGCGATGTCGTTGGCGATCGATCGTCAAGCCATCATTGATAGCGTGTTCTTCGGCATGGCCGGCTATGGCTACGCACAAGATTGGACGTACTTCGGCCAGGAGTGGCCCTGGACGCTGGACCAGGTCGGCCAGTACATGCAGTTCGACGTGAAGAAGGCCAAGCAGCTCCTGGCCGCCGCGGGCCTCAGTAACGGTATCGGCCGCAAGATGGAACTCTATCACGTGGCCGCGACCGGCTACAACTTCGACACGGGGCAGCTAGTGGCCGACAACTGGCAGCGCAACCTCGGCATCGACGTGACGCAGACGACGCCACCCGACTACGCGTCCTGGGTGAACAAGCTGTACAACGTCCAGTATGACGACACGATCGTTGTCGGTGTGGCCGGCCCAAGCCTTGACCCGGATGCGTACGCGTTCGACCCGCTGAACTCACATTCGACCAAGAACTATTTCAAAGTCAATGACCCGCAACTGGATCAACTGACCCAGGCGCAGCGGGTGGAGTTCGACGTTCCCAAGCGCCAGGGGATCTTGCGGGAAATCATGGCCCGCGACCTAGATCAGGCCTACCGGATGTGGACGGTGACCCAGTACAAGATCAACGCCCGCTTCCCGTATCTGTACAACGCGGTCGATCAGGTCCACGCCTGGGGACCGGCGGGCTGGGGCTCCAAAGTCTGTGAGCTGATCTGGATGGACAAGTAGCCCTCTCGGCGGGAGCAGGCGGGCATGCGATCGAGCCCGCGGACTGTGGGGCACCGGCAATGACGAACTACATCATCCGGCGCACGGCCGCCGCGGTGTTCGTCCTGCTCGTCATGTCCATCGTCATCTTCCGGCTGGTGCACTGGCTGCCGGGCGACGTCCTGCTGGTGAAGCTCGGGGAAGGCGGACGGGTTGCGCCGGCCCAAATGGCGCTGGCGCGCAAGGAGATGGGGCTCGACCGGCCGCTGGTGGTGCAATACACCTCATGGTTGGGCAACATCGTGCGCGGCAATTTCGGGCACTCGCTGCTCTACCCGAACAAGACCGTGCTCGGCCTGTACGGCGACGGCCTGCCCATCACCATCGAACTGGCCGTGCTTGGGCTCATCCTGGCGCTGCTGATCGCGATCCCGGTCGGCGTGCTCTCCGCGGTCAAGCAGGATACCTGGCTGGACTATGTCACCCGCGTCACCGCGATCGCTGGGCTTGCGGTGCCTAGCTTTTGGCTCGGAACCCTCGCCTTGCTGTACGGACAGCTCTGGTTCCACTGGACACCACCGTTGCGGTACATCTCATTCGGGCGAAACCCGGGCAGCAACATGCAGATGTTTGTCTTGCCCGCCGTGATTCTCGGCTTCGGCATCGGCGCGGGGATGACCCGCATTACGCGGAGCAGCGTGCTGGAAGCGCTGCGCAACGACTACGTGCGCACGGCGCGGGCGAAAGGGCTACGCTCTGGCACGGTGATCGTCCGGCACGTGCTGCGCAACTCGCTCATCCCGGTGACCACCGTCCTTGGTCTGCAGGTCGGCGCACTGCTCGGTGGCCAGGTGATCCTGGAGCAACTCTTCAGCCTGCCCGGTATCGGACAGATCACGTTGAACGGCGTGCTCACGCGAGACTACACCGTGATCCAGGGCGGCGCGCTGATGATCGGTTCCGTCGTAGTCTTCATGAACCTGCTGGTCGACGTGTCATACGTCTTCCTGGATCCGCGGATCAGGTACGGGTAAGCGCGGACTGGCGGTCAACGCGGGCATCGTCGCTCCGTGGAGGTGCCAGGTGACGATCGAAGGCGCCTTGCTCGACACCGAACCAGGCAAAGTTGCCGGCGAGCTTGATTCCCTGCGTCCACGGCGCGGTCGCGCGGGGCGCCTATTGCTCGTTGCCCGCAGGAAGCCCCTCGGTACGATCTCTCTGGCTGTGATCGTGGTGCTGGTGGTGACCGCGGTCTTCGCGCCGCTGATCGCGCCCTATGATCCGACGGCCACGCACCCGCGCCAGAAGTTGCAAAGCTCGAGCGCACAGTTCCTGCTCGGAACCGACAACCTCGGTCGCGACACCTTCAGCCAAATCGTGCACGGCGCCCGTACCTCGCTGTGGGCCGGTGTCTCCGCCACCGTCTTCGGCACCATCCTGGGTTCGCTCATCGGCATGGCCAGCGGTTACGCAGGCGGTCGCACCGACATGGCGATCCAGCGATTTATGGACGCGCTCCAAGCGTTGCCGCTGATCGTGCTGTTGCTGGTCGTCGTGGTGGCGCTTGGGCCGAGCCTGTGGAACATCGTCTTGGCGCTGTCCATCGGCATCTTGCCCGCCGCCGGCAGAATCATCCGCGGCGCCACGCTCACGGTGAAGACGGAAACCTACATCGAGGCGGCGCGCGTCGTGGGCGCCCAGCCGTTTCGTATCCTGTTTCGACACGTGCTCCCCAACGTCACCGCGTATATCATCGTGATCGCCTCGGTGACGGTCGGCGGCGCCATCCTCGCCGAGGCCGGCCTGAGCTTCCTGGGCCTGGGCGTACCACCGCCCACGCCATCATGGGGCGGCATGCTGACGAACGCGGGGCGGCGGTTCTTCGAAGAGCAACCCGGACTCGCCATCTACCCCGGGCTCGCTATCTTTGTGTCTGTGCTCTCCTTCAACTTGCTGGGCGACACTCTCCGCGACGTGTTCGACCCGCGGCTGCGCGGCCGCTAACGGCTGTCCGTGCGATCGTCCGGCTTCGTTGCCGTGCTGCCGGCCGCGCAGGCGCCGGTCTCTACGTCGTCATCAGCATGGGCGAGCGCGGCGCCGGCGCGATCGCGTCGGGGCCAAGCGCGTACGCATCCTTCTGACAGACCTGGATGCGGTAGCAGCCGGGGTCGGCGATCTCGCGGCAGGTCTGGTTGCGCGCCTCGGCGGCGTGTCAGTGCGGAGGCAGGGCCGGCCGGTGACGTGCCGCCGTCCGAGCCGTAAGCCGGCCGTTCACGCGCTCCGGCCGCGGCGCTGACCGATGCCGCTATCCTACCGGCAGGCGGTTGAGGCCGGCGGCGGCCGCGGCCTGCTGCACGGCGCCGGCGACGGCGGGCACGACCTGCCTGTTGAACACTGACGGCACGATATACTCCTCCGAGAGCTCATCCTCGGCGACCAGCCCCGCCAACGCCTCGGCAGCCGCGATCTTCATCGCGTCGTTGACGCCGCGCGCACGGCAGTCGAGCAGCCCGCGGAAGACACCCGGAAACGCCAGCACATTGTTGATCTGGTTGGGGTAGTCGCTGCGGCCGGTCGCCACGATGCGTACGTTCTCCGGCATCTCTTCGGGCATGATCTCCGGCGTCGGGTTGGCAAGCGCGAAGGCGATCGCACGAGGACGCATCGCCGCCAGCCACTCGCCACGCGCCAGGTTCGGGCCGCTCAAGCCGATGAAGGCGTCGGCGCCGCGCAGCGCTTCGGCCAGATCGCCGGTGACACGCTCGCGGTTGGTGTGCTCGGCGATCCACTGCTTTTGCGGGTTCATATGCTCGGTTCTGCCCGCGTAGACGACGCCGGCGCGGTCGACAGTGATCACGTCGCCGACGCCCGCCTGCAGCAGCAGCTTCGTCGAGGCGACGGCCGAGGCGCCGAGGCCGAGCACCACCAGCTTCATCTTCCCCAGCCGCCGTCCGCTGCAGCGAGCGGCATTCAGCATCGCTGCGAGGACGACGATCGCCGTGCCGTGCTGATCGTCGTGAAAGACGGGGATGTCGAGCCGGCGGCTCAGCTCCTCCTCCACCGTGAAGCAGGCCGGCGCCGCCACGTCCTCAAGGTTGATGCCGCCGAAGCCCGGCGCGATCGCGGCGCCGACTTCGATCAACTGCTCGGGACTCTCGACCCGCACGCAGATGGGATAAGCATCGACGCCGGCAAACTCCTTGAAGAGCAGCGCCTTGCCCTCCATCACCGGCATCGCCGCCTCGGGGCCGATATCGCCCAGCCCCAGCACCGCCGATCCATCCGTGAGCACGGCCACCGCGTTGCGCTTGATCGTCAGCTCCCAGACGCGCTCCGGCTGCGCCGCGATCGCCTGTGAGACGCGGCCCACGCCCGGCGTGTAGGCCATCGAGAGGTCGTCGCGGGTGCGCACCGGCAGCTTCGAGCTGACAGCGATCTTCCCGCCCTGGTGGAGGGCGAAGGTGCGGTCGATCGCCTCAAGCAACTCGATGCCCGCGATCTCCCGCACCGCGGCGATCACCTGCGCGCTGTGCTCCTCATCACGGCACTTCACGGCGATGTCCCGCACGACCTCGCTGCCGCGGTGCTCGACGATGTCGACGGCGTCGATATCGCCGCCGGCCTGCCCAATCGCCGTAGTCAGCCGGCCCAGCATGCCGGGGATGCTGCGGATCCGCGTGCGCAGCGTGAAGGTGTAGCCTGCCGACGGGGTGATGCTCGTCACGAAAACCCTCTCAGTTGGCCAGCCAGCCCGGCTAGCCATCGGCCTGCAACCGCACCAGTTCCGGCAATGCGATCAGGCACTCGGTTGCGTTACGGAGTGCGTCGCGTGCGCCGCCACGACGCCTGCCGAATCTACGTCGTCATCAGCGTGGGCGAGCGCGGGACTGGCGCGATCGCCTCCGGGCCGAGCGCGTACGCCTCTTTCTGATAGACCTGGATGCGGTGGCAGCCGTGGTCGCAGATGAAGAGGCGGCCCTCGGCATCGACGCGTACGGAGCCCGGGCCTTTCAGCCGCTTCTGCGGCTCAAGCCGCGCCATCTCGCGCAGGCGCAGCGGCTTCGGATTCGCCAGCAGGTAGTCGCGGGCCACGCGCGAGAGTGTCGCATCGCCGACGAACTGCTCGACGTAGCGGCCGTCGGGATTGAAGAGCTGCACGCGGTTGTTGCCCCAGTCCGCCACGTAGATGTCGCCGTCGCGGTCCACCGCCAGGCCTGCCGGCCGGTTGAGCTGCCCTGCTTCTGCGCCGGACGAGCCGAACGCGGAGAGAAAGGCGCCATCGGCGCTGAAGGTCTGCACGCGGTCGTTGCGCCAGTCGCTGACGTACACGCGGCCTTCGTCATCCACAGCGATGCCCCAGGGCATGTTGAACTCGCCGGGACCGCTGCCGAACCTGCCCCACGTTGAGAGGAAGCGGCCGTCGCGGGAAAACTTCTGCACGCGGTGGTTCATGGTGTCCACCACGAACAGATTCTCCTCGTCGGATGTGTCGAAGGCGATGCCAGAGGGGCGGTTGAGCTGGCCCTCGCCGCTGCCCGCCTCGCCCCAGGTGCCGAGGCACTGCCCCTCGCGATCCATGATCGTGATGCGGTTCAGCGCCTCGTCGGAGATCAGCAGCCGCTCCTCGCGGTCGCGGATCAGCGCCGCCGGCCACAGGAACTTGCCCTCGGCCGTGCCGGCGCCGCCGATCACGTCGCGGTCCTCGTCGTCCCAGCTGTAGCGGCGGATCTCCGTGCCCAGTTCGCCGCGGCAGAGCACGTAGATGCGGCCCTCATCGCCCAGGGCGACGTCCACCGGATTCGTAGTCAGGCGGCGCATCCCCAGCGTCTTGATATAGGGAAAGCCCGCCCGCAGCAGGGCATGTGCTCTCGGCATCGCTCGTCGGCTCCTTCCTGGCAGCGTCGCGTGAATCTCACCGCTCTCTTGCGCCGCTGGTCGCGCCTGGCGGCGCGAAGGGCGCAGCATTGAAAGGTCTCCGACGGTTGCGCTCAGCTATGGGCGCCCCTACGTCTGTCGCTGTGGCGCTAGTTGCGGAACGGGTGGAGCTGCTCGTACGTTCCGCCGACGATCGGGTTGGCGTCGAGCCCCAGCCACTGCTCCAGCACCGTGGCGTAGACGCCGCGGAAATCGACGTGGTGGCGCAGGTCCTCGCCATTGAGCTGCTGCGTCGGGTCGAGCGAGGGATACTGGCCGTAGAGGCCGCCCTGCACCGGCTTGCCGATCAGATAGGCGCCGCCGCCGGAGCCGTGGTCGGTGCCGCTGCCGTTGTCCTTGATGCGCCGGCCGAACTCCGTGAACACCAGCATCACCACATTGTCCGCGGCGTCGTGCTCTTCGAGGTCCTGGAAGAAGTCCGCGACGGCGCCGGAGAGCTCGCCCAGCAGCTTCGGGTGCGTGGCGAGCTGCGTGGCGTGGCTGTCGTAGCCGCCGTGCTGGGTGTAGAAGACGCGCGTGCCCAGGCCGGCGAGATGCACGCGCGCCACGTCGCGCAGGCTCTTCGCCAGCGGGTTGTCGGCGTACTGCACCGTCGAGTGATACTTTTCCGGCGCCTGCTTGAGTAAGTCCGCGCCGGTGAGCACGTCGACGCCGGTGTGGCTAAGGTAGTCCTTCACCATGCCGGAGCCGACGGCGGGCGTGTACATCTGGCGGAAGATATCCAGCGCCTCGTCGCGCTGCTGCTGCGCCTTGATCCCGCTCATCAGGCCGTACGAGTCGAGATCGCCGACGGACGTGATCGGCACCTCCGGCGCGGCCATCGCCCGCGGCAGCCCGCGCCCGAAGCTGATGCCCGTGAGCACATTCTCGTGCTGCGGGTCCAAATCGCGGATCGCCTTGCCCAGCCAGCCCTCGGTGGCGACCTTCTCCGGCTCGCAGGTGTGCCAGATGTCCATGCCGCGGAAATGCGAGCGGTTGTGGTTCGGATAGCCCACGCCCTGAATCACCGCGACTTTGTCCTGGCTGAACAGGTCGTTGAAGCGGGCCAGCTGCGGGTGGAAGGCCAGCGTGCCGTCGATCGGGATCACCTGCTCCTCGGCCACCCGTACCGTCGGTCGGGAGTCGTGATAGATGCCGTCTTCGTAGGGAATGACCGTATTGAGGAAGTCGTTGCCGCCGCTGAGCTGCAGCACCACCAGCACGGGTTCACGTTCGCCGTCCGCCATTATAAAGTCCCTCCCATCACAGATGCTGTCAGAGGCGCGGCGCGGGCCTACGCGAACTGATACTCCGGAGAAGCCACGATCAGTTGCAACATGCGCGCCACGCGGCCGCGGCTCTCTTCCTTCTCGGCGTCGGCGCCGAAGCAGAGTTCGCCGCCGGACTCGGCATAGCGCAGCAGCGCCGCGCGCGTGGTCGAACAGGCATCGAGCGGGCCGGCCAGCTCCAGACAGCGATCGACGAACGCGGCCGGAGGCAGCGGCGCGCCGCCGTTGCTCAGCGCCTCGACGATAGCTTTGACGCCGGGCTTGCGCGTGTCGCCGACCTCGTTGGCGGCGAAGTTGACGCGCTCGTTCAGCGTGCCGCCGTCGATCCACTCCTTGCCCGTGTGCCAGCCTTCGACCGTGGGCGGATTCATCAGCCGCTGGCCCATCAGCCCGGCGGCGCCGGGCAGCGCCAGCAGGCCGGGCTCGGGCAGGCGGTGGGCGCCGGAGAGCTTGACCGTGCCCACGACCAGCTCGACCGGGCTCTTGACACGGCAGAAGCGCGCCTCTTTGAAGAAGTCCGAGTTGAACAGCACGCGCAGGATCGAACGGATATCGCCGCTTGAAGCGTTGTACTCCGCGATCAGCGTATCGACTGCCCGCGGGTCGGCGGGCGGCGACTGATTCCAGGCAGGCACCTGCGGCTCGTCCGCGACGAAGAAGTTGTAGAGATGCCGGGCGATGAAGCGGGCCGTGGCCGGCTGCCTGACGATGATGTCGATGATGTCCTCGCCGTTCCAGCGCCCGGTTTCGCCCAGAAACGTCTTCTCGCTGTCGTCGTGATCTTCGGGCCGGTAGACGAAACGCGTGGGGTAGTAGCCGTAGGGGTAGATGGGGATCGGCTGCTCGACGGTCCAGCCGGTGAAGGCCCGCGCGGCCATCTTCACGTCGAACTCGGAATAGTTCCCCAGCCCCATGGAGAACAGCTCCATCAGCTCGCGGCCGTAGTTCTCGTTGGGCGCGTCGCGGTGGTTTTCCGAGTTATCCAGCCAGTAGAGCATCGCCGGATCGTGGGAGAGTTCGAGCAGGATCGTGCGCAATGGCGCCAGGGCGTTGCGCCGGAACAGCTCGATCTGGCTGATCGACGAAGGCGTGTGCTCGCTCTTATCCCAGCCGGTGGCGAAGAGGCCGTGCCAGAAGAGCGTCAGCTTCTCTTCGAGCGGGCGGCGGGAGTTGATCATGCGGTAGATCCAGCGGGCGTTCCACGTTCCCGGCGAGTCTTGATGCACGAGGCCGGGAAAGTAGCGCCGCAGGATGTCCTCGTCAATGTCGGGCTGCTGCTCCGGGTGCAGCAGCTCTTCCACGACCGACTCATAGCTGCGCCCGGCGAGCGCATCCAGCTCGGCGCGGGTGGCGCCGAAGCCGGCGCGGCGCATGAGGTGAGCGAGCAAGGCCACATCGCTCTCAGCCACGATCTCCTCCTCGCATGGTGAATGTTTCTGAACGGCGGGCAAGCGGCGATCGCCGGTCGCAGCGGCGGCGCGGCGCTGCTCGCCTCCTTCGCTATACACCAGGCGCGGCGGTTCGACAACCGGGATTGAAGCGAGAGTTCGCCGTCGCGCGCTCAGACCGCCCATTGCTGTGCGAACAGCTCAGCCTGCTGGAGCACGGTGTCCGTCGCCTGTCGCTGGGCGTCGGGCGGGTAGCCGAAGTGGCGCAGCACGCGCCGCACCAGCGCTCGCAGCCGCGCCCGCGCATCCTCGCGCACCGTCCAGTCCACGGTGACATTCGCCCGCATCTTCTCTGTCAGTTCGCGCGCGATCGCCGCGAGCGTGTTGTCGCCCATGACTTCGACGGCGCTCTTGCTCACGCGCAGGGCGTCGTAGAAGGCGAGTTCCGCGTCAGTGAGGCCGAGCTGCTCGCCGCGCTGCTGCGCCTGCTCCAGCTCCTTTGCAAGCTGGATGAGCTGCTCGATCACCTGCGCCGTCTCGATCGAACGGTTCTGATAGGCGAGCACGGCGCGCTGCAGCATTTCGCCGAACGAGCGCGCCTGCACGGCATTCCTGGCCGAGCGGGTCTTGATCTCGTCGTTGAGCAGCTTGCGCAGCAGCTCCACGGCGAGGTTCTTCTGCGGCATGGACTGGATTTCGGCCAGAAACTGGTCGGAGAGGATGGCAAGGTCGGGCTTCGCAAGGCCGGCGGCGGCGAAGATGTCCACCACGCCCTCGGGCGCGATCGCCTGCGAGATCAGCTGGCGGATGGCGTGGTCCAGCTCGTCCGGCGCCTTGCGTGTCGTGATCGATTCCTTGCCCAGCACGGCCTGCACGCCCTGGAAGAAGCGCAGGTCGTCGACGATCGCCAGCGCCTCGTCCGCCGGCACGGCCAGCGCGAAGGCTTTGGACAGCTCCGAGACGGCCGCGAGAAAGCGCCGCTTGCCGTCGGGCTGGCTCAAAACGTGCTCCTGCGCCGCCGGCCAGACGGCGAGCTTTTCGGCCGCCGTGCCGCGCTTCAGGGCGGAGTGGTCGAAGCCGTGGAAGAAGGCGGAGACGATCTCGTACTTCTCCAGCAGCACGGCCACGGCCTCGCGCTGGTCCACCGTTGGCTGGCCGGCGCCGCCGCCCGCCGTATACTGTGCCAGCGCCCGCTTGAGCTGGTCGGCGAAGCCCAGGTAGTCCACCACCAGCCCGCCGGGCTTGTCGCGGAAGACGCGGTTGACGCGGGCGATCGCCTGCATCAGGGCGTGGCCGCGCATCGGCTTGTCGATGTACATCGTGTGCAGGGCGGGCACGTCGAAGCCGGTGAGCCACATATCGCGCACGATCACCAGCTTCAGCGCGTCGTCCGGGTCTTTGAAGCGCCCGGCCAGCGCCTCGCGCGCCGGCTTGTTGCGGATGTGCCGCTGCCAGGCGAGCGGGTCCGCGGCCGAGCCGGTCATCACGACCTCGATCGCGCCGGCCGCGTCGTCCTCGCTCTGCCAGGCGGGGCGCAGGCGGATGATCGCCTCGTACAGCTCGACGCAGATGCGCCGGCTCATGCCGACGATCAGCCCCTTGCCCAGCAGCGCCTCCTGCCTCCGCTCGAAGTGCGCGACCAGATCCTCGGCCACCAGCTCCAGCCGCCGGCCGGCGCCGACCACCGCCTCCAGCGCCGCCCACTTCGTTTTCAGGCGCTCACGGTGCGCCTCCTCCTCGCCCTCGGTCAGCTCCTCGAACTCCTCGTCGAGGTGCGGTTGCTCGTCCGCGGCAAGCGCCAGCTTCGCCAGCCGGCTCTCGTAGTAGATCGGGACGGTGGTGTGGTCATCGATCGCGCGCTGGATGTCGTAGACGCTGATGTAGTCGCCGAAGACGGCGCGGGTGCTGCGGTCCTCTAAATCGATCGGCGTGCCGGTGAAGCCGATGAAGGTCGCGCTGGGCAGGGCGTCGCGCAGGTGGCGGGCGTAGCCATCCACGAAGTCGTACTGGCTGCGGTGCGCCTCGTCCGCGATCACGACGATGTTGCGGCGGTCGGAGAGCAGCGGGAAGCGTTCGCCCTTCTCCGCCGGCGAGAATTTTTGGATCGTGGTGAAGATGACGCCGCCGGAGGCGACGCGCAGCAGCTCGCGCAGGTGGTCGCGATCGGCGGCCTGCGCGGGCGTCTGGCGCAGCAGCTCGGCGCCGCGGGCGAACGTGCCGTAGAGCTGGTCGTCCAGATCGTTGCGGTCGGTGATCACGACGAGCGTGGGGTTGTGCAGCGCCGGGTGCAGCACGATGCGGCCGGCGTAGAAGAGCATCGTCAGGCTCTTGCCCGACCCCTGCGTGTGCCAGACGACGCCGGCGCGGCGGTCGCCCGTGACGCGGCTCGCTGCAACCGTCGTCTCCACGGCGTGGCGCACGGCGTGGAACTGGTGGTAGGCGGCGAGGATCTTGTTGAGCCTGGCGCCGTCCTGCTCGAAGACGACGAAGCCGTGCAGATAGTCGAGCAGGCGTCGCTGCTCGAACAGCCCCTCAATCAGCACCTGCAGGCGCGGCAGCAGCGACGGCGCGAGGTCTTCGCCGGCGATCGTCTTCCAGGGCACGAACCGCTCCCGGTCTGATGTCATCGAGCCGGCCCGCGCCTCGATGCCGTCGGAGATGACGAGCACCTCGTTCTGCACGAACAGCGTGGGGATCTCCTGCTTGTAGGTTTGAAGCTGGTTGAAGGCGGCGCCGATCGTGGCGGCTTCGTTGGTGGGGTCCTTCAGCTCGATCACGGCGAGCGGCAGGCCGTTGACGAAGACAACGATGTCCGGCCGGCGGTGCTTGCCGTCTTCGATCACGGTGAACTGGTTGACGACGAGCCAGTCGTTTGCGGTGGGGTTGTCGAAGTCGATCAGGCGCAGGTTGACGCCGCGCACGCGCCCGGACTCATCGCGCACCTCGACGCCGATGCCATCCGCCAGCCGGCGGTGGAAGCGCTGGTTGTCGGCGACGAGCGATGGCGATTCACGGCGCAGCAGCCGGCGGTACGCTTCCTCCTGCGCTTCGGCCGAGGCCATTGGGTTGAGCCGGGCGATGGCGGCCCGCAGCCGCGCCGGCAGCACCGCCTCGCCAAATGAGTCGCGCTCCGCCTCCGGCGCACCCGGCGCGATCTCCGGCCCGTGCAGCACGCCGTAGCCCAGCGCCGCGAACCAGCCCAGCGCGGCCTCTTCGACGGTGGACTCGGTGAACGTGACGGACATGGGCGCCTGCTTCGCCTCACCTACGCGGGATCATCGTCGAACGAAAACGGCATAGGACGGCCGCGCTCCGGCCGGCCCATGCGGACTCTCATCGTGAAGGAGCGCTTCGGCGGCATCGGCCGGTACTCGAACTCCGTGTCCTCATCCGCCGGCGCGCCGGCTCGCTCGTCAGGCATCGTCTCACGGGTATCATCGTCGTCCGGCTGCCGCGAACGCTGTTCATTCGTCGTCATGGCGCACAGCATACTCCGCGTGCTTCAGGGCGTCCGAAACGCGCATTCCACTTGACATACTGGCACAAATGTTTCACAATAAGTGCAACTCATCCACCATGTGTGGAAGGAGTATCGGCGCCGTCCCTCGGGGCGGCGTCAGCCTTTGCCCGCGCGATATGCTCGATACTCCTGCTCCAGCCGCCGCCGCCGATTGTCGTACTCGATCGGGTACGCGGTCCACAGCAGGTAGTAGCCGCTCCGCACTGCCAGCACGACAAGGTGGCTGAAGTCGGCCAGCGCGATCAGCACGCGCTCTTCGCCGGCCCGGCGTGCGTTCCGCCAGCGTGGCAGTACGCCCGCGTCTGCCGCTTCGATCATCGGCCGCAGCCAGCGGATGCGCTCGCAGCGGCGCAGGTCCGGCGTTCGCGCCGCTTCCATCGCGCCTTCTGATGTGACGTGCCAGAACGTCGCTTCTTTGCCGTTATCGAGGTAGCGGCGCACCGATACGCGCAGGCCGTCGAGCATCGGCGTGGATGCGATGAAGTCACGGCGAAAGAGCCGGTAGACCTCCTCGATGTAGCGCGACACGTCACCGCCGAACGCTTCGAGCCGGACGAGGTCCGGAAGCTTGAACGCATGTTCGCTCACACGGCCACCAGCCGCGGCCGCCAACGGAAGAGGTTGACCTTCTGCTCTCCGAACAGCGTGCTGCGCGTGAGCTCGTAGCCGGAGCGCTCGCGCATGCGGCGGACAAGCGCGGCTTTGGCGGGGCTGCTGTGCAGCTCACGGTTGGCGTAGCTGACGATGCCCGTGAGCAGGTCGGTGAGCTGGATCTGCTCGACTTCATGCGAGCGCACGGCCTGCAGCCGCTCGATGATCTCGCGCTGGAAGTCGTACAGGTTGTTGCTCAGCACCTCGCGCAGCCGCCGCTCCTTCGGTGCGCTGCGTGTGTCCTTGACATCGAGATAGATGCGGTAGCGGGCGTGCGGATCGAGGATGAGCTTGAGCAGATCGAAGTACATCTTGTAGTACCAGGTGTCGTGATCCTGGTTGAAGCTGTCGTGGTCGAGCGCGGCCTTGTCGGGGACGATCAGGGCGCGGAAGTGCAGCGACGGCTCAGCGAAGAAGTAGTCGACGAGCGCGAGATAGAAGTCGATCTTTGCCGGCGATACCTTCGTCCACTTGACCTCGAAGTCGGCAGGCAAGCCGTGCGCAGCCTTGATTACGCGGAGGCGCTCCGCGATCGCGCGCGTCTCGGCCGCCGGGCACCAGACCGCGCCGAGCACCATGCTGCGGTGGCCGTCGTGCTCCAGATGGCAGCTTTCGTCGCAGTAGATGTTGAACGTCTCGGTCATGAGGATGCCGCCCGTCTCAGTCGTTACACTTCACCAGCTATCGTGCTCCGCTCAGTCAGTTCCAGATCAGTCGTCTCCTGTGTAACGCACCATAATTTGTGCGATCGCTGGAACAGCTTGCATTAACGGTTCATTCAGTGCGGTAGATGTGCCGAGAATAAGCCGGAATAAGCCGAGAATTCGTGGCGCACGTTCAGGCATACTCCGGCCCACCTTTGAGAAACCACACTGCACCCCTGCCCCCGCCAGCGTTATCGACCAATCCGAAGCGGATTCGGTGAAGGTGACACTCACCGTCCAACCCACTTCCCATCGTCGTTATAGTTGAGGGAACGTGGCCAACCGGCAGCTTGCCAGATCGCGTCAAACATAGGACGCAACGTGAGTGCGACATCAGACGTGAAGTCATCCAACAAGGCTTCCGGCACCACAAGCGTTTCGCGATCGATTGGAACTCCGCCACCCCATGCCTTCGCTGATTCTGCCGTTATCTCGTAGCCGCGTGCGCCGAGGACGGTGAGCATCACGAACACTGGCGGCGTAACGCCGAGAGTGCCCAGCACTCCCACGTACGCTTTCACAGCCTGGATTACCCGGTGTTCGTAGATAGGTGGAATTTCCGTTCCTGCTGTTGGACCGTTCGGGCGCAGGAGAGAAGCATCTACTGCTTCGATTGCTCCATTCCTGAAGAGTTGGGTGTAGCCAGTGCGCCCGCCCCTACTGCCCTGCGGACCAAAGTTCAGCCAACCGTCAAAGTTGTACCGATAGCCATTTCCGCCTTGTGCGATTGGTTCGAGTTCACGCCAGTGCTCACTTGCCTGAACAATATCGACGTTGGCGCCGGGTTCGGCGGCCGAGGCCGGAAAGAGGTGAAGTACGAATCGGCCACTGCCCTCCCAGACGGCACTCTGGTCGCCGAGGTAGTCTCTTACAGATGAGTCGATCTCGACCGGCGTTTCTCCCGCGACGATGCGGGCGAGCCGATCCAACCGAAACTGCCGTACCCGCTCCGGAAACGCCTCGCTGACGGCAAAGGCGGCGCGAATCTCTCCTACGTCGAGCTGGTACTTCCCGGCGCTGTTCCGCGAGAAGAAGCGTGACCAGTTCTTGTAGGTGACCGTGTGCGGCTGCGCCCAGCTCTGACGCACACGGACCAGCAGCACGGGGCCGTCAGCGAATCCCCCGATGAACCGCGGCTGAACTGCCGGCAACCTCGGCGCGATGCCGTCGCGGATGATTGACTCCAGGCGCAGCATCTCGGCGTCCTGATTGACGTCACGAAGGCCCGCAGCGCTCTCAGGCAGGCCAGTGTTCTTCCCGCTGGCGTCCTTCGCCTCACTCACACCGAACAGAATGTCGCCGCCACTGGCATTCGCCATCGAGGAGACGTCGGCGAGGAACTCCCTCTTGTCTTCGTCCGAGTTGCCCGGAAGCGCGCCCTTGTAGTCGAGGGCGCGGCCCTCGGCTACCCCGTCGGCAACCAGAGCGTCGATGTCTGCTTTGGTGATTGCGTCCAGTGGTTTGCTGATCATGAGGTCGTTGTCTCCGCCGCTACCTCAGCGATGCTGTTCGCCTCGCCCACGCGCAGCTCGCCCGACAGCAGCTTCGGCAGCAGCGCGTCGCGGATGGCCGCGAGCGTGCGCGACTCCTCATCCCGTGCCCGCATCAGCCGGATGGTAGAGCGCGCCGTTTCGCCAAACTTGCGTGCTGGCGCTGCATCGGGGACCGCCATCAGGAAGTGGTCGAAGCTGTTGGCTGGTACTCGCTGGCGGCCGGTCGTACCGGTCATGTTGGCGATCGCGAAGTTGCGGAACCCTTCGGTTCTCGCCAGGAAGTAAGCGTACTCCTCGGGCAGCGGCGCACGCGGGCACAGCACAATGTACTCGGTCGATCCCCAGCCGACGCATCCGCTACTGAGGAAGTCTACGAACGCCGTTTTGCCGTTCTCAAGGCATGGCGTGATGCGCGCTACGAGCGTGTCACCGCCGATGAACCGCATGCCAGAGCCAAACGCCCGCTCGACTACCTCTATCGCGCGGGCAGAGTCGGTCGGCATGTTGGCCATGTCAAGATATGGGGCGACCTCTCCGGCACGGAGGCTGCGCGGCGGGTTTACATCGATCACGTCCGGCAACGCCGCGACCCGCCACCCGCGCGGGATCGGCCCCAGCGCCGAGTCCTCGAAGCTGTCTGGGAAGAGCGCGGCGGTGGCGGCGTCCATGCCGGCGGGCTGGCGGCCCTCCGCCTTCGCCCGCACCGGGTCGAAGTCCACGAACCAGGACTGAAACAGCGCCCGTGCCATCGCCTCCAGCGTCGCGTTCATGCGCCGGTTCAGCTCGATCTTGTCGTCCAGCGCACCGAGGATGGCGGCGATGCGGCGCTGGTCGGCCAATCCAGGTGTCGAGATTGGGAACGTCGGAAACTCGGTCAGGAGAATGCGATCGACCGTGCTGCCGGGAATGGTGTGGGCGCGGAGCGTGTCCTGAAACGCAGGACCGAGATAGGCGTATAGGAGAAACCGCGGATCAACTCGCTCCAGATTCGGGCGCATCAGCGCCATACGCCGTCCAAGACAACAGCGTAGACCAGAGGGGATGATCGCTGCCTCGCCAAGTCTGGTCTCGTACGAAAAGACGACATCGCCGGGTCGTGGTGTCACCCGTCTGGTCCATGTCCGAAAATCATCCTGGCTGAGGTGCTTCGACTGCTGAAGGTCGATTCGGCCACCGCTCAAGCTTGAAATTCCGAGGAACCACGGCCCCGTATCCGTCTCGGGTGGCGTGGCGTGTGGCCCGTCGTATATTCCCTCGCATAGGCTGGCAATGGGGATCTCTTGCCATTCACTGCCCATAGCCCAGCCCTGCGAGGTTCTGCCGGATCGCTGCCTCCAGCCGGGCGCTCTCCACGAACTGTTGCTCAAGCTCGGCTGTGAGCCGCGCCAGCTTCTGCTCGAACGGCTCGCCGTCGTCTTCGGCGTCCTCCGCGCCCACGTAGCGGCCCGGCGTGAGCACATGGCCGTGCTCGGCGATCTCCGCAAGCGTCGCGCTTTTACAAAAGCCCGGCACGTCGGCGTAGAGCGCGCCGCTGTCGTCGCCACGCCAGGCGTGATAGGCGCCGGCGATGCGGGCGATCTCCGCGTCCGTCAGCTCGCGGTGCGTGCGGTCGAGCATCGCGCCCAGCCGGCGCGCGTCGATGAACAGCGTCCGGCCGCGCCGCTCGCGTTCGCCCGCGCCGGCCTTGTTGCGGGCCAGGAACCAGAGGCAGACCGGAATCTGCGTCTGGTAGAAGAGCTGGCCCGGCAGCGCGATCAGGCAGTCCACCAAATCCGCCTCGACCATGCGCCGGCGGATCTCGCCTTCGCTGCCGCCCGCGCTCATCGAGCCGTTGGCCAGCACAAAGCCCGCCGTGCCGTGCGGCGCAAGGTGGTGAACGAAGTGCTGCACCCAGGCGAAGTTGGCGTTGCCCGGCGGCGGCGCGCCGTACTGCCAGCGCAGGTCGTCGTGCAGCCGCTCGCCGCCCCAGTTGCTGATGTTGAAGGGCGGATTGGCGAGGATGAAGTCGGCGCGCAGGTCGCGGAAGCGGTCGTCGTGGAACGTATCGCCCTCGGCGATCTCGGCGGCGATGCCGCGAATCGCGAGGTTCATCTTGCACAGCCGCCAGGTGGTGTGGTTCAGCTCCTGGCCGTAGATCGCCACCGAGCCGCGCCGGCCGCCGTGCAGCTCCACGAACGCCTCGCTCTGCACGAACATGCCGCCCGAGCCGCAGCAGGGGTCGTAGACGCGGGCGTTGGCGTGCGGCGCCAGCATCTCCACCAACAGCCGCACGATCGGGCGCGGCGTGTAGAACTCGCCGCCGCTTCTGCCCTCCGCCGAGGCGAAGCGGCCGAGGAAGTACTCGTAGACGCGGCCGAGGATGTCCTTCGAGCGGTTCTCCGCGTCGCCCAGGCCGATCGTGCTGATCAGGTCGATCAGGTCGCCCAGCCGGCGCTTGTCGAGCGCGGGCCGGCCGTAGTCCCTGGGCAGCACGCCGCGCAGTTGGCGGTTCTCGCGCTCGACCGCGTCCATCGCCGCGTCGATCGTCTGGCCGATGCTCGGCTGCCGCGCCTCGTGCTTGATCCGCTCCCAGCGCGCGTCCCGCGGCACCCAGAAGACGTTCTCGGATGTGTACTCGTCGCGGTCTTCCGTCACCTCGTAGCGGGCGGTTTCTTCCTTGATGTAGTAGTCGCTTGCCGGGTCGGCCGCCTCGCGGAAGAGATACGCCTGGCGCTCCTCGAAGGCGTCGGAGATGTACTTCAAGAAGATCAGGCCGAGCACGACGTGCTTGTACTCGGCGGCGTCCAAATTGCCGCGCAGCGCGTCAGCCGCGGCCCAGAGCTTCGCCTCGAAGCCGAGGTCGCCCTTCGCCTTCGCGCCGTTGCCGGCCGCGCGGCCCGCCCGCGCCGCGGCGCCCTTGCCGGCAGCGTCGCCACGCTGCGCCGTGCGTACCCGCATGCATATCCCTCCGTGTGGCAGTATCGGCAGCCCGGCTATCGATGATTCCAGCCGGCGCGTCGATCTGCGACACACGGACGCAAGCATAGCAGGCGGGGCTTTCGGCCCTCATCCTCTCCTGTCTCCTTCCCCCAATCCTGGAGGGAAGGAGACGATCCCGCACCAAGCGATCCGAGCGTGCGTCTGGTTAACCACACGTCGATCGGAACGCCCGATCCAAGATCGCCCCTCTCTCCCATACAGCCCGCAACCCTTCCGCGGTCTCGATCACGTTGTGTATGGGAGAGAGGGGAAGGGGGAGTGAGGGCCAGCACCGCAGCGCCATCCAGGCCTGCTACACTCGCGGCATTCGTGGCGCGAAGAGCGGGCTGCCGCGAGTCTTCAAGGAGGCGGGCGATGCGGCTGAGTCTGGCGTACGAGATGCAGCGGCCGCTGGTGGACGACCACGCGGTGATCGAAGAGACGATCGAGCAGTGTGTGCTCGCCGACGAGATGGGCTTCGATTCCGTCTGGTTCGTCGAGCACCACTTCTTGACCAGCTTCTCGATGTCGCCCTGCCCCGAGGTGATCTTCGGCGCCCTCAGCCGCCTGACCAAACGCATCCGCCTCGGCTTCGGCGTCGTGATCCTGCCTTACCACCACCCCGTGCGCGTGGCCGAGCGCGTGGCCATGGTCGATCACCTCTCCGGCGGCCGCGTCGAGTTCGGCACCGGCCGCTCGGCGCCGTATGAGCAGATCGGCATGGGCATCGACCCGCGCAACACCCGCGCCATGTGGGAAGAGTCGCTGCGCATGATTCCCAAAATCTGGGAGGACGGGCCGTTTTCATGGGAGGGCCAGTTCTGGAACGTGCCCCCGCGCGATGTGCGCCCCAAGCCGTTCCAGCAGCCGCACCCGCGCATCTGGGTGGCCGCGCTGCAACCCTCGACCTATCAGCTTGCCGCCGAGCTGGGCATCGGCGTGATGGCGCTCAGCGTGGCCGCGCCGTCGTATCTGGCGCCCTACATCAGCGAGTACAAGACAAACGTGCGCAACGCGCGGCCGGTGGGCAAGTTCATCAACGACCAGTGGCTGAGCGCGACGATGGGCTTCTGCGGTGAGGACGACGCAGCGGCGCGCGAGTTGGCGGCGCGGTCGCTGCGCACCTTCTTCGGCCCGGACCGGCCGTACTTGAAGGACCAGATGCATCTCTACGCGCAGCTCGTCGAGTCCTGGGGCGGCGTGCCGGAGCACCTGCAGGCCAACTTCGCGCGTTACCTCAAGAAGGACGGCGCCGACGGCGCGCCCGAAGTCGATCTCTCCGGCGGCTCCGGCCAGATCGCCGCGGCGCTGTGGAACCAGATCGACGCCGACACGCTGGTGGAGCGCGGCGTGCTCGTGGCCGGCGATCCGGAGAGTTGCCTGAAGAGCATCGCCATTCACGAAGCCGCGGGCGTGGACGAGCTGCAGTTCCTGATGGCGACGGAGACGGTGCCACACGAGCAGGTGCTGTCCTCGATCGAGCTGTTCGGCAAGCACGTGATTCCCGCGCTGAAGCAGCAGCCGGCGCGGCGCTGAGTCATCCGGCGCGGCCCGGCACCGCAAACAAGCGAACACCGGACTATCCAGCCCGGTTCCGCTGGTCGCTGGACCAACTGTGCACGCGAAACGTTGAGGCGCGATTCCCGCTCGTCTGTCATCTTGAAGAGCAGCTCTGGGAGCTGCGCGAGGAAAGCCGAGGCAACATCTACCGCGTGATTTACTGCTTCTTCACGGGCCGGCGGATCATTCTCCTGCACGGCTTTCAGAAGAAAACGCAAAAGACGCCCGAACGCGAGCTTGAAACGGCGCGGCGGCGCTACGAGGACTGGCTGCTTCGGCACGAGTCGCTTTCGCGACTATTGGGACCGCCAGATGGCCGATCCGCATTCCACCGGGCTTACGTGGAAGAGGGCGCACGGAAAGACTTGTGGCTGCAGCTCGTGGAGGCGCGCCAGACCGCCAGGCTGACGCAGGCCGAACTGGCGCAGCGGCTCGGCGTCTCGCAGGCACAGGTGGCCCGGATCGAAAGACGCGGTTACGACGCCCAGACGCTCAGAACGCCGCGTCGCCAAGCAGAAAGGCCGCCTCGAAGAGCGACCCCGCTGACGCGGCCTCTGCCGACGGACGTCGGCGGCTAGCGGTTTCGGAGATGCGTTTGGCACTCTTGGATGCTCATGGTATCTTATAGTGAGACGAGGTGAGACGAGCGCACAGCAGCTCGATGCCAGCCGCCGAAGGCCACAGTGGCATAAGCATCGGCACGGCGCGCTGATGCGCCAAAAAGGAGAACCAATGAGCAGCGAGTTTCTGACTGTGGAGCAGGTGGCTGAGCAGCTACAGGTTCATCCCAACACCGTTCGGCGCTGGATGGACGCTGGCGTCCTGCGGAAGGTGCCCCTGCCGGGTCGCACGGTGCGGATTCCGGCGAGCGAGCTGGCGCTCCTATCCAGCCAGTCACCCCGCTTCGGCGACCTGATCATGGCCTTCGCCGCCGAGTTGCCTATGCAGACCAGCGTCGCTGGCGACATCGTACAGCGCGGTGAGCGGAATGGCCTCCGGCTCGCCATGCTCTTCGACTTGAACCGGGCCCGAGTGCTGCGGGTGTGGCGACGGGGTGGGACGGTGACGCGCGCTGAGGCCGATGCGCTGGGCGATCGGTACGCACACCCCTTCCGCTACCAACCTGGACCCAACGATCGTCGCTACTACACCGAAAAGCTGCCGGGTGGCAAAGGTTGGCTGATCGCGGAGGACGAGCACGCATTCGAGCACGGGCGCGATCTCACCGAGTTGGAATAACCCGGTGCCACCGAGGCCAGCCTGAGACCTCAAATCACCCCTGCTGGCCGAGCGCGGCCAGCCACGTCAGCAGCTCAGCGATCTCCATGTCCGAAAACGTGGCGGGGGGCTCCGCCAGCGAGCCAGCGGTCGATGCGCTCGCGCCACGGCTTCGGTGTCGAGGTCGCTTTACAGCACGGCCGCGGCTTTGATTCCCCGAACCGTCGGCGTCAACGATTGACGCAACGGCGCTGCCGCCTCCCTCGCATTCTCTATGCCCAGCGCGTCGGTCAAAAGCTCGGCGGATCTTGCACAAGTTGGACCGGTACGCCGTCCTGCAGTACCGTTGTGCCGCTTAACGTGAACGTCCGAGTCGTCGGAGGAAGACTCGGACAACATAAGGCATCCGACGGCCTATAGTTTGGATAGCTCACTTGAATGCTGTCACCACCTCTCCCAACAAAGCGGCCTCCCTGAATCGCACCGAGGTAGTTCGTGCCAGAAAAGAAAAACAGCCAAATATCACCACAGCTAATGCACGGGAATTCGTAAGCTTCAATAGCTATGAAGAGGTCAGATGCAATGTATATGTCCTCAACTGTGAACGAAGTAGCAGCCAGTTCAGGAAATTGGCTTGCACTAGTGTCAGGTGTCATCCCTTCAATCTGCTGAACGTCGCTAATGATGGTCTGCCCAACTATATTGGGATCTGACTGAGCGCTAACCGGAGTGCTGAAGGCGGCTGGAACAAGCGAGGATGCAATACACACGAAGGCGAACCATAGGAAGTAACGACGTCGCCTCATCTCCGGCTTCTCCCTATCGGTCTTCTATGCCGAGCGGTGCTCGCGTATCAGCCGCCGTAGACGCGGCACGAGAGCCGCTCGCTTGTCTCACTTCGATCGAGGCGGAACGTTCTCCCGAAGCCGCTCCGCATATGATAGGGATTGCAAGCACTGAATACATGTGCAGGTGCTCGGCAGCGGCTTCACGCTCAGTGTCGCTGTACACCAGCAGCTGCATCTAACCGCCCCTGCCTAAAGGCTGTCGCCTCACTCGTAGCGCAGCGCCTCGGCGGGGTCGATGCGGCCGGCCTGCCAGGCGGCGAACAGCGTTGTGCTCAGCGCCGACAGATACGCAACCAGCGCGATCAGGCCGACCTCGCCCCACGGTACGCGCAGCGTCAGCTCGCGGAAGTCGTTGGAGAGAAAAACGACGACGTTGCGGGCCAGCACGACACCAAGCCCCACGCCCACTCCGACGCCCAGCAGCGCGATCAGCGAGACTTCCATCAGAAAGCTCGCCTGCACCCAGCGCCGCCGCAGGCCGATCGCCCGCAGCATGCCGATCTCCTGCCGCCGCTCCACCACCGCCCGTGTGCTGATCACGCCCAGCGCTGCCATGCCGGAGACGAGCCCGAGCCCCACGAAGCCTTCGAGCAGGTAGTTCAGCAGCCCGCGTACGGTTTCGAGATTGCGCAGCCCTTCGCCGACGACGCTCGTCTGCATCCCCTGCAGCGCGAACGAGAGGTCGAGGCCGAGCGCCGCCTGGCTCGGGTCGCGGCCGGCGCGCGTTTGAAAGTAGAACGAGGTCGGCACCGCGGTCCGCGCCGTGGGTGTCGTCACGTTTGTACGCAGCGTCAGCAGACCAGATGGCAGCGCGTCGCGGTCGTCCACCACGCCGATGATCGTCAGCCGCAGCGGTTTGCCGCTCGTATCACGCAGCCAGATCGGTTCCGGCTTGAACAGCGCCTCGCCCGGCTTCGGCGCGTTGATGCCGACCGAGCTGTAGCCCGTGCCGTCCGGCAGACTGCCAAGCGAAACCAGCGCCATGCCGGGCCTGGCCGCCAGCGCGTCCCAGACGGCGCCGTCCGTGGCGTAGCTGCTGGCGCGAGCGCTCAAGCGCAGCCGCGTGCCGCGCAGCATCCCATCGTCTGCCAGGCGGATCGTCGCAGTATGCCAGCTCGCGGCCTTGCCCGACGGCTGCACGATCTCGGCCGAGATCGTCGCGTCGCTGCCCACGCCGCTGAACTGGTCGGGCTGCGTCGCCGGCGCGCTCGCCAGCGCGGCGTTGATGTTGGACAGGTTCGCTCCTTCGGGCGCGGCGGCGCTGATGTCGTAGCCCGCTGGCGGCCGCTCGCGGATCACGTACGCCTGGTGGGCGCTCTCCAAAAGCACGGCCGAAACGACCATGGTGAAGACGACCAGCGAGAACATCGCCACGGCCATGCCGGTGCGAAAGCGATGCTGCAACGGATAGGCGACGGCCATCTTCACCGCCGCCGTGGCCGCGCCGCCGCGCCGCAGCAGCCCCGCCAGGCCTTGCAGCGGCCCGGCGAGATTGAACGCCAGCACGACCACGACGCCGGCGACCATCATCACACCGGAGAGCGCGAACGTCTCGATGCGGTTCACCGCCAGATGATCGTGGCGCTGGATCCAGAATGGCGGTGGGAACGACCAGAACGCGGTCAGGCCAACGCCTGCCAGCGTGTACGCCGCGCGCTCGACCGGGCCGTGCGGCAGCCGCGCCAGCAAGAGCAGCCAGCGTACGAGCAGCGCCCCGCCCAGCAGCGCCAGCGAAACGCCGAGCGCAAAGACCACGTACTGATGCCGCGCGTGGCCGTAGAGCAGTATGAACAGACCCACGCCCGCCGGCACGAGGCCGCGCACGGTCAACATCGCCGGCAGCGTCAGCAGCGCCTGCGCCCCGCTCAGCAGCAGCCCGGCCGCGCGCCGCCCGCCGCCCGCGCCCAGCGAGCGGAAGCCGCTGCCCAGCGTCGCCAGCCGCGAGCGCGCCTCGCTCGCCATGCCATCACCGAGCCCTTGCGTGGCCGGAATACCGCGGATCGCCTCGACGATGTTGACGCGGCTCACGCGCCAGGCCGAGACGAGCACCGTGGCGAACGTGACCAGCAAGCCGAGGCAGAAGGCGATCACCAGGCTGCGCGGACTGACCGTGCCCTGCACGCCGATGCCGTAGCCCGCCAGTGCGTGCGCCACCAGCCGCACCACGGCCGCGGCTACGAGCATGCCGACTGCCACGCCCAGCAGCGCCGAGGCGAGGTCGTAGAGCATGCCCTCGAAGGCGAACGACTGGATCAGATGCGAACGCTGCAAGCCGACCGCGCGGGCGATGCCCATCTCGCCGCGCCGCTCGGCCGCGAGCATCACAAAGACGAGGAAGACGAGCAGCAGGCTGGCGGCGATGCTGAACAGCCCCAGCACGAGAAAGCTGCTGGTGAGAATGCTGCCGTACTGGTTCGCCTGGTCGAGCGCGCTCTGCTTCACTTCGACCACGGTGAGCTGGTTCAGGTTGCGCAGCAGCCGGCCGGCGCGGCCCGCGCGCGTCGGCAGGAACGAGGCGGTGGCGCGCAGCGTGCCGGCGACCTGCGGATCGCCCAGCAGGTAGATCAGGTGATCGTTGACCTTGCCCTGCTCGACCGTGTGCAGCAGGTCGCGGATCTGCGCCTGGCCGGGGCCGTTGCGCCGCGCGATCAGGCCGTTGAGCACGCTGCGGCCGTTGCTGCTGTCCAGCACCTGCAAAATCTGCTCGGCGGCGTCGCGGTTGATCAGCGCCTTGCGCAGATCGAGCGCCGCCTGGCGGCTGCACGAGGCGCCGGCGGAACAGCGGTTGACCACGAGGATCTGGTTGATCTGCCCTGCTTCGGTGCGCAACTGCTGCATCGCCGCGATCGAGAGGAAGATCGTCGGCTGCGCGCCGGCCAGGTCGCCGTTCTGCACCACCGCGGCGACATTCAGCGCCGTCGGCGTGGGCGGCGTGCCGGGCTTTGCGTCGGGCGGCGCCAGATAGACCTGCACCTGCTTGCCGGCAGCGCTGGAGAGCAGATCGGCGGCCGCCTGGTTCAGATAGACCTCGTTCGCGCCGAGCGCCGCGATCTCGCGCGGTGCGCCCGCACGGTCTTTCAACGGCGAGAAGCCGGCGGCCATGTGTGGCGGCAGCGCCAGCAGCCCGACGCCGGGGTGGATGAGCTGTGAGCCGGCGTCGGCGGCCGGCGCCTGTTCGAGGATGGCGGGCATCACGCCGGCGATCGCGTGGCTCTTGCTCGCGGCTGCGCTGACCGTCAGAAACTGGTCCTGGTCAAAATAGGGCGTGCTCACCTGCATCAGTGCGCCGCCCGAGGCCAGGTTGTCTAGGCTGCGGCGCGTGACCTGCGTGGGATCGTTCAATGAAGCCGTGACCGTCTCATCAACGCGGCCGATGCTGCCGGTGATCAGGGAGCGCACGGTCAGCGTCATCGCGTCGCCGGTGGAGAAGGCGGTGGCGATCACGACGGTGCTGAGCATCAGCCCGATCACGATCACGACCGAGCGCAGCGGCCGGCGCGCGGCATTGCGCAGCCCCAGTTTCAGCAGCGTGCGCCGCCGCAGCGCGATCAGCCCGAGCACGCCGAGCACGAGCGCCGAGAGCGCTACCAGCACCCGCGCCAGTTCCGTGGTTGAGACGCCGAACAATGAATCCATACGTTACTTCGCCGAGTCGATCGCCTGCCAGAACAGCTCGGCGAGGCGGTTATAGCCGGCGCTCGTGGGGTGCAGGCCGTCGGCGCTGACCAGGCCGGCACGCTCCTTTGCATCCTTCACGTCGCCCCAGGCGATGTAGATGTCGACCAGGGTTGCACCCTGCTCGCCGGCGATGCGGGCGATCGTCGCGTTCCAGCTCCGCACCAGGCCATCGAGCGCTGCCGGATCGCGGCCGTTGAAGGCGGGCAAGAGGCGCAGATCCGGCAGATTGCCGACGAAGAGCTTCGCGCCCGTCTGCCGCAGCCCGCTCAGCACGCCGGTCAGGTTCGCCGAGAAGGCGTCGAGCGAGACGTTCTGCTCGATATCGTTGACACCCAGCCAGACGGCGGCCAGCGTCGGCGCCGTGTCCTGCGCGACCGGCAGCTCCTGCTCCTCCGCCTGTTGCGCGGTCGCCCCGCTGATGCCGAGGTTCACCACGCGGCTGCCCGAAGGCAGCTTCGCACCGAGCCGCGCTACCCAGTTGTCCGAATCCGGATTCGTGGCGCCGATGCCGACCGCGTCCGAGGCGCCGATCGCCACCAGCACCTGCGCGTGATCGCTGCTTGCCGGAACCATCGATGAGGCCGGAGCGCTCGCCGCCCGGCAGCCAACCAACAGCACGCACAACGCGACGAAGCCGACCAGGCTCGCCTTCACCACACCACCCACACCCGCACCCCGGACCTGCGCCCTTCGCCCTCCGCCCTCTGCCCTCATCCCTTGTAATGATACGTCAACATGGGCCGTTCCAGATGGGCGCGCTATACTCGGGACGTTACGGACGCATCCACTTCAGCTATCGGAGATACGAGAAGGCCGCATGAAGGTTGCAGTACAGGTTTCCTCCTCTTGCCCGCACCGCGAGGCCACGCTCGACGCGGTCAAGGCTGCCATGGCCGAGGCCGGCATCGCGGGCGAGCCGCAGGTCGTGAGCGTGGGCGACTATGAGCAGGCGAAGGCGCTGCGCTGCTTCGGCAGCCCGACGGTGCGCGTGGACGGCGTGGACGTGGAGTACGGCGACCGCGAGCCGGAAGAGTTCACCACCGGCTGCCGCTACTACAACAGTCCGGACGGCTGGGTGCCCGTGCCGCGCAAAGAGCTGGTGCTGCGCGGCATCGACACGGCGAAGCGCCGGGCTGAGCGCGCGGCGAAGCCTTCGTAGGCGCGGCCCTCGCCCTCACCCCCTCCCCTCTCCCAATCCTGGGCGAGGGGCAATCGTGGGTCGAGCGTTCCGATCGCTGAACGGCTAACCCGGCGCCCTGGCGATCAAGCAACTCATGATCGCCCCTTTCCCTCCAGGATTGGGGGAAAGGGGACGGGGGTATGAGGGCCGACTGCTCCTATTCGTCCGGGTACAGGTCAGACGCACGCGAGCGCGACCGCTCGCCGAAACCCTCAACCCAGCGCTCGTAGTTCTCCGGGCCATACGTTTCGGGCCTGACCACGATCGGCATCGGCACGGCGTGGCCCAGAATCAGCGCCTGCTGCTTTGAATCGAGCCGCGCCAGCACCTCGCGCAGGCCGCTCTTGCCGGAGACGCCGGAGAGCACCGCGTCCACGTCGCGCTCGTTGTCCAGCAGGCAGCTCACGCGCGTGCCGAGCTGCGACATGACCTCGCTCTCGATCGCGCTCGGGCGCTGGTCGATGACCAGCAGCGTGACGTTGTACTTGCGCATCTCCCGCGCGATCTGGCCGAAGATCGTCTGTCCGGCCACGCGCGGGTCGAGGAACTTGTGCGCCTCCTCGATCGTAATCATCAACCGGATCGGCTTCTCGCCCTTCTCGCCCAGCGCTTTCTCCACCAGGTCGCGGTACTTTTCGTGGATGCGCCGCGTCAGTACGTTCGCCACCAGCATATAGCTGTCCAAATCGTTACCGAAGCGGCCGAACTCGATCACCACGCTCTTGCCGGCGAGCAGCGAGCCGAGGATGGCGTTGAGCGAGGCGGCCGGCGCCCGCTCAACCAGGAACGGCTTGTTGCGCAGCAGCTTGTTCAGGCCGCGCTGCAGATTGCGTACCGTGGCGACGTGGATCGCAAGCTGGTTGAGCAGTGGCGTATCGTCGCTGTCCTCGTCCATGCTCAGATCGAGCGCCTGCTTCAGCCAGCCGTCGCGGAAGCGCGCCTGCAAGGCGTGACAGGCGTCCACCGAGTTTTGTGTGAGGTTCAGCGTCTCCGCCAGCAGCGCGATGTCCTCGGCGTCGATCTCGTTGTGGCCGATCGTCACGGCCGAGTCGTACTTGACGCGCCGGCGCCGCGAGCTGTCTTCGTCCAGCGTGTAAACGACGACGGACGACGGCACGAGTTGCTTCAGCCCCTTGACCGTGCCGCCCGCGCCCTCGTAGCTGCCCTCCCAGCCGTACTCGTTGTGCATGTCGAACACGAGATGTACGGCCTTCTTCTTCGCCTCGCGCTGCGCGTTGCTCTTCTGGATCACGTTCAGCAGCACGAGCCGGGTCAAGAACGTCTTGCCGGTGCCGCTCTTGCCGAAGATGCCGTTGCTGCGCTCGACGAAGCGCTCGTAGTCGAGCCGGACCTTGACCTCCATATCGAGCGGCGTGCCGATCACAAAATGCTCCGCATCTTCCTCGCCGAAGATGCGCTCGACCTCGGCCTGTGTCGCCTCACGCACGCGCGAGAAGTGGCCGGGGACGGTCTTCACCGGCTCGGGCGCGTTGTTCTCGATCGCCGAGACGCGCAGCATCGGCGTGATGTGCAGCACGGCGAAGGCGGCGGTGCCGCGGTAGACCTCGCGCAGGAACTCGTCATCTTCGCCCGGCGGCGTTTCGGTGAGCGCGGGCAACGTCGTTTTCAGCTCCACGTCCGTGATCATGCCGAAGAAGAGCTGGTCGCGCGCCTCGACCGTGACGTAGCGGCCGGCCGCCATCTCCTCGACGTCCACCTCACCGTCGAGCCGTACCTCGAGCCCGCCGGTGAGCGAGCCGCCGACCACCGAGCCGAGCGACGAAAAGATCTGCGGCCGGTCGAGTTCCACCAGCGAGAGCACGGGGCGTCCGTCGGTGCCGTGGCCGTTCATGGCTGGATCCTCCGCAGGATGGCTTGCAGGCGCGTGGCGTCGTCCGCGAGCAGCGGCGTGAGCGCCTTGCCCGAGTGCACGAGGAAGCCGCGGCGGTCGGGCTGCGCGGCGGCCGCCTGGCGCAGCGCGGAGGCGATCACGTCGTCGGCAAAGACGCCGCCGGCGAGCAGCAGGCGCAGAAAGTCGAACGAGCGCATGAAGGCGGCGCATTCGTCGTCGGTGCAGCCGCGCACCCGAGCGAGCATCGGCGCCGGCGCGGACGGCAGGTATTGACAGACGTTGCCGGCGCGCTTATGGCCGACGACGACGGCGTCGAACGTCGTGGCAAGCAGCGCCGGCACGTGCGGATTCTCGTCGAGCACGCGCTGCAGGTCGTGCTCCGGCTCGCCGCGGGCGGTCACGCGCCGCGTCGGGTCGATGCCTTCGGTCAGCACGCCGCAGACGACCGCGAAGACCGGCTCCTCCATGTCCTCGACCGCGACCAGCAGCCCCAGCGGCGGCGCGCCGTCGCGTGCAAAGCACTCGGCGCTGAAGCGATCGATCGAAGCGCGAATCACGCGGCCGTAGCGGGTCGGCGGGGCAGATGCGGTCATCTTCAATTCCTCTGCGGTCCCCACCGGCATTCGTGGCTCGTCATTCCTTCGGCCGCTTGAAGAAGAGCAGGCCGTTCCAGGGATTGCCGACCATCTCCCAGCCCTGCTCGCCCAGATCCGCGATCGCGGCGAGCACAGCGTCCGGCTCGGCGACGTTCTGGTCGCGGTCGCCGAAATCGGAGATCAGCTCCGGGCCGTCCTTCGTCAGCCAGACGCAGCGCGGGGACGCCGTTCTGAACGCGCCCGCGGTATCGCCGGCGATGCCGGAGAGCAGCACGTACTCCCAGGCCAATGTCTCGCCGTCGTCGCCCTCGTCGTCCTCGTCGTAGTCGTCCATCTCAGGCTCCGGCTCGTTCTGCTGCTGCGGCTGGACCGCCCAACCGGACTGCCGCTCGCGCTCGGGATTGATGTCGCGTTTCATATGAACCGCCGTCTCTTCAGCGTGCGCCGGGGGCACCTAACCCTGACCTGGCTGAAGCCAGGTCAGGGTTAGGCCGCCGTTTCATATCGCCCGCACCCGCTTGCTCAGCGCTTTGGACGAGGTTAGCCAGGGGATGCCGTACAGCTCGCATTCGCGCGCGATCAGCGCGGAGAAGGCCGCGCGGTCCGTCGTCGAGATCACCGCCTGCTCGTGCGCCTCCTGCAATGCGACCGGATAGTTCGCGCCGCTCTGCGCCTGGTGCACCAGCAGCGCGTGCAGCAGATCCAGACGCCCTTTCTCTTCCGCCATCCAGACCGGAAGTTCGACGCGGGCGATCTCGTCGCCGGCGCGCAGGTAGAAGAAGGCGATCTCGTGCCCGGCCTCTTCATACCACTTCTCCGCCGTCTGCGCGTGCGGCGACCGGTACGGCTTGAACACGGCGCTGCGCTGCCACGGCTCCAGCAGATGCCGCATCAGTTCCGCGTCGTGCGGCAGGCCCGCGGCGTCGCAGGGCCGTTCGCCCGTCTCGCGGCCGGGGCACGAGGCGCAGACCACGCGCTCGCCCAGCGGGCAGGCCAGCAGCCGCAGGCTGTGGACGACGTTGCCGGCCCGCGTTTGGCTGACGTAGCCGCTGAACACGGCGCGCCCTGCCTCGACGAGCGCCTGCAAGCGATCGAGCGCCTGCAGCGTGCCGTGTTCGCCCGTCTTGAGCTGCTCCGCGATCGAGGGCGGCAGGTCGCGCTTGTCCAGGTTCCAGAGCGCGAGGTTGCCGTCCACCAACGCCAGCAGCGGCCGGTCGCTCGGACAGTAGTACTCAGCCAGCTCGGCCAGCTTTGCTAGCTCGCGCACGCCGCGCACCACACCCAGCACCGCGCCGAGGATCGCACTCTCGCGGCTGGGGTCCTGTGCGTCGCGCAGCACAATCTCGCCGCCGGTCGGCTGCACGTCGACGTCGGAATCGGGGATCGCGTCCGGGCCGTCGCCGTACTGGATCAGCATCCAGCCGAAGTTGAGCACGAAGCAGTCGACCGGCAGGTGTCGGTCCACGTCGATGCTGGACCCGTCCACGGCCAGCGCCGCGTAGGCCGCGGGCGGCTCCGGCGCGGGCACGCCGCGATCGAGCCGTCCGCCGTCCGGCGCGAACGGCAGCGCCAGCGTCCACGAGGTCTTTGCCGAAAGCATGCGCCGCTCGAACCACGCGGGATCGTCTGCCGCTCTGCGCAGCAGCGTCAATGCCTGCGCGAGCCGCGCTGCGCTCTGTCCGCGTTCCTCGCGGGCGCGCTCCACCAGCTCGGGCAGGCGGGCGGCGACTTTGACCAGATCCAGCGTCAACGCACGACCCCCTCCGGGCTGCGCAGCACGCGCTCGTCGCCCACGCGACGGGTCACGCGCCGGTCGTCCAGATGCTCGAGCAGCGCCTGCGCGTAGCGGCGGCTGGTGCCGAACAAGTCGCGCACCTGCGCCAACGTGATCGTCGGTTGCTCCCGCAGGTGCGCGAGGATACGGTCCACCATCTGCCGATACGCCGCCGCGTCGAAGACGATGCCCTCGGCCACGGGCACGACAGCGCCGCTCTCGGCCAGATAGGCGATCAGCTCGCGGTCCGGCAGGCGCTCCGGTGCGGGCGCGTAGGGATTCGCCCGCAAAGCGGCGAGGAAGCGATCGGCCTCCGCCTGCTGCGTCGCTGCGAGTGTGACCTGGTGATCGGCCGGCGCCACCGTGGCGCCGCGCTCACCAAGGTCGCCATGCGCCAGCCAGCGCTCCAGCAGGCTGCCAAACAGGCGCGGATTCAAGCCGAGGCGGCTCTTCAACTCCTCGCGCGGCATGCCGGCGCGCAGTGGATGCTCTTTGAGGAAGGCGGTCACGGCAGCCAGCGCGCGGTCGGTGAGGCGCTGATAGCCCGCGAGGGTATACAGCGCCGTGTTCGGTCCTGGCATCTCGCCGCCGACGAGCACGGCGCGGCCCTCAGCCAGCAAAGTCGCCAGCGCGGCGCGCACGCCCTCGGCGCCGAGGCTGGTTTCGCGCACCAGCACGTCCAGCGTGGCCGGCTCCTGCCGCGCAAGCACCTCGGACAGGCTCTCTTCGGGTGTGCCGCGCTCCAGCGAGGCGAGCGAGGCGAGCGTGGCTTCGTGCCGGCGGCGATGGCGGCGGGCGTGCACATCCACGATCGTGCCACCGCCCAGCGTCTCGTTCGGCGAACGCAGCACGAAACTGTCGCCCTTCGCCACGGCCACCGGCTCGAACAGGCGGACTTGCGCCCAGCCTTCGGCGCCCGCAGGCAGTTCGTCGGCATCGAGCAGCCGCACGCGGGCCGGAGCCTCGGCCGCGCCGGTGTGAAACGTCGTCTGCGCGTTATGGCGCAACGGATGGGTGGCATCGCCCGTCATACGCAGCCGCACATCCACCGCGCTGGTTGGCGAAAGCCAACCGGGCGTGGTCAGCACGAGGCCGCGGTGCAGATCGTCCGTGCCGACGTTGCCCAGGTTCACCGCCGTGCGGCTGCCGGGCTGTGAGCGCTCGACCTTGTGCTTGTGCGATTGCAGACCCCGTACGCGCGAGCGCAGGCTGCCTGGCTCGACCACGATCTCCTGCCCAGCGCGCAACACCCCATCGATCAACGTGCCCGTGACGACCGTGCCGAAGCCGGCGACGCTGAACACGCGGTCGATCGCCAGCCGCGGCCGGCCGATGTCGCGTTTCGGTTCCGTCTGCGCGAGCGCGGCTTCGAGGGCGGCGAGCAGCTCCGTCAGACCCTCGCGCGTGACGGCGGAGCAGGGGATCAGCGGCGCACCGGCCAGGCTGGTGCCCTCCAGCGTCTCCGCCACGTCGGCCTGGACGAGTTCGAGCCAGTCGGGCTCAACCAGATCGGCTTTGGTGACGGCAACGACGCCGGTCTTGATCTGCAGCAGATCGAGGATGGCGAGGTGCTCGCGCGTCTGCGGCATCACGCCTTCGTCCGCCGCGACGACGAGCAGCGCGATGTCGATGCCGCCGACGCCGGCCAGCATGTTCTTGATGAAGCGCTCGTGCCCCGGCACGTCGACGATGCTGACCTCTTCGCCGCCCGGCAGCTTGAGCCAGGCGAAGCCGAGGTCGATCGTCATGCCCCGCTCCTTCTCCTCGCGGAGCCGGTCGGGGTCGATGCCGGTGAGCGCCTGCACGAGCGTCGATTTGCCGTGATCGACGTGGCCGGCGGTGCCGATGACATACATGGTGGCACGAGGATAGCACGCCGCACGGGTTCCGGCCGGAGCGACGCGACGTAACGGCGTGACGGGGTGAATGGGGAGTGGAGAGTGGTGAGCGGTGCGTGATCCGCTCGCCCTCGCACGATGGTGTAGGGGCGCATGGCGTGCGCCCTTCGCGCCGTCAGGCGCGACCAGCGGCGCGCCGTGTGAGCGAACCCACCGCCGTCGATCAGCCGGATGACCCGCCCGAAACCAGCCGGCGCCGCATACCATGAATGCGGAGGCTGTCCAGGAGGTTGATGCCATGACCGACGAGCGGCCCGACGAAACGCGCCAGGAGCGCCGCGAGCAGCGCGCCCGCAAGCAGCGCGAAATGCAGAAGCATGGCGCCAACCTTGCGCAAATCTACCGCGACGCGGTGCTGAAGCGGGCGAACGCGCCCAAACGGCGGCGTCAACATCGCGTCTGACGCCGTTGTTCGTAGTTGACCGCGGTGTTACTATGGCGCACGCGCTTGAGCAACTTCGCAGCGAGGAAGCCAGATGGCGACACCGTTCGAGAACTACCTCGACCTGGTCGAGGCCGCCCGCGTGCTGGCCATCCACCCGCAGAGCCTGCGCCGCCTGATCAAGCAGGGCAAGGTGCCCGCGGTGCTCTTCGCCGGCAAGTATCTGATCGAGCGCGACAAGATCGAGATGTTCAAGTCCAACTACGATCCGCGCCCCGGCCGCAAGCCGATCCGCCGCCTGCTGTAACTCGCTCACGCCCGCGCGCTGCCGGGACAGCGGCGCTCTCCGCGGGCGGCACCTGCGATCGCCCCGCTAGCGCAGCGCCCTGATGACCAGCACCAGCAGCAGCGTTGCCAGCCCCGCCGTCAGCCCGAGGAAGATGCCGAGCAGTGAGCCAACGCTCACCGCGCCGCGCATCGAGCCGCTGTATGGCCCGCGCCCCAGCGTGCGACGGTAGGTGATGAGTCCGCCGACGATCACGATCGCGAGCAGCACGGCGACCGCAACCACGCCCGTCATCAGCGCGGCGCCTTGATCGCGATGTCGCTCCCGTTCGGGTCGCGCACATCCAGCGTGAGCTGGAACGCCGTGCCGTCGGCGGCATCGCTGCTCTGCACGGAGATGCGCAGGGGATAGCGGTTGCCGCCAGCGGTCCAGACATCAAGCGCGGTGGAAGATTGCTGACCGTTGCCGCCTTCGCGCCCCTGGCCGAAGAGACCGGGCGTGCGCGCCAGCTCGCCCGGCGGGAAGCGGTAGTGTTCCGCCTGCACGCCGTCCACGGTCTCGGCAACGGGTGATTTGCCCGTGGTGCTGACGGTAGCGAGCGTTTGCTGACAGAGCGTCTGCGGGTCGAGGCTGCTGAGCGCGGCCACAAACGGGCCGGCGTTGTTGTTCGCGGTTTCCCAGGCGCCCGCGCCGACGCGCTGATACTGGGTGTTGCCGATGCGAAGCGTTTCGACATCCTGGCTGGCGCCCTGAGGGAAGCTGACGTGCAGCTGCGTCGAGGCCGGCGCCCGGTGGGCGCCGTCGAAGCGCACATCCCGCAAGAGATTGGCCAATGATCCAAGCTCACTGCGCGTCTGGCCCTGGCCGGCGTCAAACTTCAGCTCGCCGCTGAAGCGGTAGGCGCGCAGGCCGCCCAGGCAGGGCAGACTGCCGGCCGGCGCCGGCGTTCCGCCCGGCTCGTTGCGGCGCGTCTGCGGATTGACGGCGCAGCCGACGATCGCCACGGCCGTCGCCAGCGCCGCGCCGGCGAACGCTCTCCCGATCCCCGACCACCGCATCGTGCCTCCTCCGCCCGGCGCTCCTCGCGGGCTGATCGTAGCATCGGCGTCCCGACTGTCGCCAGCGACGGCCTGCGTGCGCCGGGCGTCGCCGCGCATGGTGGCATCGCGCGTCGTCCGCCGCGCGCGGTAGAATGGCAGGAAGCATCGCGATGCATGGGCCGGCGTGCAGGCGCCGAGACCCCGTTCGCCCGGCCCGAGCTAACGCTATGTCTGTGGTTATCTCGCTTGCGGCCAGCGTCATTACCTTCGCTTTTGCCGGCGCCGTGCTCTGGCAGTACCGGCGCAAGCGGCGCATGCACCAGTTTGTCTGGGCAATCGCGCTGCTGTGCTACGGCGCCGCCACCAGCGCCCAGTTCGTGGCGGAAGCCCGTGGCTGGAGCACGGGGGCGTTCCGCATCTGGTATCTCTCCGGCGGCCTGCTCACGGCGGCCTATCTCGGCCAGGGCACGGCGTTTCTGCTGCTGCCGCGGCGCGCCGGGCGCGTGATTTTCGCCCTGCTGCTGCTCGTTTCGATCGTGGCCACGGTGCGCATCTTCACGGTGCCGTTGCGGCTGAGCCAGATCCTGCCGCCGGCCGGCAAAGTGACGCCGCAGGCGACCAGTCTGCCCGCGGACTTGCGGGCCTACGCGGTGGTGCTGAATATCTACGGCACGCTGCTGCTGGTCGGCGGCGCGGTCTGGAGTGCGATCGTCTACCTGGATTCGCGGCTGGACCGGCGCCGGCGCGCCGGCCATCGCGTCGTGTCGAACCTGTTGATCGCGGGCGGCGCGATGGTGATCGCCAGCGCTGGCTCGTTCGAGGCGCTTGGTCATGGTGAATTTCTCTATGCCGGCGAGATTCTCGGCATCGGCATCATCTTCGCCGGCTTTCTGCGCAGCGGCGGTCGGCCTCGGCCGGCTGCCGTGGAGCAGCGCACCGAAGAAACCCGCCCACCGCAGCCGCCCGCCATCCAGGCTGACGACGCAGTTGCAGCTTCCATTGCAGCGCCCGCCCGCCCGCTGCGCCGCATCAGCGAGCGCTCGGCGGCGGGCCGCCACTGAGTCCAGCCGCCGCCCGACGACAGGTTACGGCCGTTCCATCTCCCAGCCGGCCGGCTCCGGCCAGTTGTGCAGCATCTGTCCGCCGTCCGCGACGACGACAGCGCCGTTGATGAAGCGCGCCGCGGGCGAGCAGAGAAAGGCGCACAGCTCGGCGACCTCCGCGGGCGATGCGTAGCGGTGTGCAGGCACCGACGCGAGGTTGGCGGCCTCCGAGGCGTCATCGAAGCCGGCCTGCGCCAACTCCTTCTCGTGCAGCGCCGTCGTATCCACATTGCCGGGCGCCAGCGCGTTGACGGTGACACTATGCCGGCCCCAGTAGTTCGCCAGCGTGCGTGTCAGGTTGACCACGCCTGCGCGTGCCGCGCCCGAGTGGGCGAAGAAGTAGGCGCCGCGCTCCAGTGAGTAGACGTGCACCACGTTGACGATCGCGCCGAAGTTTTGGGCCACCATGCGCGGACCGATGCGGCTGCACATATTCCAGGTGCCATTGAGGTTTAGATCGATGACCGAACGCCAGCCGCGGTCGGAGATCTCGGAGGGCCGCGCCGGGAACTGGCCGCCGGCGTTGTTGATCAGGCAGTCGATGCGGCCATAGCGCTGTAGCGTTCCCTCGGCCAGCGCCTCGACCTGCGCCACGTCGCGGATGTCCGTCGCCTGTGCCGCGCAGATGCCGCCGGCGGTCTCGATCTGCTGCCGCGTTTCACTCAGTGTTTCAATGTGCCGGCCCGCGACCACGACGCTGGCGCCCAGTGCGCCGAAGCGCAGGGCAATCACCCGGCCGATGCCGCTGCCGCCGCCCGTGACGATGACGACGCGGCCGGCAAACAGGTTCGAACGCAGGACTTCCACCGTTTCTCCGCCCATGCTCGCTCTCCCCGGGCGCTGCCGGCGCTGCCGCGACTCAGCTTGGCACGCTGCGGGCGGTTGCCGGCGTGCGGGCAATGACCGGCTACTGTTGAGCGGGAGCAGCAGACGGGCCGGCCACCAGCGGCACGCGCTTGACCTCCGCGCCGCCGTCCGCGAGACGTACGAGATTGATCGTTTTCGAGAGGTCGGGCGAGCCGGAGTAATAGGCGGGCAGATCGCCGGCGCCGATCTTCGTCGCCAGATCCCAGTGGCCAAGCGCGAGATAGTCGGCCTGCAGTGCGTCCAGCTCCTCCTGATGAATCAGCCAGGAGCGGTGCAGATCCTGCGGGCCGCTGACCCAGTGGCCGTGCGCGATGGCGACGCGCCAACGCGCGGCGCCGCGCGGCGCCGGATCGCGCAGCGGCGCCATGTCCACGTGATCGGGATGCGGCCGGCCCCAGACTTCGAGGTCAAGGCCGGCGAGCGGCAGCAGTTCGTCGACGGTGATGCCCAGGACTTCGACGTTTGGCAGCTCGCCCAGCCCGCCGCGGCGGTAAACGGAGCCGGGCGCGAGGCAATCGTGGTTGCCGGGCAGAATGATGACCGGCAGCGCCGCGTCCTGCAAGCAGCGGCCAACGGCGTCGATCAGCGGCAGCTTAACGCGGTTGTGGTCGAAGATGTCGCCGGCGAGCAGCAGCGCGTCGGCGCCGGCGGCGACGGTGGTATCGAGCACGTGCTGCAGGCGGGCGAGATCATCCTCATGCCGCGTCTCCGAGGCGAGATGCAGATCGGAACTGTGCGCCAACAGCACGGACGACCGCCGCGAGGCGCCGTTCCTGCCCACGCCGGGATCAGATGCCACGCTTCACCTCGGGCGGCCAGCCGCCCCGCTGAGCATGGCACAGGTGCGCCGGCGCGGGCCAGCCGCGCGTTAATCCCAATCGGAGGTGGAGGGCGAGCTGATGACGCTGGCCGCGGCGCCGACCAGGGCCACCGCACCGAGCACAAGCAGCAGCACGGCCGCGCCACCGGAGAGCTTGTGGCCGAGCAGGAAGATCAGCGCGATCACGGCGCTGGCGCCACCGGCGAGCGCCAGGTTCGAGTGCGTCTGCACGACGGCCTGCCGGCGACGACGCTCATTGCCGCGCGGATAGTCGAGCTGGCCCCGCCGGTACTGGGCCACGCGCCAGCCGCCCCAGCCGAGCGCCGCGAGGCAGGCGATGTAGACGATGACGGCCAACATGGAATCCCTCCTCCGCGAGCCAACACCCTGCAATCATCGTAATCCCGCGACCGGCGCCGCGGAAAGGGATCGCAGAATCGCGTGGCGAAGACGCGCACGATCGCAGGGCAATCGCCGGCCGGACGGCGATCTGCATGACGCCTAACCGCGCTCGCCAGCGGCGTCGAACAGCAGCGGCAGGTGCTTGACGCCGTGCATGATGAAGCCAGGCACCTGCTCAAGCTGAGCCGCATCGACGCGGCGCAGGTTCGGCAGGCGCCGGCCGATCTCTGCCAGCGCGATCGTCGCCTCCAGCCGCGCCAGCGGCGCGCCGAGGCAGAAGTGGATGCCCTGGCCGAAGCTCAGATGGCGGTTCGGCGTGCGGGTGATGTCGAAGCGATCCGGATCGGGAAACTCCTTCGCGTCGCGGTTGGCCGAGGCGAGCCAGACGATCACCGGCTGCCCCGCCTGCACCGTTTCGCCGCGCAGCTCGGTGGCCGCGGTTGCGATGCGCACGGTGGCCTGCACGGGCGGGCGGTAGCGCAGCACCTCCTCCACCGCCGTGGGAATCGTTGCCGGCTCGGCGCGCAGCCGGGCGAAGGCGTCCGGCTGCTCCAGCAACGTGCGTACGGCGTTGCCGATCAGGTTCGTCGTCGTCTCGTTGCCCGCGACGAGCAGGAGGATACAGAAGATCAGGATCTCGTCGCGCGAGAGCTTTTCGCCCTCGACCTCGGCGGCGATCAGGGCGCTGATCAGATCCTGCCGCGGCTCGCGCTGGCGCGCATCGACGACCGTACCGAAGTAGGCGCTCATCTCCTTGATCGTTTGGTCCGGCACATCGCGCGGGCTCGTGCCCCCCTCTTCACGTTCGATCGGTACGCCCGTGCCCAGGCTGGCCGCAACCACGTCCGACCAGCGCTTGAAGTCGGCGCGGTCCTCCGCCGGCACGCCGAGGATCTCGGCGATCACGATCACCGGCAGCGGATACGCAAGGTCGCTGATCAGATCGATGCTTCCGGCGGGCTCGACGGCGGCGAGCAGCTCGTCCGTGATCGCGCGGATGCGCGGCACAAGCTGTTGCACCATGCGTGGCGTGAAGGCGCGGTTCACCAATTCGCGTAGCTGCGTGTGGCGCGGCGGGTCGAGATTGAGGATGCTGGTCGGCTGACGCTCTGCACGGGGCAGGTTGCGCTGAGAATCGCTGGAGAAGCGCTTCGGGTCGCGCAGAATCGTGCGGCAATCCTCATACAAGAAGGCGTTCCACGCCTGCAGCTCCGGCCGGTAGCCGAAGGGCTGGAACTGCCGCGCCATGGCGTACAGCGGATACGGGTTGTCCAGATTCTCCGGCGACATCAAGGGGTTGGTGCCGGTCACCATGACTGTGGCCTTTCTGAGCGCTGCGGCCGTGCAAACGCGCGGCCGCACACCCCCAGTATACCCTTTGTGGGAAGGGCAACTAACCGGGCGAACGGCGCCGGCCGCTTCGAGGCGGCGCGCCAGGAGGCGACGGCTACGACGCCGGTGCGATGCGCACCTGCGTCGCGCCGAAGGTCTGCACGCCGCTGGCGTCGGTGAACAGGGCAACGATCGTGTAGACTCCCGGCGCCCTGTAGGTGTGCATAGCGTACTGCGACGGCTGATCGTGCGTGACTTCGCCATCGCCCCAGTCGAACGACCAGGACGGGGCGCCGGGAACCAGCGGTTGCGCGCCTACCGAGGCGAAGGTCAGTGCCTGGCCGGCGCTGCCCACTAGCGGCGGATCGACCGCGTTCAGCATGTGCGTCGCGATGTCGAAGGCGGTGAGTGTGTCCGCCAGCATGGGCAGGGGCAAGCCGGGCGGCGGCGGCGGGATCTGGCCGTTGAGCACCGCCGGGCTGATGCTCAGCTCGTACACCATCACTTCCGCGGCATCCGGGTCGCCTACCTGCCATGCGCCAACGAGGTGTGGGCTGGCGAGGCCGAGGAAGAGGCCCCGTCCGGCGAACGTCTCACCCAGGGGCTTGAGCTCGCCGGTATACAGAAAGGTGGCGCTCGAAGCATCGCTGAGCCTGAAGTCCACGGCGAACTGCCCGCCGTAGTCCGGCCGCACCACGCCGCCGCCGCTCAGTGTGCCCCCCGCGGTGGCGAGGGCGACATCCACCGACTCGCCGCCCGGCGCAACATCCGGGCCGTTCGGCGTGATCGTGAGCTGGCCCGCGCCGAAGCGGTCGCGGTAGTCGAGCGGCGGCAGCGTTTGCGGCGCCAGCGGCACGGACTCGATCTGGATATCGACCTGCGGCAGGCCGGTCAGGGCGCAGTTCAGGGCGTTCGGAGTGCCCGCCGGCTCGGCGCAGACGGTTTCAGGTGGCCACTGATCGACCGGCAACGCGAGCGCCTGCACCCGCGCCTTCAACGCGACCGCGGCAGCGGTTGAAGAAGTCAGCGTTGCGCCATCCCAGTTCACATCGAGCGGCCGGCCGGCGTTGTCTGCGACCGAAAGCGCCGGGGCAAGCCGATCCGGCGCACCATCGCCAGTGGGATCAACCCAGTGCACCGTTTCGCCCGGCGCCAGCGTCGCACTTTGACTCGTCGTGTCCTCCGGCGCGGTTGTAATCGCGACTTCGAGCGTGTGCGGTGTGTCCATCACGCCGAGCGCGGCGCGGCAGCGCACCACGTTGCCACGCGCGGTATCGGCGCCGCAAAAGCTGAGGCCGGGCGGACCGCCTGGCGGGAAACCCGACGGATAGGACGTTTGCAGTTGCACGAGCACGTCGTCGAAGGCGGTCACGGTGAAGTCGGGCGCGCCGAGCGAGAGGAAGACGCGGACAGGCGAATCGTTCCGCACGTGCATAGGAACTGGGCTGAAGCGTCCGGCGCCGAAGATCGAGATGAACCGACCCGGAACCGGGGTTGGCGTTGGAGTCGGCGGCGGCTGCACAAACGTCACGTCTTCGCCCGGCGCCAGCGAGCGGCCGCCCGGGATCGTGATCTGCGCCTCCGGCGTCAGCGACGGCTGCGGCTGACCGGCCGCGTGCGGCGGAGCGCTGCTGCCCGCCAGCGCCACGGCGATCAGAACGGCCGCCGCGACGGCGAGCAGACAGAGCAGAAACCGCGCGCCTCGGACCCTCATCGGAAACCTCAGACCATCTGAAGGACACAGCTCGCCGCCGCACTCCACAGAACAGGACGTATCAGCGTCCAAAACGTTGCGCCATAGCCGCGCCTGCGGGCCGCTGGCGCATGGCAGCCGTCTCGCGGCAACACGCCGGTCAGGTGTTTGCCTCCTCGCTCCGTGCTCCCCGCAATCTGCCGTCTGCTCTGACCGCGCGGCCGTACAGTGTGCTGAAAATGTCTGTCTGCCCAGAACCGGGGGTGCTCGCAGACGGTCGATGCAGGAACGGGAAAGCGCCTCATGCAGCCAGGCGATCAGGCGCTTCCCCGCACCTTTTGATAGCTCTACGGCACGCGCCGGGCCGCCGGCCAGCGCCGGCGCGCGGCGAGCCCCGTCAGGCAGAGCAGCGCCACGATCGCCGCGAACGGCAAACCGATCACGCCGATCCAGATCAGCGCGCTTGCCGAACCTCTCCCGAGGTCGCCCAGCACACGCGCGGCGTCGCGAAACGTGTCGGCCGCGGACCAGCCCTTGTGCGCCACCGCTGCTGGCACCGCCGGCGCCTCCTGCGGGATCAGCTCAACGCTCAACGTGGCCAGGTCGCTCAGCTTGGTCAGATACTGCTGCCTCCCCTTCGCCTGCTCGATCTGCCCGTTGATGTCGGTCAGCTCGCGATAGACGGTGAGAATGTCGTTGGCGTTATTGGTCTTCTCGCGGATGGTAGCGAGCAGCGCGCGGAGTTGGTCCGATGTCGCCTGGAGGTTGGCCACCCGCGCATCCAGGTCGGCGTACTCCTCGGTAACGTCCTGGCTCGTGATGTTCTCACGCTGGACCTTGACGCCCAGGTTCTTGATCTGGGCCATCGCCTGGTCGAACGCGGACGCCGGCACGCGCAGCGTCACTGTTCCGCGCAGCTTCTCGCCCGATTGCGCCAGGTTGCTGCCCGAGATGTAGCCACCAAATCCGGTGGCGATGCTGGAGATACTCGTAAACGCGCCCTCCACATCCCCAACGACCAGGCCGAGGTCGGCATTGCGGATAATCTTGCGGCCCAGGTCGGCTGCCGCCCCGCCCGAAGCGTCGGGAATGCTTCCGCCTGCCGCAGCCGCTGTGGCTGGCGCTGCGCCGGACGAGGACGCGGCGGACGTGGCGGCCGCGGCGGGCGGTGCCGCATTTGACGAGCGAGTCGCGCTCGCCGCCGTAGCGGCAGCGTTCGCCGCCGTCTCCTTATGCGTCGTTCCCGTCCCGGCGGAGCTGCAGGCGACCACCAGCAGCACGGCAAGCGACCCTGCCGCCAACACGCTCACTCTTGCCGAAGAACCACCCTGCATCGACCCTCCTCCGTTCGTACTCGCGGCCCGCACTGTACGGGCCGGCATGGCACAGAGGACGATGCAGCATGGAGATTTATTTCTGCTTTGAGCGGTACGGGCGGCGCCAGCCTCACGTCCCGCCAGCCGAAACTCTTGCCAGCGCACACCTACGCCAGTCACACGTCAACAGCCGCTGCGGAGGGCCAACTGCACGGATGTCTCCGCACGAGCTGCACAGGGCGCGCGAAGGCCGGTGCCGCGACGAGCGATCCGCATCGACACGCACGCTGGCTCAGTTCGGGCCGACGAGGTGAACGCCATCGACTGGATCGCAGCCGCAGGAGCGGTAACCACCGCGCTTGCTGCCCTGTTTACCGGCTGGCAGGCTCGCGAGGTGCGGAGAACGGTCGGCGAGCAGAAGGAAGACCGCCGTCTGCTCTATCGCCCGTTCATCGACGTGCACCGCGATCCGGCCACTGACGCACTGGTGATTGAGAACATCGGCCGTGGCGTCGCACTTCGCTGTGTCGTTTTCACGTGGCCACCACCGTTCGGCGACAGTCAGGGTGTAAGCGAGATGGTGGCGCTGGGCGCAGGGGGAAGGCGAGTTCTCAATTCCTGGACGCTTCAGCCACGGGCGGACTACGTCTTCGAGGATGTTGAACGAGGAACCGCTCGTCTGGACATCGCAATATGCGAAGATGAGCTCGGAACTCTATACCGATTCGCGCCAAGGGGAGCATACGACCACTGGGAGGGGGGTGCCGCACACCCTCCTGCATGGATCGGATACTATCAGGTGGTTCGCAGCTAGCGTCAGAGAGATTGCTATGCCGGTTTATGATGGCAGCGCCGAACTCATGGCTCTGAACGGAGAGCGCATAAGTAGAGTCCTCGCCCACCTGGAGAGCCAGCTCCCGTCTGGCCCAAAATTCGGATCGTGGCAGGGCAAACTGTCGCCGCCCGACGGCGGAGAATTCGACGGTCCCATCGATCTGGCGGAGGTAATCGTCCGTTTGCCCGGCGGGCGGACCGCGCGGGCAGTGCTCAGAGGCAAGACAGCCGAGCCTCACCCCGCGCTGGAACTTGTCGGCTCCGGCCCACCGCCGTTCTGAGCCAGGCTAGACCGCGCGCCGGCTGCCTTGCGGCCGCGCCGCGTGGCCGTAGCGGGCGAGCAGCAGGCGGATGAAGTTGGCCGCGGCCGGCGGAGGCGGCGCGCCGCGGCGCGGCACTACCAGGCAGGTCGTGCGCGTGATGCGCGGCAGGCCGGCCACGTGCAGCTCTACCAGCGCACCGGACTCCAACTCCGCCGCCACGGCCTGGCGCGGCACCATGCCCACGCCGTAGCCCATCTGCGCCGCCGTACGCACAGCTTCGTGGCTGTCGAACTCCATCGTGATGCGGGGATAGACGCCGGCCTGTTCCAACTCGGCATCGACGTGCGTGCGGAAGCGCGAAGGCGCCTGGAAGAGGATCATATCGAGCTGCGAGAACTCCGCGAGCGTCACAGGTTCGGGCAGAGCGGCGGCGAACGCCGGCGCCGCGACTGCAATGATCGCGTCTTCGAACAGCGCCGTCGATTCCAGGCGAGGATGCGCCACCGGCGTGCTGGTGAGGCCCAAATCGGCGTTGCCTTCGAGCAGCCGGTCGAGCACGCCGTCGGCGCGGGCCGACCAGACGCGCAGCCGCACGTTGGGATAGGCGGCACGGAACTCGCCCAGCAGGCGCGGCAGCGTAAACAGGCCCACCGTCGTGACGCAGGCGATCGAGACCTCTCCCTGTTCCGGGTCGGAGAGCGAGGCGACATCGCTCTTCAGATGCTCGACCTGCGCGAGGATGTGATGTGCATGCTGGTAGACGCTCTGGCCCATCGCGGTAAGATGTAAGCCGCGGCCGCCGCGTTCGACCAGCGTGGCGCCCAGCTCGCGCTCCAACGCCGCGATCTGGCGCGTCACCGCGGGTTGGCTGAGGTTCAGCAGCTCGCCGGCGCGGGTGAAGTTGCCCTCGTCCACCACGCGCACGAACGTCTCCAGATGTTGCAGGATCATCTCGTTATGACTCCAAATGGCTCGATACAATCATCGTCGCGCATACTCAGTATAGCAATGATGCATTGGACGTATGGATGTTTCAGGCATATTATCCCCTTGGCAGGGTGAGCCCTGAAGGCGAGGGAAGAGCAGGTCGCATCCGGTCCGGCGCCGGGTGAGGATTGAAACCGCGGCGAAAACGTGAGGAGGAGTGCATGCTCCAGGAGATCGTCTGGAAGATCGGCGGTGAGCAAGGGCAGGGTCTGGACCCAACCAGCGACGTCTTTGCCACCGTCTGCAACCGCATGGGGTACTGGGTCTACGCCTACAAGACTTTCTCCTCACGCATCAAGGGCGGGCATACGGACTTCACCGTGCGCGTCAGCCAGGAGCGCAAGCTCTCGCCCGCTCCGAAACTGAACATGCTCGTCGCCATCGACCAGGAGTCGATCGACCTGCTGGTCGAAGACCTGGCCGAGGATGGCATCCTGCTGGCCGACAGCGGCTTTAACCCGCAGGCGCCGGCCGGCGTCAAGCTGATCACGGCCGACCTGACGAAAATGGCGCGCGAACTGGGCAACCCGGTCTACCGCAACATGATCGCCGTCGGCTGCTCGGCTCAAGTCCTCGGCATTCCGCTGGAGCCGTTCCGCGAGTACGTGCAGGAGAAGTTCGGCCGCAAGGGCGAGGCCGTGGTCCAGGAGAACTGGCGGGCGCTCGATATGGGCGCGCAGATCGCGATCGAGCAGCTCGGCGAGCGGGTCTTCAGCCTCGGTGTGCCCGACGGCAAGAACGACCGGCTGATCGTCACCGGCAACGACGCGATGACGCTCGGCGCCCTTGCCGCCGGCTGCCGCACCGTCTTCGCCTATCCGATTACGCCGGCTTCCGAAGTGCTCGAAGTTGCGGCCAAGCTCTTCCCGCGCTACGGCGGCGTCGCCGTCCAGATGGAGGACGAGCTTTCGGCGCTCGGCGCCGTGATCGGCGCGGGCTTCGCCGGCGCGCGGGCGCTGACCTGCACCGCCGGCCCCGGCATCTCGCTGATGCAGGAGCTGATGGGTCTCGCCGGCATGACCGAAGTGCCCTGCGTGATCATCGACACGCAGCGCGGCGGCCCGAGCACCGGCATGCCGACCAAGCACGAGCAGTCGGACCTCTTCGCGCTGATCCACGGCGGCCACGGCGAGGCGCCGCGCATCGTGCTGGCGCCGGGCACCGGCGAACAGGCCTTTTTCGACGCCGCGCTCGCCTTCAACCTGGCGGACAACTACCACTGCCCGGTGATCATCGCCTCAGACCTCGGCCTCGCGCTGTGGCAACAGACCGTCGATCCGTTCGACGTCTCGAAGGTCGTGATCGACCGCGGCCCGATCGTCGAGCAGTCCTATCTCGACTCGATCGGCGGCGACGGCTTCGAGCGCTACGCCGACAGTGAGACGGGTGTCTCCGCCCGCTCCTTCCCCGGCATGAAGAACGGCCAGTATCTTGCCACCGGCGCCGAGCACGGCCGCACAGGGAAGGTCACCGAAAGCGCAGCCAACCGCGTGCGCATGATCGAGCGGCGCAAGCGCAAGCTGCGGAAGCTGGAGATCGGCGGCAAGCCGGTGCCCGGCGTCGAGGTCGAAGGGCCGCAGCGGCCGGATGTGCTCCTGATCTCCTACGGCTCGACGATCGGCGCGGTGCGCGAAGCGGCCGGCAACCTTGCCGGCGATGGCATCAGCGTCGGCGTCTGCCAGGTGCGGCTGCTCAACCCGCTGCCGGTGGAGGAACTGACGGCGCTGGTGAACAACGCTCGCAACGTGATCGTGATCGAGAACAACTCCGAGGGCCAGCTCGCCTATCTGATGCGGGCGAACCGCGTGCCCTACGGCAACGTCCAATCCATGCTGAAGTTTGACGGCACCCTCTTCCGCGGCGACGAAGTGACCGCGAAGGTGAAAGAGATGGTCGCCGTCCCGCAGGCCGCCGAGCGGCCGGCTGAAAAGGTGCGCGCGTAATGGCGGCTGAAGCAATAACCCTGCAAGACTACAAGACCCCTGAAGAGTCCTGGTGGTGCCCCGGCTGCGGCGATTTCGGCGTGCTCGCCGCGCTGCAGAAGGCGCTGCTGGACCTGCAAATCAAACCCGAGAATATCGCGCTTGTCGCCGGCATCGGCTGTTCGGGCAAGATCGGCAACTACGTCAACAGCTACAACCTCCACGTCACGCACGGCCGCACGATGCCCGCGGCGCTCGGCCTCAAGCTGGCCAACCGCGAGTTGACCGTGATCGCGGCCGGCGGCGACGGCGACGGCTACGCGATCGGCATGGGCCACTTCATGCACGCGCTGCGCCGCAACGCCGACATCACCTACATCGTGATGGACAACCAGATCTACGGCCTGACCAAGGGCCAGACTTCGCCGACCTCGGCGATGGGCTTCGAGACGAAGTCAACGCCGTCGGGCAACAAGGAGCACAACGTGCGGCCGCTGCAACTCGCGATCGCGGGCGGCGCGACCTTTGTGGCGCAAGGCTTCAGCTCGAACCAGCGCCAGCTCGTGGACCTGATCAAGGGCGCCATCCGCCACAAGGGCTTCTCGCTGGTCAATACGCAGAGCCCCTGCGTGACCTTCAACAAGCTCAATACCTACGCCTGGTGGAAGCAGAAGCTGGTGGACGTGACCACGCTTGAGGGCTACAACCCGCACGACCGCGTGTCGGCGATGACGCTGCTGGCCGCGCACGACGAAGCGGTGACGGGGCTGGTCTACGAGGACACGGTCTCCGAGTCGTTCGACCAGATGCTGCCCGGCTTCCGCGAGCAGGGCATCGTCAACCAGGACTGGACGGCGCCGCAGGGCGAGTTTCAGAAGATCCTGGCCGGGTACAGGTAGCAGGCGGCAGGTTACAGAAAACAGAGCGGCGGGGCGGGGCAGCCTCGCCGCTTCCTGCTTGCGTGGCTGCCGTGGCCGTGCGGGGCACCTAACCCTGACTTCGCAAGCGAAGTCTGTCCCTTCCCGAGACGGGTAAGGGACTCCTGGAGCGTTCCATACACTGAGCGACGGCAGCGGAGCCGGGGAACCCTGAGGAGGAGTGGGCGAGCGGCCTCTGTCGCAGCGCACTATGTCTCCAGCGGACACTGACCGCCGTCATGCGCTCCAGCCAGCTTCGTCTCCCGAGAGGACATCCCATCTCGCTCCCCTCGCTCACTGGCCGGAGCGCTCCAGGAGTCCCTTCCTGCGTCGGGAAGGGACAGCTTTCGCAAGCGAAAGCAGGATTGGGTGCCCCGGGCGGGCGCGGCGCTGTCGCTGTGCTCGTCGCCGCGCCGCGGGCTCAACCGGCCGCGGGCGACTGAGCCGCGGGCGCGGGGGAAGCCCGCCCTCCTTCCAGCCACACGCCGAAGACGGCCTCGGGCCGCTCCAGCAAGCTGATGTCTGCCAGCGGGTCGCCGGCCACGAGCAGCAGATCGGCGCAAAAGCCGGGCGCGATGCGGCCGGTGCGTTCGCCCAGACCGAGCAGCTCGGCGGCGGTGGCCGTGGCAGCGCGGATCGCCTCGGCCGGCGCAAGCCCGTGTTCCACCATCAGCCGCAGCTCCTGCGCGTTGCGGCCATGCTCATTGCCGGGCGTGCCGGCGTCCGTCCCGGATGCGAGGATGACGCCGGCCCGCAGCGCGCGGTGGAACGAATCGACGTGTGCCTCGGCTACCATGCGCGACTTCTCCAGCACGTGCGGCGGCATGCCGGCGCCTTCGCCGAGCAGATTAATGTTGTGCGGCGCCGCGATCGTGGCCACGAGCACGGTGCCGCGCTGTTTCATCTCCTCGATCACGTCGTCTTCCAGATAGATGCCATGCTCGATCGAATCGATGCCCGCGAAGACGGCGTTGCGGATGCCCTGCGCAGCCTGCGCGTGCGAGGCCGTTTTCACGCCGGCCTTGTGCGCCTCCTCGACGCCCGCGCTCAACTCGTCCAGGCCGAGCTGCGGCGAGCGCGGGTCCACGCCGGGCGTCATCACGCCGCCGCTGGCCATCAGCTTGATCGCTCGGGCGCCGGCCTTCAGCTGCTCGCGCACCGCCTTACGCACTTCGTCGGGACCGTCCGCCTCGCGGCCGATCGGCCAGCCGTGGCCGCCGGTCATCGTGACCATGCGCCCGGCCGGCACAATGCGCGGCCCTGCGACCATTCCCTGCTCCACCGCACGCATCAGGTCGCAGTTGAGCGCGTGCGGCGCGCCGAGGTCGCGCACGGTGGTGAAGCCGGCGCGCAACGTGGCGCCGGCATTGTTTGCCATCCGCCAGGCGTAGACGGCGATCGGATCGACCGGGTTGAGCGGCTCGCCCGGCCAGCCGTCGTAGGCCAGATGCACGTGGCAGTCGATCAGACCGGGCAGCAGGGTGCAGCCTTCCGCCTGCACGACCTCGGCGCCGTCCCGCGGCAGGGCGCGGCCGATTGCGGCGATGTGGCCATCCTCAACACGCACGTCGAGGCCCGGCAGCAGCGTGCCGGCGTCGCTGTCGAAGACGCTGGCGCCGGCGATGAGCAGCGATGCGGGGCTCATGGCGCACCTCGGTTCGGGGCTGGTACCGGCATGGTACAGGCCGTCCGCGCGGCGCAGAAGGGCCGCGCGTGGCCGGCGAACGGACGGACCCGCGCCGCGTGGCCCGATCGCCGTTTGGAGCACGCACGATCCGCGTTGACGTCTCTGCGCCGGTGCCGCATCATCCCATATGCGGGCGTTGCGGACCGGTGAACGCGGACGGGAGCCGCATGCCGGTCTGCCGCCGCCGCACGGACGGGAGCGCGACGATGAGGACGGCAAACGGCGCCTTCGACCTCCAGGTACTCGTGGACGGCGCGGAGGCGTACGAGTTCGTTCACAACGGCGAGACGTACATTGAAGGTCGCCGCGACCGCGAGTACACGCTGCGCGTTCACAACAATACAGGCGGCCGGCTGCTCGCCGTGCTCTCGGTGGACGGTCTGTCGGTCATGGACGGCCGGCCGGCGAGCACCACCCGCGGCGGCTACGTGCTCGATCCGTACCGCTGCACCGACATCCGCGGCTGGCGGCTCAACGATCGCGAGGTCGCGCGCTTCTTCTTCGGCTCGCTGCCGCAGGCGTACGCCGCGCAGATGGGCCAGCCGCGCAACATCGGCGTGATCGGCGCCTCCGTGTTCAGCGAGCACGTGCCCGCGCCGGTGCGCTATTTCCCGCCTCCGGCGTCGGCGTCGCGAGCGCCGGCCGCACCAACCTACGACGGCACCCCGAGCCCCGCCGCACCGCGTCCGCAGGACGCCTTCCCCACCCTCGGAGCGCCGCCTCCCACCGCGGCGCCGCCTCCGCCCTCGATGGCGCCACCGCAGCAGCAGGCGCCATCACCCGCCTCCGCTGGCATCGGCACGGGCTTCGGGGCGCGCACGCAGGATGCGATTCGCCATGTGAGCTTTGCGCGCTCGTCGGAGCCGCCGCAGGTGCTGGTGCTGCGCTATGACGATGCGGCGGGCCTGCGCGCCCGCGGCATCGATCTTGAGCGCGCGGCGTCGCTGCAGCGTGTGGACCAGGCCAACCCGTTCCCAGCCGATCGCGGCGCGCCGCCCCCGCCAGGCTGGCGTGGCTGAGGCGTCGCACGGCCGTACCGTGCTGCCGGCAATGCTCCGGCGACCGGTGCGGTTCAGTCGCGCTGTGCGAGGGCGCGCAGCTCGTCGGTATACCAGTCGGTGGCGAGCAGCACGCGGCGTACGAAGGACTGGCGCCGCAACTGATTGCGGATGTAGTCCTGCCACTCCTCACGCAGATGGCGGGGGAAGGCGCCCATCGTCACCAGCACCAGTTCGTAGTAGTCGAGCACCTGGGCGGAGACGAGGATCAGCCGCGTGTCTTCGCCGCGCAGTTGCTCGAACTCCCAGTCGCCCTCCGCGTATTTCGGGTCGTTCAGCCCGGCGAGCAGTTCAGGGTGTTCCAGAAAGAGCATGTTGGTGTTTGAGCCGGCAGAGACGATCGCCTGGTAGGCGGTGGCGATGCTGGCCTGCTCGCTGGCCCGCGCCTGCCTCAGGAAGAGCAGCAGCGCTCCCATCGTGCCGAGCAGCCCCAGTCCGCTGAGCAGCGAGCCGATCGAGGCCATCACCTGCAGCCAGTTGGTGAGCGGCAGCATGCCCGGCCCCCAGCCCCTTCCCCAATACTAGGGGAAGGGAAGTTTCTGGATCTTGGCGAGGGTGTCGAGCTGCCTCTATCCCTCCCCATCGCTATGGGGGAGGGGCAGGGGAGGGGGTCACGGCCGTCGGGATCGGCTGCATCCCCGGCTCAAGATCGATCGCCAGCCCTTCGAGCACGCGGGCGACGCAGTTGTAGAAGCCGACCGTGATCGCCAGCTCGAGGATGCGGCGGTCATCGAAGTGCTGGCGCAGGGCGCTGAACGTGGAGTTGGAGACCTGCACGTGACGCGTCGATTCGGCGGCGTAGGCCAGCAGGGCGCGATCCGCGGGCGAGAACGGGCCGGGGTCGTCGCGCAACAGCGCCTGCACCTGCTCGTCGCTGACCCCTTCGCGGCGGGCGATGGGCAGGTGCGCCGCCCATTCGTAGTTGGCGCCGGAACAGCGCGCGACCTGGATGATCGCCAGCTCGCGGTTGCGGGCGTCGAGGCTGACCGAGCCGTCCTGATCGAAGCCGCGCAGCGTTTCGGCAAAGGCGCCCCAGCGCTGCATCAGCTTCGGGCTGTGCGCGAGCAGCTCGTAGAGATGGCCGGGGCCGCTGCCGCGGGCAGCGCGCAGCCGCGCGAACTCCTGTTTCACCTCTTCCGGGCCGGTTTCGCTGGTGACGTAGGCGATGCGGGCCATGTGTCGCTCCCTTCGATCGCTCGATGGGGTGAGTGGGGAGTGGAGAGTAGTGAAAGGGGAACCGGCAGCGAAAGCCCGACTCACTGCTCACCCCAACTGTTCCCTGTTCCCTGTTCCCTGTAACCTATCCCCCATGAAACACTGCGGCGATTGTGGCACACCGCTCGACTTCGGTCCCGATCAGAGCGGCTATCCGCGACACGTATGCCAGGCGTGCGGCTGGACGTGGTATGACCCGCCCACGCCGGTGACGCTGGTGCTCGTGACTCTGGACGACGGCCGCGTCGTCTACACGCGCAAGCGCAGCTTTGAGCCGGGGCGCTGGTCCGTCGTCTCCGGCTTCATCCCGCGCGGCGAACGGGCCGAGGATGCCGCGGTGCGCGAAGTCAAGGAAGAGACCGGGCTCGACGCCGAGCTGGTGCGCTACATGGGCACACACGTGTATGAGATGCGGCCCGATCAGATCGTGATCGCCTTCCACGCCCGCGCCACCGGCGGCACGTTGCAGGCCGGGGATGATGTGGACGAAGTCGAGGCGGCGCCGCCGGAGCTGCACCGCCTGCGCGCCGGCAGCACGAGTTGGTGGCTGGTCAAGGCACTGCTCGAAGAGCCGGCCGGGCTGCTGCCGCGCTTCGAACAGTCCACAGGCTGAGGAGTGCAACCGATACGCCCGCGCGCGCTGCGGCGTCCAGGGGCAGCTAACCCGGAGGGGCGCAGGCTCCGCGCTGAGCGCGTCGCCGCGCCCCATCGCGCCGTGTTGCTGGTGCATAATGTCCGCAACAGCACGGGCGTGGGCCACGCGATGCGGAGGATTCGGCGATGACTTCAGCAGCGGGATCGGCCGGCCAGACAACCGCGACGGCATGGTCCGGCCGCGCCGAGCAGTTCGACCTCAGCCCAGAGGTGCGCGCCGTTGCTGCCGAGACGATCGCCGCGCGCCGGCTGCTGCATCACCACGCCGAGCCTTCCTGGAACGAGCACTGGACCGGAAGGGCGATCGAGGAGCAGCTACGCGGGTTCGGCTACGGCGAAGTCTTGACGTACGCCGATACCGGACGCGCGACGCTGCTGCGCGGCGGCAAGCCGGGGCCGACCGTCCTCTACCGCGCCGACATCGATGGCCTGCCGCTGAAAGAAGAGACAGGGCTGGAGTTCGCCTCGCCGGCCGAGAGCGGCATGCACGCCTGCGGTCACGACGGGCACATGGCGATCGCGCTGTCGCTGGCGAAGGTCTTGCAGCAGCGGCGCGACGATCTGCCCGGCGACGTCTACTTCGTCTTCCAGCCCGCCGAAGAGGTCGTGGGCGGCGCGAAGGCGATGATCGATGCCGGCTGCCTGAACAACGTCGATCCGGTGATGTCGCTCGGCCTGCACCTGATCAGCGAGCAAACGGCCGTGACGGCAAACATCACCGACGGCACGCAGATGGCGGCCGCGGCGATGTTCCAGATCACGATCACGGGCAAGGGCGGGCACGGCGGCATGCCGCACCGCGCGATCGACGCCGTGCTGGTCGGCGCGCATGTCGTCACGGCGCTGCAGTCGATCGTCTCGCGCAACGTGGACCCGCTGGCGCCGGCCGTCGTTTCGGTCGGCAAGCTTCAGGCAGGCGTGAAGAACAATATCGTGGCCGAGACGGCGCTGTTAGAGGGCACGGTGCGCACGATGGACCTGCCGCTGATGCGCGAGTTGATGGTGCGCGTCGGCAAGCTCGTCGCCGGCATCACCGACGCCTTCGGCGCGACGTTCGAGTATCAGTACGAGATCGCCGCGCCGCCGGTGCGCAACGACCCGCGCGTCGCGGCGCTGGTGCGCGAGCAGGCGTCCGCGCTGCTGGGCGGCTCGCGGCTGCTGGCGACACCCACGACCGTCTCGGACGATATGGCGCTCTTTTTAGACGAGATCCCTGGCTGTTACTACCTTTTCGGCGCGATGCACGCAGACCCGGCGAAGGTCTACCCGCACCACCACGCGAAGTTCGACATCGACGACCGCGTGCTGCCGGTCGCCGTGGAGCTGGGCTACCGCGTGATCCAGAACGTGCTGCGGCGCGGCGGCATTGAGTAGCGATCGGCGTGGCTTGCGCCCGAACTCGCTGCCGGCTCAGACGAAGCGCGGCGGGTCGGTATCGAGCTTGTCGGCCTGCGTCTTCTGAATCTCTTCCACGGCGGCGGCGACCGCCTCGGCCGCGGCGGCGCTGTCCAGCGTGCCGTCGATATAGACAACCAGGGCGCCGAGGCCGAACGGCTGCGCCGTGCCGCTCACGCCGGCGGGCTGCACGCTGATCTGCACGATATGGCAATGCTCGTGCTCTTGCGCCCAGCGCTGCAGCGCCTCGGCCAGCCGCTGACTGGCTTCGCCGGCGGTGGCGCCCTGTGAGCCGAAGCCGGCAAAGCGCAGTTCGGAAGCCGCGTGTTCCGAGAGCATCGCGTCCCCTCGTGGCCGGGCATCAAGCATGCGGCTGGCGGTTTGGCAAACCATACTACAGCCGCAAGCCCATGCCCACGCCGGAGCGGACTACGCCAGCCCGTGCAGCCGGTTGAGGTCGGCGTACGCGGCCGGGTCGAGACCGCGGCCGGCGAGGCCGGGAAACTCCGGCGCGTAGCGATGGGCGCGGTAGATCAGCGTCACCAGCCGGCCCTGCTGGCGATTGGCGAAGGGGTTCACCCACTCCCACACCGTCTCACCACGCTGCGTGACCTCGAAGATACGCCCCGATGTGCCTTCGCAGACCAGCACGTTGCCGCCGGGCAGCCGCTCCGCGCCGGAGACATGCCCGCTGAAGAACTGTTCGAACGGCTCGCCCGTGTACTCCCATGCGACGCTGTTGTCCTTCGGGTTGACCTCGACCACGCGCGAGCGCGGCAGGCCGATGCGGTGCATGCCGTTGTCGAAGACCTGCACGTTGCCGTTCGCCAGCGCCGTGGCGTGATGCTGGTGTGAGATCTCGGGGAAGCCGTACTTCCACAAGAGCTTGCCTGACGGACGTTCGACAATGCCCACGCGGCTGTTCGTGCGGCAGGAGAAGAGCAGGTTGCCCTCGGCCATCAGCGCGATCGAGTTCATGTGCGTCCATTCCCAGCCGTTTTCGAGCGAGCAGAGCGGGTCGCGGCGCGGGTCCAGCGCCTCTGAGACATGCAGCCGCGCGACTTCCTTGCCCTGCGGATCGATCTCGATCACGTCGTCGCCGAGCAGCGGCGGGCGCTGCTCTTTGCGGCGCAGCCGCGGCTGCCCGCGCACCTGCTTTGCAAAGTCCGGCGGCAGCTCGATCCAGACGGGCAGCAGCGTGTTGCCGTTGGGCAGGCGGATGAAGTCGTGGTGCAGCGCCGGGTTCTCGTACTGCCAGACGATGGCGCCGTCCCAGTCCAGCTCCAGCAGGTGCGTGCCGCCGCCGCCGAGCAGCCGCGCCCGCTGCGGCCAGGGCGGCTGCGATTGGTCGAAGGGCGGCCGTTCCGGCGGCGGCAGGGTACTGTCCGTGCCGTGCGCCAGCAGACGGCCGTTCTCCAGCAGGCGGGTGTAGAAGGGCCGGATCGTCGTGAAGCGCCAGCGCTGCACGATGCGCCCGTCCATATCGAGCAGGAAGGTCGAATCGCCGCCTGTCGGCGTGAGCAGCGTGTAGCCCTTGCACGAGCGCGCCGGCTCGTGATGCGTGAGGCCAGTCTTGCGATAGGGCGACCAGCCCATCCTTCTGCCTCCCTATCGCGGCAAGGGCCGCTGTGAGCCCCGCGCTTGCGCCTATCCGGGGCACCTAACCCTGCTTTGCCTGAAGGCAAACCTGTCCCTTCCCGAAGCGGGAAGGGACTCCTGGAGCGTACCCGAGGGCGGCGGACGGCGGCGGGGCCTGGGTGTCATTGTGGGACAGGCGATGGGCTGGTCTCCCAATCTCTCGGCCATCCTCGAATCAAACCCTTCCTGTGTCGGGAAGGGACAGACTTCGCTTGCGAAGTCAGGGTTAGGTGCCCCGGCAGTTCACCATCGCCGCGTATTCAGCCGCCGACCGCATCGCGAATGAACGTGAGCATGCGCGCGTTCGCCTGCTCCGCGAGCGGCAGCGGGAAGCCGGTGAAGCCGTGGGCGCCGCCGGGATACACGGCCAGCTCGGCCCGGTTGCCGGCGGCCAGCCAGCGGCTGTACATGAACAGGCTGTCATCGAGCAGCGGATCCTCCGTGCCCACGGTGAACAGCGCCGGCGGCAGACCGCACAGATCGGCGTAGAGCGGCGAGATGTCCGGGTCGCGCCGCATCGCCTTGTCGGGCACGAACTGGTCCAAGAACCAGCGATCGAGCGACTGGCTCAGCACCAGCTTGCGGTCGAAGCGGGCGTGCGAGGGCGTCATCGTCAGGTCGTAGCAGCCGAAGACGAGATTCGCGCCGGCGCAGCCCGTGTAGCCGTGCCGGTCGCGCAGCCGCAGCAGCGTCACCGCCGAAAGATGGGCGCCAGCCGAGCCGCCGCCGATCAGCAGCCGCTCCGCGCCGAACTCGGCCCGTGCATGCCGCACCAGCCAGAGCGCGGCTGCCTCACAGTCGTCGGCCGGCGCGGGATAGGGATGCTCCGGCGCCAGACGGTAGTCCACGCTGACCACGGCGACCTCGCAGGCGCGGGCGATGCGCTCGTTGATCAGGTCGCCGCCCTCCGCCTTGCCGATCACCCAGCCGCCGCCATGGATATCGAGATAGACGCCGTGCACGGTATCCGGCACGAACACACGTACCGGAACCTCGCCGTGCGGGCCGGGTACCGTGCGCGCTTCCGCCATTGGCGAGACGCCCGGCGCCCGCAGCAGCCCTTCCGAAAGCGCCCGCAGCGCCGGGGCGCTCGTTGGCTCATACCAGCCCGGAACCGCGGCGAGCTGCGCGGCGAGCTGCGTGTTGAATGCCGCGGTTTCCGGGTCGACGGCGCCTGGCTGAAAGACCCGTGGATCGATCGTCACCGTCTCCGACATCGTCTGCCTCCTCTGATGCTGCCGCTCCGTGCGGTAATGGCGCGAAGAGCGCGTAAGCGCCGGACTCCGGTCCAACCCCCGCGCCGAGGCCGATGCTACAGTGTGCTCGCCGGCACTGCCAGCGCCCCCGCCGCGTGCCGCGAACGTCGCCTTCGTTGACTTGCGCGGAACCGGGCCGTGGGAGGGATCGCGGTCGCCCGGAGCTGTGGCCATCGTGGCTATCTATAACGGTGTGACGGAGATCGACACGCCGATCGCATGCGTACCAGTAGTAGGACCCTGGTTCTGGATGCATATACCCTGATCGTGCAGGCAAATCGCACCGCTCACGGCATTCGAGGCCGGTCAGAGATACCGTCGAAGTCACATCGGAGTAACCGCGAGAAGGGGGTCGTTCTGCGTCGCGAACTGCTGCTCGTATCGCTTGGTGTCGCGCTCCTCGCAAGCGGCTGCCGCAACGGCGGCTCGCACGGCTCGGCGCGCAAGCCGGCGGGCACCCCGCCGGCCGTGGCAACCGTCGCGGCGAACCTCACCACCGTAACGGCCGTCGCGCCATCGCCAAGCCCGACGC
>Ga0207416_1000422_pt1 | contig 75154 bp, 71 predicted proteins | sample PaiPotPPM11metaG_FD_184107 | JGI IMG/M metagenome (GOLD analysis project Ga0207416, IMG submission 184107) | Iron sulfur acid spring bacterial and archeal communities from Banff, Canada, to study Microbial Dark Matter (Phase II) - Paint Pots PPM... ... | reverse complement strand
ATGACGATGACGCGGCCGTAGCGCAAATCCTCGTCGCGATACTGCGCGCCGGTGCCGCAGCCGAGCGCCTGCACGAGGTCGGCAAGCTGCTGGTTTTGTTGGAGCTTGTCTTTGCCGGCCGAAGCGACGTTGAGGATTTTGCCGCGTAGCGGCAGGATCGCCTGCGTGGCGCGATCGCGGGCTTGTTTCGCCGAGCCGCCGGCAGAGTCGCCTTCGACGACAAAAATCTCCGAGCCTTCCGCGGCGCTGGCGGTGCAGTCGGCGAGCTTGCCGGGTAGCCGCAGCTTGCGCACCGCGGTCTTGCGCGCGATGTCCTTTTCCTGGCGGCGGCGGATGCGCTCCTCGGCGCGCTCGGCGACGAAATCGAGGAGCTTGTTGGCGGCGAGCGGATTGCCGGCGAGCCAATGGTCGAACGGGTCCTTGATCGCCTGCTCGACGATCCTCTGCGCTTCGGCGGTGGCAAGCCGGTCCTTGGTCTGGCCCTGGAATTCCGGCTCGCGGATGAACACCGACAGCATGGCGCCGGCGCCGGCCATGACATCGTCACTGGTGATGGCGGCGGCGCGCTTGCCCTGGCCGACGCGCTCGGCGTGATCCTTCAAGCCCCGCGTCAGCGCCGTGCGCAGGCCGGATTCGTGGGTGCCGCCGTCCGGCGTCGGAATGGTGTTGCAGTAGGAATTGAGAAAGCCGTCGGCGTCGACGGTCCAGGCCACGGCCCATTGAACAGACCCGTGTGCCCCTATCTTGCCTGCAATACCGGTGAAAATGTCGGGATGCACCAGCGTGGCGCCGGTCAGCGTTTCCGACAGATAGTCCTTCAGGCCGTCGGCAAAATGAAACGTCGCCTGCTCCGGCACGTCGTCGACGCCGCGCAGCAGCTCCTTGGCGCAGGACCAGCGGATTTCGACGCCGCCGAAGAGGTACGCCTTCGAGCGCGTCATCTTGAACACGCGCTCGGGCTTGAAATGCGCCTTGGCGCCGAAAATCTGCGGGTCGGGCCGGAACCGCACTTTGGTGCCGCGGCGGTTCGGCGCCTTGCCGGCATCCTGCAATTTGGTCTTCGGCTTGCCGCGCTCGAACGCCATTTTGTAGAGTTTTTGGCCGCGCGCGACTTCGACCTCCATGCGCTCGGACAGTGCGTTCGCCACCGACACGCCGACGCCGTGCAATCCGCCCGAAGTCTCGTAAACTTCGGAATCGAATTTGCCGCCGGCGTGCAGCGTGCACATGATCACTTCCAGCGCCGACTTGTTTTTGAATTTCGGATGCGGATCGACCGGAATGCCGCGGCCATTGTCGGTGACGGCGACGAAGCCGTCGGCTTCCATCTCGACGTCGATCCAATCGGCGTGGCCGGCCAGCGCCTCATCCATGGCGTTGTCGATCACTTCGGCGAACAGGTGATGCAGTGCCTTCTCGTCGGTGCCGCCGATATACATGCCCGGACGCCGGCGCACCGGCTCGAGACCCTCCAAGACCTCGATGTGCTTGGCCGTATAGCCGGATTCGGCCGTGTTACGCGCGGAATCGCCGCCGCTGGCGCGCCGTCCGCTGCCCCGACGGGCGGCCGGAGCATCGGCGAACAGATCGGGCGTCTTCGACGATTTCGCAGTTTTACCCACGGTTCTTCCCATGTGGAGGTTCGAGACGCAGCAAGCAACTGAGGCGGAACGAATCAGCTGTCGACTATGCCACTTGCTCGGCAAGGCATGAACGGGCCGCCGATGCGGCGCCACGAGATGGTTTTCTAATGCTCTCTTTGCCAAACGAGAGTGCCGACGATCATGCTGCCGGCGACGTTCGGGTTGGGGATCGGAGCGCTGGTGATGCGCAGTTTGTCTCCTTCCAGCCGCCAAAAGCGGACCTGTTCCGTCCCGACCCAATCTTTGTTCCAAGCCACATCGACCTCAACGATGAACTTCTCGCCGTCGAGCCGCACTTTGCCGGTATAGGCAAGCATCCCGCGGTACGCGGCAGCCTGCTCTTCCGCCGTTCGCGGCGCTTTTTGCAGGTCTGGAGCGATCAAGCCGAAGAAGCGTCCCGCCGGACTTATTCCGATACACCCGCTCGGATGCTCGCCATAGACGTTGGTTCGTTGCCTGGTCTGGACATCCTCGGTGAAGAAGGAAACGAGTTTCCAGTCGCCCGCAAGCTTTTGCGGCTCGTCAGTCATTGCCGTGTTCAAAGTAACCTCTCGCGCGTTTGATGTCCGCATTGACGCTTCCCAGCCGGGCCTTTATATGGCGTGGCATGAAAAGGCCATTTGCAAGCGCTGCCTTTGCCATGCGTCGCCGCCGCCGTATTGCCACGGCACGGATGCGCGCTCGCGCGTAATCGTTCGTGCCGCCGGTTCCGCGGCACCTTTCCCTGATATTCTGCCTGCGGAGTCGGCCCGATCCCTAACAGGGAAAGGTTGAATCATGCCTGTGAAAGCAAAAATCGGCGTGCTCGGCGCCTCCGGCTATACCGGCGCGGAATTGGTGCGGCTCCTGCTGCGCCATCCGCAGGTGGAGATCGCATTGCTCACGGCCGATCGCCGCGCCGGCAAAACCATGGCGGATGTATTTCCGCAATTCTCGCCCTATGCGCTGCCAAAGCTCACCTCAATCGAGGCGGCCGATTGGCGGGCGCTCGGGCTCGATTTTGCCTTTTGCGCGCTGCCGCATGGCACGACGCAAAAGACGATCAAGGATTTTCTGGCACGCGCGCCGCGGACGAAAATCGTCGACCTGTCGGCCGATTTTCGCCTGGCCGATCCCGCGGCTTACGCGCGCTGGTACGGCCACGAGCATTTTGCGCCCGAGTTGCAGAAGGAGGCGATCTACGGCCTGACGGAGATTTACCGGGACAAGATCAAGGCGGCGCGGCTGGTTGCCAATCCCGGCTGCTATACGACCTGCGCCGAGCTGGCGCTGATCCCGCTGCTCAAGGGCAAAGCCATCGATCCGGACGAGATCGTCATTGACGCCAAGTCGGGGATGACCGGGGCGGGCAGGGCGGCGAAAGAGGAGATGCTGTTCTCGGAAGTGTCGGAGGGTATTCACGCCTATGGCGTCGGCCACCATCGCCATATGTCCGAGCTCGACCAGGAATTTTCCTTAGCCGCCGGCCGCGACGTGATCGTGACCTTCACGCCGCATCTGGTGCCGATGAACCGCGGCATTCTCTCGACCATTTACGTTCGCGGCCGCAATGCCTCGCCGCAGGATCTTCATGCGAGTCTTTTAAAGTCCTACGCGAAGGAGCCCTTCGTCCACGTGCTGCCGTTCGGCGCTGTGCCGCAGACCCGTCACGTGCGCGGCTCGAATATGACGTTCATCGGCGTCGCGGCCGACCGCATTGCCGGCCGCGCCATCATCGGTTCCGCGCTCGATAACCTGACCAAAGGCGCATCCGGCCAGGCGGTGCAGAACATGAATGTCATGCTCGGCTTTCCGGAGACGATGGGGCTCGAGCAGGTCGCGCTGTTTCCCTGAATAGGAAACTTCAAATCAGCTTGAAGATCGCGAGCACCAGAATCGCCTGCGCCACGAAGCCGCCGGCAAAGGCCAGCGTGCGCAGCACCGGAATGCCGAGCGTGTAGACAACGGCATGCACGAGCCGCGACCAGAAATACAGCGCGCAGGCGAAGGCCGTTGCCGGCGTTGCGATGGCGAGCGCCTGGGCCGCCAGCACGAGCGGCGCGAAAATGACGAGATTCTCCACCGCGTTGGTATGCGCGGCCATCATTCGCTGCGCCCAAGCCGATTGCGGCCTATCGTTCGGGCTCGGATTTGCCATTGTCGGCATCAGCCCGCGCACCATGATGCGGTCGAGAATGTAAGGCAGCCAGAACAGCCCGGTCATCGCGACCGTCAGCACCAGCCAGAATAACTCCTTGGACATGTCGATCTCCCCCGGTCTTCTCGCGGATTGATCCGCACCGGGGAGCTTTGCAGCTAATGCGCGCGGTGGATAGGCCTGTGCATAAGATACGCCCGCTCGCGCCGCGAGGAACGGAGTGATCGGACCTAAGTTTCAGCGTTGTGACGGCGCAATGTGTGCCGCCAGCGCAGCAATCGTTCATCGGCGGTTACGAGGATTGCGCCGTGCGCGATGGCGCTTGCGGTTATCAAACGATCGGCGGGATCGGGGTGTAGGTTTTCGAGCTCACCGGCGAGGATGCATATTTCGCCGTGCAGCGGCAATTCGCGGATTCCCGCGTCGAGAATTTTAGTGCGCAGATCAGCGGCCGATTTCAGGGCACGAAGTCGGCGCTTAGCCACCAACATTGCTATTTCCCAAAAACTGATAGCGCTAACTGCAACTTGACCTTCCGCTAGGGCCTTTTTGACGATCGAGATGCTTCGTTTGCCGAACATAGTGCCGGTGCTTACCCAGACGGCAACATGCGTGTCGAGGAGGATCACTTAACGGCTTCCCATTCGACATCGATCGGCGAGATGATGTCGCCTTCGATAAAGAGTTCGTCCTTGAGAACTCCCCACGCATTGCGCTTGGCCGTCCTATGCGGCACCAATTCTGCCACCGGCTTGCCACGCTTGGTGATTACGACCGGTTGCCGGGTCCTTTCCACCTCGTCGATCACGGCGAGGCATTTGGCCTTAAATTCGGAAGCCTTGATTATCCGCGACATGGCAGCCGGGGCCTTCGTGACCATAGTCAGTGACCATGGTCATATACCATGAGAGCAGCGGGCCGACAACCGGAGTGCGCCGGCGGTCACTTCTACTCAGTCCCGCACCTTCACATAGCTTCCCGGCGCGTCTTCGATGGCTTTAAGCGCGCCGTCGCCGGGAATGCGTGCGGGCACCTCGGTCGGGCTCTGCCGCGTGAGCCAAACCAGCCAATCCGGCCACCACGAGCCCGGATGTTCTTTGGCCTTGGCGAGCCAGCCGTCGATGTCGGCGTTGCGCGGCTTCGGGCCGGTCCAGAATTGATATTTCTGCTTGGCCGGCGGATTGACCACGCCGGCGATATGGCCGGAGCCGGACACCACGAATTTCACGTCGCCGCCGAACAGCTTCGAGCCGACCATGACCGATTTGGCCGGCGCAATATGGTCTTCGCGCGTTGCCAGATTATAGATCGGGACTTTGATCGCTTTGAGATCGATCGGAGTGTTGCCGACAACCATCTTGCCCTTGGCCAGCTTGTTCTCAAGATAGCAATTGCGCAGATAGAAGGAGTGGTTGGCCGCCGGCATGCGGGTCGCGTCGGAATTCCAGTACAGCAAATCGAACGGGAACGGCGCCTTGCCCTTGAGATAATTGTTGATGACGTATGGCCACAACAGATCGTTTGATCGCAGCAGATTGAAGACAGTCGCCATCGACTTGCTTTCGAGGTAACCGCGCTCGGCCATCCTTTTCTCGAGGGATGCGATCTGCTCCTCATCGACGAACACTTTGAGATCGCCGGCATAGTTGAAATCGACCTGAGCGGCGAACAGCGTCGCCGAGACGATGCGCTCGTCATGCCGGGCGGCCATCGCAGCCAGCGTTATCGCCAGCAGCGTGCCGCCGACGCAATAGCCGATGGCGTGGATTTTGTCCTCGCCGGTCGCCTGCTTGATGGCATCGAGCGCCGCCAGCGGGCCTTGCTGCACGTAATCGTCGAAACTCTTCTGTGCGAGATGCGTGTCGGGATTGACCCACGAAACGCAAAAGACCGTCAGCCCCTGGTCGACGCACCATTTGATGAAGGATTTCTCCGGGGTGAGGTCGAGCACGTAATACTTGTTGATCCACGGCGGAACGATCAGCAGCGGCCGCTTGAGCACGGTTTCGGTCGACGGCGCGTATTGGATGAGTTGCATCAGCTCATTCTGGAAAATTACCTTGCCGGGCGTGGTCGCGAGATTGCGCCCGACCTCGAACATCGAGGCATCGGACTGACGGATTTTCAAATGTCCGCCGCCGGTTTGGATGTCTTCGGCGAGCATGTGCATGCCGCGAACCAGATTGTCGGCATTCGAGGTCAGCGTCTCGCGCAATAATTCGGGATTGGTCAGAACGAAATTCGTCGGCGACAGGGCATTGGTGATCTGCCGCATATAGAACTCGGCCTTTTGCTTGGTGTGCGGATTGAGGTCCGCCGCGTCGCGCACCAACGTGTCGGCCCAGCGCGCGGTAAGGAGATAGGCCTGTTTGAGGAAATCGAAGAACTGGTTTTGCGTCCATTCGGGATCGCTAAAGCGCTTGTCGCTCGGCGCCGGCCGAACGACAGGCGGAGCTTCCTCGCCGGCAAGCCGCTTCACCGCCGAGGCCCATAGGTCGAGATAGGCCTTGCCGAGGCGATTCTGCAGTTCGAGGGTGCGTTGCGGATCGGCGAGCCAGTATTCGGCGACGTGGCCGAGCGTCTTGACGACTTCCGTCACTTCGTCGGCGAATTCGCTGTCGTCGCGGCCTTCCTCGCGCGGCTTGAGATAGGCCGCGAGCGCGCGGCCGCCTTCCTCGATGAGCCGCGCCAGATTGCGCGAAAACTCCTCAACGTCGACGGACCCGACCTTCATCGGGTTTTGCTGCGCCGGTTGTTGCTTCACCGGCTCTGGCGATGGCGCCCGCACGAGCGTTTCCTCAGTGGCCAATTAACCTTGTGCCAGACATGGCTTGCGCGGCTGACCTGCACAAGGCGTGCCGGCTGGCGCATTTTCAACGTGCTCCGACGGCCTCGCGCCCATGAGAAAGCAGCCGATGTCCTTGTTTCGACATATTAGCACGTTACCTTGACAGCTTGTGTGATCTCTGAGTTCATCCGGTTAAATTGTTGGGGCCGTGAGTATTTTCGAGACGTGCGGAGATGGGTGAGGCGGATTTTCGGGCCCTGTGGGGACGAAACGGGCGCTTCCCAGACAATCGGAGACCAGTGTGCAGCGCCGGCAAAGGGTGACGACGCAAGTGCTTGCCGTCTTAACGATCGTTATGCCCATAGCGCTTGCCATGTCCGGCTGTTCGCCCGGCGCCGACTATCCCTCGATTTTCCCCGCGGTTCACGACATGCCGCCGCCGCGCGCCGGTACGCCGATGGATGCCAACCAGGTGCAGCAGGCCACCGAAGACCTCATCAGCGACCGCAATCGCCTGAGCGCCGAAGCGCAGGGGACAGGCCAATCGGCCAATGCCGCGGCTGCTGGCGTCAAGAAGCCGCGTGCCACCGCAGGTTCCGGCAATACGCAGGGCGCCGGCGGGAACGGGGCGCAGACCGCCGGTGACGAAACCAAGTGATAAAAGTCCGATCCTAGTATAATGTTTCGCTGCGCCGCTCCGCTGGGGTTCCTATGGAAGACTTTTATCGCATTCGCCGTTTGCCGCCTTACGTGTTCGAGCAGGTCAATCGCGCCAAGGCGGTGGCCCGCAACGGCGGTTCCGACATCATCGATCTCGGCATGGGCAATCCCGATTTGCCGACGCCCGCGCACGTCGTCGAGAAGCTGAAAGAAACCGTCGGCAAGCCGCGCACGGATCGCTATTCGGCATCGAAGGGCATACCGGGGCTGCGCCGCGCCCAGGCGGCCTATTATGCGCGCCGCTTTGGCGTGAAGCTCAATCCCGAAACGCAGATCGTTACGACGCTGGGCTCAAAAGAAGGCTTCGCCAATGTCGCCCAGGCGATCACCGCGCCCGGCGACATCATCATCGTTCCCAATCCGACCTATCCGATCCACGTCTTCGGCTTCCTGATGGCTGGCGGTGCCATCCGCTCGGTGCCGGTCGAGGCGGACGATAAGTTCTTCGGAGCGCTGGAGCGCGCCGTCTTGTTTTCAATCCCGAAACCGATCGCGGTGGTGGTCTGCTACCCCTCGAATCCGACCGCCTGCGTCGCCAGCCTCGATTTTTATCGCGAGCTCATCGCCTTTGCGAAGAAGCACTCGCTGCTGGTGTTGTCGGATCTCGCCTATGCCGAGGTCTATTTCGACAACAATCCGCCGCCGTCCGTGTTGCAGGTTCCCGGTGCGATGGACGTCGCGGTGGAGTTTACTTCAATGTCCAAGACTTTTTCGATGCCCGGTTGGCGCATCGGCTTTGCGGTGGGCAACGAGCGCATCATCGCCGCCTTGTCGCGAGTGAAATCCTATCTCGATTACGGCGCGTTTACGCCGATCCAGGTGGCGGCGACGGCGGCGCTCAACGGGCCTGAAGATTGCATCAATGAGATGCGCGCGATCTATCGGCGCCGGCGCGACGCGCTGGTGGATTCGTTCGGCCGGGCCGGCTGGAACGTGCCGCCGCCCGCGGCCTCGATGTTCGCCTGGGCGCCAATCCCGCAGCCGTTTCAACCCCTCGGCAGCGTCGAATTCTCCACGCTGCTGGTCGAGAAGGCCGGCGTTGCGGTGTCGCCCGGCGCCGGATTCGGCGAGCATGGCGAAGGCCAGGTGCGTATCGCGCTGGTCGAGAACGAGCAGCGCATCCGCCAGGCCGCGCGCAATATCCGGCGCTTTCTTGAAACAGGCCCGGAAATGCTGCACAACGTCGTACCGCTGGCGACGCGACGTTAGTCGAGCGTCGCTTTACTTCCTTCAAGTGGGCGACGTTTTATGGCTGAGCCGCTGAAAGTCGGTCTTGCCGGGCTCGGAACCGTCGGCAGCGCTGTGGTTCGTCTGTTGGACCAGGGACGCGGCAAACTCGCTGCACGGTGCGGCCGCGGCATTGAGGTCGTCGCGGTAAGCGCCCGGTCGCGCGGCAAAAAGCGCGATTTCGATGTGAAGAAGTTTCGCTGGTTCGCCGATCCCGTGGCGCTGGCGGGGGACCCGTCGATCGATGTTTTGGTCGAGGTCATCGGCGGGGAGGGCGATCCCGCCAAGCGCGCGGTCGAGACCGCGCTCAATGCCGGCAAGCCCGTGGTGACCGCGAACAAGGCGCTGCTCGCCCGTCACGGCCAAAAACTGGCCGCGCTCGCGGAACGGCATGGCGTCGCGCTGAATTTCGAGGCCGCGGTCGCCGGCGGCATTCCGATCGTGAAGACGCTGCGCGAAGGTTTGAACGGCGCGTCGTTCACGCGAATCTACGGCATCCTCAATGGCACCTGCAATTACATCCTCACCCGCATGGAGCAGGACCGGCTCGGTTTCGACGACTGCTTGCGGGAGGCGCAGCGCCTCGGCTATGCGGAGACCGATCCGACGTTCGACGTGGAAGGCCACGACACCGCGCAAAAACTTGCGATCCTGGCAAGCCTCGCCTTCGGCACCAAGATCGATCCCGACGCGGTCTATGTCGAAGGCATTTCGTCGATCACGCTCGCCGATCTCGATGCCGCGGCCGAGCTCGGCTACCGGGTCAAGCTGTTGGGCGTGGCGGTGAAGACCGACGCCGGCATCGAGCAGCGCGTGCATCCGACCATGGTGCCGAAGGACTCTGCCATCGCCCAAGTCATGGGCGTCACCAACGCCGTCACTGTGGACGCCGAAGGCATGGCCCCGATCACACTGGTTGGTCCCGGCGCCGGCGGGGCGGCGACGGCTTCGGCGATAGTCGCCGATCTCGCCGATATCGCCCGCGGCGTGCGCACCGCGCCATTCGGTCGCCCGACGGCGCGCATGACTGCGATCCGCAAGGCGCCGATGCAACACCATGAAGGCGGCTACTATATTCGTCTCCTGGCGCGCGACCGGCCGGGCACCGCGGCGACTATTGCGCGGCGCCTGGCGCAACAAAAAATATCATTGGAATCGATCGTGCAGCGCCATGGTTCAGCCGCGCGGGGCGCTGCCGCGGGCTCGCGCGGTGCGGCGCGGCCGGGCCAATCCGGCGAGGCGGTGCCCGTGATTATGATTACCTATGCGACCAGCGAAGATGCGGTGCGCAAGGCGCTCGCCGCGGTGCGCCGCGACCGGGTCGTGTCCGGACGGCCGCAGGTCATCCGGCTCGAAAGAGCGTGATTGGAGATTTGTTCCATGGCACCGAAATCCGGCCGACAGGTGCAGGCGCTTGAACGTGTGCTGTCGCTTGAGATCGTCCGCGTCACCGAACGGGCTGCGGTTGCCGCGGCGCGTTTACGCGGACGCGGGGCGGAAAAAAAGTCAGATCAGGCGGCGGTTGACGCCATGCGGCGTGAGCTCGGCAGCCTCACTGTCGACGGCACAGTCGTCATCGGCGAAGGCGAGATGGATGAGGCGCCGATGCTGTTCATCGGCGAGAAAGTCGGCACCAAGCGCGGACCGAAAGTCGATATTGCCGTCGATCCGCTGGAGGGTACCACGCTCTGCGCCAAGAATATGCCCGGCGCCATTGCTACCCTCGCGATGGCCGAACACGGCACGCTCCTGCACGCGCCCGATATCTACATGGACAAGATCGCGGTCGGCCCCGGCTATCCCAAAGGCGTGGTCGATCTCGACGCGCCGGCCGACGAAAACATTCGCCATCTGGCCAAGGCCAAGGGCGTCAAGCCGGAGGCGATCACCGCGATGATCCTCGATCGGCCGCGCCACGCCGACCTGATCGCCGCGGTGCGCAAAGTGGGTGCGGCAGTGAGCCTGATCACCGACGGCGACGTCGCCGGCGTCATTGACACCGCCGATCCCGACAAAACCGGCATCGATATCTATCTCGGCATCGGCGGCGCGCCCGAGGGCGTTCTGGCCGCGGCGGCGCTGCGTTGCATCGGCGGCCAGATGCAGACCCGGCTGATCGTCGATACCGACGAAAAGCGCAACCGCGTCGCTAAAATGGGCATCAAGGACCCGCGCAAGAAATACCAGGTCGAGGACATGGTGAAAGGCGATTGCCTGTTCGCTGCGACCGGCGTTACCGAGGGCCGCATGCTGCGCGGGGTACGGTTCGGCAAGGACGTGATCGAGACCGAAACCGTAGTGATGCGCTCGGTCAGCGGCACCATCCGCTGGATCAGGGCCGAGCACCGCAAGCTTGATAAATTCGCTTAAGCCCTTATCTGCGGGCGGCTGACGAGAGGTCATATCTCCAGTTTTGCCGCCAGTTTTGCCGCCAAATTCATTCTACAATCGTCCCAATGGCCGAGAGTCGTTTATTCCTTGGCGTCGAAAACTCGGCGACCGGGCGCGCTTGGCGCGACCGGCTCGACGAGCGCGGCGCCGCGCGCGCGCTCGCCATTGCGCAGCGCCACGATCTGCCGGAGCTGTTGGCCCGCATCCTTGCCGGCCGCAATGTCGAGGCCGATGCGGTAGAGGCGTATCTCGATCCGACCATCAAGCGCGCGATGCCCGATCCGCATGTGCTCACCGCCATGAAGGAAGCCTCCGAGCGTATCGGCGACGCGGTGACACGCGGCGAAAGCGTGGCGATCTTCGGCGATTACGACGTCGACGGCGCGACCTCGGCCGCACTCCTGGCGCGCTATCTGCGCCAATGCGGCATCGCGCCCATCATTCACATTCCCGACCGCCTGTTCGAAGGCTATGGCCCGAATACCGAAGCGGTGCGCGGGCTCGCCGAGCGCGGCGCAAAACTCCTCGTTTGCGTCGATTGCGGCACGACCAGCATCGAGCCGCTGGCGGAGGCCAAAAAGCTCGGGCTCGAAACGGTCGTCATCGATCACCATCAGGCCGACGAAGAACTGCCGCCCGCTGTTGCAATCGTCAATCCGAACCGGCGTGACGATCTGTCCGGGCTCGGCCATCTCGCCGCCGTCGGCCTGACCTTCATGACGGTGGTCGCTCTCAACCGGGTGCTGCGCCAGCGCGGCTTTTGGCATGCCGAGCGCCCCGAGCCCGATCTGCTCGCGCTCCTTGACGATGTCGCGCTCGGCACCGTTGCCGACGTGGTGCCGCTGATCGGGCTCAATCGCGCTTTCGTCGCCAAGGGATTGATTGCGCTGCGCCGGCGCCAGCGGGTAGGTCATGTCAGCCTGATGGACGTGGCGCGGCTTTCCGGGCCGCCGCAAGCGTGGCACTTGGGATTTTTGCTCGGCCCGCGCATCAATGCCGGCGGCCGCATCGGCCGCGCCGATCTCGGCGTGAAACTTCTGCTCGAGAACGACCCGATCGAAGCCGCCAAAATTGCCGCCGAGCTCGACCGCCTCAATCAGGAGCGCCAAACCATCGAACAGGCGACGTTGGCGCAAGCCGAGGCCGAGGCCAGTGCCGCGCTCGGCATCGAGGAAAAAGGCGCGGTGGTGGTGACGGCGGCCGAAGGTTGGCACCCAGGGGTCGTCGGCCTTGTCGCCGCGCGGCTGAAGGAGAAATTCGGCCGTCCCGCTTTCGCGATTGCGCTCGAGCCCGGCGGCATCGGCACCGGTTCCGGCCGCTCCATTGTCGGCGTCGACATCGGCCGCGCGGTGCGGCGCGCCGTGGCTGAAGGGCTTTTGCTCAAAGGCGGCGGCCACGCCATGGCGGCCGGCGTGACCCTACGCAAAGGCGCACTCGCGGAATTGCGCGCCTTTCTCGAAGCCACGCTCGGCGCCGATGTCGAGACGGCGCGCCGTGCCAGCGGTCTCATGATCGACGGCGCGGTCACTGCTGCGGCGGCGAACGCCGATCTTGTCGCCATGATCGAGCGTGCCGGGCCGTTCGGATCGGGCAATCCGGAGCCGATGATCGCGCTGCCGGCGCATACGGTGACTTACGCAGAGGAGGTCGGCCAGGCGCATATGCGCGTGCGGCTCAAATCCGCCGACGGCAGCGGGCTCAACGCCATCGCATTCCGTGCCTCCGGCCAGAAGCTGGGGACGGCGCTGCGCAACAGCCGCGGCCGCCAAATCCATGCCGCCGGCACATTCGCGATCGACCGCTGGCAAGGCGAAGAGCGCGTGCAGTTCAAGCTGACCGATATCGCGGCCGCAGAGCCGTTTGCGGGACGGTAAGTGCACGATCAATCGCGCGGTGCTTGTTCGCCATATGCGAGATGGTCGGCAATTATTTGTAGTGCCAAAGCTTTGACGTTGGCCGCGGCCTGGGGCTCGGTCGCGCCATATGCCAGAGCGTCCGGCAGTGCGGGCACTTCTGCGATCCGGCGCTCGCCCTCTTCCTGTTCCGTTTCAATGATGCACATATCTGTCACTGTTTGCTCGCGCACCAGACGCCGTGCGCTTGCCTGACCACATCGTCCGGATTGTCGAATTGGCCGAGTGGGCCAAGCTCGTTTTTGCCGGTTGGATCGTACAGCCAGTACCAATCGTAGCTGCCGCCGAGCAGGAAATAGCGGTGCGCCAGCACGACGAGATCGTTCTTGTATTTGTTCGGGCAGAAACTCAAAACCAGGACGTCGTTGGCGGGGGTGACGAAATGCTCGTCGCCGCTATGCATATCGAACAGGTGCAGTGCGCCGGAGGTGGTCCAGCCCGGGGTGAGGAAATAAAGCCGGCGGCCGTCCGAGCTGAACTGCTTGTTGCGAAAATCGCAGAGCTGCTCCTCAGGGCCGCCCTTGCGGCCCTTGAGCAGAAGCTTGTCGCCCTTGCCGTCGATATTGATCTGGCGCAGCTCGTCGGACCGCGGCTGCGTGGTGCAGACTTGGCTGGTGTCATAGCCGTGGACGGTGCGGCCGCGGCCCTGGCGCGTATAGACGACGATCTCTCCGTTCGGCGCGAGCACCGGATCGACATCCATCTCCGAAGAGGTGAGCCTGGTCTTGGCGCCGTTGCGTTCGATATAGATATTGCCGGCGTCGCTATAGACCTGGTCGCTATAGACCTGGTCGCTAGAGCGATGCGGGGCGGCGCCCTGCGCCTGCACGGCCCAAGTCAGTGCGCAGAAGAGCAGAGCCGCCACGGCCCCAAAGAGCTCAAAGAGGATGTAGTGCCGCTTCATTTCAACCCATCCCGGTTCGGTCAAACGTGGCGACGCCACACCTCTGCGAAACGGCACCTTTGCATGACCCGTCGAGGGCGGCTATCTAGCGTCCCGACTGTGAAATCCGCAAGCATCTGGTAGGAAAGCGAATGGCCAAGCTTAATCTCTCCGTCGCGGTCGGCGACTACGACCGCACCCGGGCGCTGATCGACGGCAGCGTGCAGATCGACGGCGTCGATCCGGTCTATATGACGCTCGTTCCCGAGGAGATTTTCTTTCGCGCCTTTCGCGCCGCCGAATTCGACATCTGCGAACTGTCGCTGTCGAGCTACACCGTCAAGACCGCGCTGAACGATTGCCCCTATATCGCGGTGCCGGCTTTCGTGTCGCGCGCGTTTCGTCACACCTCGGTCTATGTCCGCACCGACCGCGTCAAGAAGCCGGAAGACCTCAAGGGCCGCAAGGTCGGCGTGCCGGAATATCAGCTCACCGCCAATGTCTGGGCGCGCGCCTTTCTCGAAGACGATTACGGCGTCAAGCGCTCGGACATCCATTGGATCCGCGGCGGCATCGAGGAGGCGGGCCGGCCGGAGAAGATCGGCGTGAAACTGCCGCCCGGCGTGCGGCTCGACAATGCGCCGGACGGCGCCACGATTTCAAAATTGCTCGAAGCCGGCGAGATCGACGGCTTCATCGCGCCGCGGCCGCCGAAGCTGCTCGAGAAGGGCCATCTCCATATCGGCTGGCTGTTTCCCGATCCGGTCGCGGTGGCGAAGGATTATTTCAAGCGCACCGGATTTTTTCCGATCATGCACGTGGTCGGCATCCGCCGCGAACTGGCCGAGCGTCATCCCTGGCTGCCGAGCGCGGTGTTCAAGGCGTTCGAGCAGGCCAAGGAAGCGGGCTTGCGGAAGTTATCCGACACGTCGGCGACAAAGGTCACGCTGCCGTTTGTCGAAGAGCGATTGAAAGAGGCGCGCGATTTGATGGGCCACGATTTCTGGTCCTACGGCGTCGGACCGAACCTCAAGGTGCTCGATTATTTCCTGGCGCAGCATCACGCCGAGGGCTTGTCGCCGCGCCGCGTCGCGGTCGACGAATTGTTTCATCCGGCGACCTATGAGACGTTTAAGGTGTAGTCATTCCGGGGCGCCGCGAAGCGGCGAACCCGGAATCCATAATCACGAACACTGGGGTTATGGATTCCGGGTCCGCGGGCTACGCCCGCGTCCCGGAATGACGCGCCTCATTCGATCACCTCGTCGGCGAGCGCGAGCAGCGTCGGCGGCACCGTCAGGCCGAGCGCCTTGGCGGTTTTGAGGTTGATCACGAACTCGAACTTGGAGGACTGGACCACCGGCAAATCGCCGGGCTTTTCGCCGTTGAGAACTCGCCCAGCGTAGCTTCCGGCTTGGCGATAGGCTTCGGTCATGCTCGGTCCGTAGCTCATCAGGCCGCCGGCTGTTGCGAAGGCACGCAGGTTATAGCCCGCCGGCAAACTGTGGTTTGCCGCCAGCGCAACGATCTGTTTTCGATAAGAGTTCAAGAAAGCGCCGGCGCCGACGATCACCGCACCGACTCCGCGCTGGGCACACGTCGCAAAAGCAGTCTCGATATCGCCCTCACTGCCAGCGTCGAGAGCGATAAATTGTAGTCCTAACCCTTGGGCCGCCGCTTGGACATCGTTCCGCTCTGCGACGGTCGGCGGTGTGTGCGGGCCGACCAACATGGCGACAGTTTTCACATCCGGCACGAGCCGGTGCAGCAGCTCAAGGCGCTTGCCGCCCAAAATGCCGCCGAAAAAGACCACGCCCGTCACATTGCCGCCCGGTCGATTGAGACTGGCCACGAAACCGTCTTTGACCGGGTCGCCGCCATACGCGAAAACAATTGGCACCGTCGGTTTGGCGTCCTTGATTACGCGCGCACCCTCATAATTTGCAACGATTACACTTACCGACCGGCGGATCAAATCAGCCGCCAGCGCCGACAACCGATCGTTTTGATTGTCGGCATAGCGATATTCGACCTCGACGTTTTGCCCCTCGACAAAGCCCGCTCCCTTCAGGCCTTGGCGGAACGCGGTAACGACGTCTGTCGAATCGGCGAGTGCTGTGCTGCGCAAAAATCCGACCACCGGCGTCGCCGGCTGCTGCGCGCGGGCGGCGTGCGGCCACGCGGCGGCGCCGCTCCCGAGAAGCGTCAAGAATTCACGCCGTCTCACTCGATGACCTCGTCGGCGGCGACTTGGAGCGACATCGGAATCTGAATTCCGAGCGCCTTCGCAGTCTTGAGGTTGATGACGAACTCAAATTTAGTCGGTCGCAGCACCGGCAGATCGGTGGTCTTGGCGCCTTTGAGAATGCGGCCGGCATACACGCCCATCATGCGATAGGCGTCCCGTTGGCTCGTCCCGTAGCTCATCAGGCCGCCGGCATCGACATATTCGCGCTGCAGATAGATCGCTGGGATGGCGTAATGCGCGGCCATCAAGACGATTTGCTCGCGATTGCCGATCAATATCGGATCTCCGCCGACGATGAGGGCGCCGACCCGCTGTTGCGAGAGAGAATCAAAAACCGGCTGCATACCGCCCTTGTCGGGGACATTCAGTACGTTGAGCTCCACCCCCAGGCCGGTGGCGGCGGCATGCAGGTCCTTGAGATAGACTTGCGCATTGGGATTGGCAGTCCTGACCAGTACAGCCATGGTTGTGACGTTTGGTAGCACGGTGTGCAGCAGTTCTATCTGCTTTTGCCCGACGGCACCGCTGCCGAAGAACGTGGTGCCGGTGACGTTGCCTTCCGGCCGGTTGAGGCTTTTGACGAGGCCCAACTGCACTGGATCGCCGCCGGTTGTGAAGACGATCGGAATAGTGTTGGTCGCGGCCTTGGCCGCCGTGGCGGTTTGCGAGCTCCCCCCGGCCGCGATAACCGCGACGCCGCGTTGGATCAAATCCGCCACCAGGGCCGGTAGCCTGTCATAGTGCTGTTCGGCCCAGCGATACTCGATCGCCACGTTCTGACCTTCCACATAGCCGGTTTCGCCGAGTCCCTTGCGGAACGCGGTTGCATGGTAAGCAAACGGGCCGGGTGAACCGCCGTGCAGGAACCCGACCACCGGGATCGCCGGCTGTTGCGCGCGGGCGGCGAGCGGCGAGGCGAGCGCGGCGCAACCGAGAAGCGTAATGAACTCGCGGCGTTGCATGCACAGACGTTTCCGGTGGAATAGTTCCACCGCCTGTGTTGCGGGCGGTCGGTAGCCACCGATAGTACCCTAACCGCGCGGCCATCCAAAGGCATGCGGCAAATGGTGACTATGAGGCGGCTTGGCGTCGCGGCGGAACTACGTCCTCGCCGGCTTGAGCCGTACGTGAATGTTCTTCTCCTGCGTATAGGCCAGCAATTCCTCAAAGCATTCCTCGCGGCCGATGCCGGATTGCTTGTAGCCGCCGAACGGCGCGCCGAGGAAATGCTTCGACACTTCGTTGATCCAGACGAAGCCCGACTGCACCGCGGCGGCGGTGCGGTGCGCGGTTGACAGATCGTTGGTCCAGATCGAGGCGGTAAGCCCGTATTCGACGGCATTGACCTGCTCGAGCATTTTGGCTTCGTCGCTCCATTTGAACACCGAGAGCACGGGCCCGAAAATCTCTTCGCGCGCGATGCGCATGGTCGGCTGCACGTCGGCAAATACCGTCGGCTCGATGAAAAAGCCCTTTGCCAGCGTCGGGTCGTTCGGCCTGCCGCCGCCGGTGAGAAGGCGCGCGCCTTCCTTCCGGGCGCTGTCGATGAAGCCGAGAATGCGTTCGTACTGGGTCTTGGAAATGATCGCGCCCATCGTCGTCGCCGGATCGGTGGCGATGCCGGGCTTGTAGTGACCGACCTTGGCTTTCACTTTGGCGAGCACGGTTTCGTAGATTTTCTCATGGATGAAGGCGCGGCTGGTTGAGCCGCAGGATTGCCCGCACCAGGTGAAATTCATGCCGGCAATGACGCCGTCGGCGACTTCATCCGGATCGGCGTCGGGGTAGGCGATCAGCGCATTCTTGCCGCCGAGTTCGAGCATCACCGCTTTGAGCGTGTCGGATGCCGCCTTCATCACCGCGCGGCCGGTCGGCACCGAACCGATGAGCGCGATCATGGCGACGTCGGGATGCGAGGCGAGCGCCGAGCCCGCTTCCTTGCCGCCCGGCACCAGGTTGAACACGCCCGGCGGCAAAATATCGCCGATCAATTCGGCAAGCCGCAGCGACGACAGCGGCGCCTGTTCCGGCGGCTTCATCACCACGGTGTTGCCGGCAGCGAGCGGCGCGCCGGATTTCCCAGCGCAAAACATGAATGGATGATTGAACGGAATGATGCGGCCGACCACGCCGCGCGGCTCGCGCACCGAGAGATTCAACACATCGGGTCCCATCGGGATCGTCGATCCCTTCATCTCGGTGACGAGGCCGGCGTAGAACTCGATTTGCGCCGCGGCAATAGTGGCGTCCTTCACCATCTCGGCGAACGGATTGCCGCAATCGGCGGCGTCGATCAAAGCGAGTTCCTCGGCATGCTCGCGCAACACATTGGCGATGCGCTTCAATAGCCGCGCGCGCTCGAGTGGCGGCGTCGCGCGCCAAGCCGGAAAGGCCGCCTTTGCCGCGCTCACCGCGGCATCGATATCGGCCGTGCCGCAATCGGCGACGGCGCCGAGCGATTCGCCGGTGCCGGGATTGATCGCGTCGGCGGAACGGCCGGATTTTGCCTTGTGCCATTTGCCGCCGTAGAACGCATCGCGATGCTGCGGCAGCTGGAGCACTTGCGCTTTGAGCGACTTGACTGGGACTGCTTCGTTCATGATCTCCTCCCGGGAGCGACGGTTCTTAGTCTTTCAACTTCCCGCCCGCGTCATTGCCGCCGTCATGACCGCGGTATAGCCGGGCTCGACGCGCACATCGACGACGGCGACCTGACCGGCATCGACCGCGGCGATGGCCTTTTCCAGGATGCCGGCGAGATCGCCGGACTTGGTGACCGGACCGAAGCCCACCGCGCCTTGGGCGCGGCCCATCGCGGCAAGATCAACTTCGGGATCGGACATGCGCTGGCCGATCCATTTGTTCTCGACCGGCCGATTGCGCGCGCGCGCCATCCGCTCCTGGTGCAGTTCGTCATTGTAGAACGAGCGGTTGTTGGCGAGCACGAACAACAGCGGGATTTTATAATGCACCGCCGTCCATACCGCGGTGACGCCCATCAGAAAATCGCCGTCGCCGCAGATAGCGATCGGCAGCCGGCCGGAGCCTTTGAGCGCCAGCGCCGCGCCCACCGAAATGCCCGGGCCGCCGCCGACGCCGCCGCCGCCGTCGGCGCCGATATAGTCGAGCGGATGGCGGAACGTGACCCAGCTATCGTCCCAGGACAGCGGCAGATGCGTATAGGTGACCGGGCGATCGCCCAACACTTTGCGCAAGTTGCGCGCAATATGTTCGTTGGTGAAACCGGTCGGCTCCTTGGCCGAGATCTTGCGCGGGCTCGGCATGGCATGCGGCTTGGCGCTTTTGCCGATTTCCTTGACCAGTTCGGGCACAACGAGGTCGGGATCGGCCGACAGCATGAGATCGACCGGCGGCAGCGCCTGGTAATCCATGTTCCAGCCGAAATGGATGTGATGGTCGAGCGAAATTTGAATGACTTTCGCCGCCGGCATCGGTCCGCCATAGCGCATGGCGCCGGCGAGATCGACACAATCGAGACTTAAAACGACATCGACGTTCTTGAGACCTTCGACGCTGTCGGGCGTGATCGCGCGCGGCGATCCGACATAGAGCGGATGATCGGTCGGAAAACTCGCGCCAACCTTCGGGTCGGTGACAACGCGGGCATTGAGCGCCTCGGCGAGCGCGACGCGGGCGTTCCAGGCGTTCACATCGCGCGAGCCGCGGCCGGCGAGGATCAAGACTTGCTTGGCATCCTTGAGCATGGCCGCCGCCTGACGGACGAGTTCGGCCGGCGCTGCGGTCGAAATCTGCGGCATGTAGCGCGCAACGTCGATCGGCGGCAGCTGCTCGGAAATTTTCGCTTCCTGCAGTTCGGCGTCGAAATTGATGTAAACCGGGCCGTGCGGCACGGTATTGGCGATCCAGGTGCCGCGCAGGATGGCTTCGCGCGAGGCGGCCGGCGACGCCGGCTGGTCGTCCCATTTGGTGTAATCGCGAACCAGCGCACCCTGATCGCGCGCGGTGTGGATCCAATCGATCCACGGCCGGCGCTTGGCGGCGTCGACTGGGCCGGTGGCGCCGAGCACCACGACCGGCATGCGGTCGCACCAGGCGTTGAACATCGCCATGCTGGCGTGCATGAGCCCGACATTGGAGTGCACGGCGGTGGCCATCGCCTTGCCAGTGACCTTGGCGTAGCCGTGCGCGATGGCGACGGCGGCTTCCTCGTGCAGGCAGAGCAGCATTTGCGGCTTGGTATTGCCGAGATAGTTGACGATGCTGTCGTGCAGCCCGCGATAGCTCGCCCCCGGGGTGAGCGCGATATAGGGAATATCGAGCGAGCGCAGCGCCTCGGCGATCACGTCCGAGCCAAAACCCGGCGCATTGGCGCCGGCCGGGGTCGGGCGTTCGAGGCCGGCAACGGTGGGATCGGCATCGGTGGCGGCGCGAGCGGTCGCGGATTGGGACGGCGTCATGGTGGGCATTTCCTCATGGTTTGGCTGGGAGGGTAGGTTACCCTCATCCAACCGGATCATGAGCCTTTGCGCAACCGGGCGAGAAGTCCCACGCCGGCATAGCCGTCCGCCGGCTCGATACCGGTCTTGCGCTGATAGTTGCGCACCGCGAGCGTCGTTGCATTGCCGATGCGGCCGTCCGGGCTGCCGGGATCGAAGCCGAGCGCGGCAAGGCGGCGCTGGATTTCCTCAATCTCGGCCAGAGTAGGGGGCGGTTCGCTGCCTGGAAATTCTGTCGCGAAGGACGCGCCGCCGACGCAGCGGTCGCCGAGATAGCAGAGCGCGAGCGCATAATTCAGCGAAGGATTGTAACTGCGTGCGGCGAAGAAATTCGGGCCGAGCAGGAACGCCGGGCCGCCCGGTACCGGCACCCAAGGCCGCGCCGTCGCGGTCGGCTGCGGGAACGGTTCGCCATTGGCGCGCGTCACGCCGCGCGCGTGCCACGCGGCATAGCTGTGCGACACGTTGCCGCCATACGAGGCCGGCATCCGCACTTCGTAGCCCCAATGCTCGCCGCGCCGATAATTGCCGCGCTCGGCGAAAAAGCGCGCGGTCGATCCAAGCGCATCGTCCGGCGGCCCGAAAGGCGAAATCTTGCCGTCGTGATTATAGTCGATGCCGATATGGAGCCAGACTTCCGGCATCCATTGGGTGTGGCCCATGGCGCCGGCCCAGGAGCCGACCATTTCTTCCGGCGTGCTCCAGCCGCGCTGCACGATGGCGAGCGCGTTGATCAGTTCTTGCTCCCAATAGCGGCGCCGGCGCGGTTCGGCCCACGCCAGCGTCGCCAGCGACGGAATGACCGGCCGCATATGATTTTTCGCTACCACGGAATCGCCGAATGCCGACTCGATGCCCCACACGCCGAGCATGAACGCGGGCTCGACGCCGAAATCCTTTTCGATGCGGGACAACAGCGGCGCGTATTCCTTGGCCTTTTCTTTGCCGGCGGTCACTTTCCAGTCGGAGACGGCGCGATTGAGATATTGCCAAAGCTTTTGATTGAATTCCGGTTGGTCGTGGATTGCCTCGAGCCCGGTCGTATCCGGCCGCACCGCGCGCATCACGCGCATATAGGTCTCGTCGGTGATGCCATGCGCTATCGCTTTGCCGCGAAACACGGCGATCCACCGATCGAACGGCAAGCGTTGCGCGCTTGCGCTTGGCGGCAGGAGGAGCGACGCCAACGCGCCGCCGGCCGTCGTCAACGATGCGCGTCTGGTCGCAACGACCCTCACTGGTGGGCAGCCTCGATCACCGCGGGCTGTACCAGCTTCGCGGCGAGCCGGTCGAGGCTGGCGGCAAGACTTTCGATATCGAAATTCAGCGGATCGTCGTGGCCGTTGTGAATTTCCGCGTCGATGGCGGCATGGAACGCGGGAATGAGCCATTGGCCGCGGCGCACGCTGGCGATCGTGTAGAGCAAAGCCAGCCGGTCGTATTGCGCGGCAGTGAAGGCGGGATCGGGCGTTTGCGCATCGTTGCGCCGGCCGTGCCCGGGCGCGCTCTTGCGCGGCTGGACCAGTTCGTTATGCAGGAACAGACCTTGCAAGGCGCCGCCGAATTCCGCTGCCTGCTCGAACTTGGTCTCGCGCCAGGCAATCGAATAATCGTGCGCCAGCAACATTTCCCCGGTGCGATTGACAAAGACGTGCGCCCGTCCCCAGCCGTCCGAGCAGGCGTAATCGGCGAGGTTTTCGTATTCCGGCTCGGTATCGATGTCGCCCGGAAAGGCGCGATGTCCGTAATTCGGTCCGCTGGTATCGTGAATGACAAAATAACGCGCCATCGGCGCATCGGGATCGTTGTCATTGGCCCGCGATACCGGCTGCCGCAGATTGGCGGCAAAATCCGTTGCCAGATTTTGGCTGGATAAAAAGCTCGACAGCGCCTCGCGCGATGGCAGGCCGGTGCTTTGGCCGATACGGCTGGCGAGGCCAGGGGGCAGACTTTCGAGTGGCGGTCCGAGATTTCTGGTCGCATCCATGCCGCGCATCAGGCACATCGCCTGCTCGACCGGAGTGCCGGCATAACTCAAGGTCTCGGGGTCGAACGCGCAAGCGCCCATGCTCTTGATAAAGTACGGCGCCCTGAAATGACTCGGCTTACATTCCGTGCTGAAGACCGCATGCGCCGAGCCGAGCAGCATCGCGCCGGCAAATGCCGTCGCCAGGAGGCCGCGATGAATCGGAGCAGCAGCGCGCACGCGTCAAATCCCGAATTCGAGATGCTCCACTATCGCTAGGAACGCGCACGGTGCCAAGCGGTGCCGCGCATGGCCACCACTCGATCTGCTCCGGCAATGAACAAATATTCAGAGAGAAACTGAAGCGACTCGTGCCTGATGCTACTACTTGGCCCGCTCGACATAGCTGCCGTCGGCGGTCATCACCACGATCTTGGTGCCGGTCGTGACGAAGGGCGGGACCATAGTGCGCACCCCATTCGACAGCACGGCGGGCTTGTAGGACGAGGCCGCCGTCTGGCTCTTGATGGTGGGCTCGGTTTCCACCACTTCGAGCGTCGCCTTGGGCGGCAGCTCGATGGCGACCGGGACGCCCTCATGGAGGCTGATCGTGACCTCCATCTCGGGCTGCAAATAGGCCGCCTGATCGCCGATGATATCGGCCGGCAGCGCAACCTGGTCGTAGCTTTCCATGTTCATGAAATGGAAGCCGTCGCCGTCCTGGTACATAAATTGATGCTTGCGATCCTCGACGAAAGCGCGCTCGACCTGGTCGGTGGTCTTATAACGCAGCGAAACCTTTACGCCGTCGGCGATCCGGCGCACGTCCATCTGGGTGACCGGCGTGCCCTTGCCGGGATGGATATTCTCGACGGCCATGATGACCCCGAGCTTGCCGTCGACTTCGACGATATTGCCTTTTCGCAATGAGCTGGCGATGACTCTCACGGTTTCCTCAATGTTGACTGAGATTGCGGCTGCAACATACCGATCTTCAGGCTGATCGCTAGTTATTTCCTCAAAGGTCCATAAACAAGGACATGCCGGCCGTTCCGCCCCATTCGTCGCCCTTCTGGGCCCCCCACGTCCATGCCGACCGCCGGCCGGTCCTGTTGGCGCGGGGCCGCATCATGGCCGCTTTGCGGGCGTGGTTCGCCGGCCAGGATTTTGTCGAGGTCGACACCGCGGCACTGCAGGTTTCCCCGGGCAATGAGATTCATCTGCACGCGTTCGCCACCACGCTGGCGACGCTGGATGGCACGCCGTCACGACTTTATCTGCGCACCTCGCCGGAATTCGCCTGTAAGAAGCTGCTGGCGGCCGGAGAGCGGCGCATTGTCGAATTCGCCAAAGTGTTTCGCAACCGCGAGCGCGGCGCGCTGCATCATCCCGAATTCACGCTTATCGAATGGTATCGTGCCGGCGAGCGCTATGAGACTTTGATGGGAGATTGCGTTGCCATTCTGAGAGCCGCCGCCCGGACGGTGGGCACGCGGCAGCTCACTTATCGCGGCCGCTCCGCCGACGCCTTTGCCGAGCCCGAGCGGCTCAGCGTTGCGGAGGCGTTCACTCGTTTTGCCGGCATCGATCTTTTCGCGACGCTGCCGGACGGCATGCCGGACCGCGAGCGTTTCGCGCGTGCTGCGCAATCGGCGGGTATCCGCATCGGCGCTGACGACAGCTGGGGCGATATTTTCAGCCGCGTGCTGGTGGAGCGGATCGAGGGCAATCTGGGCATCGGCCGCGCCACCATTCTCGACGAATATCCGGCCGCGCTGTCGGCGCTGGCGCAGCCGGCGCAAGGTTCAACGCCAGATCCGCCGCGCGTCGCCGAACGCTTCGAGCTTTATGTATGCGGGGTCGAGCTTGCCAACGGTTTTGGCGAGCTCACCGATGCCGACGAGCAGCGCCGCCGCCTCGAACGCGAAATGGCGGAGAAAGAACGCATCTACGGCGAGCGCTATCCGATCGATGAGGATTTTCTCGCAGCCCTTGCGCATATGCCGCAGGCTTGCGGCATTGCGCTCGGCCTCGACCGCCTGGTCATGCTGGCGACCGGAGCTTCGCGCATCGACCAGGTGTTATGGACGCCAATTCAGGAGTCGCCGGCATGACCGCTATAAGTTCCTTGCGCACGCCATCTGAACTTGTCGCTGCGCAATTGGTGCGCCGCGATCGGGTCGCAGCCCTCGAGCAAGTCGCCGCACGTTATGCCGTTGCGATCACGCCGGCCATCGCCGGTTTGATCGATCCATCCGACCCGCACGATGCGATCGGGCGGCAGTTTGTTCCCGATATGCGCGAGCTGGAATCGCGGCCGGAAGAAACGAGCGATCCGATCGGCGACGAGGCGCATAGTCCGGTCGAAGGCGTGGTTCACCGCTACCCCGACCGGGTGTTGCTCAAGCTTGTCAATGCTTGCGCGGTCTATTGCCGTTTCTGTTTCCGCCGCGAGACGGTCGGGCCGGGACGCGGAGGGCTGTCCCGCGCTGCGCTCGCAGCGGCACTCGACTACATCCGTAGCACGCCGCAAATTTGGGAAGTGATCCTGACCGGGGGCGATCCGCTGGTGCTGTCGCCGCGGCGTCTCAAAGCCGTGACGGCACAGCTCGCCGCGATCGACCACGTCAAGGTGATCCGCGTGCACACGCGCGTGCCGGTCGCGGCGCCCGAACGGGTGTCGCCCGATTTGGTGCGCGCGCTCCGCAGCGACAAAGCGGCGTTTGTGGTGCTGCATGCCAATCACCCGCGCGAACTGACTAAAGACGCGCGCGTGGCTATCGCGCGTTTCGTCGATGCGGGGATACCGATGCTGAGCCAGTCCGTGCTGTTGCGCGGCGTCAACGACGACGCCGAGACGCTCGGCGCGCTATTGCGGGCGCTGGTGGAATGCCGGGTCAAGCCGTATTACCTGCACCACGCCGATCTCGCGCCCGGCACGGCGCATTTGCGCACGTCGATCGCGACAGGACAAAGCTTAATGCGCGCCCTGCACGGCCGCTATTCGGGACTGTGCCAGCCCACCTATGTGCTCGACATTCCCGGCGGCTACGGCAAATCGCCGATCGGGCCGAACTATTTGAGTGCGGATTGTTCGGCGATCGAGGATTTCAGCGGCCAGCGGCACGCCTATCCGCCGCAAGCCGCCGATTGATTACGCCGCCTCGGCAAAGAATACCGCGGTCTCAAACTGGTAGCCGCAGGCCTGACACGACCAGGTGTGCCGCACGCAGCGCTCGTTGAGATATTCGGACCAGTCCGGTGCGAGCAGCCATTCGCTGCATTGGGGACAATTGTTCTTGCTGTGGGTGACCAAGCGCGCCCGTGCCGTTGTTTCGGCCTGCACAGTCATGATCGTCCTCCCTGAATCAATTCTCACCGTCCGGCGAGAACGCTAGGGGGAGTCTGTGGCGTTGCCGTGACGGATGTTGGTCTGCCATGTGAACGATGCGAGGAAAATTTCCGGTTGCAACGCAACAGTTCCGTAAATTGTGCGCCGCATCAGGAGAGGGAACCGAAGCATTTGATGAGCGTTTGATGCATGCGTGCGTCGGTTCCAGCGGAGAGAGAACCGACGCGGGCGAGGGCCTTAAAGGAATGGAGCGGCGATAGCCATGCGGGCAAGGCACGTCGGGCGAGCTGCATTGACGACATTTTTCGTCGCTGCATGCGTCATGCTGTTGATTGCCGCTTATGCCGCAATCGCGCATGCGCAAAATCCGTCAACCGCGCTGACCAGTCCGCAGCAGTCTGATGGACGCCACGCAAGCCGCGGTGAATGAGCAGACGGCGCTGGACGTCGAGAACACGCAGCAGACCTTGATCAACAATGGAATGTAGGTCGTGCGCGTACGCTTGAAGACGAGGGCGCCGGCTTCGGTCGGCGCCGTTGTCTGGTTTCGGCGGTGTGCCAAGCTAAGCGGAAAAACGCGTGGCGATCTCGTCGAGCGGCGGCCGCGGCCGATCTTCAGGCGCTCCGGGCGGCCGGCCGATGTGAATGAAGCCGGCGATGCGCTCGTGCGGCGCGAGCCCAAGCGCATCGAGCGCGTTGCGGTCGTAAGCGTACCACTCGGTGATCCAGTTGGCGCCGTAGCCGAGCGCATGCGCGGCGAGAACGAGATTCATGGCGGCGGCGCCCGCCGAGAGCACCTGCTCCCATTCTGGAATTTTCGCATGCGGCGCGGCGCGGCTCACCACCGCGACGACCAGCGGCGCGCGCGCAAATCGGCGCTGCTCGGCCTCGACATGTTCGGGCTTGGCGTCGGGGTATTTGGCGCGAAATGCAGCCGCGATAGCCTCACCGGCAGCGTATCGCGCATCGCCCTCGAACACGATAAAGCGCCAAGGCGTGAGCTTGCCGTGATCCGGCACCCGAGAAGCGATTGTCAAAAGCGTGTCGAGTTCGGCGGCGGATGGAGCAGGGCCGGTGAGTTCGGCAGCCTTGAAGGAGCGCCGGGTGGTCAGGAGTTCGAGAGCATCGGACATGGGGTGATTGAGAATGCGGGGTGATTGAGATTTATGGCGCGCCCTACGGGACTCGAACCCGTGTTACCGCCGTGAAAGGGCGATGTCCTGGACCGCTAGACGAAGGGCGCGGATCAAGCGCAAAGGCGCTCGGAGCCTGACGGCGCGCGACATATAAAGAGCTTTGCCGCAAGCGGCAAGCAAGGGCGCCCGGCTCACCATTTTCCGGTATTGGGCATCGAGATCCAAGGCTCCATGGGCGGCAGCGGCGCGCCTTTCTGCAACAGTTCGATCGACTGCTTGTCGGGCGAACGCACGAAGGCCATTTGGCCGTCGCGCGGCGGCCGGTTGATGGTGACCCCCGCCTTCATCAGCTTCTCGCAAAGGGCGTAGATATCATCGACCTCGTAGGCCAGATGGCCGAAATAGCGCGCCTCGCCATAGTCCTCGCTGTCCCAGTTATATGTGAGCTCGACCAGTGGCGCCTGACGGTTGGCCGGGCCGTTGGCGACCAGGTCGCCATCGGCGGACGCCGCCAAGAACACCAACGTGTACTTGTTCTTCTCGTCGACCCGGCGCCGCACTTCCTGCAGCCCGAGCTTGTTGCAATAGAAGTCGAGCGCATGGTCGAGATTGCGCACCCGAAGCATTGTGTGCAGATACCGCATAGTGGGAACCTCCGCTGGTCGGAAATAGCCGTCACGGTTGCCATCTAATGTATGATGGCGGCCGGTGGGCATGAAGCGTGGCTATGACGAATGATTGCGCCCGATCTCGATAGTGCCATAGCGCGGCTGCAGGAATTGGTCCACGAGGCCGCTACCATCGTACCGTTCACCGGGGCCGGCATATCGACCGAATCTGGTATTCCAGACTTCCGCTCGCCAGGCGGCCTTTGGACCAAGTACCGGCCGATCCCGTTCGATGAGTTCCTCGCCAGCCAAGAGGCACGCAATGAGTCCTGGCGGCGGCGCTTCGCCATGGACGATCAATTCGGCAGCGCGGAACCGAGCCGGGGCCATCGTGCGGTCGCCAGCCTCTATCGCACCGGCAAGGCGCCGGCCGTAATCACGCAAAACATCGACAATTTGCATCAAGCCTCGGGAATTGCGCCGGAACATGTCGTCGAACTCCACGGCAATACGACTTTCGCATTGTGCCTCGACTGTAGCGCGCGCTACGAACTGTCATGGGTGCGCGGGCGAATGGACGCCGCCAACGGCTGCGCGCCGGATTGCCCGGCTTGCGGCGGCTTCATCAAGACCGCAACGGTGTCGTTCGGCCAAGCGATGCCCGATGCCGCCATGCGGCGCGCCCAAAAGTTTGCCCAGTCCTGCGATTTATTCCTGGCGATCGGCTCTTCGCTCGTGGTTTGGCCGGCCGCGGGCTTTCCCTTGATGGCCAAGCGCAACGGCGCGCGCCTCATCGTCGTCAATCGCGAGCCGACCGAGTTCGACGCGATCGCCGACCTGGTGGTGCACCAGGACATCGGGACCGTTCTCGAACCCCTCATCCTGCAATGAATAAAATCCACTTTGTGCACAGGCCATGACGCTTTTACGCCAGTGTTGCATTTTTGCCCTTTCGCGTCGGATTCCCGGTGTTATCTTCGATTCAAGAGATTCGTGATGCGCCCGCGGGGCGCCAGCACAACAGCGGCGGCGGCCACGGCGTCATGGCGTCGGACGGGATCGAACCAAAATCAACCAAGCCGGGGCTCGGACCCGACGTTGGTCTTCCTGACGAGGCTACTTCGCCCGTCATCGAAGTCGCCGGCGTCATCAAGTGGTTCGACGTCGCCAAAGGCTACGGCTTCATCGTTCCGGACAACGGCATGGCTGACGTGCTGTTGCATGTCACCTGCCTGCGCCGCGACGGCTTTCAGACGGCCTATGAGGGTTCGCGGGTCGCTTGCGAGGTCGTGATGGGGCCAAAAGGCCTGCAGGCCTTCCGGGTTCTTACCATGGACGAATCGACGGCGATCCATCCGGCGCAGATGCCGCCGCCGCGAACCCATGTTACTGTGGCTCCCACAAGCGGTCTCGAACGGGCACAGGTCAAATGGTTCAATCGGTTGCGCGGCTTCGGCTTCCTGACGCGGGGGGATGGAACGCCGGATATTTTCGTCCACATGGAAACCTTACGCCGTTTCGGCATGACCGAACTGCGGCCCGGTCAGTTCGTCCTGGTACGTTTCGGGCCGGGACCGAAAGGACTGATGGCGGCCGAAATCCGCCCAGAGAGCGGTCCGCTCGGTCCGGCCTCGCATTAGCACTACGCGCTGCCCTTCGCTCAACGCGGTTCATGCGGGCCATTGGCCTCGCCGCGATCGTGTTCGTTGCCGGCTGCGCTCTGCCGGCTACGCAAACGCCTGCGAGCGCTGCCGCGCAAGATACGATCGAGATCGTGACCAGCTCCGGCGTGCACGCATTCTCCGTCGAGCTGGCGACCAACGATGCAGAACGCGCCCGCGGCCTGATGTACCGGAAGTCCCTGCCGGAAGGTCACGGCATGCTGTTCGATTTCCAAACCGACCAGCCGGTGCAGTTCTGGATGCGCAATACGTACATACCGCTGGATATGATCTTCATCCAAGGCAATGGACGCATTCTACGCATCGCGGAAAACACCACGCCGCTGTCGGATGCGCTCGTCCCGTCCGGCGGACCGGTACGCGGCGTGCTGGAAGTGATCGCCGGCACCGCGCGCAAGTTTCACATCGCTGCGGGCGACCGTGTGACGGGCTCGATTTTCGCTAACCACTGATCGGCCGACGCCAGCGCTCGGCTTGCTGGGGGCAACGGAAACCGCTATCCAGTGCCGCGACCGGCGGGGTATAGCGCAGCCTGGTAGCGCGGGAGTTTTGGGTACTCCAGGTCGCAGGTTCAAATCCTGCTGCCCCGACCAACCGCCTTCGCTCCGCTACGGCGTGAGGTGCCCGCAGTCGATGGAAGCGAAGGCGGATGTCACGCCGACGCCTTGGCGAAGGCGGACCTAATCATGGCGGCGGGAGGCTCAGTCAGGGTGAAATACGTCTCCATCCTACGGAGCAGGTCCACGCCCGAAAGACGTTATGGAGGCTGTACCATCAATCCGAAGAAGGGATTCGCTGAGTACAATGCCGGTCAAGCGCCGCATCCGAGCAAGTTTGTTGCCTGGGCGCTAGCCAGCTATATGGCATTTTCGGATCGCCGGCGTGCAGATAAATTCGAGGCGTATTTGAAGACCGGATCGGGCAGGGTGTTCGCAAAGTGGCATTTTTGATCGGCATTTGAGGAGCATTCACCCATGACCGCCCGAATCTATAAACCAGCCCGCACGGCGATGCAGTCCGGCACCGCCAAGACCAAGGAATGGGTGCTGGATTACGAGCCCGAACAGCCGCGCTCTGTCGAACCACTGATGGGTTGGACCAGTTCCGGCGACATGAAGCAGCAACTGCGGCTTTGCTTCGACACCAAAGAAGAGGCCATCGCCTATTGCGAACGCAACGGCATCGCCTATGAGGCGTTCGAGAGCAGACCGCCGATGCGGCAGCGCATCTGCTATTCCGACAATTTCGCGTATACGCGCCGCGGCGCCTGGACGCACTGAGCGCACGATCGCGAAAAGTGGGCACCGGTTTTCGGACCACTTCATGCGCAAATGAACGGTGCCGCTTCAGGCCGGCCGCTTTTCCATCAGGCGCGGAGCGGCGGGGGCGGAGCGCCCTTGCGAGCCGGCGCGCTGGCGCAGCAGCGACCCGAAACGCTCTTCCGGCATCGGCTGGCCGAGCAAAAAACCCTGGCCATAGTCGCAGCCCATGCTGACCAGGGCGAGCGCGTCGGACGCCTTCTCGATGCCGATCGCTACCGCGACGCTGCCGAAATTGTGCGCAAGATCGATGACCGTCTTGCACAGCGGGGCATTGACCTTGTCGGTGCCGCAGTCGGTCACGAAGGCGCGGTCGAGCTTGAGCTCGGCAAACGGCAAGTCCTTGAGCCGCACCAGCGAGGAATAGCCGCGGCCGAAATCGTCGATCGCGAGCTGGACGTTGAGGTGCTTCAATCGTTGCGTGAAGTCGGTCGCCAGCGCCAGATCGGTAACAATTTGCTCCTCGGTCACATCGATGATCAGACCCGGCCACTTCTCGAATTGCGGGCGGTAGGTCTGGACAATGTCGGCGACGGCAAGCTTCGTCAGAGCGCTGACCGGGATATTGACCGCCATCCGCAAATTGACGCCGAGCTTGGCGAAGCTGGCTGCGGCTTTGAGCGCCTTGGTCAAGGCGATCTCCGACAGCGCGACCAAGCTCGATTCCTTGGCCCCGGGCATGAATGCGCCCGGCAACAGCACACCGTGGGCCGGATGGCGCGCGCGGGCGAAGGCCTCCGCGCCGATGAGTTGCTTTTTGCGCAGATCGATCTTCGGCTGATACCAGAATTCGATCCATTGGTTCGCCAAGGCCTCATCGAGATCGATGCGTCCGGCGACCGCAGGCGGATGGCCGAGCTTGAGATCTTGCAGCAGCTTGATGATCGCATTGGTCTCGAACGGCTTTCGCAACACCGGCAGCATCTGCAGGCGCTGTTGTTCGCCGATGCTTTTGACATGCGCCAGCACGGCGGAGCCGCGGTTCGACATGAGCTGCACTTGCCCGCGATAGTTGGAGCCGCTGAGCGCAACCACGCATGCGATCCCTTCGGCGGATTCAAGCGGGATGTCGAGAAAGACGAGATCGGGCGCACGGCGCGACAGCGCTTGGCGCAGTCCCTGGCCGTCGGCAAATTCCTCGGTATCGATGCCGGCGCCGTGCAGAATGAGCGACAGGAAGTGCCGTATGCTGCCATCGCTGTCGATGACAAAGCAAAGTGGGGCGCGCGCTGTGCTTGGCTCGGTCGCCACGACAGGTGCGGCGGATGCTGACTGCGCCGGTTTTGCGCTCATGGTCTTGTCGGTGCGGCCGCCGCGACGGAGGTGAAGCACCTCCTTAATGGGAAGCCGCATCATTGATGTAAATCATTAACCTGGGGTTTCAGAAGGGTCTCCGACCCGCCGCCGGGGCGAGGAAACAATGCGCAAATGGCTCAATTCTAGTCCGCGCAACGGCGGTTCGAATGGGATAGATTAGGTTTTCCGCATTTTGGCGGGACGCATGGATGGTGGCGGGAGCCAATCCCTATGATTCAGGTCAGACGACTCGGGCACGCTACATTGACGACGCCCGACATCGAGCGCCAAGTTGCCTATTACACCGACGTTGTCGGCCTCACTCTCCTCGAACGCGGCAAGGACCGCGCCTTCCTGGCCTGCAAGCTCGGGCTGGAGGCGATCGCGCTGGAGCCGGGCAACGGCAACGCGCTGTCGCGGCTTGCCTTGCAGATTGCTCCCGGTTCCGATCTCGGCGAGGTCGAACGCGCACTGCGCAAAGTCAACGTGAAGTGCGAGCGGCGTAGCGGAATATCGCCCGGCGTGGCCGAGGCCATCGTCTTTACCGATCCCAAGGGCACGCAGATCGAAGTTTTCGCCGACTATGTCTTCACCCAGGACGACGGCCGGCAGGCCGGCGTGATGCCGCTCAAACTGGGCCACGTGGCCTATCGCGTCGACGACGTGCAGAAGACGGTGAAATTCTATTGCGACGTGCTCGGATTCCGCGTCTCCGACTGGCACGCCGACCACTTCGCGTTCCTGCGCTGCAACACCGACCACCATACCGTGAATTTTGTCTATGACGCGGAACCGCAGCTCCATCACATCGCGTTCGAAGTGAAGGATTGGGCGGAAATCCAGCGCGCGGCGGAGGTTCTGGCGCGAAATGACATCCGTCTGGTTTGGGGCCCCGGCCGCCACATCATCGGCCACAATATCGCGATCTATCACCGCAACGCCGACAAGGTGCGTGTCGAGTTTTTCTGCGAGATGGACCAGATGAAAGACGAGACGCTGGGCTATTTCGATCCGCGGCCGTGGCACCAGGACCGGCCGCAGCGACCGAAAGTGTGGCCGGAGGGAACGCTGCGCAATTATTGGGGCTTTGGCTCGGAGCCGGTCATCCGCGGCTATCAGACCGTCGAGTAACGATATCCCCCTAAAGGACCGTGCTCGAACACGAGGTCGTGAGCGCGCCACGCTGCGCCGTGGCGACAATTGTGATTGGCGCCTGTTCCCGCAATTGACCTAAGAGTTGGGTGACGCAAAGCCGCCCATTTCTGGGGCGCTGCCGGAGGATACGCAGATGGCACGCATTAAGTTGGCTAAAACATTGGTCGCGGGAGCGTTGCTGGGCATCGCGCTCGTCGGCTTGGTCGGCCGGCTCGCCCAGGCTGCCGAGCCAGCCGTCGTTATTCCTCCTCCGACGCTCGATGCCACCGCTTCGGCCGGCGGCGAGCTACAGAACATCGTTCTGGCCGGCGGCTGTTTCTGGGGCGTGCAAGCGGTCTATGAGCATACCAAAGGGGTCACTCAGGCGGTGTCCGGCTATGCCGGCGGTCAGAAGGAGACCGCGCATTACGAGACGGTCAGTAGCGGACGGACTGGGCACGCCGAATCGGTTTCGGTGACGTTCGATCCGCGCAAAATCTCTTACGGCAAAATTTTGCAGATTTATTTTTCGGTCGCGCACAATCCGACTGAGCTCAATTACCAGGGCCCCGACGAGGGCACGCAATATCGCTCCGCCGTCTTCTACGCCAATGACGAGCAGAAGCGGATTGCGGCCGCCTATATCGCCCAGCTTGCGCAAGCGCACGCCTTCGCTGCGCCGATCGTGACCAAGCTCGAGCCCTTATCCGGGTTCTATCCCGCCGAGGACTATCATCAGGATTTTGCGGTCGTGCATCCGAGTTACCCCTACATCGTGTTCAACGATCTGCCGAAGGTGGACAATCTCAAGCGCGTGTTCGCGGATTACTATCGCGACACGCCGGTCACGGTGATGGCCTCGAACAAGCCGACCCAGTAATCCACGCCCGCTTGCGGGATAGGGCAGGTTCCGACTCTATTTCGACCTTTCGTTGCGTTGCACTGCATCAAAAGGCCGTGCCAGGGTGTGCGTAACCGTTTCCCCTGTAGCCACGCACCGACCTCTCCGTATATCCTCCGTATGGGAGACGGGCTCGCGAGCGCGCTCCGCAAAAACGAGGAAACCGGGGGAGGTATGCCATGGTTATGGCAACGACAGTTGGGGCAATGCCCGAGGCCGAACATAGCGTGCAACTGCGCAAGGCAGTAATCGCGTCAACGGTCGGCACGGCAATCGAGTGGTACGACTTTTTCCTCTATGGCACGGCGGCCGGACTGGTTTTCGGCAAGCTCTACTTCCCCAACGAGTCGGCACTGGCCGGAACGCTCGCCGCCTTCGGCACCTATTTCATCGGCTTCGTCGGCCGGCCGATCGGGGCTGCGATTTTCGGCCATTACGGCGACCGCATCGGCCGCAAGGCGACGCTGATAGCCACGCTCCTGTGCATGGGACTGGCGACCTTCGCCATCGCCTTCGTGCCGACCTACAGCTCGATCGGCATCTGGGGTGCGGTGCTCCTGACCGTGCTGCGGGCGATCCAAGGCATCGGCGTGGGCGGCGAATGGGGCGGCTCCGTGCTGTTGGCCATGGAATGGTCGCGCAAGCATAGCCAGCGCGGCCTCGTTGCTGCGTGGCCACAATTCGGCGTCCCCTGCGGCCTCCTCCTGTCCACCCTGGCCGTCATGGCCTTCAGCAGATGGGCAGGCGACGATTTCTTGACGTGGGGCTGGCGCGTTCCATTCGCCCTGTCGATCATCCTGGTTGGCATCGGCCTGTGGATCCGTCTCGGTATCCTTGAGACCCCGGTATTCCAGAAACTCCTGGACACCAACAAGATCGAGAAGGCGCCGATCATCGAAGTCATCAAAAAGCAGCCGAAGGAGATCATCCTTTCGGCTTTGCTGCGGCTGTCCGAGCAGGCGCCGTTCTATGTCTTTACCGCCTTCGTCTTCGCCTACACCGTCGGTACGCTGAAGATGGATCGAAACTTCATACTCACAGCGGTGCTGGTCGCGGCCTGCGTGTCGTTCTTCACCATCCCGATCTCCGGACACCTGTCCGACAAGATCGGACGGAAGAACATGTATTTGATCGGCGTAGTGACGATGGGCCTGTTCGGATTCGTGTATTTCGGCCTGGTGGATACAGCGGCCCCGGCATTGGTCTTCGTCGCCATCGTGCTCTCGCTCATCCCGCACGACATGCAGTATGGACCGCAGGCGGCGCTGATCGCCGAGTCCTTTACCCCTCGGTTGCGCTACAGCGGCTCCTCGCTCGGCTATCAGTTGGCGTCGATCATCGCCGGCGGCCCGGCGCCGATCATCGCCACGGCGCTGTTTGCCGCGTACGGATCGGGCTATGCCATCGCCGGCTATATCGCCGTCCTCGCCGTCATCAGCTTTGTGTCAGCGGCGATGATGCCGGACTATACCGGCAAGGATATTTCGGCGGAAGCTTACGTCGAGGACTAGCGGTTGAGGCTTAAGTCACGCCCGGGGCCTGGTGTCCCGGGCGTGAATTTTTTTTCACAGCACCGCGCCGCTCTGCGGATCGATCAGGTGCATACGGTCCATGTCGGCATAGAGCCGCATGGTTTCGCCCGGGCCGGCGGCGCTGCCCGGATCGACGCGGCCGCAGATTTCCTGGCCGTCGACGGTGAAATAGACCATCGTCTCCATGCCCATCGGCTCGACGACGTCTAGCGTTACCGCGAATTCGCAATTCGCATCGCGGTCGTTGCGCCGCGGCTCGGTGATGTGCTCGGGGCGCAGCCCGAATATCAGTTCCTTGCCCGTCAGCGACTGGAAGCGTCCCGATTGTGACGGCGGCACCGGCAGGCTGATGTTCTCGGAAATGCGCAGGCGCAGGCCGGCGCCATTCTGCTCCAGACGGCAGCGGATGAAATTCATCGCCGGCGAACCGATGAAGCCGGCGACGAAACGCGTCTTGGGATGGTGGTACAGATCCTGCGGCGTTGCGATCTGCTCGATCACGCCGCCGTTCATGACCACGACGCGGTCGGCCAGCGTCATCGCTTCGACCTGATCGTGGGTAACGTAAACCGTGGTGGTCTTCACCATCTGATGCACGCGCTTGATTTCCGTGCGCATCTGCACGCGCAGCTTGGCATCGAGGTTGGACAGCGGCTCGTCGAACAAAAATACTTTCGGATTGCGCACGATGGCGCGGCCCATCGCCACGCGCTGGCGCTGGCCGCCCGACAGCGCCTTCGGCTTGCGGTCGAGCAGTTCGGTGATGTCGAGAATGCGCGCCGCATTGTCGACGCGCCTTTTGATCTCGTCCTTGGGAAATTTGCGCAGCTTCAGCCCGAACGACATGTTCTCGAACGCCGTCATGTGCGGATAGAGCGCGTAATTCTGAAACACCATGGCGATGTCGCGGTCTTTCGGCGGCCGGTCGTTGACGATCTCGCCGCCGATATAGATATCGCCCGCGGTGACTTCTTCGAGGCCGGCGATCATGCGTAGCGTGGTCGACTTGCCGCAGCCGGAAGGGCCGACCAGTACGACGAATTCGTTGTCCGGAATGTCGAGGCTGATGCTGCGCACCGCTTCGACATTGTCGAAGCGCTTGACCACGTTACGCAACGCGACTTCGGCCATTGTCCCTATACCCTTTTCAGCCCTTGGTGGCGCCCGCAGTCAGGCCGGCGATGTAGTAATCCATGAGGAAGGCATAGATCACGAGCGGCGGGGCGGCGGCAAGAAGCGCTCCGGCCATCAGCATGCCCCACTTGTAAACGTCCGCGCGAATGAGGCTCGTCACGGTGCCGACCGTGAGAACCTGTTCGCCCGAGGAATACAGAAAAGCCATCGGATAGACGAACTCGGCCCAGGACACGGTGAAAGCGAAGATCGTGGCGGCGATGATGCCGGGCAGCGCCACTGGAATGAAGATTTTCGTCAGCATTTGGAAATGCCCGGCGCCGTCGATCAGAGCCGCTTCGTCGAGCTCCTTGGGAATCGACTGGAAGTAGCCGATCATGATCCAGGTGCAGAACGGCACGGTCAGCGTCGGATAAACCAGCACCATGCCCCAATACGAGTTCAGCAGTCCGACCGCCTTGACGATCTGGAAGAGCGGGATGAACAGCAGCGTGTCAGGCACGAGATAGGTCAGGAAAATTCCAGTCGCCAGAATGCCGGAGCCCCAGAATTTCATCCGGCCGAGCGAAAACGCGGCCAGCACGCTGACCACCATGGTGATTGCCACCACGCAAAGCGTCACGATCAGCGTGTTTTTAAAGAAGACGAGGAAGTCGGTTTGCGTGAGCAGGATCTTGAATTGATCCAAGGTCACGCCGTCGGCGATGAACCACGGATTGGTCGCCATGCGCGCGACCTCTGCATCGCTCTTAAGCGCGGTGACGACCATGTAATATGGCGGGATAAGAAAAAAGACCGCAAAGATGGTCAGGAATATGTAAGAGGCGATCAGCGCCCACCGCCGATTTCGGCTGAGGCTGGCGCGGACTCCGGCCCCACGCCCGGCGCGAACGCTGAGGGCGGCCGTGCTCATCCGATCTCCCGGCCGCGTTTGCGCACGCCGCGCAGGATGAAAATCGCCGCGATGCCGAGGATGGGGAACATGAACAGCGAGGTGGCGGCGCCGAGCGGCAGGTCGCCGGAACGGATGCCCAGCATGAAGGCGTAGGTTGCGAATACATGCGTCATATTCCGCGGTCCGCCGGCCGTCATGATCTGCACGATGTCGAAATTGGCGAAAGTCACGATCAACGAGAACAGCACGGTAATAGAGATGATGTTATGCATCATCGGCAGCGTGATGTGCCGGAATTTTTGCCAGGCATTGGCGCCGTCGATGGCTGCCGCCTCGTAAAGCTGCTCCGGAACCGATTTCAGCGCCGCGAGATACATGATGAGAAAGAACGGCGCGCCGAACCAGACGTTGACCAGGATGACGGAGAAGCGCGCCCAGTAGGGATCGCTCAGCCATCCGACCTCGCCGACGCCAATACTCGAAAGAACGTAGTTGAAGGCGGAGTGGGTGGGATCGAACAGCCACCACCAGCCGAGTGACGACAGCGCGAGCGGGATGACCCACGGCACCAACAACATACCGCGCCACTTGCGCTGACCTTTAGCCGGCAGATTGTTGATGAGATGGGCGGTTATGAGCCCGATCATCGCTTTGAAGAATACCGCGCTGAGCGCGAAGATGGCGGTTTGCTCCACCACCATCCAGAATACGTCGCGAGACAAGAGGAAGCTGAAATTGCCAAGCCCGATGAAGTGCGTCTGCGACCGGTTCAGCATCGACAGGTAGATCGAGTAGCAGGCCGGATAAACGATCAGCCCGGCGATGATGACTATCAACGGCAGGCACATCAGAAAGGCGGTGCTCGACCGGCGGCGCAGAAACCGACGGAAGTCGTTCCGCGCGGATGCCGGCATCCCGACACTGCGAAGCGCCGGTGCGGAACTCCATGTTTGGACCGTATCGGCCATTTGCGTCGCCGCCTTTTCGGATCAAGCTTTCATCGTATGGCGAGAGACATGCCGGCCAAAGTGCCGTCGGATTTGGCCGGCATGCCGCTTCGTTGCGAAAGCAAAAACAACGCTCAGACGCGCAAGGTTCCTTCGAGCTCGTTTTCGGCCCACTTGATCACGTCGTCGATCTTTTCGTTGCCCTGCGTGATCTTGGCGACCATGACGGTATTGATCGCTTGGTTGTAGATCTGGGCGCCGACTTCCGAACGCGCCGGCGCGCCGGCGATCGAGGTTTGCTCGTCGCCGCGCGGCGGATAGCTGTAAACGGTGCCGACCGGCGGCTCGACGGTCTTCCAGGTATCCAGGTCGTACATGGTCCTAAATGAGGGCAGGTCGTAACCGTAGGAAGCTTGCACGAGCTGCGCCACCGCTTCTTTCTGCGAGATAAAAGTCAGAAGCTCCTTCGCCGCCGTCTTGTTCTTCGAGAACGACCATAGCCCATAAAACTGCGGCAATTGGCCGACGAAGCGGCCCTTCGGCCCGCGCGGCATGGCGTGCGTCCAGCAATTCGCGGCGACCGTCGGATTGTCGCGCTTGGCGACCGCCCAGGCGCTCGGCGGGTTCATGATGCTCGAGCCTTTGCCGGAGATAAGCCAACGGTTATTGCCGGCATCGTCCCAGGCATAGACCTCCGGCGGGTTAACCGCCATCAGCTTCTTGAGATATTCGAGCGCTGTGCGGGTTTCGTCGGAATTGATCTTGATGTTGTCCTTGGCGTCGACCATGACCACGCCGAAAGAGTTGAACAGCGCGCCAACCCAGTCGACGGCGTCACTCGTCTGCCCCATCGGCAAGCCGACCGGGAAGCCCGCTTTGTAAAGCTTCTGGGCGGAGTCGAGATACGTATCCCAATTCCAGGTGTCGATCTTGGCCTTGTCGTATTTCGACTCGTCGGCCGGGAACATGCCGCGAATATCGATGCCGGCATGCTGCTGGTAGAGATCGAAGCGCGAGCAGCACGGTTTCACTTGGCTACCCACCGTAGTCGGGATACCGCGCCACGTGCTCTTGATGCGGGCGAGATATTCGGAGACCGGGCTGATCGGGCCGTATTGCTTGATCAAGCCCGCCACGACGTCGTCGAGCGGTTCCAGCACGTTCTGGTGAATCCGGATGTTCCAGTCGCGGTGGGACATGATGTCATGGCCGGTGCCGGCTTGGGCTTCCGCGGCCGCAGTCAATTTGTCCTTTTCGCCTTGCGAGGTGATGTAGTCGATCTTCACTTCGCAATTATTCTTGGCGCCCCATTCGTTGCAGAGCTTGGTCAGCGCGTTGTTCGCTCCGGGCACCCAATGGTCCCAGACCCCGAGCGACAGCGAACCGGCGGCGTAGGCGCCCTTGACATAAGGGGCGGTCAGCGCGGCGGCGGAACCGAGCGCGGCGGATTTAAGCACGCTGCGGCGGGAAAGCTTGGATTGGGAAACTTTGCGTGGTTGCGAGAGCAGGCGTGAATCGGTCATCGTGTCCTCCCTGTCGGCGCCATGATTATTGTTAGTTTTGGCTGGCGTAGAGGGAAACATACTCTCATCGCGGTAGGTCGGCTAGTGCGCGGATTGCACGTCGCGGTTTCGCTACGCATTGAGGTGGGCAATAAGGGCTATCGTACACGGGACCGAACCAGCATCGCATCGATTGGCGACCCCGGCGGTGGGGCGAAGCAACGCAAGATCAATAGCTTATGTCGAGGTGGTTTTTGCGGCGTGGATTTGCCGCACGACTGCCTTCTCAACAGCTTCACGCTATTCACGCCGAAGACAGCTGCACTTTCTCGATTGCCGTCCCCGAAAGGGAAAAGTGCAAACAGACGAACTCACTCGAATGGTTCGAATTGATCGAGATCAATCTAAGGCATCGATCGATGGTGTATTTGTCCGATATAGGCGAATAGAAACCAGCCAATATTTTTGATTTTTGCCTTGGAGCCTGAGGCATAGGCGTTAGGCCTGATTGTCCCCGGGCGCTCTCCAATCTTACTACGATAGGACCGAGACGACGGCGTGGCCCTATTCCGGGCGAAGGCCTGTTGATCATGCGAATCGGCACACGTATTTGCCGGCTGTATTGGTGGATCGTCGCACCGACGCGCGGCGTCGCCGCGATCGAATTCGCAATGATTATGCCCATCCTTGTCATCCTGTTTCTGGCGTCATTCGACGCCGCCAGAGCGATGGCCGTTTACATGAAAGTGCGTGCGGCGACCTATTCGCTTGCAGCAATTACCAACCAGTATCAAACGATCGCATCGTCGGACATTACGTCGATAGTCGGTGCGACTTCGGCGATCCTTGCTCCATATTCGCAAGCGCCCGCCGTCGTCACGATTTCACAAATAGCGATCAGTTGGAGGGGCCAAGCTACGGTTGCCTGGAGCTACTCTCAGGGCGGCACTGCTCTCGCGCGGGGATCTTCGGTCACCCTTCCATCAGCCCTTAATACGAATAGTAGTTATCTGATATTTGCCCAAGTGAGCTATAGGTTTTCGCCGATATTCGGTCTTTTTGCGGCGGGCGCAATCAATCTCTCGGATAACCTGTACATGACTCCACGAAGCAGCGCTTGCGTTGTGTACACTCCGCAAACCGGCACGTCGTGTTCCTGATCTTCGAGCGGCCGGAACTGCGCGGCGCTTTAAGCCGGCGGCATAATTAAATTACCGAGCCAAAGCAGAATTGGCAGACCTGCCCGCAGCCGCTTATAGCGCGCGCCTAACGGTGTGTCCGCCATGAACCCATCATGGACCCATGTCTGCGGGTCGGACCCAAGGAAGATGGCGACCCCGGCAGGATTCGAACCTGCGACCTTCAGCTTAGAAGGCTGTTGCTCTATCCCCTGAGCTACGGGGCCGCGCGGAGCGGATCATATAGTAAAATCAGCGCCCAAAAGCCGGGTAAATCGCGTCACCCACGGCGCCCAATCACGCTAATGCGCGCGATTTCGACACGCACCCTTGGCCATGACCTCGACACGATTTATAGCGACGCCTAGGCGGCAGTTGCGATAGCGGCGCTTCCCCGCTGGGGCAGATTTCACTATTGTCGGCTGGTATTTAGGACCGCAGGCGAAAGCCGTCCGTCCAGGTTTGATCCGGGGCTTGGAGTAGTTTTCGTCCAAGACAGTGCGTCAACGATAAGCCGCCTATGAGCACGACCAGCAGCTGGGGATCGCGGTCCGATTGGGCGGCAAAGGGCCTTACCGCGCTGTTCGACTATGCCGCGGGCTCGCACCGACGGGCGGTGGCCGCGCTGGTGCTCATCTCGCTCTTCGCGTTCCTGCCTGGATTTTTCCAGGTTCCGCCGGTCGATCGCGACGAGGCCTACTTCGCGCAAGCCACCAAACAGATGATCGAGACCGGCGACTACGTCGATATCCGCTACCGCGACGACGTGCGCTATCGCAAGCCGGTCGGCATCTATTGGCTGCAGGCCGCCGTGGTGAACACGGCGAGCGCGCTCGGATTAGCCGGTGCGCGAACCACCATCTGGCTCTACCGCGTGCCGTCCTTGATGGGCGCCATCGGCGCCGTGCTGGCGACCTATTGGTGTGCGCTCGCCTTTGTCAGCCGCCGCGGCGCAGTGCTGGCGGCTTTGATGATGACGGCCTCGACCATTCTCGGCGTCGAAGCGAGATTAGCCAAAACCGACGCCGTGCTGCTGTTCACCATCGTTGTCGCCATGAGCATATTGGCGCGCGTTTATCTTGCGCCGCGCCGCGGCGATGCACCGCCGGGTCGCGGCCTGCTCGCGGTATTTTGGACGGCGATCGCCGTAAGTATTTTAGTCAAGGGGCCGCTCATTGTGATGGTCGTCGGATTAGCCGCGGCGACCTTGTCGATCCTCGACCGCTCCGCGCGTTGGCTCACGGCGCTGCGCCCGTTGCCGGGCATTGCGTGGACGTTTCTGCTCGTTCTGCCATGGTTCATCGCCATCTATTGGCGCGTCGGCAGCCAGTTTCTGGTCGCTTCAGTCGGCGAGGACATGCTCGCCAAGGTCGCAAGCCCGCAAGAAGCCCATGGCGCGCCGCCGGGCCTCTACGTGCTCCTATTCTTTGCCACTTTCTTTCCGGCTTCGATGTTGGCGGGATTGGCGGCGCCTGCCGTTTGGGCAGTCCGTCGCGAGCCCGCCGCGCGCTTTCTTCTGGCCTGGCTGGTGCCGTCCTGGATCGTGTTTGAGCTGGTCGTGACCAAGCTGCCGCACTACGTGCTGCCGCTCTATCCGGCGATCGCCATTCTGATCGCGGGCGCTGTCGAGACGCGGGTCCTGTCGCGACGGCCATGGATGGTGCGCGGCATTATGTGGTGGTTCCTGGTCCCGCTGATCGTCAGCATTGTCGCGGTGGTCGCTGCGGTCGTCATCGATCGCGACTTGGCGCTGCTCGCCTGGCCGTTCTTTGCCGCCTCGATCGTATGTGGGCTGTTTGCCTGGCAATTATACGATGACGATGGAGCCGAACGCGCCTTCATGCGCGCCACGGCGGCGTCGGTGCTGATGGCATTTGGCATGTATGCGGTGATCGTGCCGTCGCTGACGCCGGCGTTTCCCAGCGTCGAACTTGCCCAAGTGCTGCATGATTCCGGTTGCCGGCATCCAGTCGCCGTCAGCGCCGGCTACGAGGAGCCGAGCCTGGTGTTTCTTGCCGGCACCAACACCCGCTTCACCGACGCCGACGGCGCCGCCGATTTCCTGCGCGGCGGCAGCTGCCGCTTCGCCTTTGTCGTTGCGCCACAGGAGCGCGAATTCGCGCTACGCGCCGAGGCGATCGGCTTGCGCTACGACCGCGGACCGCGCATCGAGGGCTACAACATCAGCATCGGCAGGCCAATCGCTATTGCGGTGTTCCAGTCGGCAGGCGCGCCGTGAATGGGCCGAAGGCGCCGTCCGAGGAAATGACGGTGGTCGGCGGCGCCGATTCCGCGCGCCGACGAGGCGGTCTCGATCGGCTTTCGCGCAATGCGCTGAACAATCTCGAGCGCTGGAGTCGCGCCGTCGCGCCGGCGCCGCCGGCGAAGATGCTGCAGCCGTCGTTGCCCGCCATCGCGGCCACGGTGACGACGCTTTATGTGGTCATTGCTTCGATGTTTGTGCTCGATGTGCCGGCAAGCCATTGGGCGCGCCACGAGCCGGGCTGGTTTCGAGACGCCTTTGAGAAAATCACCAATCTCGGGCTGTCCGGCTGGTTCCTGATTCCGTTCGCCGCCATTGTGCTATGGTTGGCGGCGGTGGTGTCGCCGGCGCTGTCGCGGCGTTCGCAGGCAGTGCTCACCGCGCTCGCCGCCCGGTTCGGGTTCTTGTTCCTGGCGATCGGCGTGCCGGGCCTGTTCGTCGCCATCGTCAAACGCCTGATTGGACGCGCGCGACCCTATGTCGGCGGCGGCGGTCACGACGATCCCTTTGCCTATATGCCGTTCGTGTGGCGGCCCGAATATGCCAGCATGCCGTCGGGCCATGCCACGACGGCGGTGTCGGCCGCGATCGCGATCGGCGCCATCTGGCCGCGCACGCGCGTCGTCATGTGGCTCTATGCGCTCGTCATCATGGCGAGCCGTGTCGCGGTGCTGGCGCATCATCCGAGCGACGTCTTTGCCGGTGCGCTGACCGGTGCGGCAGGCGCGTATCTTATCCGCCGTTGGTTTGCCGCCCGGCGCCTGGTCTTTTGCGCCCGCGATCTGCGGCCCTATCCGGGGCCGTCGTGGCAGCGGATCAGGGCCGCGCTTCGTGAGGTGTTCCGCGGGCCTAGCTCATAACCCCGGAACACGATGAATTGCGCTGCGATTGAACCCGAGCGGGATGCGCCTTAGAAGCTTGCGCCATGGCGCAGGACAATTTGCCGAACAGCGGGCGCGAAGCCTTACCCGCACTATCCGTGGTCGTGCCGGTGCGCAACGAAGCCGGCAATATCGGCCCGCTCGTCGCCGAGATTGCGGCGGCGCTGCAGGGCAGGGCGTTCGAGATTGTCTATGTCAATGACGGTTCGACCGATACGACCGAACAGGAATTGCGCGGATTGATGGCCGAGCGACCCTATTTGCGGCAAATCCGGCACGAAGAATCCTGCGGTCAGTCGGCCGCCGTGCGCACCGGCGTCGCGCTGGCGCATGCACCGGTGGTGGTGACGCTCGACGGCGACGGCCAGAACGATCCGGCGTTTATTCCCGCGCTCGTTGCCGCGCTGGAGGCCGGCGCGCCGCGGGTCGGACTCATTGCCGGCCAGCGGGTCGGCCGCAAAGCGACGGGATTTAAGAAACTGCAGTCGCGCATCGCCAATGCCGTTCGCAACGCCGTGCTCAAGGACGGCACGCGCGATACAGGGTGCGGACTGAAAGCGTTCCGTCGCGACCTGTTCCTGTCGCTGCCATACTTCGACGGGCTGCATCGCTTCCTGCCGGCGCTGGTGCGGCGCGAGGGTTTCGCCATCGGCTACGTCGACGTCGTCGACCGGCCGCGCGCCCACGGCACTTCGAATTACGGTTTCTGGGACCGGTTATGGATCGGCATTCTCGATCTTGCCGGAGTCTGGTGGCTCATTGGGCGCAAGAAACGCGTTCCCCAATCGCAGGAGATAACCCTTGCTCATTGATATGTCGCACGCGGTGGGCGCCTACCTCACGGATGTCTTCGTCACCAGGCTCGATTGGTGGGTGATCCTCGGCCTCGTCGCCCAGGCCTTGTTCACCATGCGCTTTTTAGTGCAATGGATCGCATCCGAGCGCGCCGGACACAGCGTCATTCCAACGGCGTTCTGGTTTCTTTCGATCGGCGGCGGCATTTTGCTTCTGGGCTATGCGCTCTACCGCAAGGATGCGGTGTTTATCGCCGGCCAGGCGTTCGGCGTGTTCGTCTATCTCCGTAACCTTTATTTCGTGCTGCGCGACCACAAGGCGACGACCGTCGCCTGAGCAAACTTTACGTCGCGGCGGCGAGCGCGGCAAAGCCGCGCTCGAGATCGGCGATGAGGTCTTCGACCGCCTCAAGCCCGATATGGAAGCGCACCGTCGGTCCGCCGGGTTGCCAGCGCGTTGCGGTGCGCAGGGCTGAGCAGTCGAACGGAATGGCGAGGCTCTCATAGCCGCCCCACGATGCGCCGATGCCGAACAGTTCCAGCGTGTCGACGAAGGCGTAGTACGCCTTCTGCGGCACCGGCTTGAGCACCATGCTGAACAGCCCCGATGCGCCGGTGAAGTCGCGCTTCCAGATGGCATGTCCCGGATGGCTTGGCAGTGCCGGGTGCAGCGTGCGCAAAACCTCGGGCCGGCCTTCGAGCCAGCGCGCCACAGTGAGACCGGATTCGTAATGACGATCGAGCCGGACGCCAAGCGTGCGCAGGCCGCGCAGGCCGAGATAGACGTCGTCCGGTCCTTCGCACAAGCCGGTGAGCCGTACGGTGTTTTTCAGCGCGGCCACGGTCGCCGCATTGGCCGAGACTGTGCCGAGCATCACGTCGGAATGGCCGCCGATATATTTGGTGCCGGCCTGGATGGCGAGATCGACGCCATGATCGAGCGGACGGAAATAGAGCGGCGTCGCCCAGGTATTGTCCATCAGCACCAGCGCGCCTTTGGCATGCGCGGCCTTGGCGATTGCCGCCACGTCCTGCATTTCGAAGGAGAGCGAGCCCGGCGATTCCAGGTAAACGGCGCGCGTATTCGGCTGGATGTGCTCGGCGATCGCGCCGCCGATGCCGGGATCGTAATAGCTGGTGGTGATGCCGAACCGCGTAAGAATCTGTCCGCAAAAATGCCGCGTCGGTCCATAGGCGCTGTCGGCGACGAGCACATGATCGCCGGCATGCACGATCGACAACAAGGCGGCTGAAATCGCCGCGAGCCCCGACGGCAATAGCGAGACGCCCGCGCATTGCGGCCCCTCGAGCTCCTGCAAAGCGAGTTCGAGCGCCTCGGTAGTCGGGGTGCCGCGGCGGCCATATTGATAACGCGAGCGATGAGCGAGAAAATCCTCGGCATTCGGATAGAGCACGGTCGAGGCGTGGTAGACCGGCGGATTGACGAAGCCGTGGTAGGAGCGGGGATCGCGCCCGGCTGTGACTATTTTTGTCGCCGTGCGCCGCGATCGCGGCGGGCCGTCGTTTCCTTTGTCGTTCATGGCTCTATCTCAGTTCTGTCTCGGCGCGATCTCACATAACCGGCATCTTGGTGCATTACCTCGGGATTGGCCACTCTCGTCAACCCCTTGACCTTAAAGCGCGATCGTTCTCAGATGCGCGAGAGAGCTGGACCGGCAGGTCACCATCCTTAGGCGCGCTTGATCGCGGGGCTATTGCGCGCACCTCATGCGGAAAGGCAAAGTCATGAGTCGCATCGTGAAACGCGTCGCCACGTCTTTCGCCATTACAATGGCGCTCGCTTTCGGCACGCAAGCGGCATGGGCTCAGTCAGCGACGCTCAAAGCGGTCAAAGACCGCGGCGCGCTCAATTGCGGAGCGAACGGGCAATTGGCCGGCTTTGGCCTGCCCGATCCACAAGGCAATTGGACCGGGTTTGACGTCGACTTTTGCCGCGCGCTGGCGGCGGCGATTTTCAACGATCCGACCAAGATCAAGTTCGTGCCTTTGATAGCCGCCAACCGCTTCACGGCGCTCCAATCGGGCGAGATCGACGTATTGTCGCGCAACACAACATGGACGATGGAGCGTGACACCACGCTCGGCGTCGACTTTGCCGCCGTCAATTTTTACGACGGCCAGGGATTTATGGTGCGCAAATCGCTGAAAGTGAATTCGGCGCTCGAGCTCAACGACGCCGCAGTGTGCGTGCAGCAAGGCACCACCACCGAGCTCAATCTCGCCGATTATTTCCGGCAAAACCATATGTCGCTCAAGACCGTAACCTTTGCGACCGCCGATGAAGCGATCAAAGCCTATGACACGAGCCGCTGCGATTCCTACACCACCGATTCATCGGGGCTTTACGGCGAGCGGCTGAAGCTTGCCGACCCGAACGCCAATATCGTGTTGCCGGAAATCATTTCCAAGGAGCCGCTCAGTCCGGCGGTCCGCCAGGGTGACGATACCTGGGAAGATATCGTGCGCTGGACGCATTATGCGATGGTCGATGCCGAGGAGCTCGGTGTGAACCAGCACAATGTCGACGATATGTTGAAGTCGGATGCACCGGATATCCGGCGGCTTCTCGGCATCGAGGGCCAATTCGGCCAATCCCTCGGACTGACCAACGACTGGGCCTATCGCATCATCAAGGCGGTCGGCAATTACGGCGAAAGCTTTGAGCGTAATGTCGGCCAGGGCTCGCCGTTGAAAATTGCGCGCGGTCTCAATGCGCTGTGGACCAAAGGCGGCTTGCAGTACGGTCTGCCGATCCGCTGATCCGCTTGCGCTTGCCGGCCGTTGTCGCCGCAGGCCTGCCGATGCCGCGATTCGTTCGAACGTCTTCGTCGCATGCCGCCCGCCGGGCCGGAAGCATCGCGCTTCAGATCGCGCTGGTTGCCATAATCGGCGGGGTGGCTTTCGCCGCCATCCATAACGCGGCGCAAAATCTCGCCAATGCCCACATCACGTCGGGTTTCGGCTTCTGGAACGATACGGCCGGTTTCGACATCAGCCAGACGCTGATCAACTATTCCGCCAGCACCTCGACATTCGGCCGCGCCTTCTGGGTCGGTCTTTGCAATACGCTATTGGTCGCCGCCATCGGCATCGTGCTTGCGACCGTACTCGGCTTTGCCATCGGTATTGCGCGGCTGTCGAGCAACTGGCTGGTGGCGCATCTCGCCGGCGGTTATGTCGAAATGATCCGCAACGTGCCGCTCCTGTTGCAGCTATTGTTCTGGTACAATTCCGTACTTACGACGCTGCCGCTGGTGCGCGGCAGCGTTGCGCTACCCGGCGGCGGCCTTCTCAATATTCGCGGGCTGTTTCTGCCGCGGCCGCAATTCGCCGCAGGCTTTGGCTACGTTCTCGCTGCGCTCGTCGTCGGGATCGCAGCGAGCATCGTCTTGCGCGTATCGGCGCGGCGCCGCCAGGACCGCACCGGCGAGCCGATGCACGTATTTTGGCTGACATTCGGCCCGATCGTCCTCGTGCCGTCCGTCGTGTTTGTGCTGTCGGGGGCGCCGCTGTCCTTTAGTTTTCCGCAGATGGGCCGCTTCAATGTCATGGGCGGGGTCGAAATCCTCCCAGAATTCGCAGCGCTGCTGTTGGCTCTGTCGCTCTATACCGCAGCCTTTATCGCCGAAGCGGTGCGTGCCGGCGTTTTGGCCGTGCCGCACGGCCAGACCGAGGCGGCGCAGGCGCTCGGCTTGCGGTCAAACACGACACTTCGTCTCGTCGTCGTGCCGCAGGCGATGCGCGTTATCGTTCCGCCGCTGACCAGCCAATATCTCAACCTGATCAAGAATTCCTCGCTTGCAGTCGCCGTCGGCTATCCCGATCTCGTCCAGGTGTTCGCCGGCAGCGTGCTCAATCTCACCGGCCAGGCCGTCGAAGTGGTCGCCATCACCATGGCGGTCTATCTGTTCATCAGTCTTGTCACGTCGCTGCTCATGAACCTTTATGGGTATGCCATCGCCGTCGAGGAGCGCTGACGGCGATGACGGCAATGACCGAGCGGACCTATTTGCGGACGGTGCCGGCGGATCCGCTGCCGCCGCCGGAGCAGCGCGCCGGCAGAATCGGCTGGCTGCGGGAAAATCTGTTTTCTTCACCCGGCAATATCGCGCTGACGCTGATCTGCATTCTTTTCATCGCCTGGGCCCTGCCGCCGTTATTGCGTTTTTTTGTATTCGATGCGGTGTGGTCGGGGAGCGATCGCCAAGCCTGCCTATCGTCGCCGCAGCTGCCCGAGCCTGGCGCCTGCTGGGCTTTCGTCCGTGTCTGGTTTTCCTATTTCGTTTACGGTTTTTATCCGATTGCGCAGCACTGGCGCGTGGACGTTTTCTTCTTGGCGCTGGCATGCGGCATCGGTTGGCTCGCTTGGCTGTCGGCGCCGCGCCGCGGCATCGGCGCTGTCTATTTCTTCATTGTACTGCCGGTCCTGTCCTATGTCTTTTTACGCGGCGCGCCGACGCTCGGCCTTGCCGAGGTTCCGACTGCGCTCTGGGGCGGCATCCTTGTCACGATCGTTGTCGCGACGGTCGGCATCGTCGTTTCCTTGCCGCTCGGCATTTTGCTGGCGCTCGCTCGCCGCTCCGATATTCCCGTCGTAAGACTGTTCGCGGTGACTTTTATCGAGTTCGTCCGCGGCGTGCCGCTGATCACGGTGCTGTTCATGGCAAGCGTCATGCTGCCGCTGTTCGTTCCAGAACGTTTGTCGCCGGACAAGCTCGTTCGGGCGCTCATCGGCGTTGCGCTATTCGCGTCCGCCTACATGGCTGAGGTCGTGCGCGGCGGCCTTGCGGCGGTCCCCCGCGGCCAATATGAGGCGGCGCAAGCGCTCGGCCTGCCGCATTGGCGCATGATGGCGCTCATCGTCCTGCCGCAAGCGCTGCGGGTGACATTGCCGAATATCGTCAACACTTTCATCGGCTTGTTCAAGGATACGACGCTCGTTTTCATCGTCGGCATTTTCGATTTCTTGCGCACCATCGAGGCGGCGCGCGCCGATCCGCACTGGGCGACGCCGGTCACCAGCGCGACCGGCTATGCGTTCGCCGCTTTGTTTTATTTCATCTGCTGCTATGGCATGTCGCGCTATGCCCGCAGAGTTGAAACGCGGCTGGCACGGGCGCACCGGCGCTGATGGGTCCTGCGATGGAAAATCGTCCCGACGCGTCCCAAGCTGACACCAGCGCCGAACCGGCGGTCGAGATCGTCGGCTTGCACAAATGGTACGGCGACTTTCACGTGCTGCGCGACATCAATCTCACCGTTGCGCGCGGCGAACGCATCGTCATTTGCGGCCCGTCGGGCGGCGGCAAATCGACGCTGCTGCGCTGCATCAACCGCTTGGAGAACTGGCAGCGCGGCCGCGTCGTTGTCGACGGTATCGAGTTGACGGACGACCCCAAGCACATTGTCGCGGTGCGCCGCGACGTCGGCATGGTGTTTCAGCATTTCAATCTGTTTCCGCATCTGACCGTGCTTGAGAACTGCACGCTGGCGCCGATCTGGGTCCGGCACATGCCGAAGAAAGACGCCGAAGCGCTGGCGATGCGTTATCTGACGCGCGTGAAAATACCGGAACAGGCGCAAAAATATCCGGCGCGGCTGTCCGGCGGCCAACAGCAGCGCGTCGCCATCGCGCGCGCTTTATGCATGAGTCCGAACATCATGCTGTTCGACGAGCCGACGTCGGCGCTCGATCCGGAAATGGTCAAGGAAGTGCTCGACACGATGGTGGAGCTGGCGAACGACGGCATCACCATGCTTGTGGTCTCCCACGAAATGGGTTTTGCGAGGGAAGTTGCCGATCGCGTGATCTTCATGGCCGACGGGCAGATCGTGGAGGTCAACGAGCCCAAGACATTCTTCGCGCAGCCGCGGCACGAGCGCACCAAGCTGTTTCTGCAACAAGTGTTGCGTTGAACGCGCGATTGTTGCACGCCGCAAAAACGCCGCGAGTTATACTGCATATTTGTTCATGAACATTGCCGAACGGAAAGCATTACGGAGCTGTAAGCCATCGAATTGCCCACATGTCGAAACTTTAACTTGTCTAATAGCCTTCGCGGTCTTTTAGTTGCGTCACGTTTCAGATCTGAGGAGGATCACGTGCTCAAGCAAGTTAGGTTCAAACCAGTTTTGGCTGCGACGGCATTATTGGCTCTCGCCGGCTCTTCATGGGTGTACGCGCAACAGGGTTTTGGCGGACACGGCAATAACGGCGGCGACGGTCCACGGTTCGAACAGCGACAGCGGCCGAGCCCGGCCGACATCACCGCATTCACCGACGCGCGGATCGCCGCCGTGAAGGCGGGCCTCGAACTCACGCCCGACCAGGCAAAAAACTGGCCGCCGTTCGAACAGGCGTTGCGCGATATGGCACAGTTGCGCGTGCAGCGCATCGAGGCCCGCTTGTCCGGCGAGCAGCAAGCGCCGACCACGCCGTTCGATCGGCTGGAGCGCCGCGCCGACACTATGGCCAAACACAGCGCGGCACTGAAGAAGGTGGCCGATGCCAGCGCGCCGCTCTATCAGAGCCTCAACGACGATCAGAAAAGCCGCTTCGTGAAGCTCGCGCGCATTTTGCGGCCGCATCCGCGCATGCACGCGTTTATGGAGCGCGGCCGGCGGCAGGATGAAGGCTACGGCCGCGATGGCGACGGTGCCGGCCACGGTTGGCAGCATGGCCGCCGCTTTGGCCAGGAGAACGGCGGCGACGCCGATCAGGGCTCGCAGCTCTAGGTCGCTTCGATATTACCGGCGCTCGCTGAATTTCGCCTCCCCCGCAGCGGGCGCAAAGACGGAAGCCGCAGGACTTTGCGCCTGCGGCTTTCGGCGTTTATGGCATGCCGACTTTGACCGCCTTTGCGTGCAGGGATCCATACCCATCGACTTTTCCTATGCTAGTTTGGCCCGTGACGGTGCTATGGGCAGACCATGAGACGGCGCTCCAGAACGGGTCGCGAACCGGCTAAAGGGCGACGCCGCAAGGCGGTAACGCCAAAGCGCGGCGCTGCGCCAAAGGCCGTGCGGCGAAGGGGTGCCTCCGCTACGGGCCGAGAAACAGAGGTCGCGCGGCTCACCCGCGAGCTGCACGAGGCGCTGGAGCAGCAGGCGGCGACGGCCGAAGTGCTGCGCGTTATCTCCGCCTCGCCGGGCGAGCTTGCACCCGTGTTCAATGCGATGATCGAGAATGCCACGCGTCTGTGCGGCGCCGAGGTCGGCACGCTGGCGCTCTACGATGGAACCGGCTTTGGTGGTGTCGCCGTTTATGGCCACTCCCAACGCTATGCGGATGTCGTCACGCGCTTCCATCGCGCGCCGCCTGAAACCGGGCTCGGCCGGCTGGAAGCGACGCGGCAGACCGTTCAAGTGGCGGACGTGGCAGGCGAAGCGGCCTATGCGGAGATCCGCCGCCTCAATCCGGACTTCGGCCGGGTTCGCACGGCTCTCTACGTCCCGATCGTCAAGGAGAGCGCTCTCGTCGGCGCCTTTATGATCTACCGGCACGAGCTCCGCCCCTTCACTGACAAGCAAATCGGGCTGGTGCAGAACTTCGCCGCACAGGCCGTCATCGCCATCGAGAACACGCGGCTGCTCAACGAATTGCGCGAGCGTACTACCGACCTGACCGAGTCGCTGGAGCAGCAGACCGCGACGTCCGAAGTGCTACGCGTCATCTCAAGCACGCCGGGCGAGCTTGAGCCCGTATTCCAGGCCATGCTGGCAAACGCGGTACGGATTTGCGACGCCAAATTCGGCACTCTGTTCCGCTTCGACGGCGCGGCATTCGGCGTCTCAGCGCAGCTTGGCACGCCCGCTGAGCTTGTCGAGTACCAAAGGCAGCGTGGAACGTTTCGGCCAGCACCCGGTACGCCGCTCGAGCGGCTTATGCGGACAAAACAAGTGCATCACACCGCCGACGCTGCGGCGGAATCCGTCCCGGGCGACGCGGCGAAGTACGGTGGCGCGCGCTCCATCATTCGCGTGCCGATGCTCAAAGACGACGCGCTCGTCGGCGCCATCGTTATTTACCGTCAGGAAGTACGGCCATTTACCGGCAAACAGATTGAGCTTCTCAATAATTTCGCCGCGCAGGCGGTCATCGCCATCGAAAATACGCGGCTGCTCAATGAGCTGCGGCAATCGCTGGAGCAGCAGACGGCGACCGCGGACGTGCTGCGCGTTATCAGCTCATCGCCCGGCGACCTTGAGCCGGTATTTCAGTCGATGCTGGCGAATGCCGTGCGCATTTGCGAAGCCACGGCGGGAAATATTTACCGCTGGGACGGCGAGGAATTGCGCCTGGTCGCGGCCCATAACACCCCGCCGGCCTTTGTCGAGTTGCTCAAGCGCACCCCGCAGCGTGCGACCACCGAAAACGTGGTCGGCCGCATGCTGGCGGCCAAATCGGTGATTCACACCACCGATGTTTCCGCACAGCCGGTGTATCTGCAAAGAAGCGAACCGTTGAGCGTGGCGGCCGTAGAACTGGGAGGCGTTCGCACGCTTATGGTCGTGCCGATGCTGAAAGATGACGAACTGATCGGCGCATTCACTCTGTATCGCAGCGAAGTACGCCCCTTCGCCGACAAGCAGATAGAGCTGGTGAAAAACTTCGCCGCGCAGGCCGTCATCGCCATCGAGAACACGCGGCTGCTCAACGAATTGCGCCAATCGCTGGAGCAGCAGACCGCCACGGCGGAGGTTTTGAGCGTCATCAGCTCGTCGCCCGGCGACGTAGAGCCGGTGTTTCAGGCCATGTTGGAGAACGCTACGCGCATCTGCGAAGCCAAGTTTGGCACGCTATTCCGCTTCGACGGCAAGGTATTCTACCCAGCGGCGCAAGTCGGTACGCCGCCGGAACTTTTCGAATTTTACAGGCAACGCGGGCCGTTTCTGCCTGAGCCGCACACCCAACTCGATCGCGTTATGCGGACAAAGCAGGTTAATCACACTGCCGACTACGCCGCTGAAGCCGTCCCCGGCACGGCCGCCAGACTTGGCGGCGCACGATCCACGGTCGCCGTGCCAATGCTCAAAGACGATGAACTGATGGGCGCCATCGTCATCTACCGGCAGGAAGTCCGACCGTTCAGCGACAAGCAGATTGCGCTAGTGCAGAATTTCGCCAATCAGGCCGTCATCGCCATCGAGAACACGCGGCTGCTCAGCGAGCTGCGTGAATCGCTGCAACAACAAACCGCCACGGCAGAGGTGCTGGGTGTCATCAGTTCGTCGCCCGGCGAGTTGGAGCCGGTGTTTCAAGCCATGCTGCGGAATGCTGTACGAATCTGCGACGCTAATTTCGGCACGTTGTACCGTTTCGATGGCAAGATGTACCACATGGCGGCGAGTGTCGGTACGCCGCCGGAGTTTGATGAATATCAAAGGCGGCGCGGGCCGTTTGAACCGTCACCGGGCATTGTCCTCGATCAGGTGATGCGGACAAAACAGGTGAACCACCGCGCCGACATTGCCGCTGAGCCCGTCACGGCAGCGACAGTCAGACTCGGCGGCGCGCGATCCATCGTCGGCGTGCCGATGCTTAAGGACGATGTTTTGATTGGCGCGATCGTCATCTACCGGCAGGAGGTTCGCCCGTTCACCGACAAGCAAATCGCGTTGGTGCAGAACTTCGCCGCCCAGGCCGTCATCGCCATCGAGAACACGCGGCTGCTCAACGAGCTGCGCGAGTCTCTGGAGCAGCAGACGGCGACATCGGAGGTGCTGGGCGTCATCAGTTCGTCACCCGGCGAATTGGAGCCCGTATTTGAAACGCTGCTGGCGAACGCCGTGCGCATCTGCGGTGCCAAGTTCGGTTTGCTGTTTCTTCCCGAGGGAGACGCCGCATACCGCATCGTCGCTTTGCATGGGGCGCCGCCCGCGTTCGCCGAGTCGCGGCGGCGCGACCCTCTCATAAGGCTAAATCCTGCCACCACACTCGGACGCGTAGCGGAGACCAAGCGGCTGGTTCAGGTCGAAGACATTCGGGCTGACCCTGCTTACACAAGCGATCCCACACGGTCTCCCCTCCTTGAGCTCGCTGGCGCACGCACCATGCTTAATGTACCGATGCTCAAGGAGGGCGAGCTGGTGGGGCAGATCGCAATCTACCGCCAGGAGGTTCGGCCGTTCACCGACAAGCAGATCGCGCTGGTGCAGAACTTCGCCGCCCAGGCCGTCATCGCCATCGAGAACACGCGGCTCCTTAGCGAATTGCGCCAGCGCACCACCGATCTCAGCCGATCGCTGGAGGATTTGCGGACCGCGCAGGATCGCCTGGTGCAGACGGAAAAGCTCGCCTCGCTCGGCCAGCTGACCGCCGGCATCGCCCACGAGATCAAGAACCCGCTCAATTTCGTCAACAATTTCTCCGCCGTCTCGGTCGAGCTGATCGATGAGTTGACGGAGCTGTTGGATGGCGTGAGGGTCGACGACAAATCGCGCGCTGAAATGACTGAACTGATGGATACATTGCGCGGCAATCTCGACAAGGTGGTGCAGCACGGCAAGCGCGCCGACTCGATCGTCAAGAACATGCTGCTGCATTCCCGCCAGGGCTCTGGCGAACGCCGGCCGGTCGATATCAACGCGCTGGTCGAAGAGAGTCTCAATCTCGCCTATCACGGGGCGCGGGCCGAGAAGCAGGGCTTCAATATCACGCTGGAGCGGTCCTTCGATCCGGCGGCCGGGGAGGCCGATCTGTTCCCGCAGGAGATCACCCGGGTGCTGCTCAATTTGATCTCAAACGGCTTCTATGCCGCGACCAGACGTAAAGCTGAAGCGGACGGCGGCGACTACGAGCCTACGCTGATTGCCGCGACAAGGAGTCTGGGCGACAGCGTCGAGATCAGAATCCGCGACAACGGCACCGGTATTCCGCCGGAGGTCAAGGAGAAGTTGTTCAACCCCTTTTTCACGACCAAGCCGGCCGGGGAGGGGACTGGGCTCGGCCTGTCCATCAGTCACGACATCATCGTCAAGCAACATTCCGGCTCTATAGAAGTCGACACCCAGCCCGGCGGGTTCACCGAATTTCGCATCGTGCTGCCGCGCGCCGCAGCAACCGTCGCCAAGTCGGGAGAAAAAACGTGAACATGCTCATTCTCGTGGTCGACGATGAGCCCGATGTTGAGATGCTGTTCCGGCAGCAGTTCCGGCGCGATCTTCGCGCTGGACGTTTCACGATGGAATTTGCGCAATCCGCCGCTGCGGCGCTGTCGTGCATCGCCGACGCCGGCGATCGTTCGCTCATCCTCATTTTGTCCGACATCAACATGCCGGGGATGAGCGGCCTTGAACTCTTGCCGAAGGCCAAGGCTTTGCGGCCGGACGTCCCGATCATCATGATCACCGCCTATGGCGATGCGGAGACCAAGCGCAAGGCGTTGGAGAACGGCGCCGAAGCGCTACTGACCAAGCCAATCGATTTCAGCACGCTGCGTAGCGAGATCGATAGCCGGGTTGATCGCGCCGCATGACCGCATACGGCGTTCCGATTTTGGTGCTGTAACGCTATGGCCGCGCCAGCGGCCCGTTCGCCTTCTTCCAGGCGTCGATGCCGCCTGAGATGTGACGCGAGTTTTTCAGCCCGGCATCCTGCGCCGCCTGCACCGCCATCGCCGAGCGCTCGCCGAAGGCGCACAAAAAAACGATGCGCTTGCCGGCGGCGGTCGCCAGTTCGTGCAGCATGCCGCCCGAGCCGATCTCTTCCTGCAGGCTCGGGTAGGGCGCGTGCAGCGAGCCGGGAATGATGCCGTGCTTTTCGCGCTCGCTCTTCTCGCGCAAATCCACGATCGCGACGTCTGGCCGGCTGCGCACCGCGATGGCCTCGGCCGCGGTCAGCGCCCAGCCTTTGCCCGCGACCTCTTCCTGATGCAGGCCGACGCGCATATTGGCGGGCACGGCGACGTCCATCATCTTCGGATTGGGCAATTTCAAGTTGTTCATCAGCTCGGCATATTCGTCCATGGACTTCACTTTGAGCCGCGGATTGAACAGCTTCTCCTCGCCGATGGTCGAGACCGTATCGCCCTTATAATCGTGGGCCGGATAAACGAGCGTTGTCTCGGGGAGCTTCAGCAGCTTGTTGAAAATGGAATCGTACTGCGCCCGCGGATCGCCGTTCTGGAAATCGGTGCGGCCGGTGCCGCGGATCAACAGCGTGTCGCCGGTAAATACCCGGTCGGCAAACAAGTACGAATAGGAATCGTCGGTATGGCCGGGCGTGTAGAGCACGTCGAGGCGCATACCCTCGATTTCCAGGCGGTCGCCTTCGGCAAGGCGCATCGATACGACGTCGGCTTTGGTGTGCTCGCCCATCACGGTGATGCAATGGGTGCGGTCGCGCAGCGCGCCGAGCCCGGTGATGTGATCGGCGTGCAAGTGCGTATCGACCGCCTTGACCAGTTTGAGATCGAGCTCGCGAATAAGCTGCAAATAGCGGTCGACCTTTTCCAGCACTGGATCGATGATCAGCGCCTCGCCGCCCGGCCGGCTGGCGAGCAGATAGGTGTAGGTCCCGGACGTTGCGTCGAACAGCTGGCGAAAGATCATGGGTGCATCATAACCCGGATTCGGGCAAAATTATTCCTCGTAAATCATCTTCCGCGTCATGCCGCCGTCAACCACAAAATTGGCGCCGGTGACGAAACCCGAGCGTTTCCCGTCGAGGAGCCAGGCGACGATCGCGGCGATGTCGTCCGGCTTGCCGACGCGGCCGACGGGATGTTGCCTGTGGTCCTTGCGGCGGAGCGCGCCGTAATTCTTGGTTGCGATCCAACCGGGGCTGACGCAATTGACGCGCACGTCGGGGCCGAGGCTGACGGCAAGCGCATGCGTAAGCGCAACGAGACCGCCTTTGCTCGCGGCATAGGATTCGGTGTTGGCCTCCGACATCAGCGCGCGCGTCGAGGCGATATTGACAAAAGCGCCGCGCGCCTTGCGCAGCGGTCTTTCGGCAGCGCGGGCGAGGAGAAACGCCGCGGTTAGATTGGTGTCGATGACGCGGTGCCATTCGGCAAGCGTCAGGCGGCGAATGGGCTTGCGGATCATGATACCGGCATTGCAGACGACGGCATCGAGCCGGCCAAAGCGGTGGACGGTTGCTTCCACCGCGTCCGCGACGGTTTCTTCGTCGCGCACGTCGCCTGCGATGGCCAGGATGTTGCGGCTGCGCGGCTTATAGACCCGGTGCAAACCGCTATCCGGTAGATCGATGATGCCAAGGCGCCAGCCGGAATCGAGCAGATGCCGCGCGACAGCGCGGCCGATACCCTTCGCCGCTCCGGTCACCAGGGCGACGGGTTTTGCGGTCGGCATCAGGGTGCGTGTTCTATTTGTCGCGTTCGACCGGCAGGTCGGGCCGCGAGCCCCATTCCGCCCAAGAGCCGTCGTAAAGGCCTTGCGGCTCCTTGCCGAGCGATTCGAGAGCCAAGGTCAAAATTGCCGCGGTAACGCCGGAGCCGCAGCTCGTGATGATCGGCTTGTCGAGATCGACGCCGGCGGAGGTGAATGCATCCGCAACGCGCTCGCGCGAGGCCAGCCGGCCGTTCTCGATCACCCGGTCGTAAGGCACGTTGAACGAGCGCGGTATGTGACCCGACCGCAATCCCGGCCGCGGCTCCGGCGCCTTGCCGGCAAAGCGTTCCGCCGACCGGGCATCGACAATCTGCGTGCCGTCGGCGGCTTGCGCCAGGCGCACGTCGTCGAGCATGGCCACGGCGCCGACATTCATCTCGGCATTGAATTGTTTCGGCGCACGTTTTGTGTCGCCCTTGTCGAGCGGCCGGCCCTCGGCTTTCCATTTCGGCAGGCCGCCATCGAGGATGTAGACCGACTTTGCGCCCATGACGCGGAATGTCCACCAGACGCGCGCGGCGGAAAACAAACCGACGCTGTCATAGACCACGACCGTGTCGCCGTCGCCGATGCCCAGCCCGCCCACCACCTCGCCGAATTGCGTGGTGCCCGGCAGCATGTGCGGCAGGTCGGTGGAATGATCGCACACGGTGTCGATATCGAAGAACACGGCGCCGGGAACATGGCCGTCGCGATATTCGGCATGGGCGTCGCGCTTCTGCGTCGGCAGAAAATACGAGCCGTCGACGGCGACCACATGGGGATCGCGCAAGCGCTCGGCGAACCAATCGGTCGATACCAAAAAGCGGCTCGCGGGCGACGGGGCAGGGGTGTTTTCGGTTCGCAACATGATGTTCTCAATCGGCTAACGCGGGTGAATTGACGAAGTTCATTCGCACAGATCACTCATAAGGAACTTTGATGCGCGACTTGCGCTCCAGCCAAGCCGGCACCGGGAGGTTTTTCTCGCGCAGGAACTGCGGGTTGAACAGCTTCGACTGATAACGCGTGCCGTAATCGGCAAGGATGGTCACGATGGTGTGGCCCGGGCCGAGCTCCTTGGCGAGGCGAACGGCGCCGGCGACATTGATGCCGGAAGAGCCGCCGAGGCAGAGGCCTTCATGTTCAAGCAAATCGAAGATGATCGTCACCGCCTCGGCATCGGGAATCTGGAATGCGACGTCGATCGGTGCGTCTTCGAGATTTTTGGTGATGCGGCCTTGGCCGATACCCTCGGTGATCGACGAGCCTTGCGACTTCAAAATGCCCGTCGTGTAGTAGCTGTAGAGCGCGGCGCCCATCGGATCGGCAAGCGCAATGCGGACAGCCTTGCTGCGCGCTTTGAGCGCCAGCTCCTTAAGCGCTATGGCGACGCCGGCGAGCGTGCCGCCGGTGCCGACCGCGCAGACGAAACCGTCAACTTTGCCGTCGGTTTGCCGCCAGATTTCCGGTCCCGTGGTGTCGACGTGGCCCTGACGATTGGCGACGTTGTCGAACTGGTTCGCCCAGATTGCGCCGGCCGGTTCGGTCTTTGCCAATTGCGCGGCAAGCCGTCCGGAGATTTTTACGTAATTGTTGGGATTGGAATAGGGCACGGCCGGAACTTCGATCAATTCCGCCCCGCATAGGCGCAAGGTGTCCTTCTTCTCCTGGCTCTGCGTTTCCGGAATGACGATGACGCTGCGGAAACCCATGGCGTTGCCGACCAAAGCAAGGCCGATGCCGGTGTTGCCGGCCGTTCCCTCGACGATAATCCCACCGGGCCGGAGCTCGCCTCTTTTCACCGCGTCCTCGATGATGAACAAAGCGGCACGATCCTTGACCGACTGGCCCGGATTCATGAATTCGGCCTTGCCGAGGATGGTGCAGCCGGTCGCTTCCGAAAGCCGTTTTAGTTTGATCAGCGGCGTGTTGCCGATCGCTTCGATGATTCCGTTGGCAAATTTCATGGTTTTAAGGATCCGGGCCGATAGAAAATAGGTCACGGTTCGTTCCGAAACAAGGCTAACGAAAATGCCGTCAATTCGCGAAACGCGGTCGAAACCATATGAATGCATGGCGCCGCGACGGCTACGGGCATTCACCGATTTTTTCCCGCAGTTGCGTTAAGCGTCACGACCGGCTTTGGGTTGAGCGCGATGAATCTCGACGTCTACACCCTGTTCCTGGTGACCATCTACGTGGAAGCAATCCTTGGATTGCTGCTGTTGTTCGCGTGGGTGCAGAATACCTCGATTTATGCCGTGGCCTGGTGGGGTTTCGCCGATCTGTTGCGGGCGGCCTCGGTCATGCTGTTCGGCATGTACGGGTCGGTCTCCGATCTCATCTCGATCGATCTCGCCAATGCGCTGTTGTTCACCGCATTCGCGCTGACCTGGACCGGCGCGCGGGTATTCGATCATCGCCGGCCGCTGCCGGTTCTCTTGTTCGGCGGCGCCGCATTGTGGCTCGTAGCATGCCGCATCCCGAATATTGCGGCGTCGTGGGACACGCGCGTGCTGCTCTCCTCCGGCATCATCACCGCCTATACCTGGGCGACGGCCTATGAGTTCTGGCGCGGCCGCAGCGAGCCGCTGGTGTCACGCTGGCCGGCGATCTTCATGCTGTTCGCCCACGGCGCGCTCTATCTGCTGCGCACGCCGTTCGGCTCCATGCTGCCGTGGTCGCCGAACGGCAATGTGGTGTTCCAAAGCGTCTGGCTCACCGTGCTCAGCTTCGAGGCTTTGCTGTTCACGATCTCGATCGCCTTCATCCTGCTGGCGATGGCGAAAGAGCGCACCGAGCACCGCCATAAGACCGCGGCGCTCGTCGATCCGCTGACTGGCATCTCCAATCGCCGCGCCTTCCTGCAAGACGGCGAAGCGCAATTGCGCCGCCAAACCGCCGATCCGCGGCCGATCGCGGTGATGCTGCTCGACCTCGACAATTTCAAATCGATCAACGACCGCTTCGGCCATGCCGTCGGCGATCGCGTTCTGCAACTGTTTGCGCATGTGACCGGCAATTGCACGCGCCGCGCGGATTTGTTCGGCCGGCTCGGCGGCGAGGAGTTCGCCGCAATGCTGATCGATGCGACGCGCGAGCGGGCGATGGCGATAGCCGAAGATATCCGCCGTTCATTCGCTGCGGCCACTCGCGAGGTCGATGGCCGGCCCGTCGTCGCCACGGTGAGTATCGGGATTGTCATCAGCTACGATGCCGTCCTCGATATTTCGGCGCTGTTGGCGCAGGCCGACCATGCGCTTTATCGCGCCAAGGACAACGGCCGCAATCGCATCGAGATCGCGTCGATTGAGCTGATCCTCGATCGCGCCAAGCGCAATGCCGCCGAGGCTGCCGCCAAGCCGGCGGCCCGCTCCGCCGCATAACGACCTTCCGGCCCACCAAGGCTGCGGTCTTGCTGTGACATGGGATGCCGCCCATTTCGGTCGCGGAGATTTCTGCCGTTCACTTGCCTAAGTGCGCGCAATGGTGCTGAAACCCTTGCTGGCGGCAAGCTCTCCCCGAAGTGAGAGCGGTGGGGAGAACTGAATGAAGCGTAGCAGCAAACGTATTCTCACAACGCATGTCGGCAGTCTGATCCGGCCGCCGGAACTGCAGGAGTTTTTGCGCGCCAAACAGGCCGGCAAGCCGTACGACAGGTCCGCGTATGATGCCTGCCTGAAGGGTTCCGTCGCGGAAGTCGTGCGCAAGCAGGCCGATGTGGGCATCGACGTCGTCAGCGACGGCGAGTTCGGCAAATCGATCAGCTGGTCGCAATACGTTCTCGAACGTTTGAGCGGCTTCCAGCGGCGGCCGATCAAGCCGGGTGGAAATCCGTTCACGCGCGGTGTCGATCGCGAGCAATTCGCCGAGTTCTACGCCGAACTTGATGCGCGCGAGGGTGTCGCGACCACGGTCGAGGCGGTCTGTGTCGGGCCCATCAGCTATACCGGGCAGGCCGAGCTTGCGCGCGATATCGATAATTTCAAGGCGGCGCTTAAAGATGCAAAAGTTGAAGAAGCCTTCCTTCCCGTCGCCGCGCCGGCAAGCGTTATTCCGGACCGCAAGAACGAATATTACAAGAGCGAGGAGGAATTGATCCGCGCGATCGGGGCGGCCATGCGCACCGAATATCGCACGATCATCGATGCCGGTTTTGTGCTGCAGCTCGACGATGCTCGCGCCGCCGTCACCTTTGATCGCATGGTACCGCCGGCGAGCTTCGGCGATTATCGCAAATGGCTCGCTTTACAGGTCGACGTGCTCAACGAGGCGATTGCCGGCCTGCCGGCCGATCGCATCCGCTATCATGTCTGTTGGGGCAGCTGGCCGGGTCCGCATAGCACCGACGTGCCGCTCAAAGACATCGTCGACCTCATCCTCGGCATGAAGGTCGGTGCCTATGTCATTGAAGGCGCTAATCCGCGCCATGAACATGAATGGCGGGTCTGGGACAGCGCCAAGCTCCCGCGGGACTGCCTTCTCATTCCAGGCGTGATTAGTCACGCCACCAACGTCGTCGAGCATCCGGAATTGGTGGCCGAGCGGATTGTACGGCTCGCCCGCTTGGTCGGACGCGAGAACCTCATTGCCGGCACCGATTGCGGATTTGCCCAGACGCCGTTCCATCGCCGCGTGCATCCCAGCATCATGTGGGCAAAGCTCGACGCGCTGGTCAAAGGCGCACAGCTCGCCAGCGCCGAGCTGTGGGCATAGGCGAACGTATAGCGAGGCTTGCCAATTTGGGGGCCGGTCCCCGCAACCGGATGGGTTCATGAACCTAATGGAATTTGTTAGAGTAATGGCCGGAGAGCCCTTTAGGGAGATCGATCATGCTCGACGTCACCAAGCGCCAGGGAACGGCCCCGTTCGACACCGCACGGCTCGACCGTCTGATGGACGAGGCGGGAATCGATTTGCTCATCGCGACATCGAAGCACAACATTCAGTATCTCCTCGGCGGCCATCGCTCGTTCTTCTTCGAATCCATGGATGCGATGGGCTTGAGCCGCTATCTGCCGGTTTTCGTCTACGCCAAGAACGAGCCGCACAAAGCCGGCTTCTTCGGCCATCGCATGGATAGATTCCAGGACGAGGTGACGCCATTCTGGGTCTCCGAGGTCAGCACCAAAAGCTCCGGCTCGGTCGACGCGATGGAAAAGGCCGCCGATTATGCGCGCCGGCTTAATGCCAAACCGAAGCGCATCGGTATCGAGACGGCGTTCCTGCCGGTCGATGCCGTGGCCGTGCTGCGCAAGACGTTCCCGCACGGCGAATGTGTCGACGCGCTGTTCGTGCTGGAGCGCTTGCGCGCGGTAAAATCGCCGCAAGAGCTCGACATGCTGCGCATCGCCTCGGACAAGGTGATCGATTCAATGCAGGCGGTATTTCAGAGTTTTGGCGCCGGCGCCACCAAAGCGGAGCTGGCCGAGGCGATGCGCCGCGAAGAGACTTCGCGCGGGTTGACCTTCGACTATTGCCTGATCGCGGCGGGTTCCAGTCTCAACCGCGCGCCGTCGGACCAGCGCTGGGAGAGGGGCGACGTGCTGTCGCTCGATTCCGGCGGCAACTACCACGGCTATATCGGTGACGTCGCGCGCATGGGCGTCGTCGGCGAGCCGGATGCCGAACTCATCGACCTTTTGGCCGAAGTCGAAGCCGTCGAGCAAGCTTCGATGAAGCCGATTCGGCCCGGCGCGTTGGGCAGGGAAATTTACGCCGCCGCGAACGCCGTGCTGCATAAATCCAAGGTGCACAACCACACCGAATTCCTCGCGCATGGTATGGGACTTGTCAGCCACGAGGCGCCGCGGCTCACCAATTCCGGTCCCGTTCCCTATGACGCCTACGATGCCGATCGGCCGCTGGCAACCGGCATGGTGATCTCGGTCGAGACCACGCTGCAGCATCCGCAGCGCGGTTTTATCAAGCTCGAAGACACGGTCGTGGTTACGCCGACCGGCTTTGAGGTGTATGGCGACCGCATTCGCGGCTGGAACAGAGCCGGCGGATCAGTCTAGGTGGCCGAACGAGAGGCGGAGTGAGGCTGCACGCAACCGCGCGTCAGGTCGCTCTTTGTCGCGTGCCGGCCGGGCGATCCTGCAAAAAGCCCGCTTCGCGGCGCAGCTTGTAAAGATAACCGAAGCAGACGATACCGGCTAACACCCAGGCGATGCCGGTGATGTAGACGACCGCTGGCGGAAGGTGCGGCGAAAGCGCGGTCAGGATCCAATACGTCGCGCCCCATCCGAGCAGCACAATGCCGGCTCGCGGAAGAACATAGCCCATGATTCGTGCCTCCGTGCAGTGAGGCACGATGCTGATGATGCGTGGTTAATAATCGATGAGCGCTCGCTCCGCAGATCGAGTGCCACCCTTGAAGTTGGATGGTTGGAAAATTCGCGAAGTGCTTGATTTGGCTCCCCGGGCCGGATTCGAACCAGCGACCAACCGGTTAACAGCCGGTTGCTCTACCGCTGAGCTACCGGGGAAAAGCCTGCTCGCTACGGTGCGCCGCATATAACAAAGCCGCACCCGCTTTGAAAGCGCGAAGCGTCCCTAAGCGCGATATCGGCAAAGCTTTGTCTGGCTGGCTTGCCGAGCCATAGCGAGCGTGGGAGTCCGCCTTCGCCCAATTGGGCTACGGCGCGACAGCCTTCGCTGCGCTGCGCTTGCGAAGGCTGGAGGCCACGCCCGGAATTGAACCGGGGTAAACGGTTTTGCAGACCGCTGCGTAACCACTCCGCCACGTGGCCGTCCATAACAGGGGTAACGTTGGCATGGGTAACTGCACCAAATCGATTAAGCAATGCCTACGGGGCGTTCATAGAATGGGTGCCGGCGCGAAGAATAATTGCAATCGTGCCGGCCGCTTTCAGCCGGATATAGCCAAGGAACTTTGAGTTCCCGGATGAGTTGCTCTTGGTGCTCGAGGGGGTGGACGAAACTCAATAAGTGACCGGAGGAATTATGATACCTACTCTGAAAACGGTGACGCTTGCAGCCGCCCTGATTGCAGGCGCGACTTCGCTGGCGGTAGCGCAAAACGGCCCCGCGACGGGCGGTGAGCCGCCCATAGCCGGTGGCGCTGCGGCGAGCAATCCGACGGCCGGCGGCACTGGCCACGGCATGGCGCCGGCTAAGACGGTGCATCACAAGTCAATGAAGAACAAGAAATCCAAACCCCAGTGAGCATATGAGTTGATCCGGGCGCGCTCGCTCGAGCGCGTCCCTATCGGTTGCGCAGCCCCGGTCATGGCACGCCACGACCGGTTTTTTGCGTGCCGCGGACTTGCGAAGGCAGGTCCCACTCTTGCGGGACAGGTTCTAGCGTTGGGCCGTCGGCTTGCGTTTTGGCCGACCCTATCGCACAACGCAGCCACCGCTCATCGGGAACTCAAGGCATGTTCGACACCGTTAAGGCGCGCCGCATGATGGTGGACGGGCAGGTTCGCACGGCCGATGTCACCACTCTCGATTTGATTGCGGCCATGCTGGCTATTCCGCGCGAACTGTTCGTGCCGCCATCGCTCGTCGGTCAAGCTTATCTCGACGGCGATATCCCACTCGGCGGGGGCCGGGCGCTGCTCAAACCGATGGTTCTTGCCAAGCTCATTCAGGGCGCCCATGTGGGCGCGGCCGATCATGTTCTCGATGTCGGCTGCGGCATCGGCTATGCGTCGGCGGTGCTGTCGCGTCTCGTCGGCTCGGTGGTAGCGCTCGAGGAAGATGCAACTTTAGCGCGACGAGCGCAGGAGGCGCTTGGGGCCGTGGGCGCTGCCAACGTCACTGTCGCCACCTGCCCATTGACGGCGGGCTGGCCGGCGGCGGCTCCCTACGACTTCATTTTGCTCGACGGCGCCACCGAAATCGTACCCGATGCGTTAGGCCGCCAATTGAAGCCGGACGGCCGGATGGCCTGTATCGTCGGCCGGGGCCCCACCGGCAAGGCCATGCTTTACCGGAAAGTCGAGGGCCACTTGGTCGGCCGCCCGATTTTTGATGCCGGAGCACAGATTTTGCCGGGCTTTGCTGCGCTGCCGGCCTTCGTGTTCTAGCGACCCGCGCGGGCCGCTCAGCTTTGTTTCGCGGACCTATTTCCGTTGTCGCGACCAATTTAGCCCTCGCACCCCCTGTTGCGCAGAAGCGCCTATTCCCAGATTTTTGCATTCCATCCCCAGGTGCGGGGTTTCGCCTTGCTTGCCAGACGCTTAAGGTTGCCTGTTTCGCGTCTTCGACCATGGTGCTTGGCCGGGGTGTCGGAACGCGTCTGTGCTGGGGATCCGCCGCAAGGGGGCGGTGCGGAGGCAAGGGTGGTGGGAGTGGTGTCTACGTCATGAGCGGGCGGGGACGGCGGGCGCATATTCGGGCCATCGCGAGCCTCGCATGGGCGGGCGTTGCGGTTGCTGCGGGCTGCACCGGGGCCGCGGCTGACACCCTCGAATGGGCGCTCGTCCAGGCTTATCAGAACAATCCGTCGCTCAACTCCCAGCGTGCGACTTTGCGCGCCACCGATGAGAACGTGCCGCAGGCTTTGTCGGGGTACCGGCCGAAGCTCAGCATTACCAGCACCGATGGCTTTGCTTATTCCAGCACGCTGTCGAACACCATCAATCAGGAGGTGTTTCCCAACAGCATCTCGTATTCGAATATCGCCAAAGACATGCCGCAACGCAGCTTCGGCGCGACCGCGACGGAGACGCTGTTCAACGGCTTCCAAACCGCCAATAAGACGCGTCAGGCGGAAAGCCAGGTGATGGGAGCGCGCGAGACCTTGCGCGTCACCGAGCAGCAGGTGCTGCTCGATGCGGCCACCTCCTACATGAACTTGCTCCGCGACCAGGCGATCCTCGACCTCAACCGGCGCAACGTCGAAGTTCTCACCGAACAGCTCAAGCAGACGCGCGATCGCTTCAATGTCGGTGAGGTGACGCGGACCGACGTTGCGCAAGCCGAATCCCGCTTGGCCGCCGGCCGCTCGGCATTGCTTGGCGCGCAATCGAACTACGTCACGTCGCAAGCCAATTATCGGCGCGTGATCGGCGTCGATCCGGGACGGCTCGATCCGGGCACGCCGGTCGACCGGCTGTCGCCGCCGACACTGCCCGGCGCGGTCGCCGCGGGCGAGACGCAAAGTCCGTCGGTGCTCGCCGCTATGTACGGCGTCGACATTGCCGAACTCGGCGTAAAAATCAGCGAGGGCGCGCTCTATCCGAACCTCGCGCTCACGGCCAGCGCCGCAAAAAGTTATCTGCTCATTGCCAGCATCAATAAGCAAACGACCGCCTCGGTGCTCGGCACCCTGACCATCCCGATTTACCAGGGCGGCGCGGAATATTCCGCCATCCGTCAATCCAAGGAGACGGTTGGACAGCAGCGTCTCAATCTCGACGTCAATCGCGATCAAGCGCGCGCAACCGTGGTGCAGAGTTGGGGCCAATTGGACGCCGCTAAGGCACAGATCGAGGCGACGACCGCACAGGTAAATGCGGCCGAAATCGCGCTCAATGGCGTGCGCGAAGAAGCGCGAGTCGGCCAACGCACGACGCTTGACGTTCTCAATGCGCAGCAGGAATTGGTGAACGCCCGCGTCGCGCTGGTCACGGCTCAACACGACCGTGTGGTGGCATCCTACACGCTGTTGGCTGCGGTGGGCGGACTGTCGATGCAGCACCTCGGATTGAACGTACTGATTTACGATCCGCAAGTGCACTATCAGCAAGTGCGCGATGCCTGGATCGGCGTGCGCACGCCGGACGGCAGATAGACCCGCCGCGGCGATTCTGGTCTGCCGCAAGCCGTGTCCACAATCGCGCCTTGCCTTCGACTTTCGTCATGACATACTCGTCGGCTACACTGCATAGTGGCTGTTGCGTGATTCGGCGGCGTCACGGGGCTTAGGCCTCGCGGCGGGAGCGGACGCAAACGCACGCAAGTTAAGGTACGCGTAAACCAAGCAAAGCCAGGCGAGGATGTGCGCATGACGCAACCGGCGAAATCGCAGGAACCGTCGATGGAGGAGATTCTCGCCTCCATTCGCCGCATTATCTCCGACGATGACGCCACCAAATCCCCGCCGGAGGCGCCAAACGCGCCGAACGCTGAATCGGGGGCGCCGCCGGTGTATTCCGCGCCGCCGCGTCCGCGCGTCGAAGCCGAAACGCGCCCGGTCACGGAGCCATCGAGCGCGCTCGACAGCGCGAACGTGGCGGATCAATCTTCCGATATTCTCGACCTTACCGAGTCAATGGCGGCAACGAGGCCGCAGCTATCCGCTCCGAATCCTCCGATCAACGCCATGCCAAATCCAGCACCGCAATTTCGCACCATTGACGGAAGTTCCGACGTGGGATTCGCCGAATCGAGCGAACGACCCGCCGCGCCGGGCGGCGACGAGCGGGGACGGCTCATTTCCAGCACAACCAGCGCGGCGGTCGATTCCGCCTTTAATGCGCTTGCGCAAACCGTGCTGGTGCAAAATGCCCGCACGCTGGAGGATTTGGTCCGCGAAATGCTCCGGCCGATGCTGAAATCCTGGCTCGATGACAATCTGCCAGGCATGGTCGAGCGTCTGGTGCGCGCCGAAATCGAGCGGGTCTCGCGCGGGCGTGCGAGTTGAATTGACGCAAACTTGTAGGGTGGACACCGCCTGGCGCGGCGCTGCCACCTGGGCAAAATCGTAATCTGCGGTGCTCACGTGGTGGCGCAGGACCAGACGGTCTTGCCCACCCACCGGCTTATCCCTTCAACGCTGCGGCAAGCTTCAGCGCCTGGTCGGACAGCACGGCCGGATCCTCCTTGAAGCTCGCCGGCGGCTTTAACGCCACGCCGCTCTTGCGCGGAATGACATGGACATGCAGGTGGAAGACAACTTGGCCGCCCGCCGGTTCGTTGAACTGCTGGATGGTGAGTCCGTCTGCGGCAAAGACCGTCATGGCCGCGCGCGCGATCGTCTGAGTCGCCTTGATGAGATGAGCCAGTTCATCCGGCGCGATATCGAGAATAGTGCGGGCAGTGGCTTTGGGGATAACCAGGGTGTGGCCGGGCGCCCGCGGCATGATGTCGAGGAAGGCAAATACCTTGTCGTCCTCAAAGACTTTATGCGCGGGCAATTCGCCGCGCAAAATCTTGGCAAAAATGTTGTTTGGGTCGTAGCTCGACATCGGCATCTCCGCGTTTCGCGCCGGCAGTTTAGTTATTCCGGTTCGACGACGAAATCCTTGCGGAACGGCGCTAGCGTCGCAAGTTCTTCGCCGGCGGCTGCGACATAGGCGCGTTCGCGCACCAGGTAATCGGCAATGGCGCGCCGCAATGCCGGGTCGGCGATATAATGCGCCGAATAGGTCGTCGTCGGCATGTAACCGCGCGAAATCTTGTGTTCGCCTTGCGCGCCGGCCTCGACGCGGGGCAGCTTGTGCGCGATCGCGTAATCGATCGCCTGGTAGTAACACAGCTCGAAATGCAGGAACGGATGATGCTCGATCGCGCCCCAGTGGCGGCCGAATAAGGTGTGTGAGCCGATGAAATTGATGGCGCCGGCGATCCAGCGCCCGGCGCGTTTAGCCATCACCAGCACGATGCGATCGCGCATTGTCTCGCCGACCAGCGAATAGAAAGACCGGGTCAGATAGGGTCGGCCCCATTTGCGCGATCCGGTCTCCATGTAAAACTCGAAGAAAGCGTCCCATACGTCTTCGGTAAGGTCACTGCCGGTCAACCAATGCACGGTGATGCCGTTTTGCAGCGCGTCGTTGCGCTCGCGCCGGATGGTTTTGCGTTTGCGCGCAGTGAGCGCGGCAAGAAAATCGTCGAAGCTCGTGAATCCCGGATTTTCCCAGTGGAATTGCTGATCGGTGCGTTGCAGGTAGCCAAGCTCGCCAAGCAAGCGGAATTCCGGTTCGGTCGCAAAAGTCACATGCACGCCCGATGCGCCGGAAAGCTTGCACAATTCAATCAGCCCGCTGGCTAGCGCTCGGCCGATCGCGCCGGCATCCGGCGCTTGATTCAGGCCTCGGCGCAGCAACAACCGCGGACCCGTCACGGGCGTGAACGGCACGGCGATTTGCAGCTTCGGATAATAGCGGCCGCCGGCGCGTTCATAGGCCTCGGCCCAGCCGCGGTCGAACACGTATTCGCCCCGCGAATGGCTCTTGAGATAACACGGTGCGGCGGCAACGAGTTCGCCGTCCACCGTTCTTACCAGCACATGGTGCGGCTGCCAGCCGGTGCGGCCGCCGACCGATTTCGATGCCTCTAATGCCGACAGAAAATCGTGCGATACAAAAGGGTTATATATAGTCTCCTGATCTAGACTGTGAGACGAGGGATTGGCGCAGGCATCCCACGCGGTGGCGTCGATCTCGTCGATTGCGCCGGCTACGCTGATGCGCAGCTCTGTCATCGTCGCGACTGGATTGGGCCGCTCCACGTGGTCATTCTGCACCGGCTTCATGGCCGAAAACCCTCGAAAATCATCTGGTCGGCCCAGCGCGCCGCGCATTGCCGTTCGGCCTCGGTGCGGACCGCCCAAGTCAAAAGCGGCAGGCCGAACACGCGCCGCGAAAAAATCGGCGCGAACGCCGGTAAATCCGCCACCGCATAAGCCACAAATTGCGGCCGGGCCACGACGCCGGTGACGAGATAGCCCATTCCGTGCCGCATCCAAAAGGGCATTTGGTCCCAATATGGCTGCGGCCGGTATTTGGCCGCAATGATCCCACAGGGCAGGCGCCGCGCTTTATGCCGCAGCAGTGTGACCTGTTTCGGGTCGAAAGACATCGGCGCCGCGGGTCCGCGGTAGCCGGCGAGTACCTCGGCGACGCGTGCGGGAAGCCGGGCATCGCCGTCAAAGCGGCTTTTGAGCTCAATGACGATGGTGACGCGGCCGTCGACGAGATCGCAAAGTTCGCCGAGCGTCAGCATATGATCGGCGCTGCCGCGAAACGGCACGCGCTTGAGGTCGGCGGCGGTGAGACGGTCGAGCCGGCCCGTGCCTTCGGTCAGGCGGCCGAGCACATCGTCGTGATGAACCATGGCTTCGCCGTCGGCGCTGATCTGGACGTCGACCTCAACGCCATAGTTTGCGGCGATGGCGGCGCCCACCGCGCCGGCGGTGTTCTCGAGCCTGCCATGCGCGGCGTCATGCAGCCCGCGGTGCGCAATAGGTCGTGCGGTGAGCCAGTCGAGCGCCATCGACACGAAGAGCTAGGACACTTCGAACACGGCCTCGACCTCGACCGCGGCGTCGGCCGGCAGCGCGGCGACGCCGACGGTCGAGCGCGCATGCCTGCCTTTGTCGCCGAACACCGCGACCATGAGGTCGGAGGCGCCATTCATCACTTTCGGGCCCTCGGTGAAACCGGCCGCCGAATTGATGAAGCCGCCGAGCCGTACCACCCGCGTTACTTTGTCGAGATCGCCGAGCGCAGCCTTGACCTGCGCCAGAAGGTTGATCGCGCAAGCGCGTGCCGCTTTTTGGCCGTCTTCGATGGGAACGCCGTCGCCGAGCCGGCCCTTGGCGGCGAGCTTGCCATTGCCGTCGAGGCAGATTTGACCGGAGACATGGAGCAGATTGCCGGTGCGCACGAATGGGACATAATTGGCCATCGGTCCCCGCGGTTCTTGCAGCGTAATGCCAAGCTCCCGCAATTTCTTTTCCACCGATCCGGCCATGGGCCCCTCCGGCTGCAATGCAAGGATTAAATAGGCGGTGCCGCCTTCTTCGCCGATCGCTTGGCGTCATGCAAGCGCATGCCGTCGTCATAATCCTTTGCCGAAGCGGGAGAGGGAAACGGGGGACTGTTGCCGGCCATGGATAAGGTGGCCTATCTTCGCCGCAATTCCGGCAAAGAGGAAATCACAGGGCAGGGCGAAACGGCAGGCGGGGGCCCATCTCCGAAGCGAGGCGAGCGAGATCGGTTCATGGTCGTGAATGACACGTTGGCATGGCGCGCCGCTGTCTTTGCCATTGGCTTATTTTTCCTGGCGCCGTTCTTGCCGGCGCGGGCGCAAAACGCCGCGCAACAAGGCTCCGCGCAGTCCGTCACCGCGTCGGACGCCCCGGTCGTTTTGGTGCCGCATCGGGCCATCTACGACCTCTCGCTCGGGCAAACCCGCGGGGACTCGCAAATTGCCGGCGTCAGCGGCCGCATTGTCTACGATTTCGGCGGCAATGCCTGCCAGGGCTATTCGCTGGACTTCCGCCAGGTCTCCGAGCTCAATACCGGGGAAGGCAAAGTATCGACCAGCGATCTGCGCTCGACCACCTGGGAAGGTGGCGACGCCAAGAGCTTCAAATTCGCGTCGCAAAATTTTGTCGATCAAAACCTCGTCGATTCCGTCGACGGCCGCGCCGAACACGACGCCACCAAGACGGCGGTCGGTCTCGATAAGCCGAGGCCGAAAAGCCTCGACCTCGACCCCGGCGTGGTGTTTCCGACCGAGCACATGATCCGCGCCATCAAAGCCGCGCGCTCCGGCAAGACCATTCTCGATTTTCCGGTCTATGACGGCTCCGACACCGGCGACAAAGTGTTCAACACGCTGACGGTGATCGGCCGCAAAATCGCGCCCGACGAGCGCAGGCACGATGACGCCGCAGCGAACGAGCCGAAGCTCGCTTCAGTTCCCCGCTGGCCCGTGACGATCAGCTATTTTGACAAAGCCAAATCGGAAGATTCCGGTGAACAAACACCGGTTTATTCGATCGGCTTCGAGCTTTATGAGAACGGCATTTCAAGGGACCTGACGCTCGACTACAACGACTTCGTGGTCGACGGCAAGCTGACGTCGCTCGAAGTCAAAGACCAAAAGCCCTGTCCGTGACCCAGTGCGGGCTTAGGGCTTTTCCGGACCCTCGAACGAAAGTCCTCTGACCATGGCGCCCTCGCCGAAGCGGGCGCGCACACTATCGACGGCGTGCTCGGCAAGCGCGGTGCGGCCATCGACGAGATCGGCGGGATCGGCCTCGTCGGCTGCGGCCAGCGCGCTTACTCCAACCCCCAGGAGGCGAAAACGGGTGCCGTCGGCCTCATGCGCAAGAAGTCCGCGCGACGCCGCGAAAATACGCCGCGCCAGCTGGGTCGGCGCGTCCAGCGATCGCGCCCGGGTGCGGATTTTGAAATCCGCGGTTTTGAGCTTCAACGTGACCGTAGCGCCGGCCAATTGTTTGGTCTTGAGCCGTGCCGAAACGTCCTCCGCCAAGCTCCACAGCGTCTTCTCCAGCGATCGGAAGTCGGCAATGTCATGCTCGAACGTCGTTTCCGAGGATACGCTTTTGGTTTCGCGTTCGGCGCTGACCAGGCGCGCGTCGATGCCGCGCGCCAATTGGGCGAGGCGGCGGCCTTCTTCGCCGTAGCGGCGCATCAAGTCGATCTCGCTCGCGCGTTGCAGATCGGCGATGCGATTAAATCCGTCGCGCGCGAACCGCGCGGCGCTGACTTTGCCGACGCCGAAAATGAAGCTGATCGGCTTGTCCGCGAGAAAGGCGGGCGCCTCGCTGGCGCTTAAGACGGCAAAACCGCGTGGCTTGTCGAGGTCGGAGGCGACTTTGGCAAGGAATTTATTGCAGGAAAGCCCGATTGAAACGGTGATTTTGAGATTCTTCTCCACCTCCGCTGCAAAGCGCGCCAAGGCCTTGGCCGGTGACATGCCGTGCAGGCGCGCGGTGCCGTTTAGATCGAGAAAGGCCTCGTCGATCGACAACGGTTCGACGAGCGGCGTCAAGGCGAGCATCATCTGTCGGACTTCTCGGCCGGCCTTGACATATTTTTCAAAATTGGGCCGGACCACCTTGGCCTGCGGACACAACCGCAACGCCTCGAACATCGGCATCGCCGACTTCACCCCGTAGGTCCGCGCGATGTAGCAGCAGGTGGCGACGACACCGCGCTTGCCGCCGCCGACGATGACCGGTTCGGCCGCGAGCGAAGGATCGTCGCGCTTCTCGATGGCGGCATAGAACGCATCGCAGTCGACATGGGCGATGGCGAGCGCGTCGAGTTCGTCATGACGCAGTAATCGCGGCGAGCCGCAGGCGGCGCAGCGCCGGCTCTGCGGCGAAGCATCGGTGAGGCAATCACGGCAGAAGCTTGTGCTCACGGCTGGCCTTTAAGGCAAATCGCCTTCCCAGCTTCGCCCCAGCGCATGCCGTGCCCGCGCGATCTCGGCCGGATCGAGGCCGGCGCTGTCGGCAAAAGCGATCAAGAGACTCTCGTCGCCGAGCATATGCTCGAGCACGCCGACGAGAAAGTCGGGCGAGCGCGCGGCGTCGCGGATAGCGTCAGGCGCTATGCCGGTTATGGAAAGAAAGGCGGTCATTCGCTCAGTTTCTGCGGCGATGAACGCAAGCGCCTGAATCGCCAGCATTTCGGCCGCTTCCGGCGATGTCCTTGCGCGTTTATTCATGGGCTTCCATTTGCCTTTCCGTAACATATCGCGACTAGGTTTGCCGATGTTGCCCGTGGCAGACCTGCGGATGATTCTTTCACCTGCTGCCAGCATCGGGCCGGGGACCGCGAAGGGAATGGGGGGATGGCGAAAACCGTCCTGATTGTGGAGGACAACGAGCTTAATATGAAGCTCTTCCACGATTTGTTGGAAGCCCACGGCTATGCGACGGTCGGGACGCGCAACGGCATCGAGGCGCTCGATCTCGCGCGCAAGCATCGGCCCGACCTGATCCTGATGGATATCCAGTTGCCGGAGGTATCCGGCCTCGAAGTCACCAAATGGCTGAAGGACGATCAGGACCTTAAGAAAATCCCGGTGGTCGCGGTCACTGCATTCGCCATGAAGGGCGACGAAGAACGCATTCGAGAGGGCGGTTGCGAAGCCTACCTGTCCAAGCC
>Ga0207416_1000421_pt1 | contig 75161 bp, 74 predicted proteins | sample PaiPotPPM11metaG_FD_184107 | JGI IMG/M metagenome (GOLD analysis project Ga0207416, IMG submission 184107) | Iron sulfur acid spring bacterial and archeal communities from Banff, Canada, to study Microbial Dark Matter (Phase II) - Paint Pots PPM... ... | reverse complement strand
CGGTGAAGTAGCGCTGTGTGAAGACGTACAGCACCAGCACCGGTACGATCACCAGGAAACAGGCGGCCATGACCAGGGCCTCGTTATAGAAGTCGCTGCCCTGGCCACCGGTCACGTCGTTCAGCGTTTGGCCCAGCACCGACAGTCGCATGGGCAGGGTGAAGAGCTGCTGACGGTTCAGATAGATCAGCGGCTCGAGGAAGTCATTCCAATGCCACACGATGGAAAAGAGGAACGTCACCAAAACCGCCGGCTTGGCCAGCGGCAGCATGATCCGGAAGAACGTGGCGAGCATACCAGCGCCGTCAACACGGGCCGCCTCTTCCAGCTCGAACGGGGCGTTGCGAAAGAACTGGCGGAAGATCAGGATGAAGACCGGGCCTTTCAAGCCCATGCCTAGGAATGACGGGAAGATAAACGGCCAATAGGTGTCGATCCAGCCGTGGTCGAAGATGTTGCCCGGCCCAAATGACCCTGAGGCGCTGACGATGTGCGGGAATGCCGCCACATTGATGTCAACCGCCAGGCGCGGCATCGTCTTGTACAGGATGAAGAGCGGGACGATGATCGTCTCCGGCGGCACCAAGAAGGTGAAGATCACCAGCAAGAACAGCAGCTCACGTCCGGGAAACACGACGCGTCCAAAGCCGTAGCCGACAAAGGCACATGAAATGACCTGACCGATGGCCGCGAGAACGGAGATCTGCGCGCTGTTGGAAAACGATGAGACGAAGCTGAGTGACTGCCACGCCAAGACGTAGTTTTGCCAGTCAAATCCAGACGCGATCCAGACAATCGTCGGATCCGTCAGATCCTGCACATTCTTGAACGAGGTCGCGATAATGTAAAACACCGGATAGAGGAATACGAAAGAGATGTCAGCCAGAATCAGGTACGTCACCGCGCGCAGGATGATCGTCCGTATCAGCTTCAGCACCGCATAGGTGTTGACGCGCCCCTGTCTGCGCGGCTGAACGGCTCGACGTGCTTCCGCTAACGTTGCCACGATTGCTGTCCCTTCTTACCGCTCGCCAGCGTAGTAGACCTTGCCGGCCATGAACCAGATCACCACCATGAGCACGACGAAGATGATCAGAAAATAGATCCAGCCCAGCGCCGCCGCGTAGCCCAGGCGGAACTGGCCGGCGAAGGCGGTCTGCTGGATATATTGCAAGACCGTTTGCCCTCTCTGCGTGGTAAACGTGCCGGTTGTGTTGACGATGCCTTGCACCGAGAAGCTGCTGGTGAAGGTATCGACCACCGTGTAGATGATGTTGAGTAGGACGAACGGAGAGATCAGCGGCACGGTGATCTTCCAAAACAGCTCCCAGTCCGTCGCACCGTCGATCCTCCCCGCCTCGTAGTAGGAGGAGCCAATGGACTTCAGGCCAGCCATAAAGATGAGAATCTGCACTCCCGACGCCCAGAGCACCAGGCTCATGCGCCCGAGCACCAGGATCACGTTGAGTGCCCAGGTCGGCCCGAGGAACTGAATCAAGAACGTGCCGACATCCTGGTTCCCGCCGAACGTGTCGGAGCCCACCCCCTGGCCGAACAACGTTTGGATGACGTTGGCCGAGCCGATGACTACCGGCAAGAAGAAAATGCCGCGGAACGCGATGATGCCGCGCAACCGCTGGTTGGCGAGCATGGCCACAAACAGGGAAAAGATCAAGATGGCCGGTGTGTTCACGAAGGTCTGCTTGATCTGCTCGACCAGAATCGGAAAGTACTGCGCGTCAACAAAGAAGGCCTGCCGGTAATTGTCGATACCGACCCAGCGTACATTGTTGATGTTGACCGCTTCCAGCTCGTGAAATGAAAGGATGAAGGATCGCACCAAAGGCCATGCCAGGAACAGGCAGAAGCCGATAACCCATGGCGAAATGAAGAGATATCCCTGCAATGACCGTTGCATCTTCAGCGACAGTCGAAACCGCGGGTGATGCCGCGGCGGCCCGGCAACCGCTACCGGCTCCAGGGTTCCAGAGGCGGGTGCGCGAATCATGTCAGCCTACCTTCCTTGCTCGTCTCAGTGCGTCACTACGTAGCCCAGCGAGCTAACGGCTACGACGCCGTTGGAATAGCGCTGGTCGCTGTAGTTGACGATAACTTTGGTACCGTTCTGATAGGTGGTTTGGAAGACGCCCGGTGCGAGCTGCCGGTGGTCGATGATGAACTGATTGGTCGTGCTTCCAAGCTGCATCGTCTCATCCTGATATTCCCGGACCAGGTCATCGACCCAGTCCGTCCAGGTACTGCTGAAATTCTCGTACGCCGAGTAGGCGCGATACAGCTCGCTCGTCGGCAGGTAGGTGAGATTGAAGGCCGGCTGCGCTCCATACTCGAGCTGGCGCAGGTACTCAAACTGCGGGTCACTGCGCAAGTTCGCGTACTTGCCCGTGTAGGTTGCCAGGCCGTGCATGACCATCTCGTAGAAGGGTACGGCCTGGTCTTCGAACTGGTAGTGGCTGTCGTCAACGCTCACCTGGCGGAGGTTCTGGCTGTGCGGGAGCATGTATGGGTTGCCGCCCTCCACCGAGACATTGCCAAGTTCCTGCCGCACATAGTCGGTAATCTTGTTGTTCCAGTCGATATAGCCCTGGCGCGTAAGGAGATGGGCGTCATTGGTATCATACGTGATGATTTTGCCGAAGTAGTCGAGATCGAGTCCGGATGCCCCCAGCAATTTCTCCTTTGGAACGTCACGAAGCACAAAGTTGTTGTACTCTACGACGGGGCTGAGCAGATACAATTGCTGGCCCTGTCCCACCCCGGAGCTGAATGTCGGCAGCTTGTTGGCGCCACGGACGGCATCGTTGTGGGCGAAGTAGCCCTTCTCCCCGCTGTAGGCGGTCCGGAAGTCGTCCAGGAGATAGATCGGGACACCCAACTGACGGGCCATACTGGTGAGTTGTTCCATACCGGCGTTGCCGCCCAGGCGCGTGTCGGCCGGCATCCGGTTCGGGGATGCTCGGCGGAGGCCATCTCGGTTCCAACCGCGTAAGGTCACATCGAGCCGCGTGACCCCGCGCTCGCGCAGCGCCTCGATGATCTGCTGCGCCTCGCTGAACGTCGTCGCCTGCACCAGCACCTGGCCGACCAGACCATTCTTCTGTGCCCCCATGATCAAGTCGAGCTGGAGCGGCGCGTCCGCCTGCGCCAACTGAGGCACGTGCTTATCGTTCAACAGATAGTCGCGGTACTTGGCGGCCATCCCCGAATAGGTGGCGCCCTGACCACCGAGCAGATAGTAGCGCACTGTCTTGTCGCCGGTGACCATCGGGATGGCAACCCGCTGCACGGTCACGCCTCGGCTGCGCGGGATATTGGCCGTCCGACGGTACAGGAATTGCGCGCCGGTATGGTTGTACTTCGTGATATACCCGCTGGGCCACACGTCCATGAAGACGTCGGAGTCGCCCTGCGTCACCAGACCGAGGAAGGCGCCTTCCGGCGTCTTCGCGGTGGAATCGGCCTGCTTGGCGATGCCGAAGGCCGGCAACATCACCGGTTCCTGAGGAACGAAGTACTGCTGAACGTTGGTGCCTTGCGGGTCAAAAAAGAAGGTATCGGAGGCGTACACTTCCTGGTTGAACGGCTGCAGATAGTCGGGATGAATCGGCTTGAAGTTGACCAGCGCACCTGAGCCGTCCGGCACCAGCATGTAGCCCTGCTCATCGTCCGCGCCGGAGCCGAAGAACGGCAGCGGCTCCAGCGTCACCAGATAGAAACCTACTTGCTTCGCGTCGTTGATGGACTCCTTGATCTGATCTTGCGGGATGGTGACATCGAAGTAGCCGTCGTACAGGTGGTAGTCCATGGCGAAGGTGATCGGCGCATCCTTGAGCTGCTGCGACGGCGTGAAGCGGACACGGGTCCCGCCATCCGGCAGCTTGCTGATCACGGGGGGCGTAGGATCCCAGGCCGAGTTGAGCAGCTTGGGAACCTGCCGCTGATAGTCCGTGTACTGCATCCAGTACACCGCCGCCGTTTCCTGCTGGGCGGAGCTCGCCGGTCCGGTGCTGGCTGGAGGCGTGGCAAGGCGGGGATTACTCAGCCAGACCATGCCGTTTCGCTTATCCTGCACCGCGATCTGGCCGGTGGGCTTCTCCACGTACAGCGCCAGGGAGCTGTTCTCCGATGTCTTGTCGAAGCCGGCTGGGATCGTCGCCACCGTGGCGTGTCCGCTCGGCGCCGGCCCGGCTGGTGGTGGCGCGGCGGCCGCGGCGGGCGCCGCGGCCGCCCCAGCAGCAGCAGTTGGCGACGCGGAGGGGGTCGGGGTCGGCGCGGCTTGCCCGATCGTTCCGGTGTGGCCGCTCGCCGCCGCCTGCAGCGGACCAAGCGCCAGCATCGCGATCGCGGCACATGCCGCCAGGCGGCGAACGATGGTCCTGTTCATGCGATTCCTTCCAACCTAGACCCCGGTCGCCGGGGAGCCGGGGAACAAGGGGGCAGGGGAGCAGAGGAGCAGAGGCGTCGCCGATCTCTCCAACTGCCAGTTCCCAGTTCGCCTACCCCGGCGAGCACTTGCGCTACCAGTTCCCATCTCTCCCCTGCCCCCCGGCCCCTCTGCTCCCCTGCTCGCCCTAGGGGCCACGGGTGATGAACTCGTAGCCCACCTGTACAAAGAACTGGATCATCTGCAGCGTCAGCAGGTAGGTCAGGGCCGCTAACACCCAAAGCACGATCATGCCGACCAGGGAGATGCCGGCAACCAGGAAGGACTTCCCCAGCGGGAAGTCATGAACGACCTTGAACTGCAAGAAGAACAGGATCAGCATCCACCAGAGAAGAATGGCAGTGCCAAGATAGTACAGCGCTTTCTCGTCCAACGACAGCAGGTGCGAGAACACGCCGACGTACACGGCATCGAACAGCACGTAGGGAACCAAGGCGTACGCGCTGGACACCACTACGTTCTTGAAGGTGCCTTCACCGTAGAAGATGCTCGACACCCCATATGCGGCGATGACGAAGGTCAGCCATGGAGCGAGGACCTTGCCGCACTCGAGGACCAGATTGGTCTGGTCCGGCTCGAGCGTAGTGAACTCATACGCCGACACCTGCAGCGAGATGAGGTGAACGGCCACAGCCAGGATGACGATGATGGGAACGGCGATCCACTGACCGTCGTATTTGATCTCCCACATTGCCTCGCTCGGTCGGCGCAGCACGAGCAGGCTGTGCTTCAGGGTCTTGGCAAACGCCGCCGCGAGCGGGCTGACCCGTCCGCGCTTGCGCCCGACCCTGAAGGTTTCCTCGCGCCGAAGTGTCGTTACCCCATCTTTATTGCCGCCTCCACTAGACGCCCGAGTGGGCGAACCACAAGCACGATGATAACGATGGCGCCGAAGACTACGCCGATGAGCAGGCCGAAGTTCCCCTTCGCCCAGTCGTGACGGTATTGGGTGTAGGCCATCGAGAAATTACTACGGTCCTGCGCCAACTGCAAGTTCTGCATGGCGAACACGTAATCGGCTGGCGTGCCGCCGAACTGACCGAGCTTCACATAGCACAGACCGAGCTGATCGTGCGCCAAGGAGTAGTTGGCATCCTGTCGCAGCAACTGTTTCCAGATGTTCGCGGACTCTTGGTAGCGCCCATCATAGTACAATACTGCCGCTTCGTGAATCTTGATCGCGAACCCTGTCTGACGGAACACCTGGATGTTCTTACGACTTGCGTCCAGCACGTAGATGTCGCCATTCTGACGAATTACCAGCGCCGATGGGTAGTCAAAGTAGCCGTCAATGCCGTTGGCCTTACCGCCAAAGACGTCGAGCATGTTGCCCTGTTGATCATACTCGTAGATCTTGCCCGATCCCGCATCGAGCGCGGAGATGATACCGGTGTTGTCGACGGCGATGGACACGAATTGCGGCAGTTGTTCCCCCGCAAAGAGCGGCTTCTCCCCGAAGAACGCCGCCGTAGAGTCGTTGACCAGCCCGAGGAAGCGTGTGGCCGTGGTGACCTTGTAGACGTTCTGCCCCAGCGTGTTGAGCTTCTTGATCTGCCCCAACTGGGCGGTCGAGGAGACGGTATACACGAAGCCGTCATTACTGAGGAACACATTAGAGTCCGAGCTCGGCAAGACCTGAGCGATCTGCCGCTTCTGCTCCTGCGTGGCGAAGAGGCGCGTGAAGAGGCCCGCCAGATTAAAGGCGTTGTGGTTGGCGCCGAAGAAACCGCGGAAGATGCCGGCGTTATCGAGCTCGATAACACCGCGGAAGTCGCCCCCACCATTGACCACGTACATGTAGCCGCGCCGATCCACCGCCACCTTCGTCGGCTTATAGCTCGCATCCGTTTTCAAAAGCTCCGTCACTGGCTTGCCGAACGCCTTGATGAACTTGCCGGCATTGTCGAACACGGCGATGCGACTATTGCCCGAATCTGCGACATAGATGGTGCCGTCGGGCGTTACGTACAGCCCCTGCGGCGCGTTCAAGGTCGCTGGCGTCTTCGGAGCCTTCGGATCAGTCTGACCAACTATGCGCAGCATCGTATCGTTCTGGTCGAGCTCAATCAGCCGATTGTTGTCCGTATCCGCAATCCAGAGGTGCTGATTGCTGTCGATGAACAGATCGGACGGGTTCTTGAGTGACGGCGCCGCGGCCTTTTGCAAGTCCGGCAGCAGCGTGATCTGGTGGTCGAAGACGTACGAAACCGGCGCGCGGTTGCGGAACCCCTGCGGATCGACCGTGTAGCCGTAGCCGAGATCCGCGAACGCCGTAGCCGGCAATAAGACCAGCACGAGCATCGCCACCGTAAGTGCGCCGACGTTCCGCTTCATCAGAACCTCCTAAGCTATCAGGTATCAGCCGTCAGCTATCAGCCGCCGCAACGGTAGCAACGTTCCCCCGAAGGACATCCATTATCGCACTCGCCTCCAGTCGGTCTTCTGATGGCTGACACCTGACACCTGATCGCTCGTTACCCCTTCAACCCGGTGTGCGCCATGGTGTCGAGGACGCTCCGGCGGGAGAGTATAAAGACAATCAGGCTCGGAATGAACTGGAGTAGCGCTGCCGCTTGCACCACGCCGAGCGTCGCGATGTTGGTCGTGGCGCCGAGCGTCGCGATGGCCAGGGGCAACGGTCGCATCGCGTCGGAGCGCACGTAGATGAGCGCCGGTCCGACATCGTTCCAGGCGGCGGTAAAGGTGAGGAAGGCAATAGTGGCGACGGCCGGCTTGACCCACGGCAAGACAACGCGCCAGAAGATCACCCACTCCGAAGCGCCGTCGATCTTCGCCGCCTCCAAGGTCTGGGTGGGGATCTGCGACATGAACTGCACCATGACGAAGACGTTGAAGGACACCCCGAGAGCCGGGATGATCAGCGCCCAATACGTGTCCACCATATGCAGGGAGGAAACGACCAGGTAGTTGGGAATGGCCGTAACCTGGGCAGGAAAGGCCAGCGCCGCGATAATCAGCGCCATGATGAAGCCCTGGCCCGGTACTTTGATCTTGGCCAGGGGATAGGCACAGAGGCTACCGATCAGCACGCCGACGACCACCTGGACGACCGTCGTCCAGGCGCTATTGAAAATGTAGCGGATGAACGGCACCACCGTCGCGTTGGTGGCGATGAGCAAGCTCTGAAAGTTGATCAGCGTCGGGTGCTGCACGATCAGGTCCGGCGGATACTTGAGCAACTCATCGAGCGGCTTGAGCGCCTGGGACACCATGAAGACGATCGGCAGGACGGCCAGAACGGACAGGGGCACCAGGACGATGTAGATCCCTATCGGTTCCTTCTTGACGCGGGTGCTGCCGATGGCGACTCGGCGGCCCCGCCGGAACGGAAGCGCTATTGCCACGCTAGCTCCTTATCTCTTCCAAGCAACGCCGTAGCCTTCCGTCCGCTAATCATTTGACGCAAAGAGGCGGAACAATAACCGCGAGCACCCGAAGGAGACGACGAACAGCACCACGGCGATGGCCGACGCGAAGCCCATCTCGAAGCGGATGAAGGCGTAATCCCAGAGGTGCGAGACGATGGTATCGACGGCGTACAGCGGACTCGGCAGGCCGGCCAGGTTCTGGGAGATCTGATACTGGCCGAAGGCGGCGACGATGGCCAGGACCGACGTCAGCAGAATCTGCGGCTTCAACGACGGCAGCGTGACGTACCACATTTCCTGGATGCGGTTGCGAATACCGTCGATCCTGCCGGCCTCGTAGAGCTCCTGCTCCACACTGCCAAGCGCCGCCAGCCAAATCAGGAAGCCCGTGTTCATGCTCGACCAGAGCGTCACCACCATAACCACCGGCAACAACGTGCGCTGATCCTGCAACCAGATGAGCGGGTCCTGGATCACCCCGAGGCCGATCAGAAAATGGTTGAGGATGCCGTACTGATCGCCGGAGAAGAGGTTCTGCTTGAAGAAGATGGTCAGCACGATGGCGCCGGTCATGGCCGGCGCATAGAGGGCCAGCGAGAAATAGGCGCGGCCTCGCACCTGATGGATGAGCCAGGCAAAGAAGAACGATAGGAAAAAGCCCAGCGGGCCCGTGATGAAGGCAAAGTAGATCGTGTTGCGCAGCGTGGTGTAGAAGACATCGTCGTCCACAAACAGAATCTGGTAGTTGGCCAGACCGACAAAGTGGGGCGGCTGGAGCAGATTGTAGTAGGTGAAGCTGAGCCCGGCCGCGGCCAGCACCGGTAGCACGGTAAAGACAAAGAAGATGATGAGATAGGGCGCCATCATGAGATAGTAGACGCCCCACTTGCGCCAGAAGGCGGTCAACCCGGTCGCCCGAATGGTCGTCCGCTGGGCAGTCACCACGCGTGCCACTGGTCGTCTCCTTCCTAATAACCCCGGACCCTCACCCCCGGCCCCTCGCCCGCTCGGCGGGCGAGGGGCCGGGGGTGAGGGTCCGCTCCCCTACTGGCTCGGGCCTGCCTCGGTGAGCTGCGGCACACCCTGCTTGGGAGCCCTGACGTTGAACTCCACCTGCTTCACTTCCAGCTCGGTGTTGATGTCGCGAACGGCGCTCTCCAGCGACTCGCGCGGGTTCTTTCCAGAGAGCACCACGTTGTTCCAAGCGTTACCGATGTACCGATAGGTGTAGTAGCCGCCCAGGACAATCGGGTTTGCTCGGTACCAGGCCCACTGGTCGAAGATAGCCTGAATGTCCTGGCGAGGCCAGGGCAGACTTCGCAAGGCATTCACGTTGCTGGTATTCCAGCGCGCCGAGACGCCTAAGAGCGCCTCGATCTCCGTGGCGTACTGTTGCTGCGTCTTGGCGGACAGCCACCACTGCATATACTGCCAGGCCTCTTGCTTGTGCTGGGTCTTGTTGAACATCACCACCGTCTGTCCAGACCCGCCAGCGGAGCGATCGATCACGCTGCCGGTCTGCGTACCCGGCATTGGGAGCATACGCCAGCGTCCGATCAATTCCGGCGCCGCCACGGACAGTGACACATAGTCTGAGTAGCCGGAGACACCGACCGGCATCTCGCCCGTGCGGAAGCGATTATAGAAGTTCGCCTGCACCGGCACACGATAGTCGGTGTAGAGCTCCGTCCACTGCTTGAAGGCGGCCAGCGCCTGCGGCGTATCCAGCGCCGACTGTAGCCCATCGGGAGTGTAGTAGGCGCCTCCATGCTGGAAGAGGAAAGGACTGAAGCCGCCAGTCTGGATATCGACGCTGGTGGAATAGAAGAACTCCATGCCGTTCTGCTGCAGCGTGGGCATCATATCGTAGACGTCCTGCCAGGTCTGCGGCGGCTTGATCCCCAGGGCCTGCATAATGTCGGTCCGAACGAACAGCATATTGAAGTCCTGCGTCTCCGGCAAGGCGTAGATGTGGGTGTCCGGCCCCGACGCCGGATACTGGAACTGCACCAGCGCGCCTGGCCGGAACTGCGACGCCGTTTCCTTGTAGCCCGGCAGCGTATCCAGCGGATAGATGGCTTTGCGGATGGCAAACTCCACCGGCGTGTTGGCGTCGACGCCGGTCGCCAGGTCAGGCGCGGCGCCCGAGGTGAGCGCCAGCAACAGCACCGACTGCGCTCCCCCCAGCGCGCCGGGCGGGAAGATGTGCAGGTTCACGTAGACGCCGGTTTGCGGCGTAAACTCGGTCTCGATGAGATCCTTGAGCACGAGACCGTACTCCTGCGGCCAGGCCGTCCAGACGTCGATCACCGGATGTCCCGGCGACGGCTTGTAGATGCTGCCGATACCGGTGTAGTTGAAGACGAATGACCCCAGCAAGTTTCGGACGGTGAAAATAGCCTGCTCCCAGAGGGGGGCCTCAGCGGTCGGCGGTTGGAAGGATGCCCCGGCGAGGTAGAAGCGATCCACCCACACCGGCTCCTGCTGCACATTCAGTAGCCAGGTCGCCAGCGACTGCCCCTGGTTGTCCAGATTCTCGACGTTGGTGGCGATGGTGTCGGTGCGCCGCAGCAACTGCCGCAGATAGTCGGCGACGGTGAGCAACGTGTTGGCCGTGTCCGGGCGGTTGCCGCCGTTGAGCGTAGCAAGGAGTTGCACGTTGGCATCCAGCTTCGCCGCCATGCCTCGGAATGCCGGCAACAGCTCGGGCATCTTGTCAGGAAGCTGATAGTCCAGGTTGGGATCGGGGGTCTGTCCGGTGATCAGCTCGATGCGACGCTGCCAGTAGCCCAGCTCCGCCACCACAGTCTGCAGATCCTGAACGGTTTGGACGATAGGCCCGACGCGATCGGTGAGCTTCAGGATGTGCGTTCCCCTCGTAAGGTGGAACAGGTAGGGGTGGCCCTGTGGATCGCAGATGCAGACGTTCTCCCAGTTGATGTCGAATGGGAAGGGATAGGCCTTCAGCTCCTGGTACTGGAACTGATTGTCGACCTGGATGTCACGATAGACATTCATGTGGCCATTGCCCGACTGGTTGGCGCGGAAGTGCAGGCTATACAGACCGTCCTGCGGTACGCCGACCGTCCATTCCACCCACTGACCGCCCAGGCGCCAGCGATAGCCGCCGTAGGTATTCAGCCGGAAGTGGCCGAAGGAGTACGGCTCACTGAAGGGATCGTTGGACGACTCGTCGCGAATGGTCGGATCGTTACGAGCGGTCGCGTCTTCGGTCTGGATCGTCAGCAGTGCACTGTCCACCGACTTCAGGCCCTGCGTCTGCCACTGGGCGAGCGCCTGTTGATAGGCAGGCTCGTGCAATGGCGGCACAAACTGGAGCTTGGCAAGGGCCATGGGCTCGCGGATGGCATTGAGCTTGAGGGTGTGCGACCCCGCGCTGAGGTAGAACCGCAACGGCTCTTTCGACATGCCCAAGGAGTCGTTGGCGCGTTGCGTCTGCCAGACGTGCTGCTCCTTGACCGGCGGCCGGATGTCGTTGCCCTGGTTGTCCACCGTCACCGGTCCGGCGTTCACCCACACGCGATCGAAGGCGACGCGATGCGCCTCCAAATATTGAAACTTGTCGTCGATCAGTACCTCGCGGCCAATCGTGGCATCCTTGCCGGGCACGTTGTAGTAGTTGGCCTCCAAGTTGTACAGCCCGGCTTGAGGCACGTCGAACTTCCAGGTGAGATAACCGTCCTCATTGTTCCAGAGCAGTACATTGGACTTACCTTCGATGGTGGCGTTGCAATAGCCCTGCTGGCCCGACCCGTCGTTGATGTTGGCGACGCAATTTTGGACGTTACCCGCCTCCGGATTGGTGTTGCCGACGGTCGCGGGAGGCGGTTGACTGCCGGGACTGGCCGGCACACAGGTGTCACCGCTGGCGGAGAGCGACTGGGCGCCGGGTCCGGTCGCGGCGTTGGGCGACGTGGTGAGCGGCTGACAATAGGTGCCGCCGTTGGAGTCGGAATACTTCAGCACGGGTAGGTCGATCGTCTGCGTGGCGTCGGTAACGCCCTGTTTCTGCCAGCCGGCCAGCACATCGCTGTAGTACGGCTCTTCGGGGCCGTAGCCAACGTTGAGGCCGGGCTCCGCCTCCTTCTGGGCGGCCGTGGTCTGCGAGGAGGCCGCCGGCGTTGTCTTGGGCGCCGGCGTCGCGGCCGTCGACGCGGCCGCCGTTGGCGTTGGGGTCGCGGCATCGGCCGCCAGTGGCGCGGCGCTGCCGGCGAAGGCAGGTCCCGCTCCGAATCCAGCGGGCGTCGACAGAAGGAGCAGCAGCGCGGCCACGGCGCTGAGCCGGGCGCTGTTGCGGCGAACAACTCGAGCGTCAGGACGCCTCAATGCCGGCAGCCACCGGCGGCGAAGCGCCCATGCCGGCACAACCAGCGAGGACAGAAGAGCGACGGCAGCGGCTTCCACGACTGTCATGGGCGGGAACCTCCAGTACGGCCGACACCGAGGGACAGGCTAGTCCGATCTGCCCCACGACCTCCAAGGCGTCCATTGCCGGCGGGTGACAAGGAAGGCAACAGAATTCGACCCACTCAGACTTCCATCTTCACCGTGGGCCGGCTGCACCTTCGCTCGTTCATGGTGCGGCTAATCATACTACGCCCATTCCCCCTGTCAAGAGAATGGGCGACCAATAGGCGCGGTACCGACTTTTGCGACAAGCAATGGGCGAGGGTGGCGGGCCACGGAGCGCGGGCGTCCCGCCCGCCCGGCCCGTTCCTCCGATGCCACCCTACCGGTCGCTACCGGGCGGGCGGGACGCCCGCGCTCCGTTATCGGTGATAGGTTGGCCGCGTAACGGTGTGGCGCACCTGGCGGGCAATATCGGGAGCAATAAGCGGGCAATATCGGGAGCAATAAAAAGAGGGTGCGCACCGCGATGCGCACCCGGTTGTTGCGGCGTCTGCTGGCCCGTATTGTTATGGTCCGGCCAAGCGAGGGGACGGAATCAGGCCGCTGCCTTTGCCGCCTCCAGTGGAGGGATCACCACCTCCTGCACGTGGAGACCCCGCAGGATAAGGAATCGCGCGGTCCGATCCCGGCGCGCGCGGAGCACCATCCCCAACGTGGCAACGCCATCCACCGCCTGGCCGTCAACGTGCAGTATGATGTCGCCGATGAGCAGCCCCGCTCGATCCGCCGGTCCGCCGGGCTCAATCAGCACGATCATGACGCCTGAGCGGGCGGCGATCCCAGCACTCGCCGCCCGGGAAGGCAGCAGCTCGACATCCTGTACCTCGACAGCCAGCCGTGGGGAGTCCTCCAACCCGGCGACCAGCCGCTCGGCGAGGTAGCTCGGCACGGCGAGCGCCAGGCCTCCCGCGACCATCGAATTGATGCCAACCACACGGCCCTGGGCGTCGACAAGCGGCCCGCCGGAATTACCGGGCGCGAGTTGCACGTCCGCCCGAATCAGCGCCCGTTCCTCTACCGATCTGGTAGCGCCGAGACCCGCGTGTACGACGCCAATCGTGGCGACGCCCCGTACTCCCAACGGGTGACCAAGAGCCAGCACCAATGCGCCGGGGCGAAGCTCCGCTTCCGGACCTGACGGCAGGGCCGGCAGACCGGTTGCGGCGACACGGAGCACGGCCAAATCGTTCCGCGGATCACGCGCCACGACCGGCGCCGGCAAGGCTCGGCCATCCGGCAGGATCACCTCAGCGCGGTCACGCCGCGCCACGTGGTGGTTTGTGACAATCGTGCCGTTGTCGCGCCAGATCGTCCCCGCGCCGGCCCCATGGCCATCGGTCCGGACCTCCACCACGCTCATCCGAACCCGCTCGGCTAGGGCGGCGAATGCCGCGACCAACCCATCGTCCGTACCGATTACCGCAGCCCGCGCAGCGCTCATATTTCCCCGTCCACTCCGTATACGTATCGGGTCTTGATCACCCTGGTGGAGCATAGCCGCCGGGCGCTGGCGGTGACATCCTACAAAACGGCGGCTTGCCGCCTAGTCAACCGGCTAGGCCGCCGTCTGACCTAGCGAGATTCAGCGATTAGTCGGCATTTTCGATCCGACGTGGGTAGGGGCGGGTCTCTGTGCCCGCCCTGCCTACCGCACCAGCAGGGTCCTCGATGGGGGCGGATACCAGGGCGGGCACAGAGACCCGCCCCTACCCTCCGATGGCAAGGCCCGCTCCTTTACTCAAGCTCTATCAGGGGTGGACGCCGCCGGCCGAACGCCAGCCCGCTCGTAGGCCGCCACGACAGCCTCCTGGCCCGGCGTCTCCACCGATCCGGGGCGCTTGGACCGGACGCGGGCGAGGGCGTCCGCGGCTCCGAGGCCAAGGGAGACGAGGTAGCAGGCCAGCACGGTACCCGTACGACCCAGTCCCGCACCACAATGCACGGCGACCGGCATGTCGTCGTCAAGGTAGGCCTTGATCGCGGCCACCGCCTCACGCGCCTGCGCCATCGTCGGCGCGGAGAAATCGGCCACAGCGATGTGCCTGCTGGAAATGTTAGTCCCGCCGATCAAGCTCGCTGGGAGCGGCGATTCGGTCAGGCTGATGATCGCTCTCACACCCAATCCGGATAACGCGCTGATCGCGTCGGGGCTCCGAGGGCGCGCCATACCAGCCAGCCGTCCGTCGACCAACCAACTGAAGTTAGGCAGCACCAACTGACGCCGCTCCTCTACGGTCAGGTCAAAGGTCGCCAGTATCGCCAACGGCGCAGCCAGAAAGGCATCGCGAAACTGCCCGTCCTGGCGCAGCCGCTCGTAGATGCGCTGAACCGTATCCGCCGACACCGGGATATCCTGCACCTATGGCAATCCGACGACAACATCAGACATCATCAATTGTAGCGGAGAGGTTGACTGCCGACCCACCGACGGAGCACGAGATGTAGTCTTATAGCCCGCTTAGGACGCTATCACGGGGGAGGAGTGGCATCACACCTGCGCCGCTCCTCCTACCAAATCCCTATCCGACTCACGCGGCTAGCGGCCGTACGAAGGCGAGAGGAAAGCCGCCTTCGTACGGCCATCGATCTCCAGTTTAGCCGTTACAGTGTTATTATGGCTCAATGAAGGCAGGGCCGCCATCCGGCTGATAGTGGATCGTGAGCTGCCGCTCTGCCCAAGCTCACGAGGTCGGCCGAGTAGACCGTTTTCTGGCGGGGTCCCACCAGTAGCGCTCCGGAGAGTCGGTCCATTCCGGCAGCCCTATTCCCGTGGGGTTGTAGACGCATTGACCTGCTCGCAGCGTCAACAAGCAGATCAGCTTCTGCCGGCCGGCAAGCCTCGACTGCCCGCAATCGACGAAGGAGAAGTCACCTTGGTCCAGCCGGAAGACCGCCACGTCGGCGGCGGAGCCGACGGCCAGCGTGCCCAGCTCCGGATGCCCAATTTCCGCGGCCGGCGCCGTCGTGGAGCGGGCGATGACATCGGCCAGCGTCAGGCCCAGATTCAGACACTTGCTCACCGTCGTCAGCATGTCAAACACGGAGCCGTTGACATTCCCGGTGTGGAGGTCCGTGCTGATCGAGTCGGGTGCGAAGCCTTGTTCGATCGCGGGCGCCGCGTTGCGATACCAAAAGCTGGCCGCGCCATGCCCAAGGTCAAAGATCACGCCGCGGTCGCGGGCCCGAAACATGAAGTCATTGACACGGGCGCGTTCGTCGAGGACCGGGAATTGCTGCGCGAAGACGTGCGTGTGGATGTCGCCGGCGCGAAGCTTCTCCAGGATGAGCCTGGGGTAGGGGCGCTCGGTGGGATGCGGGAAAAAGTCCACCATGACCGGCTTGCCGCACATGTGCGCGGCCTCGATCGCCGCGTCCACAGCGAGCCACGGAGGGTGGGCCGCGTCGAAATCCCGGCCGGCCCAGTAGTGCGCCGTCTTGATGCCGACGACGACATCGCCATACTCCTCGGCCACGGCGGCGGCTAGCTTGGGCCGCATCTCCGACGACTCGTGCTCCCAAGCGCCGCCCATTCCCTGTCCCACGATATTGACGTAGGACAGTATGCGCACGGGGGAGCGGTCGATGACCTGTGCCTTGAACTCGGCGAAGTCCCGCCAGCCCGAAGTGCCGGCGTCGACCGCGGTCGTCACGCCGGAAGGGAAGCAATGCGCCCCAGCCGGCACGGACAGTCGCGAGCGCGGGTGACTGGTGCAGACGTGACAATGCATATCGATGAGGCCAGGCGTCACGTAGGCGCCGGTCAGGTCCAGCATTTGGTCTGTCATTGTGGTCGGGATATTACGGGCCACCCGCGCGATCTTGTGATCGGCGATGCCCAAGTCCATGACGCCGTCGATGCCATTGCTTGGATCGATGACGTGTCCGCCCTTCAAGATCAGATCCAGGCGGACGGCGTCCGATTGAGCGCTCACAAGTGGTCCCCCCTCAGGCCAGCATGGCCTCCACGATCTCCTTTGTGCCTTCCGGCCCGCGAAGGCGCAGCCACAGCGGTCCTTGTCCCTCCTCGAAGACCAGCTCGAAGGTGAAGAAAGGGCAGCAGGCGCGCTCACTGGCAATGAAGCGCAGCAGAGCCTCCGCCTCGTCATTGGCGCCGGCAAATCGCACGGCGTAGCCGTCATCCAGTTCTCGGACCTCCGACCGTCTGTTGAAGAGCCGGGCGATCTCGTCTTGCCGGGTCAGCCGCTGCGCAGCGCCAAGCGTGCATGCCACGGGTAGCTTGCGCAACTCCTGATCGGTCCCTTCCTGCGTGCTCATTCCAGCGTCCTCCGAGGAAAATGGCTGTCGCCGGCGACCATACCGGCCCGCAGCTACCAAATTGTACTGCCCAGCGGCGGGTTGAGCCCGTCGCGTAGCCCTTCGCTGAAACGGTGATCGACCCGGGACGAACACGTCCATCACACGGAAGGCGAGTCGGCACGTGGACACCTGGGCACGGCCGCGACCACGATCCGATGTGGACCAGGCGATCGTTGACAATACGAGCGATCTTGGTAATACTAGCTACAGTCATTGGTAGTTCTCGCCATCCATGGCGAATAATCTGAATTATGGCGGGGACTGCGAGGGCGGGCCGGCGGAAGTTCCGGATGCGCCGGGGTGGCGGGCATAGTCCGGTGACATTGGTGAGAAGCGCAGTGAAAGGAGATCGTCGACATGGCTGAGGAGCGGTGGAAAGTGCTGGAGATGCTGGCGGCGGGTACCATCAGCGTGGAGCAGGCCGACCAGTTGCTGGAGGCGATCGGCCCACAGCCGTCGCCTCGCACCGACATTCGGAGCAATACTACACCGCCCACGCGGACGGCAGGGATCGGCATCACGGTGGAGGAGCTCATCGAGCTACGGGAGCACGACGTCGACGCCGACTATCTGCACGCCGTTCGGTCCGCCGGGTTCAGCGGGCTGTCTGTCGAGCAGATCATCGAGCTCCACGAACACGAGGTCGACGCGGACTATCTGAAGGCCCTGCGCGACGCCGGTTTTAGCGAACTACGGATCGAGCAGGTCGTCGAGCTCCGTGAGCACGACGTGGATGCGGACTACCTACGAGCCATTCGCGACGCCGGTTTCACCGACCTCAGCGTCGAGCAGATCGTGGAGCTGCGCGAGCACGACGTCGACGCCGACTACCTGCAAGCGATGCGCAAGCACGGCATCGACGTGCTGTTTGCCGGTCCCAAGCTAGCCTGACTGGGCCTCAGCCCAGGTTGTACTTCTTGAAGATGTCCTCCATCTTGTTCTGCGCGTCGGCCACGGCCTTGTCGACCGGCGTGTTGTTGACGACGACCGCCTGGGCCATGTCGGCGATGACCAGGCCGGTGTCGACCTCGCCCAGCGCGGCCATGAGCTTGGGCAGCGGCGGCGCCGGGTAGCTGTTGTAGATGGCGTTCGTGATCAGGTCGGGATAAGCGGCGAACTGCGGCTTGGAGGTCCAGAAGGTCTTCTTGGCCAAATCCTGGTAGGCCGGGAACCAGCGACCGCCGATCTGCTCGCACTGGATTTCCAGGTTGTCCGGCTGCATCAGGAAGTCGATCAGGGCGATGGAAGCGTCCTGACTCTTGCTAGCATTGCTGACGCTCCAGCTCCAGCCACCGGCCCCGCTGCTGAAGTTGCCGGCCTTGCCGGCCGGGATCGGTGACATCGACGTGTCGGCGAGTAGCTTCTGGTCGTTGCTGACCAGCCAGCCGTAGATGGAGGCGGGGTTGTCGACGAAGGCAACGCGCTTGGACTGGTAGGCGTTGTTGTTGCCGGTGTCGTCCCAGGAAGTCGAGTCGGGCGGGATCAGCTTGTCGTCCCACCAGCGCTTGATCCGCTGCAAGGCGCCGATGGTGGCATCCGATTGCAAGGCCGGCTTGGTCCCGTCCTTCGTGCACAGTACGCCGCCATCGTTGTGGATGATGTCGGTGATGTTGCCCTCGCAATCCGGCGTCCGCCCCAGGGTCCAGCCGATGGCGTAGAAAGCGGTGGGCTTGTTGATCTTCTTGGCAACGGTCTCCATGTCGTCCAGCGTCTTGGGCGGCTCACGCGTCCCGGTCGCCTGTTGCATCAAATCCAGCCGAGTGAACAGCGGCGAAGGCCCACTCTCGATGGGGATGCTGTAGATCTTGTTCTCGACCTGGATACCGGGCAGGAACGACTTGTAGAACCCCCCGGCCAGCTTGTCCAGCTTGGTGTACTCATCGGTCAGGTCGGCCAGAATGTTCAGTCCCTGATAGTAGAGCACGTTGGACAGCATGATGACGTCGGGCACCGTCTTCGCCTCGATCGCCGCCGCGAGCTTCTGGGTGAAGACCGAGTTCTGCACGATGTCGTACTCCACCTGGCCGCCGTTGGCCTTGCCCCAAGCCTGCGCCTGATCGGCGATGTAGCGATCGGCATCGGGCGAGAAGCTCTGCCAGGCCCATGCCGTCACCTTGACGCTCTTGAGCGGGAACTTGGTCAGGGCCATCGCCGGAGCTGGTCCGGCCGCGCTGGCCGGCGCGCTGGCCGAGCCCGCTGCCGAGGTCGCGACGCTGGCGGCCTGGCTGGAAGTGGCTGCCGCCGCGCTGGTCGCAGCCGCGCTCGTCGTTGCCGTGCTGCCGGCTGCTGCCGATGTCGGCGCCGCCGACGACGCCGCGCTGCTGACAGCGCTCGGCGTACTGCCGCCGCAGGCCGCCAGCAGTCCGGACGCTGCCAGCGCGCCACCCGCGCCGAGCACACCACGTAGGAAAATTCGCCGGGTCATTGCTAACTCCTCTCGGTCACTACCCTTTCACCGCCCCCGCCGCCAGTCCGGACACCACCCAGCGCTGGGCAAGGACGTAGATGATGATGGGCGGGATCATGCCCAGGCTGGCCGCCGCCATCATCGGTCCCCAGGGCAGCGTGTCGCCCTGAATCAGGCCGATCAGGCCCACCGTGAAGGTCTTCTGCGAGTCGCTGCTGATGAAGACCAGGGCGTAGAGGAACTCATTCCAGGCCTGCGTGAAGGAGTAGAGCGCCACCACGACCAGCGCAGGCAGCGTGAGCGGCATGATCACGTAGATCAGCGCGCGCAGGCGCGTGCAGCCGTCCACCAGCGCCGCCTCCTCCAGCTCGGCGGGAATAGTCCGGAAGTAGCCGATCATGAGCCACGTGCAGAAGGGCAGCGTGAAGGAGAGATAACTGACCATCAGGCCGGCCAGCTTGTCGGTCAGGTGCAGCTCGGTCAGCAGCTCGAACAGCGAGATGAAGAGCAGCCCGCCGGGCGCCAGATAGGAGATGACGATGGCGCGTGCCACCAGCCGGCGACCGCGGAAGCGCAGGCGGGCGATGGCGTAGGCGCAGATCGAACCGAACACCAGCGACAGCGCCGTCGTGACCAGGGCCACGGTCAAGCTGTTGCGGATGTAGAGCAGGAAGTTGGAATGGAACAGCACCGTCTGGTAGTTCTTGAAAGTGACCGCCGTCGGTACCAGCGTCGGTTGGCGGTAGACCTGGAGCTCCGTCTTCAGCGAGGTGACGACGATCCAGTAGATCGGCCCCAGCGTCCAGAGCGTAAAAAACAGGCCCGTCAGCAGGAGCGCCACGCGCTTCAGCGCGAGCGGTCGGGTGCGTGTTCGCGCTCTTGTACGGCCGGCCGGCCGCGCCAGCGTCGCCATCCCCCTATCGCTCCTCTGCCAGCATGCGGCGCGTCAACGCGAAGATGATCAGCAAGAAGAAGGGCAGGAACAGCACGGTGATGGCAGAGGCCGCGCCGAGCCGCTGCGCGCCGGCGATACCGACCTGGTAGGCAAACATGGGGAAGGTCATGGTCGTGTTCGCGGGCCCGCCTCCCGTCAGGATGTAGATGTAGTTGATGCTGTTGGCCGTCCAGATGGTGGAGAGCAGGATCGTGATGGTCGCCACAGCGCTCAGCCCGGGCAGCGTCACATAGAGGTAGCGCTGGAAGATGTTGGCGCCATCAATGGCGGCTGCTTCATACAGCTCCGCCTGGACCGCCTGGAGCCCGGCCAGGAACATCATGCCATAGAATGGGCAGCCCTGCCAGATCACCACCAGGATCACCGACCACAGCGCCAGGCGCGGGTTGCCCAGCCACTGGATCAGCGTGTCGGAGAGGTGCAGATCGTTAAGCAGCATGTTGAGCACGCCCGCGTTGGTGCCGTTGTAGATCCACTGCCAGCTCAAGCCGACGATCAGGGAAGGTATGGCCCAGGGCAGGAAGCAGATTGCCCGCATGAGGTTTCGACCAGGAAATTGCTCGTGCAGGAACAGCGCCATGCCCATGCCCAGGACGCTCTTGCAGGCGACCGCGACGACGGTGTAGAGCACGGTGTTCAGCACGGCCCGGCGAAATATCGAACCGAACTCGTCGCCGAAGAGCACGTCGCGATAGTTCTGCCACCCGACAAAGTGCGCGGGGCGGCCAATCATCTTGTCGGTGAAGCTCAGGGCGATCGCCAGCACGAACGGGTAGGCGACGAGGCCGGCCAGCACGGCCAGGACGGGCAGCACGAGCATCCAGCCGAGCTTCCAGTCGGTGCCCAGCGCCCGCCGCCAGACCGGCCGCTCCGTGGGCCGGCTCAACGTTGCCGTTGCCATTGGTTGCCTTCTCGTTCCCTTGTTCGGGCGCTTGATCGCGCCGCGACGAGCGCCACGGACCACCCGAAGGTGAGATCGACCCGTGGCTTGGCATAGGAAAGCGAGTTAGATGATAGATGCTGGCGCCGGTAAGCGCAAGCGCGGGCCCGCAATTGCCAGGTGTCTGGGAACGCCGTGCGCACTGGACAAATGTACGGCCCAGCGCCGACAATGGCAGTAGAGGAGGCGAACGTGATCGAGACTACCGCCGTGCCCGACTCAATAGCAGACATGCCTACCTTCCGCGACTTCATCGCCTACGTGCGGCCCAAACCGGACGAGATTCGCTGGCTGGATGTGCCCTGGCAGACCGACCTTTGGGAGGGCCGCCGCCTTGCCTTGCAGGAGGGGAAGCCGATCTTTCTCTGGGCAATGAACGGCAACCCGCTGGGGTGTACCTGAAACAACGGTGTGGCCGGCCGTGCGCAGGCCTTCAGCGATCCCGAGGTCATCCGCCTGGCTTCGGAGCAATTCATCCCGGTCGCGGAAAACTGCTCGCCGCTGCAGCGCCAGCGGGACGCCAAGGGTGACTTCTTCCGGCTCATCGCCGAACAGGGGCATTATGCCGGACGAACCTTCCCCACCGATACGCGCCAGGGCTACTACGCCTTCACGGCGGACGGCACCCTGCTCGCGGCGCGCAACTCGCGCGATCCCCGACAAATGGAGGAGATGCTCCACACCGCGCTCCGACGCTGGAGCGTGCTGGCGGACACCGATGACGCCGACGGCAGTGCGCCGGAGACGCTTCCCGACTACGCGCCGGCCCGTCCCAGCCGCTATCCGGAAGGGGGGCTCATCCTGCAGTTGGCGGCGCGGGATCTGCCCCGCGCGGTCGACACCCGCAAGGACGACTGGCGCAAGTCGGCCTGGAATCTGGACTATGCCTGGTTCAGCGCCGAGGAGGCTCGCGCCATCGTGCCCCAACCACGTCTCCCCGGTAGCCGGCAGCAATTGCCGCGCGAGGTCATACGCCGGCTCGCCCGCTTCCACCTGCGCGACTTCGTGCGCGGCGAGCCGCCCGTCTGGCCGGAGGAGGCCATTCGCGACGCCGAGTTGGAGTCGGCGATTTTGGAAGTCGCGGGCGACGAGCGCCGGCTCGTCCGGCTCGCCCTGCACGGCGCCGTCCGATTGGAGTGGGATTGGCGATGGCACGATCGCCAGCGAGACGAAGACCGCCACGCCGAGAGTGGGTTTGACGCCGCACTCTACGGCGAGGCGACCTGGGACGAGTCGCGCGGCGCTTTCATCGCCTTCGAGCTGCTCGCCGCCGGCCCGCGCTGGGGCACGGGACAGTACAACAACCGCGCCGACGACCTGGGCCCGGCCCCGCTCGGCATCGCCTTTACCCTGGCCGGCGACGAGCCGCGCGATCGCACCCCGCCTCACACGATCTACCACCCGGATTACTTTGGGCGCTAGCCGGCGGCCTTGCCAGGTCATGGTGGACTGGTCGCGCCGAACCGGCGCTACCGTCGTTGCCCGGCGAAAGGGGGACCGTGGCAGCTCCTTTGGTTGACCCGTCGGTCCTCCCCCAAGCGAGCCGCGTCATTTTGGTCCGGCATGCCCGTCCCCGCGTCAACCCAGCACGGCCGGCCAGGGAATGGGAGCTGAGTCCGGAAGGGCGTGTCGCCGCGCGCCGTCTGACCGCCGTCGCCCTCTTCGAGCACGCCGACGGGTTTTACGCCGGTCCCGAGCCGAAGATGTCGGCCACGTTGGCGGATGTCGCCGCCGAGCGCGGACTGCTGGTGCAGACAGATCCCAGTTTCGCGGAGAGCCACGCCGAGGGCTGGCTGGACGCGGCCACGTTCCTCGCCACGGTCGGCCGCTTCATCACGGCGCCCGTCCGGCCGGCCGCTGCCGGCTGGGAGACCGCCGCCGAGGCGGCCGCCCGATTTGCCGCGGGCATCGAGCGGTTGCGTCCCGACCATGGTCCGGTCGTCCATCCAGGTCACGTCAACCCGGGCGCCTTTGCCGTGGCATCGGGCGGTCGCGTGCTCACCGCCTACCTGTCCTGGCTGCTGGGACACACGACGGAGCAGGCGTTCCAGACCTGGCGGGCCATGCGCATGCCCGATGTCGCCGTGGTCGAGTTTTCCCCCGACGTGGCGCCAAGACTCGTCATTCCCTTTGGGCTGTTGGCGTCGCCGGGCGCGGCCAGCGGGGGCTTGCGACTGCCGGCAACCGGCGACGCCGGCTAGCCCGGCCCGGAGTGGGCGTTCGCCAGGTGGCGACATGGTATGCTGCCCAGCCGGAAGTTACGAAGAGAAGACAGAGTTGCGTCCTGCCTGACGGCAGGCGCGCCGTGAGGAGCTACGCACTCGTGCCCAACCTGCATTCCTCGTTCAAGCGCGTCACTGTAGCGAGCAAGAAGGCCGCGCAGAATCGCCCGGTTCGCACGGCCACGCGCACGCAGCTCGCGCGCGCTGAGTCGGCCATCGCCCAGGGAGCTGAGGACAGTGCCGCGGCGGTGCAGCGCGCCATCAGCCAGCTCGATCGGGCTGCGAGCAAGGGCGTCCTCCACGCCAACAATGTCGCTCGCCGCAAGTCGCGCCTGATGCGCAAGCTGAACGAGCTTTCGGCCTCGTAGTCTAAGCCCTTACCGTCGCGCCGGTCGAGGTCGGCCACGCAGGTGCCGACCTCGACCCGCGCGACTGGCCCGCTGGCCGGAATCCCACCGCCTGATCTCCGGGTGATCGCCGGCGCCACGACCCAGCGGGCCGAGATCCATCGCCAAGATCAGGTCCCACCCAGGCTCGACGACATGCTACGTGGCGCCATGCGCCCATCCTTGTGCTAGCCACCAAGCGGTGCATCCATCAATTCGGGGCGCCGTCCGCCCGTTGCCATCCTGAGCGCAGCGAAGGATGGCAACGGGCGGACGGCGCCTCACGCGAAGCCCCATGAACCTGATGGACTCGCGACGAATGTATTACTCGGCCCGTGCAGCGACGCATCGAGAATGGCATCAGCGCACGACCATGGGGGGGGGTGACATTTTGTTCCCACTGGCGGACAGGTCGCGCGCTTCTTGGATGGATGATCCATCCACAGCTGGCGTAGCCATTCCATAGGACGCGGACACGCCGGCCATAGCGCCGCACATCCCTCCCTCTCACCGAGGGAGAGAGGCCGCCACCGCCATCACAGCTATCCGTCGACCTGCTCCTATTACAGGCATTGCCCACGCGCAGGCAGAAGCGTTGCATATCGGCAATGGAACCGTAGGGTGAGACGGTCGAAATGGGACTATCTTCTCCATTAGGCTAATATGTGCGCCCAACTGTTGCCACGACGGCACATTTGCCGTAGACTGCCTGGCATAGGAAAAGGAGTTCAACGTGACGGAAGATTTCGCTGGTACCCTTCGCCGGTTCCGCACTCGCGCCGGACTGTCCCAGAACGCGCTGGCGAAAGTCGTCGGCATCAACGCCAGCTATATCAATCGCCTGGAAAGCGGCGAGCGCGAGGCGCCGACACGCGAAGTGGCCCAGGCGCTGGCTCGCGCGCTGTCGCTCTCTACCGAGGAGGTCGACCGGCTCCTCTTCTCCGCCGGCCACGTGCCGCCAAGCTTGCAGAAGCTGGGTCCCGCCGATTCGACGGTCGCGGCGGTCACGCGACTCCTCACCAACGACCGGCTGTCGCCCGAGGCGCGAGCCGACTTCCGCGCCGTGGTGGAGACCATCGCCATCCGCTGGCAGTCCGCCGAGCGCCCGCGAACGCACGCCATCAGCTCGTCGCACGCGGTCAACGCGGCGCCAACTCGGAGCGTCCGGCCAGCCGCCAACGGCACGCTCACGGCCGTCGGAATGTCGCGCTAGTACGATGTCGCCCTTATCCCGGCGGTTGACAGGAGACGGTCATCGGGTATCCTAGTGGATGAGGCGGCAGCAAGAACCCGAACGGTTCGCCACGTGGAGCGGCCGGCAACGAGCCGCCGCCATTGAACACCGAAGAAACAGAGGGATAGCCCATGTTTGGCTCTGCTGGCCACTTGCCAGAGCTCATCATCATCCTGATACTGGGCCTCATCATTCTTGGCCCCGGTAAGCTACCCCAGGTCGGCAGCGCGGTCGGCAAGACCATCCGCGAGTTCCGCAAGGGAGCACAGGAAGCCGACGAAGATGCCGCTGCCAAGCAAGAGACGGCTGCCTCGGGTACGGCAACCACTGCCCCAGCGGCGAGCGTCGCGGCCGCTCCAAAGTCAGAAGATAAGTAGACCGTCAGGCTTCGATCCTCCACGGGAACGCCCCCGCGATGAATCATCGCGGGGGCGTTCCCGTTTTTGGTTCCGGGCTACGGAACGCTGCGCGGTGGCGGCGCTCGGCATCGGGATCCATCCGGGCCCAATGATCACCTCCTCGCCAATCAGTGCTGGACCAATGGGCCATGACCCGGGGAGTCTAGCCATAGCGGCAGCGACACTATCGTGGCGCGGAGCAGCCAGCCTCTTGGCCAGAGTCGACTCGCTCCGAGGTCGGCCGGACGGCCGCCATCGCAGAGTGGGGGTCGAGGACGGGTTTGACCCAGCGGCCGGAACGTGTCCCCTCGCCATCGCCCGAGCGCCGGCCTCCCGCGCGTCCTGTCCGCCGCCCGGCCGGGCAGGAGGTACGCCTTCGCCCACCTACCGTCCAATTGTTCGTGCTTTGTCTCGTCGTTGTGGTCGGACTTGTTGTCGCGGTTCGCCGTTCGCACGGTGTCTCGACCCCACCTCCGGTCCCAATAGCCACGGCCGCTGCCCTGCCGCCGAGTCCCGCCCCTCCACCAACGGCAACGCCATCACCAACCGCGACGGCCGTCGATACCGCCGCCATCGTTGCAAAGATCGCCGGCATGACAGCGCCGCTCCAAGGTTCCTACGGGGTCTGGGTCGACGACCTGCCAACCGGCGCCCGCTTCGGCCAGCACCAGCGCCAACAGTTCGTCGCGGCGAGCGTCATCAAGTTTTTCATCCTTGTCGCGCTGTACCAACAAGCTGCTGCCGGCCATGTGTCGCTCGACGAGACCATCACGACCACGGCGTCAGATATCCAGAATTTCGGCACCGGCAGCATCCGCTACGATCCCGTCGGCACATCCTATACCTTGGCCGAGCTGGCACGCCGCGCCGCCAAGCAGAGCGACAACACGGCGGCCTTCCTAATCGAGAAGCGACTCGGTCAGCAATATGTCCAGGATCAGACCCGCGCCTGGGGCTGTGCCGACACGTCCATCGCCGATGATCGCACCACTCCCGCCGATGTGGGCTTGCTCTTTGCGAAGGTCACCTCCCGTCAGCTCCTGCCTCCCCAGCAGGCGCTCGACCTGCTGGGCCTCCTGACCGACACCGACTTCGAAGACCGCCTGCCGGCGCTACTCCCGACCTATGCCGTCGTCTCACACAAGATTGGCACCGAGGCCAACGGCGTTGTCAACGACGCTGGCGTCGTGACCACGCCGACGCGAACCTACGTGGTCGCCATTATGTCCACCGGCACGGACCCCAATCAGGTCATCAAAGCCGAGCAGCAGGTTTCGTTGGCGGTGTTCAACTTTGAAGCGGCGCTGCCGTAGGCTGGCCGTACGGTCGCCCTAGATGGTCTGCTACCGGGCATGTCACGGAGATCCATGGTGCTCCCGCCAAGAGCGTTTACCTTGCCCTGCTGTTCGTTCCGATGTACTAAGGGCTGAGCACTTGCGGCCTGCCCTCCGTCGTCGTCGAGGAAGGAGCGTCTGGCCAGGCGCGCGATCGCCACGGGTCCGCAGCCGGCCAAGATGTGGTCGACCGGACTCCACAGCGTCAGCGAAGGAAGTGAACTAGTGCGCATTGGACTCTCCGGCAAAGGCGGCTCGGGAAAGACGACCGTCGCGGCGAGGCTGGCCCGTGTGCTCGCCCGCCGCGGCTACTGCGTCAACGCCCTGGACGACGACCCGAACCCGAACCTTGCCACGGCGCTCGGCCTGACACCCGACCAACTGCATAGCCTCAAGCGGGTACCCCGGGACGACATCCTGGAGGAGCGCGCCGACGCCGATGGGCATCACGCGCTGCACCTCACCAGGCCGTTCGAGGAAGTGCTGGGAGAGTACGGGACCCACGGACCCGATAACGTCGGCGTGCTCATGATGACGGGCCTGCTCGGCGCGGGCAAGGGTTGACTCTGCGGACAGCACGCCGCGGTACGCGGCGTCATGGGTGAGCTGCCGGCACAGCGGCCCAGCGACGTCACCATCCTCGATATGGAAGCCTCGATCGAACACCTCACGCGCGGCACGGTGCGCAACGTCGGCGTGCTGCTGGTCGTGACCGAGCCCTACTACCGCTCGCTGGAAACGGCAGGGCGCATGGTGCCCCTTGCTCAAGAGCTCGGTCTGGAGCGGGTCTGGGTCGTTGCCAATAAGGTGCGCGACGGCCGCGATGAGGCGGCGCTCCGCGAGTACTGCGCGCGCCGCGGCTTCGACATCGTCGGACAAGTGCCATTTGATGAGCGCGTCACCGAGGCGGACCACCTCGGCCGGGCGATCATCGACCACGACGCCAACGCGCCGGCGGTGGCAGCAGTCCAGGACCTCGCCGACCAACTGGTCGAGCGGCTAGGGCTTCCGATCCCCGCCGGCGTGTGATGGTGTCCCGATCAGGAGAAAAGGAGGGCGAGAATGACCGTTGCTGAGCCGATGCCCCCGATCTCCCAGGCCGGCAACGTGGCCGGCATCAGTCAGGAGGAATGGGCCAATATCGTCGCCGCCAAGGCAGGTCCGGCGACGAAGCTGGGTCCGTTCGAGCGCGTACACGTCTTCTGGCTGGCCGGCATGAGCTGTGACGGTTGCTCCATCGCCGTGCTGAGCGCCACACAGCCGTCCGTGGAGAGCCTGCTCACCGGCTCCATCCCCGGCGTGCCGATCGTCTACCTGCATCACACCGCCATCCAGCTCGAGGCCGGCGACGCCTTCGTCGAGCCGATGCGCCGGGCCTGGCGCGGTGAGCTGGGAGACCCCTACGTCATCGTCTACGAGGGCTCCATCGCCGACGAGAGCAAGGCCGGGCCACAGGGCGGCTACTGGTCGGCGGTGGGCGAGGAGGAGAACCCGGCAACCGGCGGGAAGCGCCAGATCCCGTCCGCGGAATGGGTCCAGCGTCTGGCGCCCGGCGCGGCTGCCGTGATCGCCATCGGCACCTGCGCTACCTGGGGCGGCGTCCCGGCAGCCTACGGCAATCCCACCGGTGCCATGAGCATGATGGACTTCCTGGGACGGGATTACCGCTCGGCGCTGGGGCTGCCGGTGGTGAACGTGCCCGGCTGCTCGCCCATCGGCGACAACTTCACCGAAACGGTCGCCGCCATCCTGCTCTTCCTGCAAGGCATCGGCCCCTCGCCGGAGTTCGACGACCTGGGGCGGCCGGCCTGGCTCTTCGGCGAGACCGTCCACCGCCAGTGCCTGCGCGCCGGCTACTACGAGGAGGGCTCCTTCGCCAAGGAGTACGGCGACAAGGAGTGCCTGGTGGAGATCGGCTGCTGGGGACCCGTGGTCAACTGCAACATCACCAGCCGCGGCGCCATCAACCACGTCGGCGGTTGAATGAATACCGGCGCTCCCTGCATCGGCTGTACCATGCCCGGCTTCCCCGATAAGTTTGCGCCCTTCTACACGGCCCCGCCGGGCACGATGGTGTCCGGCACGGCCTCGCGCCTGGTGGGCTCTTTCGTTCGGCCGCTGCGCCGGATCACCCAGCGCGACCGCAACCGCGAGGTGCGCTGGGACGAAACCGGCCAGGCGCCGATCGGCTGGGGCGCCGCCTCGAGCACGACCTTCGTCGACCGGCTGGTGCATCGCGGCTACGATTCGGCGCAGCGGCGCAACACCGCTGCGAAGCAGGTCAGGCAGTAGGCCGTAACTGGCAGGACACCAAAAGTGGGAAATGATCCGATGGACGTTATCACCGTCTGGTGGATCACGCTGGGCGCCGCGGCAATCGTCATCGTCGTGGTCGCCCTGTTGCTGATCTGGATCGCCGCGGCCGCCAATCGCATCGACCGCCACGCGCTGGCGGTTTGGGAGGCGGGCAAGGGCATCGCCGCCAACACCGTCCAGATCTGGCAGCTCCAGAAGACCAACGCCACGGCCACGGAGATCCTGCAGACCGCCCAGGGCATCGCCGCGGTGGCCGGCTCGATCGACCAGCGACTGGAGCGGCTGCCCGCGGCCCTCCAGGGAAAGGGCTAGCATGGTCGCCGTCTTGACCTGGGTCGCTATTATCTACGCCGTCGTCCTGATCGTGGTGCTGGCGGTGAGCCTGATCATCATCGCCGTCGCCCTCTGGAGCATCGGGAGCACCCTCAGCCGGATCGCAGTGGGAGTGCAACTGGTCGAGCGGCAGACGGCCCCACTGGCGCAACACATCAACGTGCTGAACACGGGGCTCGGCGCTGTGGCGCGGGGCTTGAGCTCGACCGCGGATCACCTGGAAGCAACCGACGGGCATCTGGCGGCCGTCATGGGCGAAGCAGTCGCTGTCAGACGCGTGGCCTGAGGGAGGGCGCCCATGGACGCGGCCATTATCGTCGTCGGCTGGATTGCCCTCGTCGTCGCCCTCATCCTCACGGTCATCGCCGTCGCCAACATCGTCGTCGTCATCGGTCATGCCCGCGAGATCAACCGGCTGGCCAAGGTGGCGCTCCCGGCGGCACAGGGCATCGCCGGCAACACCGCGACGATCGCCCAGCTCGAAGGCGTCCTCCAGACCGCCGGCCGGCTGCTGCAAGCGGTGGAGGTGCTGGATCGTACGACGTCGGCGATCGAGGGCCGACTTGCCGGCCTGGGCCGGGCGCTCGCCCGGAAGAACCCAAGAGGGGAGGCGCCCTGATGCCGCTAATCCTGACCATCCTCTCCACGCTGGCGCTCTGGCTCTTCCTCGGCGCCCTGGTCGCGATGCTGAGCCGTATCCGTACCGCCCTGGAGGGGATCAATCGCTCGCTGGCCAAGATCGCCATGGGGGTGCGCGCCATCGAGAGCGAGACGGCCATCCTCAAGACCGAGCTGCCGATCACCGCGGCGGCGCTGACGCAGCTCGCCGCTGGCGGCGAGGCGATCGCCGCTAGCCTCGGCTCGGCCGAGCGTCGCCTGGCGGAAATGGCGCAGTAGAGAGGGTCGGTCCATGTGCTTCAAGAACCTGCCCATCGAGTTCGACGAGCAAGGCCGAGCGCACCTGAAAGAGGGCGCGACCGACCCCTACACCTACACGAGCACCCGCGCGGTGGAGGACCGCCAGCAGCGCATCGAAGAGCTGCTGGCCAGGAACGGCCACATCAAGGAGGTCAGCATCGACCCGGTCACCCGTGTGGCCGGCGCCCTGGCCTTCCACTCCGTGGTCGACCTGGAGAACCGCACGGTCCACGACGCGCACTCCATGGCCACGCTGTTCCGCGGCTACGAGGTGATCCTGAAAGGACGTGACCCACGCGACGCCATCTACATCTCCAGTCGCGCCTGCGGCGTCTGTGGCGGCGTCCACTCCAACTGCGCCGCCGAAGCGATCGAGATGGCCTTCGGGGTGCAGCCGCCGCCCATGGGGATCGTGGTGCGCAACCTGGGGCAGGCGGCCGAGTTCCTGTACGACCACCCGCTCCACCTGTTCCTGCTGGCCGGCCCCGACTATTCCGAGGCTATCATCCGGTCCACCAATCCCGAGATCTGGGGCAAGGCGGAGCAGGCGGCGGCCCCGAACGCCGCCGTCCACGGCTTCCGGACCATGGCCGACCTAATGACCGCCCTCAATCCGCTCTCCGGCCCGCTCTACCTGGAAGCGCTGGAGATCACCCGCCGAGCGCGCGAGATGTGTTCCCTGGTCTGGGGCAAGTACCCGCACCCCCAGACCATCGTGCCGGGCGGCATCAGCACGACGATCAGCACCCAGACGTTCAACGAGTATCAGATCCGCCTGTTCACGCTGCTGGACCACGCCAAGCGGATGGTGACCATCTGGGACGACATCTCGGAGTTCCTCTACCAAGCCAATCCCGGCTTCCACCGCGTGGGCGTGCGGCCTCGCCACCTAATCGACCTCGGCATCTGGGAGCACCACGAGGCCTACGACGCCCGCTACGAGCACGCCGCCGACTGGGGAGAGCGGCGCTGGGCGACTCCGGGCGTCATGATCGACGGCGAGCTGAGGACCACGAGCCTGCACAGCATCAACCTGGGACTGGAGGAGTTCGTCGAGCACTCCTACTACGAAGGCTGGGCCGGCGGCACGCCGCCCTACCGCACCGACCCGCTGGGCAGCCCGCTGAGCCCCCATCATCCCTGGAACAAGCAGACGCTCCCCAGGCCGGGGGTCGGAGCTGGAAGGAGAAATACACCTGGGGCACGGCGCCGCGCTGGGACCGCCAGGTGGTGGAGGCGGGCGCCTACGCGCGCATGTGGATCACCGCCGTCGCCAAGAAGCTGCCCGCCAACCCCTTCATCGAGTCGACCGGGACCAGTCTGCGGCTGGTCATGCCGAAGGGCGCGCTGCCGGAGATGACGCTGGAATGGGTGGTGCCGAGCGAGTGCAACGCCATCGAGCGCAACCGCGCCCGTGCCTACGCGCAGGCCTACACCGCGCTGGTCTGCCTCAACAACCTGCTGGCCGGCTACAACTTGATGAAGAGGGGAGAGACGGCCGTCTCGGCCGACTTCAAGGTGCCGCGAGATCCGCGCATCGGCGTGGGCTTCTGGGGCGCCGGTCGCGGCTACCTGGCCCATCACCTCACCATGGATCGCGGCGTCATAACAAACTACCAAATCTGCACGCCCTCCACCACCAACGCCTCTCCCGTCGACCCCTTCGGCCAGCCGGGACCGTACGAAGAAGCGGTCGTGAACACGCCCATTCTCGAGCAATTCAACAGCCCGGAGGAGTTCAAGGCCATCGACATCCTGCGCACTATCCGCAGCTTCGACCCTTGCATGCCCTGCACGACCCACGTCTACGCCGGCCCCAGGACCATCACGCGCGAGGTGACCACCTGCGCCTGCGAGCTGGACGACTGACGGGGCGGCCGGGGAGCCGGGGAGCAGAGGGGCCGGGGAGCCGGGGAGAATTCGGTTGGAGATGACGGTTAGCAAATCGGAATCGTGGCATCCGCTTGCTCTGCCGCTCCGTCCGCGCCAGGTCTCCCTTGCTCCCCGGCTCCCCGGCTCCCCGGCCGCCGCGCCTGCTCGTCGCCGGCATTGGCTACAGTAACTTGCGCGACCTGTCGGCGGGGCCGGCGTTGGCAGAACGGCTGCGGTCGCGGGAGTGGCCGGCGGGCGTGGAGGTCGAGGATCTGAGCCTGGGCGCGGTGCTGGCGCTCCATTGGCTGCAAGCCAACGGGCCGTTTGACGCTGCGCTCTTTCTCGCGGCAGTGCCACGCGGTCGCGAGCCTGGCAGCGTGGACCGCTATACCTGGGCTCCGGATGCTCTGAGTGCTGAGGATGTGCAGGCGCGGGTGGCAGAGGCGGTCACGGGAGTGGTGAGCCTGGACAACCTGCTCGCGGTCGCCGGCTACTTCCGCGCGCTGCCGGCGCAGGTGCAGATCATCGAGATCGAGCCGCGCGACCAGGAGTGGGGACCGGACTTCAGCCCTCCGGTGGCGGTAGCCATGGACGCGGTCGAGGCGATGGTGCAGCGGGAGGTGCGGGTATGAACGGATCCTCTCACCCGGCCCCGCCTTCCGGACGCGCGGCGCTCAATGAGCTCTTCTGGCAGGACGAGATACTGCAAGCGATGTACTGGCTCCAGGGTGAAGGGCTGGCGGACGCGGTCGGGAGCACGCAGCTTGCCCAGTTCCTCGCCTCACCAGGCCGCGCGGTGGCCCACCAGCTGAGCCGGCTCGCCGTTGGCGGATACCTGGAGCGCGTCCCAGGACGGGTTTGCCGCTATCGCTTGACCGAGATGGGGAGGACCGAGGGAGGTCGAAGCTTCCGTGACGAGTTCGCCTCGCTCACCCGTCCGGCGCACGGCGAGTGCGCGCCGGGCTGCTTCTGCCACGACCCGGCGCATGCCGGGGAACCTTGCCCGACCCACCCGCATTGAGAGAGGTCTAGGTGGAACATGGAGCCTGAGCGCGAATTGCCGCCCGAGCTCGTCGCTGCCGTCGACCGGCTGGACGACCTCGTCCATGCCTTCGAGCAGCACCCCGATGCGGCCGTCAAGGAGCGCGCTTTCGAGCTGCTCCAGTGTGACGACATCGTCCATCGCGCCGGAATGCGGCGGCTGGGCGAGCTGCTAACGATGGCAGGGCTACAACGGCGGGCGCTCGACGACCCCGAAGTCCGGCTGTTGTTCGACATGTACGACCTCGGTGAGGGGGGCGAGCGGATCAGGGCGGAGGCGGTACTGGATGGCGTGCGACCCTACATCGAGTCGCACGGCGGCCGCCTGGAAGTCGTCGCGGCTGAAGCCGGCGTGGTGACGCTGCGCTTGTCCGGTTCCTGCCATGGCTGCCATGGCTCGGCCGCGACGCTTCACCACGTGATCGAACAGGCGCTCCACGAAGGACTTCCCGACTTCATCCGTCTGGACGCGCTGGAGCCGCCACCCAGCCCGCCCGCAAACTTCATTCCACTCTCAAACGTTGCGATGGCGCGTCCGCGGCTGAGCTGGAGGACGGTGCTCCGAGTCTCCGAGCTACCGCCAGGCAGCGTGCGTGGCCTCGACGTGGAGGGGAGCGAGCGTTGATTGCCAACCTGGCAGGTGAGCTGTACGCCTACCGGAACGCCTGCCCCGGCTCTCCCTTGCCCTTAGATGGCAGCCGCGTACAGGGAACCGTGCTCCAGTGCCCCTGGCATGGCTGCCGCTTCGACCTTCGCGGCGGCAAGCGACTCGACGGCCCCGGCGCTGGCCTCGGCGTCATGCCCATCGCCGTCGAGGGCGACGACGTGCGAATCGGCCTCCTGGAAGGAGCCACGGCGTGAGCGGGCGGGTACTCGTCGCGGAGGTGGGAAATGTCCTCCGCGGCGACGACGGCTTCGGCGTCGCCGTTGCTCGCCGGCTGGCCGCTGAGGATCGTCTGCCGTCGGTTATCGACCTGATCGAGACGGGTATCGGCGGACTCAGCATCGTACACCAGTTGATGGATGGATACGAGACCTTGATCGTGGTCGACAGTGTCGATCGCGGCGCGGCGCCGGGGACGGTATTCGTGCTGGAACCGTCCGTGCCGAACCCCCACGCGCTTTCAGCCGGTGATTGGCAGTCCACGTTCTCCAACCTGCATCTCGCCGAGCCGTCGCGCGTGTTCGTTCTGGCCAAGGCGCTCGACGTGCTACCCAAGCGCACGCTTCTCGTTGGCTGCCAACCGCGCGACTGCGACGAGCTCTCCGAGGGACTCAGCCCGCCGGTTCAAGCGGCCGTGGCGGTGGCCGCACGGACGATTCACGAGCTCATCGAGGCCATGCCCAACAGGGCGGGTGGAGGGGAGACTGCCGATGTGCCTGGCCGTTCCTCGTGAGGTCGTCAGAGTTGTCGGTCACCGTGCCGACGTGTGGGTGGACGGGCGTGTCCGGTCGGTGGTGAGTGCCGCGTTACCTGAGCTGACTCCAGGCGACTACGTGCTGCTGCATGCCGACGCCGCCATCGAGCGGCTGGACGCCACGGAGGCGCGTGAGATCCTGGCGCTCATAGAGGAGATAGCTGCGATGCTGGACGCCCCAGACGCGATGGACGACCTGCTGCGTGGCGCCGAGCCGGCCGGTCAGCGCGGTCGTGGAGCACAACGATGAATCAATCATCAACCAGGCAGGGGGGAGAGGCCAGGATCGCGACGCCGGCCGGAGACGTCACCGAGCAGCCATCAAGAAGCGTCGCGACGATTGACCGCTCCATCCTGCCGGCAAAGGCTACCGCGCAGACGCTGGCGGGGTCGCTCCGTTTCATCCGTTACGGCTTCATGCCCAACCGGCTCCAATACTGCGGCGGCGAGGACAACCGTGCGTTGATGCAATATGCGCAGGCCGGAGTCGTGGATGGCGGGCTGACGGCACTCCTGCGTCGATTCACCGGGGCGCTGCCCTACCTGCAGCTCATAGCCAGGGCGAACGGCATCGCCGACCCCTTCGACGCCCGTGTGGTCGAGGCATACTGGATCGGCAACGATCTGCTGAAGGGCGTCGAGGTGCGGCAGCTCTACGACTCGCTCCTGGAGCGGTTTGGCAAGCAGCTGCAGGGCCGGACCCGTGAGCTGGTGCTGGGCAAGGCGCCGGCCGGCGCCCACCCGCACCACAACTTCCACGTGCTGGACGTCCATAGCCGCGTCGGCGCGCTGGAGCACTCGCTGTCCACGCTGGATAACTGCCGGGTGAGCTGGGGCAAGGTCGGCCAGACCGTTGGCGGCGAGCTCGTAGTCGAGCGGCGGCCACTGGTAATTCAGGAGGGAAAGCTCGTGCTCGCCAATCCCCGTTCGGAGCGGGTCCTCCGCCAGATCGACGGCAGCGGCTTCGCTGAAGCGGCCGAGCCGGGCGATTGGGTCTCGCTGCACTGGGGCTGGGTCTGTGAAGTGCTCACCGCGGTTCAGCGATCCGACCTCGAACGCTACACGCGCTATCACCTGGCAATTGCCAATCAGACCTTCTGAGTACGACGCGTGCATGCTGGATGGTTACCGAAGAGCCATGACGAATTGTATGGGCGGCGCCCCAGACCACGAGGAGGCGTTGCCTGCACCTATTCATCAAGGGTGGCGTAGTCACCGGAGTTCTAGGACTCCTCGCCGCCTGCGGCGCCGATTCCGTCGTAGTGTCGCCGAGACCTGACCAGCGGTCCCTATCCCCCAACCCTCAACCCCCACTCCCCACCATCCGTGCCGCCTGGGCGGATGTCGGCGTGCCCACCCCTTTCCGAGTGTCCACGGCCGGGCCAGGGGGGCCCGTACTGTTGACGCTGATCTACGACACACTGACCTGGAAAGACGAGCACGGCATCATTCCGTGGCTCGCTAAGAAGTGGGCAACGTCCGAGGATGGCCGCGACTACACCTTCGCGCTGGCGCCCAATGTGCGCTGGCAGGACGGACAACCGCTCACGCCCGACGACGTGGCGTTCTCCTTCGACTATTACGGGCGCCACCCCTACCGCTGGACGGACACCACGATGGTGGAGAGCACCACGGTGCTGGACACGGACCAGATCCGCCTGCGGCTGCGACAACCCTACGCTTCATTCTTGGAGGACGTTGCCGGCATCGTTCCCATTGTTCCGAAGCGCGTCTGGTCGAATGTGGCCGACCCCAGTACGTACGGCGGCGCCGACGCCAGCGTCGGTAGTGGCCCGTTCAAGCTGGCGGAATACCGTCCGGCGGAGGGCGCCTATCGCCTGACCGCCAATCCGGGGTATTTCCACGGCTCGCCCACCACGCGGCAATATGAGCAGCTCAATGTGCCGGCGGCGACCAGCGTCCAGGCAGTGCAACAGGGGCAATTGGACCTTTCCTGGGGCACGGATGCGTCGGTCAACGAGCTTTTCAAGGGCGACTCGCGAATCAAGGTTCTGGCGACCCCACCGCTCTCCGTGGTCCGGTTAGCCGTCAACACGAAGCGTGCGCCGCTCGACAACAAGGTGACGCGGCAGGCCATCATGTACGCGCTAGATAGGACACGTCTCGCCCAGGTGATCACGAAGGGTCTGCCCGTCGTCGGAAGCGCTGGCGTCATTCCGCCGGAAACGCCCTGGTACGATCCCCGCGTGCGTAGCTACAGCTTCGACGCGGAGAAGGCCCGCGCGCTGCTGCGGGGCAAGCAATACGCCATCGAGCTGCTCGCCGATCCTGCCAACCGCGAGCCCGAGCTCTTGCAGCCAATGCTGCAAGCAGTGGGGATCACTCTGGCCGTCAAGCGCGTGGACAGCGCAACAAGGACCCAGCTCCTGCGCGAGGGCAACTTCCAGCTCGGATTGGTCCAACACATCGGCATCGGCGGCGACCCTGACTTTCTGCGGCGCTGGTACTCCGGCACGGAAGCGAATGACTACGCCCAGGGCTCCATCTTCTCCAACGCGCAATTCGGTCAGCTTGCCCGCGAGCAGGCTGTCACCCTCGACGAGGCCAAACGGAAGCAACTGGTCTACCAGCTGCAAGCTATCCTGGCGGACGAGCTGCCCACAATCACGTTGTATTACCGCCGCTTCTACTGGACCTACGACAGTACGAAGTACACGCCGATGAACACCTGGGGCGGATTGATCGACGGCGCGCCACTGGTTCAGAACAAGCTGTCCTTCCTCCGCCGGTAATTCGGGATGGCACGGCTGATTGGGCGCTACCTGGCTCTGGCTGTCGCCGTGGTACTGCTCAACTTCCTCCTCCCCCGGCTCCTGCCGGGTGACCCGCTCGCCGCCGCCGCGCCGGACGGGATAAGCCCCGCAACCTCGACGCTGACCGTGCAAGCCCGCGTCCAGCTCCGCGCCTACTATCACCTGGATCAGCCGCTCTTCGGCCAGCTCCTGTCCTACTTGAACGACCTAGCCCACGGCAACCTCGGCTGGTCGATCAGTCAGGCAGCGCCGGCGCGCGATCTGGTCGGCGAGCGCCTACCTTGGACGCTCGGGCTGCTGGTGACCGCGCTGATCGTGTCCAGTGTCGCCGGCTCGCTCTTGGGGTTGCTCGCCGCCTGGCGAGGCGGGCAACTCGACCAAACTGTGCTTACCTTGTCTAGCGGCCTGGCTGCAATGCCGGAGTTCCTTACCGCGATAGCGCTGCTGCTTGGATTCGCCGTCGCCCTACGCTGGTTTCCGCTTCACGGAGGGCAGACCGTCTTCGCGTCTGATCCAGGACGCAACCCCGACTGGCCGCACGCTCTCGTCGACGTCGCCTGGCACTTGACCCTGCCGGCGCTGACGCTGGTGCTGGCCACCAGCGCCGCCTTCGTACTGGTGGCACGTGGCGCCGTGCGTTCGGTTCTGACCGAGACCTACCTCACCACCGCCCGCGCCAAAGGCCTCTCGGAAACTCAGGTCGCCTCCCGCCACGCCGCGCCCAATGCCTTGCTGCCGGTGATGACCCTGTTTGGCCTCCGGCTCGGCCAGGTCCTCGGTGGCGCCATCGTGGTCGAGCGCGTCTTCGCAGTGCCGGGACTCGGTCTGCTCGCTTATCAGTCCATCGCCGCCCGCGACTACCCGGTGCTGCAAGCGGTGTTCTTGCTCGGCAGCCTGGGCGTGCCGACAGTAAACTTCGGCTTGGAGCTCGCCTATCGCCGCCTGGAACGGCGGGTCGGATGAGGTTCCCTTTGCTCGGAGCCGCGCTCCTCACGACGGCGGCGATACTCGCCCTACTCGGGCCTGCGCTTGCTCCCTACGACCCGAAACTTGTCACCGGCATGCCGCTCTTGCCACCTGACCGTGCCCATCTCTTGGGGACCAACGACATCGGCCAGGATGTCCTGAGCGAGTGGCTCTGGGCCGCGCGCGCTTCACTGCTCGTGGCCGCGCTCATCACGGCGCTGTCAACCATCTTGTCCTGGAGCGTCGGCATGGTCGCGGGCGTCTGGAGGCAGGCGGAGGGACCGCTCATGGCACTCGCCGACCTCTTGCTGGCTATCCCCAGCCTCCTCCTCTACCTGCTGGTGGTGACGCTGATCGGGCCGAGCCAGCGGCACGTCGCGCTGACCCTGGGCCTGCTCTCCTGGCCGGCCTTCGCTCGCATTGTCCGCGCGCAGGTGATTGCCATCCGCGGACGCACGCACATCGAGTCGGCGCGGGCGCTAGGCGCGACCGCGTACCGCATCGCCTGGGTACACGTGTTTCCCGGCACGGTAGGACTGCTGCCGGCGAAGATCGTGCTCACGGTCCGCTTTGCCATCTTCGCCGAGGCGACGCTCGCCTTCCTGGGACTGGGCGATCCTTCCATACAGAGCTGGGGCGCCATGCTCGGGTGGGCCTTTGCCTATCCGCTGTTGTTCGCCGGGCGTGCCTGGCTCTGGTGGGCACTTCCCCCCGCGCTGTCCATCGTGCTGGTCGTGCTTGCCACTACCTGGCTGGCAACCGGACTTGAGGCGGTGGCGGAACAACGACCGTCATAGAGTCGTATCATGCATGGCAAGAAGAGGAGGCTGAGCGGTGCATTTTGCGCGGGATCAGCGACCGGATGACGCGGAGCGACACGAGGCGGAGACTCGACTCTACCAGCCGATCCGGCAGTCGCCACCCGAGGAGCCCATCGTGATCGAGCCGATGCCCCCCGCCGTCTATCCCAGTCGTCCGACCAACGTCAACCCGACCCCAGGCGGCTTCAACACCCCATCGAACGAGCGGGCGATTGCTGCTGCGCGCCTTCATGGGGTGATCCGGCTGCTGTTCGCGGTGCTGGAAGCGCTCATCGCCATTCGCTTCGTGCTCAAGGCGGTAGGGGCCAGCGGCAGCGCCCCCTTCACGACGCTCATGTACACGCTCACGGCACCGTTTGTCGGCCCCTTCGTCGGTGTCGTCGCTTCGCCGGCGTTCCGGCAGTTCGTGTTTGAGATTCCCGCCTTGCTGGCGATTGTCATCTACTTCCTGCTGGGCCTGCTGGTGACCCGCCTGATCCGTATCCTGTTCATCGACCCGCCGTCGGCGCGGCGATAGGACGCCCATACCTCCTGATCCCTGCCAGGCAAAAGAAATAGCCCATAGGTCTTGACAACGGCATGATTCTTTTGGTACGATGGCGATAGAACGCACGTTCTACGGGGAACGGCGATGCTGATTCCCGTACACCGATAGTAAGGAGTATGCCGATGCGGCACGAATTGAGCGACGTGCAACGACGCATCCTGCTGTGCATCGCCAACTTTGCCCGCGAGCACGAGATGCCACCCACCAACCGCGAGATCGGCCAGGAGGTCGGCATCCACTCGACCGGTCACGTCGACTACCACCTCGCCCAACTGGAGAAGAAGGGCTTCCTGGAGCGCGACGCCCGCAAGAGTCGGGCGCTGCGATTGCTCCCCAAGGCCCTGGAGGTACTGGGCATCTCCACCGGCGAAGACGCGGAGGTAGCGCCGTCTCCCTCCTTCGGACCGCTGCGCGTGCCGGTCTTCGGCAAGATCGCGGCGGGTATTCCGCTGGAGATCAGCCGGCAGTATGACGACATGCTCGACCTTTCCGCCGCCTTCGCTCGTGAGGATGTCTTTGCGCTGCGCGTCAAGGGCAAGTCGATGATCGGCGACCTGATCGACGACGGGGACTATGTGATCGTCCAGAAGAGCGAGACCGCCATCAATGGCGAGTGTATCGTCGCAACCGTCACGGGTCCGGGCCATGAGAGCGAGGCGACGCTCAAGCGGTTCTACCGTGAAGGCAGTCGCGTCCGCCTGCAGCCGAGCAACCCGGAGATGAAGCCGATCTATGTGGAGCCGGGCGACCTGCGCATCCAGGGGCGCGTCATTTCGGTGATCCGCACGGTCTGATACGCTATCCGGGGCATCTCGCCGGCCGCGCGGCGCGGCAGACGCCGAGGCGCCCTGGAAGGATGCTGGCAGCGTGGCGAGACTGGGCGTAGCCGTGGTCGGCGTGGGAAGCATGGGACGCCGGCACGCCGAGAATGTCCGGAAATTCCCCGAGCTCCGCCTGGTTGCCGTCGCCGACGCCAGACCGGACACGGCCCGCTCCGTGGCCGATGAGTTGGGATGCCCCTTTTGGACCACCGATCCGGACGCGGCGCTGGGCCATCCCGACTGCCAAGCCGCCATTATCGCCACCTCGGCCGGAACGCACGCGGACCTCATCGAGCTGGCAGCGGGGCGTCGTCGCGACGTGCTGTGCGAGAAGCCCATCACCCTGTCTATTGAAGATGCCCAGCGCGCCCTGCATGCCGCGGAGGCGGCGCACATCCGGTTGCAAGTCGGCTTCATGCGTCGCTACGATCGCGGCTACGCGGCGGCCAAACAGGCCATCGACGCCGGCCGTATCGGCAGGCCGCTCATCTTCAAGGCCATCGCCCGCGACCGCGATCCCGGCCCGCCGTCGGCGCCCGGCGCGCCCAGCAGCGGTGGCATCTTCGTCGACTCGGCCGTCCATGATTTCGACCTGGCGCGCTGGCTGATGGCCGATGAGGTGAGCGAGGTCTCGGCGCTTACCGCCTCCCTGTCCGACGCGACCGGGCCGGCGAACGATCCGGATACCGGCCTGGTCAACCTGCGTTTCAAGCGAGGGACCGCGGGCGCCGTCGAAGTGTATACCCAGGCCCGGTATGGTTACGACATACGCACCGAAGTGGTCGGCAGCGAAGGAACGATCCAGGTCGGACAAGGGCAGGACCGGCCGTTCTCACTGCTCCGGCCCGACGGCGTGACGGTGGACTTTGTCGGCGGCTACCTGGAGCGCTTCGCTGCCGCCTACGAGCTGGAGCTGCGCGACTGGGCACGCCGGATGCTCGGCGACCAGCCGCCGGCCGTCACCGCTGAGGACGGCATCCGCGCGCTGGCCATCGCCCTCGCGGCGAAGCAAGCTGCCGCGACTGGTAGGCGCGTCGCTGTGGCGCCCTGAGCGGCAGCCTACCAGCCGGCATGGCGCACCCGTGTTTCGACGAAGGCTTGACGGCGCGGCGCCATCTGTTTAATATTGATGCTGCATCCTTCATTGTCGTACGCTGCAGCGCCGGGCGGGTGTGCCGGTGCTCGATGACTAATGGCTGCGATAGGTCCAGGAGAGGACGATTGAATGACCCCATCGACGAGACGGCGCTTCTTGCACCAGCTCGCGAGCACAACGGCGAGCGCCGGCGCTCTTGCGTTGCTTGCCGCCTGTGGCGGCGGCGCCGCCGCCACTGCCTCGTCATCGGCGTCGGGAGCGGCGTCTCAACCGGCAGCGACAACGGCGGCTGCCGTTTCCAGCAGCGCTCCGGCGTCCAGCGCCGCATCTGCCAGCGCGTCTGCGCCGTCAACCGCCGGCTCTGCCGCGACGGCGGCGAGCGCCAAGGTGAGCGCCGCTGCCGCCACGTCGGCCCCAGCGAAGGCCGCTGCCGCCACATCGGCCCCAGCGAAGGCCGGCGGCCCCGTGACGGTGAATTTCTACTCCAACGGCGATACCAACATCCACGACCTTTGGAACACCAACCTGCTTCCCACTTGGAACGCCGCGAACCCGACGATGAAGATCAACCTGATCTTCTCCGAGCACGGCACGGACAACAGCGCCACTATCGACAAGCTAGCCGGCGCGAAGGCGGCCGGAAAGCCGACCGACATCGACCTCTACGAGGGCGACGAGGTGCAGACCGGAGGGCAGCAAGGGCTGTTCGACAAGCTGGATGCGACCAAGCTGCCGAACCTGGCCAAGTGCGACCCCAACGTCATAAAGCAGCGCGACGGATTCGGCGAGCCCTACCGCGCCTCTTCCGTTGTCCTGGCCTACAACAGCCAGTTCGTCACTGCCCCACCCACAACGCTCGACGCCACCTACGACTGGGTCAAGGCGAACAAGGGCAAGTTCACCTATAACCCGCCGGACAAGGGCGGCTCCGGCGACGCCTTCGTCAAGGCGACGCTCAAGAAGTTCATCCCGCAAGACCAGCTTGACGCCTTCCAAACCGACAGCAAATACAATGCAACGCTCGAATCCTCCTGGGACCAGGGCTTCGCGCTCCTGAAGAGTCTCGCTCCCTCCATCTTCAACAACGGCTTCTATCCCGGCGGAAACGTTCAGGTGCTCCAGGAGCTCGGCAAGCAGACCATCTACCTCGCCCCCGTCTGGTCGGATCAGGGTCTGAGCTACCTGGCGCAGAAGCTGCTGCCCGACACCGTCAAGCTGGAGCAGCTCAATCCCGCTTTCAGCGGCGGCGCCTCCTATCTCGGCATCCCCACCGGCTCCCAGCACAAGGACCAGGCCTATCAGTTCCTCAACTGGGTGCTGGAGCCGGCCCAGCAGTCGGTGATCATCGACAAGATCAACGGCTACCCCGGCGTGCAGTGGCAATACATGCCGCCGGAGGTGCAGCAGAAGTTCGCCGAGGTCGCCAAGAGCTTCGATACCTTCAACTTCAGCTCCAAGTTCAGCGCTGATAAGAATAAGCTGTGGTACGAGAAGGTCGCGGGAACACCGCAACCGAAGTCGTAGCGCCGGGCGCGGCGCTCGCTGGACCGCCCGGGCGATTGGCTCCGGTGCGCCGCCGTCCACCGCGCTGGCGTCACGGCCTGATCGGGCTGCTGCTGGCGTCGCCGCCATTCCTGCTGATGCTGTTGCTGATCGTCGTGCCCACCGTGCAGGCAGCGCTCTATTCCGTCGGACAGGTGCCGGCCGACAATGTGGTGTTCAAGGCCGACGTCGATCTGGTCTCCAGCGCCAGCCCAACGTTCATCGTTTACGAGCGGCTGCTCGCTTCGACCTTTATCCAGGCAGACTTGCTGCTCACGCTCCTCGTCACGGTGGCGTCGGTCGCGCTGGTGCTGATCGTCAGCTACCTCCTCGCCCTCTACGTCCGCTTCGGCCAAGGCCGGCTGCCCGCCATCGTGCGCATGCTCTACCTGGTCCCCATGTTCATCCCGGTGGTCATTGCCTCCTATGCCTTGATCGAGTTCTACGTGACCAACGGCTTCCTCCAGATCATCCTGGAGCGCCTTGGGATTCACGGCTATCAGTCGCCCATCTATTCGCCCACCGGCATCGTCCTCGGCCAGCTCTGGGTCAATATCCCCTTCGCCGTCCTCCTGATCGGCTCCGGTCTGGACGGTGTGGCGCCGGAGCTGATCGAGGCCGCGCAGGACGTCGGGGCTTCCTTCGTCAGCTTGCTCTGGCGCATCGTCACGCCGCTCGTCACCGTCCCGTTGCTCATTGTCGGCACCTTCACCTTCATCGGCGTGCTCGGCAGCTATACCATCCCCTACCTGCTCGGTCCCAACGCCCCGCAGATGCTCGGCGTGGCCATGACCGCCTACAACGGCGCCTATCAGCGGCCGCAACCGGCCGTGGCGATGGCCGTCATGACGTTCATCCTGGCCGCGTTCGCCGGCGCGGTGTACGTCTGGGGTACCTCGCGCACGGAGCGCAGCGCCGTATGAGCTACACCTGGTTCCTCCGCGTCGGCGCGATGCGCCAGGCGCTGGCGCTGGTGTTGGTGGGCGCCCTGAGCTGCTTCCTCCTGCTGCCGCTGTTCACCCTGCTGCTGTGGGCTTTCGCCAACCAGTGGCAGTACCCGGCCGTGCTCCCCCAGCAGTTCGGCTTCCACTGGTGGCAGTGGGTCTTCCAGAACAACGACCTCGGCAACGCGATCAAGCTCAGCTTCGAGTTCGCGCCAGTCGTCACCTTGGCCTCGGCGGTCGTTTGCCTGCCGGCGGCCTACGCCTTCTCCCGCTTCCGCTTCCCCCTACGCCGGCCGCTCTTCGTTTCCATGCTCGCCGTCAACGCCTTTCCCAAGATCGGCCTCTACATCAGCATCGCCGCGCTCTACTACCGGCTCAACCTGATCGATACGTTCCTCGGCGTGGTCCTCATCCAGATGATAAACACCCTCGTCTTCATGACCTGGATCCCCACCGCCGCCTTCAATGCGGTGCCCGGCGAGCTGGAAGAGGCGGCGCGCGATGTCGGCGCGCGCAGCTTAATGGTGTTCTGGAAGGTCACCCTGCCACTGGCCATGCCCGGCATCGTCGTCGCCGCCATCCTCGCCTTCCTCGCCTCGCTGGACGAAGCGCAAGGCACCCTCGTCGTCGGCACGCCGACGCACATCACCATGCCGGTCATCATGTACGTGCTGGTGGCCAACTACCCACAACCGGTAGGGGCCGTCTTCTCTATCCTCTTGTCACTGCCTTCGCTCATCCTGCTGTTGGCGGCACGACGTTATCTCATGGCCGGCTACCTGGCCGCCGGGTTCCGGGTCCGGTAGAGGCGAGGGGGCGATGAGGCGAGGGGGCGACTCGGCGCAGGGGCGAATCGGGGAAGCGAAGTCCGGCCTGCCTGACTGGGAGATCGAGCCGTCGCGCTTCCGTCCGCTCCGTCCCCGGTCGCCCCCTCGCCTCATCGCCCCCTCGCCTCATCGCCGCGTGCCCCACGAGCGGAGCGAGCCATGGCGCGACTGACCTTATCCAACGTCACTCGCCGCTACGGCCAAACCACCGCGGTAAATGACGTGTCCTTCGAGCTGGGTGACGGCGAGTTGTTATGTCTCCTCGGCCCGTCCGGATGCGGGAAGACGACGACGCTACGCATGATCGGTGGGTTCATCGAGCCGGACGACGGCGACATTCGGATCGACGGCCAGAGCATCGTCCACCTGCCGCCGGAGCGACGTCCGACGGCTATGGTCTTCCAGCGACACGCCCTGTGGCCGCACATGACCGTGTACGACAACATCGCCTTCGGGCTGCAGCTCCGCCGGATGAGGCGGGCACAGATCGGGAAGACGGTCGACGATGCGCTCCAGCTCGTGGGCTTGCCGGGGAAGGCCAGGCGCTACCCACACCAGCTCTCCGGCGGGGAGCAGCAACGCGTCGCGCTGGCCCGCGCGCTCGTCTTGCAGCCGCGGCTGCTCCTGTTGGATGAGCCGCTGTCCAACCTTGACGCCCAGTTGCGGGTGCGCATGCGTGAGGAAGTACGCAACATCCAGCAGCGCGTCGGCATCACCACCGTCTTCGTCACGCACGACCAGGAAGAGGCTTTGGCAATCGCCGATCGAATCGGCGTGATGAACGCGGGGCATCTCGAGCAGCTTGCCAGTCCCGATGAGCTCTACGCCTATCCCTCCACGCTGTTCGTTGCCGGATTCATCGGCAGCATGAATCTGCTGGAGGGAACGGTGCGGGATGGTCAAGTTCTCCTTGGTGAGCTCTCGCTATCGCTTCCACCGGCGGCTCGCATTGCGGACGGCAGACCGGTGACCGTGGCGATTCGCCCAGAGGACGCCCACGTCGTCGACGGCGGCGCCTCCGACCATTTCCGCGGCGTGGTGCAGCGCAGCACCAACCTGGGCGCCCACAAGCTTCTCACCGTCGATGCCGGCCAGGTGACCGGCATCAGGGCGACCGTCCCGCGCGAGGCGGCACTCGAGCCGGGTACGCCGGTGGCGCTGGAGTTCCGGCGCTATCAGGTCTATCAGGATGGAGTGTTGGTGGGGACGAACCTCTATCCGGCGCGCTGAGACGCGGGGCGCCCTCTGGGCCCTTTCCCGTAAAGAGGGAAAGGATGTTCACCTGCCGATGTCTTTCGCGCGGGAGGCGGCATCCGTGGCGGCAAGGCGAGTACCAGGAGATCCCTCCTAACAATCCCATGCGGAGCACCCGTTTCTCACCTGAGCGTTTCCGATGCATGGTCCTTTCCCTCTTTAGGGGAAAGCACCCAGGGGGTACCCGGGCTCTCAGGCCGCCGGATGGAGGTTCCCGGCTAGAGGTTCTAAACCGCGAACCGCGCAATGCGCTCCTCATTCACACTGACGCCGAGGCCCGGCCCCGCCGGTGGCCGCACAAAGCCGTCCTCGTCGATCCAGAGGGTGCTTTCCAGGATGCCGCCCAGTTGCTGGTAGACCTCGATGGTGCGCGTCGGCGGCTCGTACATCATCTCCAGCCAGTACGCGCCGCGCTGCTCGAGCTCGCGGGCCGTCTGCAAGGCGCGTTGGTAGTCCCAGATGGGTCCGGGCTCCGGCGACGGCAAGGTGGTGGCCTGATTGGCGTCGATCATGATCGTCAGGTCCGGAGCCGCCGCGTGGACCCGATCGAATAGCGCCAGGTCGTCCTTCATCTGATCCTGATGGAAGCGGAGCTTCATGGCGCGGAATCCCTCGGCGCGATAGCGGACAGCCAGTTCGGCGCGATTCTCCGGCGTCCCGAGCTCGGCGGCACTGGCGTAGGCCTGCACCTTGTCCCGCGCCGCTCCCCACAGTTGATACAGTGGCAGCCCAGCGGCCTTGCCGATGATGTCCCAAAGGGCCAGGTCCACGCACCACATGCCACCAGCGTGGCGCAACACGCGGGCGTGTTGCTCGGTAGCGAAGGCGTCCTGCCCGATCAGGTACGGGGCAACGCTTCGCGCGATCGTCCCGGCGTGCTGACCGTCAGTCCCGGCATACCCGACAATTCCGGCGTCCGTGTAGACGCGAACGAAGGTGAAATCACGGGAGTTCCGCACCAGCCCCGGCTGCCAGGCCGGCCGGTAGGGAGCCTCGTACGGGATATCGAGATTCGTCGCCTTGATGTCGGTGATCTTCATCTTCACTCGCCGGTCCTCCTCGCTACCACGCGCGACGGCGCTCCGCCGGCATCGCGGCTTGACTTCCTGGGTCCCTTTCGGAACACCATCACGTACTCGTGCTTGAAGACCGAGCTCCCCTGGCGAAGCGCCCGATAGCGCCAGAGATTCTCGAGCTTCCCCTTGCCCTTCTCGTTGCCCTGGATGTCCTTCACGTTGATGGACTTGAGTTGCAGACCGTGGGTGCGGCAGACCTCCATGCAGAGGAAACCCAGCGGCACCCATGCCCCCTTGGCATACTTGTCGCCGATCACGAGCGCCAGAAAGCGCCCCGGTTCCAACAGACCCACGGCATTCAGGACGACCTTCTCAAATTCCCCGAGAAATGCCTCGATGGAGGGCGCGTTGCAGAGGTCGCGCGGGTCGTCGCTGAACTTGATGATGTCGTGATAGGGCGGGTGCAGGATCACGCAGTGGGCATGCTCGAAGCCCAGCATCGCGATCCTTTCCCGGACGAGGCAGACGGTTTCGGACATGCGCGAATCGCCGACCAGCACCTCGGTGGAGACGCGACCGGCATTCTCCGCCTCGACAATTCGTTGTCGAGCGCGCTCGGCCACGTCGGGCAAGAGCTCGGCGCCTATACCGTGCCGTCCAAGTCGCCGGCACTCGATCAGGGTCGTGCCCATCCCAGTGAACAGATCGACGACGACCTCACCAGCTTTGGTGAATCGCCTCAGGATCTGGGAAGCTATCTGGGGAACGAAGTTGCCCCAATAGTCGCCTACGTGGGGACCCGTTTTGTCGCGGGCGCCCAGCAGCCAGAGCGAGCCCGTGATGACGTCGTGTTCTTTCCAGCGGCGCAGGTCGAGGTCCGAGAACGCCGTGGTGAGCACGCCGTCGGACTCCAGATGAGCGGGAGCGGAGAGATCACCGGCGGCGGTACCGAACGGATCATCCTTGCGTGCTATGGACACATCCGACGCCCAACTCTCCCCGCGCACGCGACGACTCTCGCTGCCGTCTCGGGCCACATTCAGCCGGTCGACCAGCCGAACGGTCCCGGTGACCGAGCGTGCCCCTAGTCTACGATCCTGCTTGCCACATGATGTGCTGACTGAGCAGCGTACCGGCGGCGTTTCTGCCGGCGAGGCAAAGCGCGGAAAGAGCTTCGACGTGACAGGATCGGGTGACTTGGGCGCGGTCGCTCCACCGTTGGACTGGGCGGCGTGACGTCTGCCCGTCGAGCAAATCCCATCCTGGCTGCGCCGGCCCCGCTCCCGCCTGTCGGGAGTGGGGCCGGCGCTGACGGTCCGCGGCGCCGCGCTACTGCTGCCGCGGATTGATGGACTGGGTAAAGATATCCTGGTCGTTGGCGCGGCTGGCGTTGCTGGCCGACGCCGTGCAGAGCGCCGGCGGTGCCCCGGGCGCGCCGCTGCCGGGACACAGGAACAGCTCCGCATCCCGCGTGTCCATCCACAGCGGGTGGGCGTCGTCCACGGCCGCTAGCCCGGTGTAATCGCCGAAGAACATCCCTCCGAATTCGGTCGGCGGCGGCATCGAGCCCATCGTGACTCGCTGCGCCGCGAAATGGTCGAGATCCTCCGAGCTGGACAGGCTGGTGTCCGAGAAGCCGGTCGCATCATCCTTGCCATACTGCCGGTCGAAATAGGACACGACCAGCCGGGCATCGTTGGTGAAGGCGCTCCACTGCCAGAACTGGTCGGTGGTCGCCTGGCCGGGCGCCTGGGTGACGGTCGTGAGCTGCCGCGGGTCGGTCGTCGTCCCCGTGAAGCTGCTGCCTCCGTCCCCAGAAACACTCACCAGGATGTCGTTGTTGCAGGCCCCCGGCGTCTTCACGCCGGTGAACAGGTTGTTCCCGCTACCGGCGAGGCCGGCGGGCGCGCAGCCGTTCGCTTCGTTGGAGTGCTGATTTATGATGGTTGGCGTGGCGGCCCGGTCCAGGTGAGACCGCGCGCGGGCGATGACACTGCTGGAGCAGGGGCCGGCGATCCTGCGCCAGGTCGGCGAGCGCTTTCTCATGCTGGAGGTGCTGATGGAGCTCGGCCAGTCCACTCGGCTGGAGGGCCAGCTTGAGCGGTCCCAGGCGCTGTTCGAGGAAGGGCTCGAGCTCGCGCTCGAGCTGGACTCGCCGATTCACCTCTATGGGATGCAGGTTGGTCTGGGAGCGGTGGCCTTGCAGCGCGGCGAGCTGACGGCGGCCGCGACTTGGCTCGAGCAGGGTCTCGCGCTGAGGACGCGTATGGGTCTCAGGCGCGTTGGGGGTTATGGCATCACCCTGCTGGGACAGGTTGCCTATCGCCAGGGCGACCTGTCGCGATCGACGACGCTCGCGGCGCAAAGTCTGACCATCCACCGCGACAACGGTTCCCGCGAGGGTGTCGTCGCCTCCCTGGAGTTGCTCGCCTCGATCAGCGCGGCGCGCGAGCAGCCCGAACGCGCGCTGCGCCTGCTCGGAACGGCGCACGCCTTGCTCGCCAGCACCGACTCGTCGCTCGTCGACAGTTGGCTCGGCCTTTCCGATCGCGCGGAAACCCTCCAGATGGCGCGGGAGCGCATCGGTGAGGTCGCGTTCGCCCCTGCCTGGGCGGCGGGCCAGACGCTGACAGTGGAGCAAGCTGTCGCCGAAGCGCTGGAGGGGGCGTAGCCGGCACAGAATCAGGAGGAAGGGCCCGGTCGGAGCGACGATCGTCGGCTCGCCGACCAGGAATCTCCCCCGGCTTGGTAGGACGCAGAACGCCTCGTCCACGTCTCGGTGTGCGGCGCTGGAGCGGGTAACCGCGCTCGCAATCGCGCCCACGCCGACGCGGCCAGCGCCACGCGCGGTCGCTCCGCGCTTAGCCGAGCACCTCACCGACATCAAGGCTCAAGAACGGCAGTGCTGCCGGCGTGATGATATCCCCCCGGCGATGCAATGTGGTCTGGCCATAGCCCTCCGCGCTCGGCTCGGTGTTCTGCTCGATGGTTCCGGCGACCAGGTCCACCAGCCAGGTTTCGATAATGCCGGAACGGGCATACAGCGGAATCTTTCGGCTGCGATCATAGAGGCGTGAGGAGTCGGCCACCTCGATCAGCAGGAGCACATCGGTCGGCCCCGGTTTGGCATTTCTTGGCAAATCGGGTCGCAGCAAGGCAACGTCCGGCTCCGGCTCGCTGTGATTGGAAAGGCGGACGGGATTCTGCACGCTGACCGTCGCCATACCGTAGACCCCATGCACGAGGAGGGCGGTCAGGGTATTGACACAACCAATGTGATCGCCACCGACCGCCGCCATCTGGAGGATCTCCCCTTCAATCAGCTCAACGGGGTCGTCTTCTTGAAAGATGCCCGCCTCACTCATGCGCATATAGTCGTCGACGGTGAAACAGTAGGGTTTCCCGGCCACCGTCTCCGCTAGCTCGGTCGCCACGCTGTCTCCTCCTTCGGTCCGCGCGGATCGGCCCGCGGTCAGCACAGTATGCCATAAGGCCAAGCACGCGTCGCTCTAGCGGGCCGTTTGCCAGGCGAATTGTCATTGTCTACGGCGCCCGCCTGTAGGGGCGCTGCCGCCGATCTGGTTGCCGCCCAGCTCCAGCCCACCCTGATTGCCGTCCAATAGGACTGTCCCATTGATGGTGTTGGCCGCGCAGGGCGTGGCCGCGTCGTCCCCGGCGCTGCCGACCAGTAGGGAGCCCGTGGTCCCGCGCACGTCCAGCTCGGGCAGCGTGCTGCCGCAGATCGCGACCGCGCTCGCCCCGCTGGCCTGCACACTGCCCGCCGTGTTCCCGGCCAGGAGGGTGTTGCCCAGGGTCGCCATATAGAAGAAGTTGAAGATGCCACCGCCGTCGCCGTTGTTGTTGCCGCCGCGCGAGGTCAGTACCAGCAAGCCGCGCTTCCTCGGCACGGCGGAGCTGATCTACAGCCAGACCGGCGCCTCAATTCGGGCGCCAGATCGGGTGCCGGCGGTCGTCCGGGAGGCCCTGGGCGACGACGCCTATTCGGCCGCCCACGCGGCCGGCCAGGTGATGGACCTTGACCAGGCCATCGACGACGCCATGGCTGAGGGCGCGCTCGCCTGACGGACGATTTGTATCGCGCACATTCGCGGCGTTGCCCGATCCCTCTCGCGGAGAGACGACGGTTGGCCAATGCTAGGCCCGGCCACTTAGGTCAGCTCGCCAGGTACTTGCGCCAGGCCTCCTCGGCCGGGTTGGCCGATACGAGCGCGAAGGCCAGATAGCGCGGCTGATAGGGCTGGTGGCGCAGCGGCATTTTCGCCTCATCCGGCATCCGGTTGCCCTTGCGGCGGTTGCAGGGGCCGCAGGCCGCCACGCAGTTCGTCCAGTCGGAGGCGCCGCCACGAGACAACGGCTTGACGTGATCGATGGTCAGATCGTTCGTCCCGCCGCAGTACTGGCAGATACGGTCGCGCATGATGACGCCGCGCCGGGTGAACGGCGCCGGACGCGTCAGCGTGCCGATGCGGACGTAGTAGACCAATCGAATGACCAACGGCCAATCGATGGACAAGTGCATCGAGCGCAGCGCGCGCTCGGCCGCCTCGACGATCTCCGCCTTGTTCCGCAGCAGCAGGGAAACGGCCCGACGTACCGGAACTACACTGAGAGGTTCGTACGAGGCGTTCAACACTAGTACACGGGTGTGCACTGGTGCGTCGCCTCCTAGCTTTCTCTGAACTTCTTCCTTTACTATATGGCGCGGCGCGGATCAGTGTCAAGGAGAAGCAAGCGCTATTTAACACCGCGGTAACCACCGGGATCGACTTGCCGGCACAAAGGGAGCGTGACGTACCCTATGGCTGACACCATCGTCGCCGTGGCCGACATCGGCAGCTCTACCGTCCACCTGCTGGTGGCGCGACTCGGACCGGATGGCGCCCTGCAGGCGCTGCTGGACGAGAGCGTGCGCCCGCTCCTGGGAGCCCGCGCCGCGGCCACCGGCAGCATCCCTCCGGATGCTGAGGCCGACGTGCTGGCCGCGCTGCGGCGCTACCAAGCGGCAGCGCTCCAGTTGGGCGCTGCGACGCTCCTGATTGTTGCCACGCAGGCAGTCCGGCAGGCATCGAACGGCGTCGCGATGATACGCCGGCTCCAGGCTGCCCTGAACCAGCCCGTTGTCATTATCTCGCCGGAGCAGGAGACGCGTTTGGCCCTGCTCGGCGCCTACGGCGGGCAGTTGCCGCCAGCCGGCCTGTTCGCGGACTCTGGCGGCGCCAGCACCCAAGTCGCCGCTGTCGAGGCGGGGCGTGTAACCTGGCAGCGGTCCCTACCAGTAGGCGCCAGCAGCCTCACCGGTACTTTCCTGCTCGACGATCCGGCCACACCGACCCAGGAAGCACAGGCGATCCGAGCGATTGAGGGGGCAATCGACATGCTCCCCCCACCGCCCGGCATCGGCTGTTGGCTGCCCGTCATCACCGGCGGCACGGCAACCACAATAGTGTATGCCGGCCTGGGCGGCTGTTCCCCAGCCGAGCTGACGCCCGGTTGCCTCGCCGCGGCGGAGTCGATACTGAGGGGCCAATCCAGCGCCACGCTGTCGTTGCGTCACGGCATGGATCACCAGCGAGCGCGCATCGTGTATGCCGGCTGTCTGGTAATCCGGCGACTGATCGACTGGTCCACTGCCGCTGCCTGGAGGGTGAGCACCAATGGTCTGCGCGAAGGAATCGTTCGCGCGGCCGTCGCCGATCCAAACGGCTGGCAGCTTGCTGTCAGCGACAGCGGAATCTCGTGACGAGATCGGCCGGAACTGTCTGCCACAAGGACCGCGGCTCGTGGAGGGACAGGCACGAGGCCAGCCCGTCCACGAGCCGCTTTGCGGTCGAGCGCCGCGCTACAATGAAGCGGCCAGCGATCCGAGTATGGTCGCCTGCGCATTGGTCAGATAGCCGCTGCGCACCGCGCCCGTCAAGGCGCGCTGGTAGGCTGAGATCTGCGCGGCTTTCCCGTGGGCGTTCCCCTGCTGCTGATAGAGCTGCGCCGCCTGAAGGTTGGCGCACAGTCCATTCCCATTGGCCACATTGGTATCGAACCGCCTGGTCAGGGTGCAGAGGCTATCGAATGTAACCTTCACCACGAAGCTGGTCGAGCCGCTCCCGACGTTACCCGCCACATCGGTGGCCGTCGCGGAGAACGAGTTGGACCCCAAGGTGAAGGAGTAGGCCGGACCGACGATATTCTGGCAGGTGGTCGAGGCCAGGCCGGACGCGGCCGCGCCGTCGGCGTCGACCGGATCGCTCGCCGCGCAGGTGATGCTGACCGTCTGGTCAACCGTGTACGTGCCGGCATTGCCGGTGTAGGTCACGATCGGCAGCGTCTTGTCGATGCGGACGGTCTGCGTCTTCGTCGCCTCCACATCATTGGCGTTGTCGGTGGAGAAGAAGCTGACCGTGGTGACACCCTCGTTGCTGAGCATGAACGAGGCCGTCGCTCCGGCTACGGTCGTGCTGGGAATCGTCTGATCCCCGGTGGCCGAATAGGTGATGCTCTTCACCCCCGAGCCGCACGACTTGTCGACCGCTGTAAGCGTCACCTGCACGTTGGTGTTGTTCCAGCCGGCGCCATTGGCGATCGGGCTGAGCGCCGCGGTCGTGGTGGGCGGTATGGTGTTCAAGGCGTACGTGAACTGGTCGGCGCTCGAAGTTGCGCTCGTGCCGTCACCTGTTATTGCCGTCACATGGACGGTCCCGGCTGGCTGGTTCGTGGGAGCGAGCGCCGTCAACTGGTTTGGCGTGTTGACGGTAACCCCAGCCGCCGACACTGTGCCGAAGTTGACGCTCGTGCCGCCTGACACAAAGTCAGTTCCGGTGACCGTCACCGATGGATTGCAGGTTGACAGCGCCGGGCCGGTCGTCGGGTTGATGCCACTGACCGTCGGCCCCGTCAACGTGAAGCGGCCGATGGCCGTGCTCCAGCACTGCGTGCAGCCGGGCCCCAGATTCAGGCCACCGAGCTGTTGCGCCACCCAGACGTCAGTCGGGTTGCTCGGGTCCAGCGCCGCCGCCGTGTAGTCACCCCAGCGTCCGCCGCTATAGGCGGTCGTGCCCGAGGCGTAGAAGGCGCCGATGGTCACGGCGGGGAAGTTGCCGCCGGGTTCGCCGATGGCCACGGCCGTGGGGTCCAGGGACGTGGATGACGCGGTGAAGCCGGCGAACAGGTCGCCGTCGCTGTCGAGTGAGACGGCGGCAAAGTAGATGTCGCCACCCTTGAAGCCCAGATCAAAGTTGGTCGTCAGGCTGGGGCTGCCCGCCGTCGAGATCTGGTTGAAGCGCAGGCAGGCGCGCGTGGTGCTGTCCCCCGGCGGCGTACACTGATCGTTGAAGGAGCTCCAAAGGTGACCATTCTGCCACACGGCCGAAAGCATGCGGGCGTCATTGGTCGTGATGGTGGCGTCTCCACCAGTAGGTTGGGCGGCGGCCGGTGGGCCGGTGACCGAGCCGATGGACACGTCCGTGGGACTGGGGCTATTGACGGTGCTGATGCCCGGCACACCCGTGATGGCAAAAACCTTGAGCCGGTCGCTGTTGTGCTCCACCATGAACTGTGTCGTGGTCGGTGACAGTGACACGACGGGAACAACCTGGAAATGGTTGGTGTCGGCTCCGAAGAACGTGGCGGGCACGGAGTTGTTGGCTGCCAGGACGCCGGCCTTTTGGATCACGACGGTCTCGACCCCTTTGAAATTCTTCCCGGCAAGGTTCGGATTGTAGTCGTTCCAGCTCACTGTCACTTTGTCGCTGTTGAAACCGAGCTTTGGTTGGTCGTAGAACGTGCCGGAAGTGTTGCTTTCGACAGAGTACAATGTCCAGGAACCATTGAGGGGATCAGTCGTTGAGCTGACCGCGATACGAATCTCGTCTCCGCCAGCACTCAGCAGTTCATACGCCGAGAAGAACCGACTGCTTTCGGCATCGTAATACACCCGCGGGTCGGTCCCCTGTCCCTTGGTCACACCGTAGAATTGGCCTAGATCAAACGTCTTGAGGGAGGTACCGGACTTGTCGGTGATAAGGCCGGTGATGTTGACCATCTCCACCACGTGTGATGGTCCGGCTGCCATCTGCACGTCGGACGGCACTTTACCATCCTGCTGGACGCCGGTAAACTCCGTGAGCTGCTCCAGGACAGCGGACGAAGGAGCAAAGCCGGGCCGAGTAGGCGCTCCGATGGTTGGGTTACTCGGCGGAGGCGTCACCTCGCCGGTACTGACCGGGACGGATGGTGGCCCGATGGGTGGCTGGGGAATGGTCGGCGCGGGACTAAAGGTATCGGAGTCGGCGCCCGCCGTCCCGCCGGGGGTCCCGGCCGGTAGGGTCCGCACGTCCACCACACCGACTGAGGTAATGGCGCCATCCCCGGCCGCGTGCGCGGGTGCGGCGATCAGCAGGTTGCCTTGCAGCGCCAGCGCGACGCTGAGCACCGCGAGCACCATCCTCCTGGAACGTACCGACTGGGCAACGAGCCATCGCCTCAGCAAACCTGTCCGAGATCGCATAGATGCACCGGCCTCCCCTCATGCTAAGAAACTGCCCGCTCCAGTATGGGCATACGTCGATTACCGGCATGGCCGTGTGCCCCGAATAGGCCACACACGGCGCCTGGCGCCGCCAGACGTTCAAGCCTTTCCCGAGCGCTCGTTATCCGCCATGATCTACGACTAGAAACATGGAGCGCGCGGACAGCCGGCGGGTTGTTTTCGAGATGACGCCGTCATCGTCCGCCGCGGACACGCGCTTCGCCAGAATAGGATGGCTGGTTTACACTTCGACAACATCGACATGAGAGACTCCTGGTGCAGGCCAGGCACGCGGAATGGGGAAACGGGATGGCGGAGTTAGCTCACGGCGAGGATATCGTCATCGGCATTGACCTGGGCGGCACGAAGGCGCTCGCCGGCGTGGTAACCCGGGACGGCAGCATCAGGGGCCAGAGCAAGGTTTCCACGCGACAGCGCGACGACGCCAAGGCGTTGTTGGCTGATGTCGCGACCGCCGCCCGCACGGCGGTCAGGGCCGCGGACCTCGAGCTTAGCGCGGTACGGGCCGTGGGCATCGGCGTTCCGGGGCCGGTCGATCCGGACACGGGCATCGTGAAGACCGCGCCGAATCTCGGCTGGCGGGATGTTCCCGTGAGGGACTTGCTTCAGGATTCGTTGGGCATTCCGGTAGTTGTGGACAACGACGTCCGCGTGGCGACCCTGGCCGAACACCGACTCGGCGCGGGCAAAGGCCGTGCGAGGGTCGTGACATTCTTCGTCGGCACCGGGCTCGGTGGCGGCCTGGTCGTCGACGGCCAGATCTACCGCGGCGCTCATTCCGCGGCCGGCGAGATCGGCCACACCTTTGTGTCCGTCGGGGGACCGCGCTGCGGCGCCGGCCACCGTGGCTGCCTGGAGGCAATGGCTAGCCGGACGGCCATGCAGCGCGACCTCGCGTCGGCCATCGAGCACGGGACGAAGAGTCTCCTGACGCACCTTGTCGCCGGCAATTTCGCGGCGATGAAGAGTGGCGACCTGGCCGAGGCGCTCGAACGGGGCGACAAGCTGACCCGTCGAATCGTCCGCCGCGCCGCGCGCTATCTGGGCTACGGCATCGCTTCCGCCGTCAATCTGCTCGATCCGGATGTCGTCATACTCGGCGGCGGCGTCGTCGAGGCGCTCGGCGAAGGCATTACCAAGCGCGCGATCAAAACAGCCCGGCCCAACATCATCGCGGAGGCCGCCCGGAATGTGCCCATCGTGCGCGCCGCACTCGGTGATGACGCCGGGATGCTCGGCGCAGCGCTATTGGCCAGAGAGTCGCTGGACAGCCGGACAGCGGTCGCGCCCGATCCGGCGCCGGACGCTCACCCTCCTGCCACTGCCGAGGACGATCACAATGGCTAAGTGGTGCCCACCAAGTTCAGGGAGCGTCACGTTATGCACCGCCCGGTAGATAGCGATGACTGACACCATACAAACTCGTGAGGCGGTAGCACGCCAGCCCGCGCTTGGCCGTGCAGGCGCGGCGACGGCTCGAGCCACACGCCGGTCCCCGCGGGCCCCTGTCCGCCCGGACGCGTCACAAGGTTCCCGCTATTTCAACCCGGAGCTAGCCTGGTTGGAGTTCAACCGCCGAGTCCTGGAGGAGGCGTCCGACGCCTCCCATCCGCTCCTCGAGCGCGTGAAATTCCTGGCCATCTTCCATTCCAATCTGGACGAATTCTTCATGATCCGGGTGGCCGGTTTGCTGGAGCAGGTGCGCGCCGGCCTTTCCGGGATGACGCCGGAGCACCTTACCACCACCGAGCAGTTGGCGGCGCTGCGCATCAACGTCGATGAGCTGCTGGAGGACCAGACCGCGCTCTGGCGTGGCACGCTGTTACCGCGGCTCGAGGAGCACGGCATTCACCTGCTCAACTATGATCAACTCGATGGCGAGCAGCGTTCGTCCGCGCAGGCGTTTTTCGAGCGGGAAGTCTTCCCAGTCCTGACCCCGCTAGCGGTGGATCCGGGACATCCGTTCCCCCACATCTCAAACCTCAGCCTGAATCTGGCCGTGATCGTCGGCGACCCACTGCGCGGTGAGCTGGTGGCAAGAATCAAGGTACCCGCCATTCTGCCGCGCCTGGTGCCCGTGCCGGCGCCGGCGAGGGAGAAGCCGGGCGTCAGCTATTTCGTTTGGCTGGAGCAGCTCCTCGCTGCTCACCTGGACGCGCTCTTTCCCGGGCTGGAGGTGCAGAGCTGCCATGTCTTCCGGGTAACCCGAGACGCGGACATGGAGATTCTGGAAGACGAGGCCGAAGACCTGCTCAGCACTGTCGAGGAAAGTCTCCGCCAACGGCACTTCGGCTCGGCGGTGCGCCTTGAGTTGGAGCCGGGCATGCCTGAGCTGCTCAGTGCGCTCCTTATCACCCACCTCGAGCTGGGTCCGGAGGACATCTACCGCCGCGACGGTCCTCTGGGCCTGAGCGACTTGCTCAGCCTGACCAGTCTGGAACGGCCGGACCTGAAAGACCCGCCGTTGCAGCCGGCCGTCGCGCCCGCTTTGCGAACCGGCAGTGACCTGTTCGCGGTGGTCCGCCGCGGCGACATCTTTCTCCACCATCCCTTTGAGTCGTTTGGCCCGGTCGTGCAGTTGATCGAACAAGCGTCCACCGATCCCGGCGTGCTGGCGATCAAGCAAACCCTCTACCGAATCGGGCATAACTCGCCGCTGGTCAGGGCGCTGATTCGCGCGCGCGAGAACGGCAAGCAAGTCGCGGTCCTGGTGGAGCTCAAAGCGCGCTTCGACGAGGAGAACAACATCGAGTGGGCGAAGGCGCTGGAACAGGCGGGAGTCCACGTCGTCTATGGCCTGCTCGGACTCAAGACGCACTGCAAGGTGGCGCTGGTCGTGCGCCGAGAGCCCGACGGCATCCGGCGCTATGTCCATCTGGGAACGGGCAATTACAACATCAGCACCGCCCGCGTCTACACCGACATGGGCTTGCTCACCTGCCGGCCGGACTTCGGTAAAGACGTGTCGGAGCTGTTCAACTATCTGACCGGCTTTTCCCGCCAGCGCGGCTATCGCAAGCTGCTCGTGGCGCCGGTGAGTCTCCGCGCCGAGCTCCAGCAACGCATCGAGCGCGAGATCGAGTGGGCGCGTCGCGGACAACCGGCCCACCTGATCTTCAAGATGAACACGCTGCAAGACTATCCCTGCGCCGACTTGCTCTACGAGGCGGCCGCCGCCGGTGTCCGAGTCGATCTCATCGTTCGCGGCATCTGCATCGCACGGCCAAACCTCCCGGAGCTGGAGGGCCGGCTCAGCGTCACCAGCATCGTCGGCCGCTTCCTCGAGCACAGCCGGGCGTTCTACTTCAACAACGGCGGGGCCGAAGAGCTCTACTTGGGCAGCGCCGACCTGATGCCTCGCAACCTGGACCGCCGCGTCGAAACACTTTTTCCGGTGGAGGACCAGCAGCTGCGCCGGCAGGTCAAAGATATCCTAGTCAACTGCTACCTTGCCGACACTATGAAGGCGCGCCGGCTCAAGGGTGACGGATGTTACGACCGCGTTCGTCCGGAGCCGGGCGCCCAGCCGCTGAGCGCCCAGGCGACCCTACTGGATCGGGCGCGACACCTGGCCGACGCCAAAGTACCCATGCACGTGGTCGCGCGCAGCGGCGCTCCGTCCACCACACCCGCACCGGATTAGTAGTCCCGACGTGCCGGGGGGCCGGGGAGACGGTGTACCCTTGCTCGGTGGATGCTGACGGGAGCCGGGCGCTGGTGGGTGGCGCATGGCACTACAAGCAACCTGCCGGCCGTGCGCAGTGCGAAGAACCAGGACTCCTTCGCGGCTGGGCGGAGGCGGGCGGGTTGCCTGCGTCATCGGGTGGTTCCTAGGCCAGATAGAGCAATACGTTGTACTGGACGTCAGGCGGAACGGTGTCAAGGTGGCGCTGCAGGCGGCGGAAGAGCTCGCCAAATGGTGTTCGCTTTGGTACCACGATGATGCCGCGGTGTTCGCGCTGTTGCAGCTTCCAGGACCTGTCCAGGGTGACGTAGTCGGCGATGTTGTGGGTGAGGATCGTGTGCTGCTGGCTGGTCGCGTACGCAAGCTGCCACTCATCGGAAAGTCCCTTGTCGGCATTTCCGGCTGCACGACAGCTCAGCGCGGCATAGCCCCGCCGCTGCAGCTGTACGGCCAAATCGGCATCCGCATCCTCATCCGTGACAGGCGGATGCCCAGGCCGGCCATCTAGCCAGCGATACCGGCGGACGCCTTACGCAACTCGGCGAGGGCGCGCTCATGGCGGGCTATGTCCGCATCGATCTCCTCGCGATGCTGCCGATAATACGCCAATGCCGCCCGCACCTGCGTCTCGTTCAGATGGGGAAGACCGCGCAGGATGTCCGCCAGGTCGCCACCGGCGAGTTCGTGGGCAGCGACGATACTGCGAACCGGCGTGCGCGTGCCGATGACGACGGCCGCACCTCCCTGCACACCTTCATAATGGGCGATGTGATCGTCGAACCGGGCCACCGGTCGCCTCCTCGCCTCACCAGTATCGCATGAAGGGCGTCACACCGTCATAACCATGCTTCCCCGCCGCACGTACGCACGCGCCACTCAGCGGTAGCTCTGTCAAGGCTGTACCGTTGCTTGTGCCCAGCCAGCCGTGCCCGCGTCAACCACGTTGCCCTCGCAGTCGCCCCCCTTGGAGACAGTGAGCTGCTGTCCCGGCAGTGACAGGTCGAACTCCACGGTGTCACCCGGGCTGAAGATGTAGGGGTCGGCGTAGTTGCTCCCGAAGCCCAGGACGATCTCCGAGTCCGACCACTTCCGGACAATCACGCCGATCCCGTCGGCGGCGCAGCCCGGCGCGGGACTGCTGTTTCCCGCCGCCCACCCCTTTGCCGTCTGGTCGATGATGATGAACGCTCGCGAGACCACCCCGCTGCCGTTGAACGAGGGCGATTCCAGCGGCGGTGGGCTCGCCCGGAAGCCCGACCCATCGATCACGACGTGGACGTCGCCGAGCGTGCTGAACACCTGCATGCTGCTGACCTCCGGCAGACCGGGTAAGTCCCCTCCGGCCTGTGCGAGGAATGTGTCATGCACTGCGGGGATGATGGGGATGATCGCGTCCTGCGTGCTTTTCGGGACGCCGTAGTGGTCGAGCAGCTCACGCGCCATGTCCTCGTTGGTCGCTTTGCGGTCTAACCACTGGCCGAATGCGGTCAGGATCGTCAAGTCGTCCCGCATCTTATCCACCTTGCCGAGCACCTTGCCAAACCTGCCGCAGTCCGCATACTGGCAGACGGTTCCCGCCGTGGTGTCCAGCTTGTCTGCGATCTCGAGGAGCAGCGGGAACACGCCCGGCGGCACACCACCAAGCGGAGGCGTTGGCGTCGGGACTGGGGCAGGGACCGGCGGCGCCGATGCCGCACCGGAGGCGCCTGTGGCCGCGGGCGGCGCGAGGTCCCCTTCGAAGAGAAAGCGGTCGCTATTCAGCCGCTCCTGCAACCCGTACTTGCCGTTGATCCAGGTGTGGTAGCCGTCGGTGAAGGCGGTCCAGTTGTCGAGCTTGCGCCAGACCAATAGGCCTTTCTGGCCGTTCGCGACCGTGTGCTGGATCGCGTTGCCGTCCGAGTCGAAGGACTGATTATCCGTGCAGTCGCCCACGGTGTCGGGGATGAGGTCGTGCAGGGTCTTGAAGCCCAGGACGAACTGGCAAGGGCCGGGGGCGGGAGGCGCCGGCTGCGGCTGGCTCTGCACCGGCGTCGGAGCAGGGGCAGGTGATGCCGTGACCGTGAACGTGACGTATATAGGGTTGCCACCGCACCCGTTCGGCGTTGGACTCCTACTTTGATGACATAACATGAGAATAACTGGGCCGGGTGGCGCATTATCGGGAATCTCGATCGCACCTGTCAGAGTCCCCTGGGCATCTACGTCACCCACGTCAGCTACCCAGAAGTCCTCGCCCGGGGCTGTTGGCCACTGACAGGGGCATGGCCACAATATGGCGACATCGTAATAGAGAGAAGCGTCGTCTGGCACCCAGCCGGTTCCGGTGACCTGGACGAGGGTGTTCGGTGGTCCGGATGGTGGATTGAAGTAGGCTTGGGGGTTATGGGGTTGGTTCTGTTGCGGCTGGCTCGGTGGGGGAGCCGGGGTCGGCGGGGGCGGTGCCGCCGTGACGGTGAAGAAGCGGCTTCCGGCGACGGTAACCCAGCAGGGGGTCTCCGTGTAAATATAGGTCTCCAGCGGCCCGGGCGTCGCGTTCGATGGCACCGTGAACGTGAAGGAGAAACCTCCCCTTGGGTCGGCCTGCTCCGCAACCTGTGCCAAGTGGCTACCGGATGGGCTGGTGACGGAAATCGCCCCGCCGCTCAGGGCGCCGTTTGGAGGGTATTGAAGGCCCACCATCTCGTTCGGCGTCCAATTGGCGCCGACGACCGTCACCGTCGTGCCCGGGGGACCGGAGGTGGGATTATAGCTTACCTGATTTGCGAAGCCAGAACAGTACGCATCCTGGGCCAGCGCAGTCTTCGGTAGTGCAAACTCCACTACCAGGGCCATCATCGTCAGCGTGGCCAGCATGAGGCGTGCAAGTCGGAACATTGCTTCCTCCCATCGCCGTAAGGTGGGCAAATTCAGCGTCATCCGCAGCAGCAATGCTAGGATTGCTGCGAGCGAGCGTCAAGTCAAGGCTGCATCGTAAAGGGGGTGTCGCGACCATCCGCAAGCGCGCTTGCTCCCGGTTGGGCACATGGGAAACATGCAGCGACTGGCTGACACCCACTTACTGATTACCGCCTCGCCTGTCCATTGTCGCTGCTTTCTCCCGCGACCGGTCACCTTCGGTGGTGACGCGAGCCAATCGGTGGCGCAGCCGACAAAGGCGTGGGCAGCAGCCAGAACCTCCAGAGCGAGCCACGCTGATGCGGCCTGCCAAACAACTGATTTGTGCAGACGAGCATCGTCGGTCATATTTCCATGCTCTCAAGCTTGGCGCCAGCCGTCAGGCGGCCTGACGCGTCGCGCGTGGGATAGTGCCATCGCCATCCTCGAAAGGAGTGAGCGCCCCTTGGCAGTCGAACGACCCGTCTTTGAAGATCGCATCGCCCGGGATCCCGACATCCTGGTCGGCAAGCCCGTGGTCCGGGGCACGCGCATCTCCGTTTCGTAGTCTGGGCGCGTGATTCTACGCATCCGCGGGAAAAGGCGGGGTCTGCTATCATGAGTCTGTGGGAGCATTCTCCCGTTGATAGCACCGGGTAATGCTGAACTGGCGCTGCGCGGCCAGGCTGGAGGTGTGGTATGCGCACAAACCATCGCACGCGAGTCCGCCCCGCTGATCACGCGGCTGGCGCCGCACCGGACGATGAGCTCGTGCGGCGCGCTGAGGAGAGTCGCGAGCCCTTTGACGCGGAGCTCGTCCTTTTCGTCGACGAATCCGAGGAGAGCCGGCAGGCTCGTGAGGCACTTCTCGATGCCGGCGAAGAATTCCGCACCATCCGCGCCTCTGGCCCGCGCATCCCAGCGGCCGTCTTCGGCGGCGTCGTTGCCGAGAGGCTCGCCGGTATCCGCGGCCTCCTGCAAGCGCTCGCAGCGTTCGCTACTACGTTCGAAAGCGAGCGAGCAAAAATGAGCGCGGCCCGGTCGTATCCAGCTCCCCGTCAACGCTGACATCGAGGATCTCGCCCGCGTGCGCTGCTGTGAGGAGGAACGGCGCGCGGTTGAGGCTGGACACGGCGAATGGCCATTGCCCCACAGGTCCACGGTTACCACGGCACCTCCATCCAGGCTGCGACAAGCATCTTGCAGCAGGGCTTCCGGGGCAGCCGCAACAGCTACGATTGGCTCGGTGACGGGGTCTATTTCTGGCAGGACGCGCCGGCACGAGCCTGGCAATGGGCGAGCGCGAAGTGGGGCCCCCAAGCGGCGGTGGTCGGGTCGCTGCTCTCCTTGGATGATTGCTTGGATCTGCTGGACATCCGCTGGGATCAGCCACTAGCGATCGCCTATCAGTCCCTGGTCGTGCAGTTGCAGCAGCAACAGCTTGCGCTGCCGACGCAAAGCCCGGGCGCCCACCGGATGGATCGCGCGGTGATCAACTACGCTATCCGGCTCCTCGGCCACCAAGGCGTGCCCATAGGGGCGGTCCGCAGCGCCTTCCGGGAGGGGACGCCGATCTATCCCAGCTCCTACCTCTACACTCGCTCACACGTCCAAATCGCGATCCGCGATCTTTCTCTGATTCGGCAGTCCTGGCTAGAGCCCTCGTACTGACCAGCCGTACCGCCTGCTCAGTACCGCTAGGTTCAACGCCTTGTGAAATCCGGCCACCGGCCCGCCGGGGGCGGCACGTTCGCTTTGCCCTTACGCCTGATCCGTAGGGAAGCGGGGGGCAAAACCTCCTACGAATTCCGCACGAAGTCGAAATGGAACTCGCCGGCGACGTTGCAGTCCGAATAATTGACGACGCGGGCATCGGAAATTTGGTTGCCGCTGCCGTCCACCAGGAATACGGTGTACGTCCGGTTCTCTTTCGGGCAGTTTGTCGACAACGTGAAGGTGAAGAGGCCATCGCCCTCAGAGACGTTGGGATAGGATTTGCCGTAGGCCGTCACGAGCACCGTCACCCCGGCGACACCATTGCCATTTCGCTCCAGCACGTGGCCCTGGATAAACTGATCGCCACCGTTGGGGGCCGACGCCAAACACGGCACTCTGTTGCCCGAACCGCAGTCGGTCGGCGGGGTGGTTACCTCTTTGGAGGAGAACGCGGTGGCCGGCACGGGGGCTGGTGTGGGCGTGGCCGTCGCGGCTGGCGTAGGAGTGGCAGTTGGCGCCGGCGCGTTGACCTTCTTGTCGCTGGTTTCCGTATAGGCCGCTTCAGCAGGCACCAGCCCCAGCGTCTTGGCAATGTCGCCGCCATTGACCACAGTGACCTGGCCAGCCTTGATCCCGGCGGCCGGATTGTCCGCGGTCCAGTGCTGGATGGCGATGCGCTGCGCGCGGATAATAGAGAACGGCCCTGCATTCCTTACCTGGGATGTCGGCAAGCCGTTGTAGAGGATAGCGGTGGCCTGGGACTGTCCGTTGTAGTAGCGCGCGGCGACCTTGAGATCCTGATTGAGCAAGTCCAGGCGGGCCTTGCTGATCTGGTCAGGCGTCTTGCCGGCATCAAAGGACGGATCGAGCTGAGGCGGAATCTGATAGGTCGCCTGGAGCACGGGATCGTCGCCCATGTCGTGTAACTTGTCGAAGACGTTGATGAAGTACACTTGCGGCGGATTGGCGTCCGCACGCCACTGCAGAATGACCTTCTGCATCGCCTGGACCGTGAATCCGTCGAGCGTGAAGCGACGCGACACCGGATAGCCCAGCGCCGGCACGCCGCCGAGACGCTGGAACTCCGACCAGAAATTGACGTTGTTCTCGTTGGTGATGCGATAGCCATACTGAGGGCCCGCTCCACCATTTGTCTGCGTGTAGAAGTGCCCGCTGCCCCCGGGCAGATCGAAGTCGGCCGGCTGGGTCTGGGCGACGGCGTTGGACCGTCCAAGAACTCCAACGAGCACAACCAGGAGCGCCGCCAGCGCGGCGAAGAGAGAACGACGCACGCGATTTTGCCCCTTCCCGACCAAGAGGCGCCGCCAGTTCGCTCGGCGCAGGCGCCAGTATGCCTGCCCCCTCCCAGCGTGTCAACGCGGGGAGTACCGCGCGCCGGGACGCGATCGACGCCGCTGGTTGCTTTCCGTTCTCAGCGAATTCTTACCGTTTTCTGGGATCATCCTTGGTGATCAGTCGGACACTGACGCGTAGAGCCGGCGCGTATCCTGGGATGAAAGAGGCAACCATGCCAAAGAGGGGTAACCAGCGCGGGATGGTCCTGGTGGTCGACGACGAGCAATTGCTCGTCGACTTCCTGCGGACCGGTCTCGAATACGAGGGCTTCGAGGTGAAGACCGCGATCGATGGCCTCGGCGCGCTCGCGGCGGCGCGATCTCTGCGTCCCGATGTCGTCATCCTTGACCGCCGGCTCCCCAACTTGGAGGGAGCCGAGGTCTGCCGCCGGATGCGCCAGAGCGGGCTGGACATGCCGGTGCTCATGCTGACGGCGAAGGGCGAGCTGGACGATCGCGTGGCCGGTCTGGACGCGGGCGCCGACGACTACCTCGTCAAGCCGTTCGCCTTCAAGGAGCTGATGGCGCGCCTGCGCGCCGTGTTGCGTCGACGTCAGCCCAAAGCCGACGGCCCGTTGCGCGTCGGCCCGATCTCACTGGATCCCGCGACACGTGAGGTGTACGTCGCCGGATCTGAAGTGGCGCTCACCCCTCGTGAGTTCGACCTGCTCGAGCTGTTTCTTAGCTACCCCCATCGCATCTTTTCGCGAGACACCATCCTGGATCACGTGTGGGGCTACGACTTCGATGGCGATCCCAATCTGGTAGACGTCTACATCGGCTACCTCCGTCGCAAACTGGGAGACGAGGCGGCGGCAATGGTCCGCACCGTCCGCGGCGTCGGCTACGGCTTGAAAGCGCCGCAGTGAGGGCTACCATGGCGCAGCTTCGCGCCAGCGCGGCGACGGCGCTGCAACGGTGGCGCGGCTCGGTACGCGGACGGCTGGCGCTGGTAAATGGACTGGTCGTTTCGCTCCTGCTGATTGCGCTCGTCGCAGCCCAATATCTGGTCTTGCGGCATACCCTCATTGATCGAACCGCGGCGCTCCTTCGGGCGCAGGCCCGTCCCGTCATTCAGCGCGACCTTGGGAAGGCGACGCCTGCGCGATTGACCATTCCGCTTGCCAGCCGGCTGGCCGCCGACCTTGGCGCTCGCGATTCCGCCGCGGTAGTGCTCGACGCTCAGGGCAACGTGCTGGCACGCACCAGCGACGCGAACCCGAGCAATCGTCTTGTGCCCATGCCAACGCCGCGCCGGGAGGAGATTGCTCCGGCGCTGAGCGGGAACAACGAGGTCACCTACCAAGACCTAGACCCGATCGCCGGCCACGCCATCGTGGCGCTCGTACCACTACGGGCAGCGCCGCCGGATGGGGACGTGATCGGTGTCGTTCAGCTCTCCACGCCGCTTGCCGACGTCGACTCCACGCTGCTCACCCTGATCGCCTTCGATACGGCGGCGGTGGCAGTTGGTATTGGTATCGCCGCCGTGGTTGCTCCTGTCGTTGCCGACACCGCCTTGCTCCCGCTGCGCACGGTAACTCAGGCTGCCAAGGCCATCGCGGCCGGCAACCTTCGCCAGCGCGCCTCGTTACGAACGAGCACGGACGACGTTGGCCAGCTCGGTACGGCCTTCGACGACATGGCCGACCGTGTCGAGGCCATGATCGCTGCCCAGCGGCGCTTTGTCGCCGACGCGTCACACGAGCTGCGCACCCCCCTCGCCGTGGTTGCCGGCGGTCTCGACGTGCTGGAATTGGATGATCCGGACGATCCGGCGGCTCGCGCCAAATTGATCGGGCAGTTGCGCAACGAGGTTACCCGGATGGGCAAATTGGTTCAGGAGCTGCTTGACCTGGCCGGCTTTGATCGCGGAGCAGCCATCGAGCGCCGCGACGTGGACGTGGCAGCCATCGTGCGCGACGTGTCCGACGAGATGCGCCTAGTCGGCCCGCGACACGAGGTAATCGACGATGCCCCGCCGTACTTGTTCGCCGCCGTCGACCCCGACCGCATCCGCCAGTTGCTGCTCATCCTGGCCGATAACGCGATCAAATACTCTGAACCCGGCGGCGAGGTCCGCCTGACCGCGTCGCGGGAGAACGGGCGCCTGATCCTGCGCGTCAGCAACACCGGGGCGGGAATACTCGCCGACGCGCTCCCCCACATCTTCGACCGTTTCTTTCGGGTAGACAAATCCCGCGCCCGTGCCCAGGGCCACTTCGGCCTTGGTCTGGCCATCGCCCGAAGCATCGCCGAGGCGCACCAGGGAACGATAACCGCGGAAAGCACGCCGGGCCGGGGGACCGCTATTACCGTGGACATCCCTGTACCAGTGTTCGATGCCCGTCGCTAGTCGAAGAACTCCCTGGCGGCAACGCTGAGGCCGGGTAGCGACGTGAGCATTTGATCTGCTGCTCAGCCTTGCTTCAGCGCGCCATAAGCTCCAGCGCGCAGCATGGATACGTGGCACACCTGATGGCCACAAAAGCAATTACTCAATAGCCCAGACAGAGAGGAGTTACAGACATTCCGCGCAAACGATGCAATCTGTCGTTTTCAGCCATGTACTCACGAGTGAAAGGTATGATTCCGTGACTTCATCCACCATCCGTTCATGTTCTCGCCGCTCCGCGCTCACCCTACTGGGCGGCGCCGCGGCGCTTCTGTCAGCTTGCTCGGTGGCGCCAGGCGGCCTCGCCAGGTCGGTCGAGGCCGCTTCGGCAACCGGCTCGCCGACCGCATCATCCGGGCAGGGATCGCCAGCCACTTCCTCAAGCCAGGGAAAGACGGGTGCCGCGATCACATCAAGCAGCACCGGTGCTAGGGCGAGTAGCGCGTCCGCCCCGAGTGGTGACGGCAGCCCGACGACACCCTTGCTCAACCCCGGGGTCGTGAGCTGGGTACACGTGGGCGATCTACACATCACCACGGCCGACCAGCAGAACTACCAGGATCTGCAGACCATCATCGCCCATACCGATCAATACCTCAAGAACGGCGTGAACTTCGCCTTCATCTCGGGCGACAACGCCAACGACGACACGGCATCCGAGTACCAGCTCATCAAGGATGCCTTCGCAAAGCTCCAGGCGCCCTACTACTTCGTGCCGGGCGATCACGACTCCAAGGACGGTCAGGCGCTGTACAAGCAGTATCTGGAGGCGAAGCCCTACTACAGCTTCTCGACCGGCGGCTACCACTCCGCCTTCCTAGACATGCTGGACGCCGGTGGAAATGGGAGTGGTGGCTTCGGCATCGGTAGCGCTCAGGTGGACTGGCTCAAACAAGACCTGGCCACCGCGAAGTCAAAAGACGAACGTTCCCTCCTCTTCGGGCACACCTATGACCTGTCCAAGCTGGGGAGCTCCGGTCAGGAAGTGCAGCAACTGATCGCCCAGGATGGCGTGATCATGCTTGACGCCGGCCACACGCACTACAACGACGTGGCCAACGACGGGCACACAATCTATGCCACCGGCCGCAATACCGGCCAGGCAACCGAGGGGCCGGTCGGCTTCGTCCTCGTCAACGTGGATAACGGCGTCATCAGTTGGAAATTCAAGCAACTCGGCATCTGGACGTTCGTGATGATCACCAACCCATCCGACAAGGTGCTCATCATCGATCCGTCGCAGGCGGTCAAGGGGACGGTCGACGTTCGAGCCAAGGTCTGGGACGACAAAGGGGTGGCATCGGCCACGATGCAGGTCGATGGCGGCACGGCGGCGCCGATGCAGCGCATCGGTAGCACGCAGATGTGGCAGGCGAGTGCGGACACAAGCCAGCTCTCCGACGGCGACCACAAGATCAAGGTGAACGTCCAGGGGCTAGGCGGCAACACCTCGGTCGACGAGATCACGTTCGTTGTGCACAAGTCGGGGGCCTACAGTGTCCCGCAACGGCAGCCTGGCGCCGTCGGCAACTCCGTCGGGACCTACACCGACAAGGGGCTGCTCGGCAATCACATCGCGGGCGGCCCCGGCGGGAAGGGTGCGCCGGGCCAGAGTGGCGCCCCGGGCAACGGCCAGCAGCCCGGCGCGGCAGGCTCAGCTCCCGGGGGGCGTGGCGGCCGCGGCCCCAAAGGAGCTGGTGGTCCAGGGGGTGCGGATAGCGCTGGTCCGGCCACCGTCACCGCCGTGAACGGCAATACCCTGACGCTGCAGCTCGCCAACGGTACGACGCAGCAAGTGACGCTCGCGACCGGGGCGACCATCGCCAAAGTCGTGCCGGGGAACTCCAGCGACCTGAAGGCCGGCGAGAAGGTCACCGTGACGCTAATGGCCAACTCGGACGGCAGCAAGTCGGTCAGCGCGCTGGAGATCGAGCCGACCTAAACGCGCTTCTTCGAAGGGCTGGCTCCGGCGCGCTACTATGGACCCGATGGAGAGGAGGTGCGCGACGGATGGCAGCGCCCGATCTGGCCGAGGCCCGCGGCCTCACCGCCACGCTCCTACGGGAGGCGGTGGACGACACGGATGAGGCGCCCTGGATGACCATGCCGGAGTTCCAGGCCCTGGTCATCGCCCTGCTCGCGGGCATCCTGCGCCTGCACAGCCGGCGCCGCCGCCTGGGCTGGCACATCAGCACCGAGCTCGGCGTGAGCATGCCCAAGCCGGAGGGCGGCGCCCTCACCCTGGGCCCCGACCTGTTCGTGGTGGAGGCGGACGAGGCGCTGCGGACCTCCTGGGACATCCCCGCCGAGGGGAAGCCGCCGCGTTTCGTCCTGGAGGTGGTGACCCAGGACAGCGCGGAGCGGGACACCAGCCCGACCCAGAAGGTCGGCTACTACGCCGCGATGGGCGTGGAGGAATACGCCATCTACTGGCCCTATCGCGGCGACGGCGGGTCGCGGCTGTTCGGCCACCGGCGGGACGCGGCGGGGGCCTGGTCGCCCTGGAGCACCGACGAGCGGGGCGTGCTGCGGAGCCGGGCGCTGGGCGGGCTGGGGCTGGCGGCGGCGGAGCCGCCCTGGCTGCGGGTGGTGGACGAGGCGGGAACCTGGCTGCCCTCGCCCGAGGAGGAGGCGGACGCCCGCCTGCTGGCGGACGCGCGGGCGGAGCGGGAGGCCGCGCGGGCGGAGCGAGAGGCGAGGGACCGCCAGCAAGCCGAGGAGCGCGCCGAGGCGGAAGCCCAGCGCGCTGCCGACGCCGAGGCCGAGGTGGCCCGGCTGCGCGCGCTCCTGGAGCGACGGGGGAGCTAATCGCGGCGAGCTCGGCCGCCGCCTCAAGTGTGGTCGGGTGTGCCGGAACGCGCCTAGGCCCGTCGGAGTGTCCGCGTTGCGCTCGCCGCTCGTGGCGAGCGCAACGCTTTTCTACGGCGGTCACTCAGCACCGAACTTGGAGCGGAGGAATACTGAATGGAGGAAGGTCGGGCTACCGATCACCAGAGTCCCTCGGATCGCCGTGTCTTGAATGCTACCGGCCTCCTGCCCGATGTCCTGACGCTAGTTTGGATTCTCTTGGAAGGGCGGCGCCACGAACTCCGCGAGGCGCAGCGAGCGAACTACTTCGTCCCAGACGTGGACGAGCTGCGGCGCGTCTTCGGGCCAGTAAGCGAAGGAGATGAAGATCTGGATGGGGACACGCCGCGCGAGCAGATAACGGGTGAACGCTTCCCTGTGTTCTTCTTCATCGACGTAGTGCGACTCGAGCCACACGATGTCGAGATTGTTGTGCTGCAGTCCGGCGATTCCGCTGCGCCACAGCTCCTGCTTGGGGGTCTCCCTGGTCGCTTGGGCAAGCTGTACGGTCAGGGGAAGGCCACTCCAGTCGACGCCCGTCGGGAGACGGAAGACGGTCGCCTCGAGTGCGCACTGGGCATCTGGCTGCTCACGGTCGAAGAACTTGACGGACGTCTCACCCGGCTCGAATACCCACCCCTCCGGGATGTCGAATCGCGCCGCCCCCTGATCCGCGACGAAGCTCTTGAACCCCTCCTTCACCTCCCACTGGACGTTCTTGAACATGGGGAAGACTTCGCGCTTCCACTTCCTCTTCGCCATCTGAGCGCCCCTTGTGCGAGCTAGCCCCTACGAGATCGAGTCTGACGACGACTGCACTGAGCAGACATTCTACGCGTCCAGTGTATCCGGCACGCGTGCGGTGTGCGCCCCCCGTATGGCCGGAATCCCCACCCTTGAGGAGCGGCAAACGGCGCTCCAGCCGCGCCAGCACGCCCGCGGCGTCGGGACTTTGACGGGTGCGTCCGCCAGCTCGATGGCGCTCGCGAGCCCTCACCAGCTTCGCGGAAAGCCTGAGGCTGAGCAGACTGGATAACGAGCTGCCCCGCCGCGCCTTCTCCACAGCAAAGTGATCGCGCTGAGCCTTCCCGGGCCGGTCGCCCTAGCCACGCTTGCCGTGTGAGCACCATTGCAGGCCATGCCGCAAGCAGCGCCCTCTCAGGGCAGCTTGTTCCTCTTCGGCCTCCCGCTCGCTGCTGTGCCACCCTCTCCGGCAAGTGGATGGTGAAGGTCGTGCCGGTGGCGGCGCTCTGCACGCCGATATCCCCACCGTGCCGTTGGACCAGCGTGCGGGCGATGGCCAAGCCGAGGCCCACGCCGCCCGTTTGGCGGGTCCGGCTGGCATCGACCCGGTAGAAGCGGTCGAACAGGTGGCGTAGCGCCTCCGCCGGCAGCGGCGGCCCGGCTTCCAACCGCGCGAGCGCAAGCATCTTTTTCAGGAGGCGGCGCGTGCGGTCTTCCTCGCTCAGCATGGTGCGCAGCGCCTGGTTGGCCACCGCCGCGTCGTCACGGGCGCACCGCAGGAGCAGATCGGTGTAGCCAGCGACGGCTGCCAGCGGGGTGCGCAGCTCGTGCGCCGCGTCGGCAACGTCATGGCGCGATCATCCCATAGCCGACACCGCGCACGGTCTGGTGCAGTTGGGGCGGGTGGTCCTCCAGCTTGTCACGCAGGGAGCTGATGTACACCCCGACCACGTTGCCGTCGCCCATAAAGTCATATCCCCAGATGCGATTGATGATCGTCTCCTTGCTAAATATTTGGCGAGGATGCTCCATGAACAGCCGGAGCAGGTCGAACTCACGCGGCGTCAACATGATGGGGCGGCCGCCGCGCTCGATGTCGTGGGTCTCCACGTTCATGCGGACGTCGCCGACTTGCAGCGCCAGCCCATAGCGAGGCTGCCTCCGCCGTAATACCGCCCGCACCCTCGCCAAAATCTCCTCGAACCGAAACGGCTTGGACAGATAGTCGTCGGCGCCCAGATTCAGCCCGCGCACGCGATCGTCGACGTCGTCCCTGGCGATGAGCATGACGATGGCGACATCGTGGGTGCGGCGGATGCGCTCGCAGACAGAAAAGCCGTCGAGCCCCGGCAGCATAATGTCCAGGATCACTACGTCGGGCTTGGCGACGGCCACCTTGCGTATGGGGTCTTCGCCCTCCGTTGCCGTAAGGACACGAAACCCTTCGTAGGGCAGGCCCAGCCGAACCAGATAAGGCTTGAGCGCTTCATTCAGCCGTTCCTGGGCAGAGGCGAGGTTGGCCCGCGCCTGGGCTAGGTTGATCTGCAGATCCGTCGACTGCATGGTGATAAGGGTCTGCCCGGTCTGGACCTGGTCACCGACTTTGACATTCACCGTGCCGGAGCCGGGGCTGGTCAGCGTCGATATCTGAGACAGACCGATCGTCCCGTTACTGGTTACCGCCTTCTGGATGGTCGATACCTTGGCAGTTACCGTGGTATAGCTGGGGATCGAGCCGGCGGCGGCGAGACGCTGGCGAAGGTAACCTCCAATAGCAGCGGCAATCAACGCTACAATGGTGACGGAAATGATGACGGCTCTCGGTATGTGCCATCGTGCGGGCGCGCGAGTGCATAGCATACGTATCGTCCTCCTGAACGAGCGTTCATGTGCCGGATTCCACATCGTGAGGCCGGCCATCCGTGTAGTAAGGTAGTGAGAGGGGCTGAGTCCCCACTGAGCGGACGCTAAGAAAACAATGAGAGCCAGCGCCGGCGACTCCATCGTCCGGCAAGACAACCGTGACGGAGCAAAGGGAGACCCTAGACCGATGAGCGTGATTAGCGAAACCACAAGCCGCATCGCCCCTCTCGATCACGAGGCGATGACGGCCGCGAGATTACGCCAAGACGTGCTGACCAAGCCGCAGGGGAGCCTCGGCCGGCTGGAGGCCTTACACGTTCAGCTCGCCGGCATCGCCGGCAATCCGCTGCCATCCGTCGAACGAAAGGCCGTGGTCGTGATGGCCGCTGATCACGGGATCACCGTCGAAGGCGTGTCGGCCTATCCCGCCTCGGTGACGGCGCAGATGGTGCTCAACTTTGTGCGCGGCGGCGCGGCGATCAATGTGCTGGCCCAGCAGGCCGGGGCGCGTGTCGTGGTCGTCGACATGGGAGTCGCCACAGACTTGCCAAAGAACGCGGCGATCATTTCCCGGCCGGTCGCGCGCGGTACACAGAACATGGCTGTCGGCCCGGCAATGGCGCCTGACCAGGCAGAGCTGGCCATAGTCACGGGCATCGACGTGATCGAGGCCGAGATCGAGCGGGGCCTTGATCTGGTTGCCACCGGCGACATGGGCATCGGCAATACCTCCGCCTCCTCGGCCATAGTGGCAGCCGTCACGGGCAAGCCGGTTGCCGACGTCACCGGCCGCGGCACCGGCGTCGACGACGCCGGCTGGCGACGAAAGGTCGCGGCCGTCGAGCAGGCGCTGGCAGTCAATCGCCCGAATACTGCCGATCCATTGCACGTGCTGGCCACCGTCGGCGGCTTCGAAATCGGCGGCCTCATCGGCGTGATCCTCGGCGCCGCGGCACATCGCCTACCCGTCGTGGTCGATGGCTTCATCTCCGGTGCGGCGGCCTTACTGGCGGCGGAACTGTGTCCGCAGGTACGTAGCTACCTGATTGCCGCGCACTCTTCGGTGGAAATCGGCCACCGCGCTATCCTGGAGCGGCTTGAGCTGATGCCCCTGCTCAACTTGGACTTGCGTCTAGGCGAGGGCACGGGCGCAGTGCTCGCCTTCCCCCTCATAGAGGCAGCCTGCCGGATCCCTCGCGACATGGCAACCTTTGCAGAGGCCGGTGTCGAGGAACGGTCCGAGCGTGACGCAGCAACGGCAAACAATCAGCGGTAACAGGAAGATTACAGGAAGCGGCGCTTGTAACATGCTCGTCGGCAGGTTAGCATGAGGTCGTTAGGCGTGGCGACTTCGCCTCCGGGGGAGGAGCGGCCAGACCGGAACGCTCGTCCATCACCACAGATGTGGAGATCCCCAACGTGATCCCGATGCCAACAACGGCTGAGTCCACTGCGCCCGTGCAATTCGAGGGCCCGACGCCCACGGCCCATCGACTTCCCGAAAACCCACTCATCGTTCCCGCGCACGTGCCGCCCACGCGTCCGGATATGGAGGTAGTCTGCGCCTTCAACCCAGCTGCCATCCGTCACGGCGACGAGATCATCCTGCTCCTTCGTGTTGCCGAGCGGCCACGCCCGGGCGCCGACCCTGCGCCGGGATCGTGCATGCTTGATCTGACGGGACCGGAGCCGGTGCTCCTGCCCTGTGGAGACAACATCGGGGGGGAATCGGTCGTTGGCGTGCCCCTCTATGATCCGAATGGAACGCCGCCGGGCATCGTCAGTTGTTATATCCATCGCGACCTGCCGGGTATCGATCTGCACGACCCGCGCGCCATAAGCTACCTCAACCGGCCCTTCCTGTCGCAGATCTCGCACCTGCGGGTGGCGCGCAGCCACGACGGCGTCCACTTTGCCATCGATTCCGAGCCGGCCTTGGCGCCGGCGGGGCTCTTGGAGGAGTACGGCTGCGAGGACGCGCGGGTGACGGCGCTGGAGGGGCGCTACTACATCACCTACGTCACGCCCAGCCGCCACGGCATCGCCACCAGCCTGGCGGTCACCGCCGACTTCCGCGGCTTCCGGCGGGAGGGGGTCATGTTCCTGGCCGACCACAAGGACGTGGCGCTGTTCCCCGA
>Ga0207416_1000420_pt1 | contig 75289 bp, 70 predicted proteins | sample PaiPotPPM11metaG_FD_184107 | JGI IMG/M metagenome (GOLD analysis project Ga0207416, IMG submission 184107) | Iron sulfur acid spring bacterial and archeal communities from Banff, Canada, to study Microbial Dark Matter (Phase II) - Paint Pots PPM... ... | reverse complement strand
TCACGCGACACGCCTCGGTTACGTTCCCGAGCTGCTTCCCGAGTTGGAGAAGGCCCACTTTCGCCTTGATGACTTTTCGGTCGTTGTTCATGGATGGCTCCTCGGAAGGACGTACCACCAGTTTTCGCCAACCGTCAGATCACATCCTGACTTCCACAATTGAGCGGCTTCGGAAGGTCCAGCAGTCTGATCCTCTCCTGCTGCTCCGCCATCGGTATGGCTACTGCATTTACGTTGCTGAGCTCGCCGCGTGTGGAGGTGACGCCAGCAATATCGGTCTCGGGACCTGCCTTCGTGTGCGAATTTCGTCGTTGGCCCGAAGCACTTCGAGTTTTGGAACGTACACGTGCAGTCGCTTCGTTCGCAAGCATCGCTGAAAACGTTCGCGCTATTGCCCGAGCCGACGAGGCGCGAGTTCTTGAGGCTTCTCGAAAGCGCTGAACGTATATTAGTCGAGATCGGCGCCGCTGCGGATGGGCCATGTCGTGAGACGCGATCGCCTCAGCAGCGAACGACGGGCTCTCGCGGCGATTGAGCGGTTACGGTCTGGGAACGGTCACTACCCAAAGCACCGAGGTGTTGCGGTTCGCATAACGGTGACGTCGGTTGCGCGTGAGGCGGGCTTGAGCCGGGCGACGGTCCATCGCCTTGAAGCGGTGCACGAACGGATACGTCAACTTCGCCGCGAGGCTCCGCTCGCCAACCGAAAGGCGGCCGCCGGAAGAGTATCCCCGGCGGATCGCGTCGCGGAGCTGCAGACCCAAGTACAGAATCTTCTCGAGGAGAATCTCGCTTTGACCATTCGGCTGGCCCGCGTCGACCCGTCGTTTTGACGAGTTTCCGATGATTTAGCAAAACGGAGGTCCGTGAAGCCTCGGTAACACGACGAAGCCACGCGCGGTCGGCGGGGGAAAGTGTCCAAAGATCGTGGGAACCATCAACATGCACGACACTCTCCCATGCGGCCAAGTCGGACAAGCTCACAGTTCTCAGCTGCGTAGAATCCCACCTCAGGTTACTTCGATCATCGGATCGCGGATGAGCCTTGCAGCACGATCTGCGCCCACGCCGACGACTGCGTCGTACGGTGCGCGGCGTGTCTTGTCACCCGCCGTGGCCAGCGTGGTTCGGCGCCGCCACTGCGAAGCGCGCGGCGCGCTGGGCATCGGCGATGAGCACGTTGGGCGGCGCCAGGCTGCGGGGTCCGCTGGCAGTCCAGCGTGCCCGGATATTGCGGTTGCGGTCGAGCATCACCTCGGTTTCGCCGCCATCGCCAGCCGAACGAAACAGCGCCAGCGCTTTTTCCACATCAGCCGACACGCCGACGACGTAAGGCGGCTTCGCTTCGCGACTTGACGAATTCCTGATTTCCCTTGGTCCGACCGGGATCACCGTCAGGCCGCCGGCGGCGAGGCGCCGTTTCTCCGCCGCCAGCTGCCGCAACCGCGCATCCGGCACAGGCCGCGAGTAGAGGATCAGCAGCACTGGCCCGTTTTGCAGCGTCTGGCTCAGAGTGTCTTGCGCGCCGTGTATCTCGAAGGCGAAGTCGAGCACCTGGGGCGCCGCCGCACCCGTCACCTCCGGCCCAACGCTTTTGGCGAGGACGCCGGCGGCGTGTGCGCGGATGAACTGGATAACGTTCCAACGATCGGTCGGCGTCAGCCTGGCTTCGAAAGCAGGCATTACACCGCCGAGGCCATGGCCGACCCACCAGTAGAGGTCGCCGACGTTGTGCGCGAAGAGATGCGGCTTGGTCAGGTCGGCCGGCTTGGTCGGCAGGCTGGCGGCGGCCGAACCATTGCCGCGTCCATCGGCGCCGTGACAGACCGCGCAGTTCTGCGCATAGATCGCAGCGCCGCGAACGACCGCCGCGGCATCGTAAGGCACTGGCGACGCGAAGTAGGTAGTCGGATAGGCCGGCTCGATCGCCCGGCGCAGCGGCGGAGCGGCAAAGGCAACGCACGGGATGAGCCCGGCGACGGATGCGCCGAGCAGCCACTTTCGCCTGCCGGCGAGCGCGACGATGACGAGCACAGCGCAGGCGCAAAATCCGACGACGAGGACGGCCGATAGGATCTTGTCGCCCGTTGGCAGCGCGTTCGGATCGATGCGGAACGGCAGTGGCCATACCGGCTCGGTGTGGAGGCCTGGCGGTAGGATGCCAAGCTGGCCGACGATGGCGAGTACGCCAAGACCGATCGCGCTCTCGATCAACGCGTTACGCCGTAGCTGCGGGATCGCTTGCCACGCGCGGGAATCGGCGTCAAGATGCGCCGTTAGCCGCACCCGGTTGATCGCGGCAACGGACAGCATGGCCACGAACAGCGCGATCTTGAGCAGGAGCAGCTGGCCATAGGGAGTGCCGAGAAGTGCGGGGACGTTGCCGGAAAGATACAAGGTGTTGACGACGCCGGAGGCCAGCAAGACCCCGACGCTGGTGACGGCTATCGCTGAGAAGCGCCGCGTCGCGGTGCGCGCGATCCCGACGGCGCCCTGATCGCCAACGTACTGCACCGCCGTCATCATCAGTGCGAAGGGCACCAGCCCGCCGAGCCAGATGCCCACCGCGAGTAGGTGTAGAAGATCGGCGGCGAGGTGGATGTTGCCATTGATACCTTCGTCTGCCGCGCCGTGTCCGGCCCAAGCAAGGGTTACCAGGAGAAGCGCACTGAGCCCGAATGCCGCCCAGCCGATCGCTGCGGACCAGTGCGCGCGCCGTTTCCAGGCGATGAGGCAGGCGCCAAGCAACAAGGCGAGCGCCAACCGCACCAACCAGTCTTTTCCGACCCGCGTCTCTGTCAGCACAATCGCGATCGTCGAGGACTTCAACTCGCCGAGCGGTTCGCCGCTCATGTGCGCGGCGACGCCGGCGAGCCAAGCGGCTCCTGAAACCAGCGCGAGCGCCAGGCTCGCCCAGGCGAGGACGCTCACCCGTCGGCGTCGTCCGAATCCGTCGCCAAACTCGGCGTCGTTTGCACGCAGTGTCCTGCCTGCAACGAGGCACTCGAACGCGAAGACACCAGTCAGCGACACGCACGCGGCAAAGTGCAGCGTGCGCGCGACGACAATGAACGCGTCCGCCGCGTTCACCGGCCGCCGACGTCGAAGGTGAAGTGCCCGTCGGTGGTGTGCGTGTCGACCGAGACGACATGCCACTGCACCGTGTACGTGCCCCGCGGCAACTTCTTCAGACCGACTTGCAGCTCTGCCGGCTGGCCCGGCGGCACCTGTGCATTGCCGAGATCCACCCGCTGGCCCGCCTTGTCGCTCACCGTCACGGTGCTGAACGCCAGCTCGAGGTCCTGAGTGAACCACAAGGTGACGACCGACGGCGTAGCCGGTACCGTGCTTCCGACGGCTGGGCTCGCATGATCGAGAAAAGCATGTGCCCACGCGGGTGGGGCCGCAAAAGCCAGCGACGCACCCACCGCAAGCGCTGCCAAAATTTTCTTCATGATCTTCATTTCAGGATCGGCTTACCGATGCTGTGCGGGAACAGATCGTCGAGGTAGAAATGCAGCTGGACGACGGCGCCCAAGCTGTGCCCCGTCGCGCCGTTCGCCGGAATGATCGCCTCCGCGCCGATCTGGTAATACTGCCCGGACCAGATGACGCCCGGCTGGATCGTCCCGGTCGTCCGGAGGCCCGCGTTGCGGTTGACGGGCGTCGAGAACGCCACCTCGACCAAGGGGATCATCTGGCTGAAGGGGTGGCGCAGGCCCACATCCTTCACGCAGCACTCGAGATACGGAAGACTGTACTCGAAGGCGAAGCCGTAATTGAAGTTGTTCGGGTTGGGCATGCCGGCGCTCTCTGTTTGTGTCGGGAAGTCAAAGCTCAGGTTGCCGGTCACCGCGAGCGGGCGAAGAAATTTGAGCGACGCCGGCAGTTCGCCGAACCCTTTGCCGAAGGCGACCTTGGGCGTGAGGGTCGTGAAATTTCGGAGGCCGCCCGCCCAGCTCACATTGAGCGCCACGAGTCCGATCGATTCGCGAGGAGCGTTGACGAAGAGCTGGTATTGGAGCCCGCTATCGAGCCCTCCCCAACGGGTCGTCGCTGGCGCGTCTTCCGGGTGCAACTGTGCCCATTGCGTGTGCAGCGTGAAGTCGAGATTGGGCGTGATGCGCTTGGAGAGATCTGTCCCGATGTCGGTCTCCCGTGAGCCGTCGGGCGCCGTTGGGTTGAACGTGATCGTCGGCAGCGACCCCTCGTCGGCGACGAAGGGATCGTCCGTCAGAATGGTTGCGGGGAAAAAACGCTGACCGGCAAAGCCGTGTGCCTGCGCGGCGGTGTTCATGGCGAAAGTCATGGCAACCGCGAGTACACCCGCGCGCCATGGGATTCGATTCGTCGTTTTGTAAGGGCGGCGATCAAGATGAGAGCGGGCGACGATTCCAAGCGACGCACGCTGAACGTTCGAGGTCATTGAGTTCCTCCAGAATCGGCCGTGCAGAAAATGCCGCACGCCAATGCCGAAGGCGCGTGCGGCGGACTAGCCGATCAGGGGAGGAGGTCGCTTGAAGCGATGCACTCCGGCGCAGACCGCAAGGCTCCGAGCGGCGTCGACTTGTAGGGGCAGGCGTCGCGGCGAGGCGCCGGACGACTGCAGCCGCTGCGCGTATGCATAAAGCATCGTCTGAGCGCAGCGCTCGACGACGCGGCAGAACAGCGTGATCGTGACGGCGACCAGCAGTGCCATCAAAACCTCGACGCCGCAGCCCAATGCATCCGGCGCGTTACTTTCGAGGAGCTCGATCATCACGAAACCGACGATTTGCAGCGATGCCACGATGAACCAAAGCCGCGGAAAAGGCGGCAACGCGTGCATGCGGCCCAAGGCTTGCGAAGTGATCGCGCGGCGTACGATCAGCAAGCAACGCAGGAGCGCCGACGCCAAGACGACCTCGAGCATCGGCCTAAAGTAGCCGTGATGCCCGTCGGCGAGACTACGTCCCTCGAGGGCGTACGCGACCGCATGCCCGAGCAGCGTTCCGCACGCAGCAACGCCGGCAACCCAAGCGATCTGGAGCCCCCTGGCCATACCTGGGTTGCGATTCGGCGTTATGGTATTCAGCCCTCGGCGCCACGTCGCCCCAATCGGCGCGTCCAATCGCCGAACCGCCATCCGCCCGATTTGCGCGCTCCCGGATTCGCTGCGATAGAACCTGCCGGCGGCCACGATTGAACCGGAATCCACGGCGCTCCGCGCGGCGCTGCCGTTCTATCATAAACTGCGACACTTCACCAGACATAATCCTTGTAATGGTCGGCGTCGCAGAGCGTGCGGTGTGATGGACCTTCCGGCTCTTGGCGAAGCGCCACTCGATCAGCATGTCGCCGGTGACGACGATCCGTTTGCGAGCACCCATCGCGGGCTCCCCTTCCACTGCGGCCCGATACAGACGAGTAAAGTGTGTCTCGTTCTTCCAAGCAAGAGGCAAGCGGCGCCAAAGTGACGCCGAGCGACGGATGGCTTATCTTCTTCGGCATCGTCAGCACGCAGTCGGCGACCAAACGCCTCGTGGTTGCTCACTACTGGCGCTCGTTGCGGAGGGCTCGGCGCAAGACAACACTGCGAAGACCGCCGCCCCTGCGGACGGCACCCTCGTCCTTCTGCAACCTGAACACGACGTTGCCGAAAGCTATCGTTCTTACGGAACGCCGGCGGCAGTGCTCATCGGGCGCGACTCCAGGATCGGCAGTGGCTTAGCTCAAGGCGCCGAGCAGATTCGGGCGCTGGTCGCATATGCTTTGGATGCCGCTCGAAGCGGAGCGCGAGCCCAGTTGACGCCGAGCGATCTGCCGATCACCATCGGTACGGTCGCGCCTTCGCTTGCGTTCCAGGATCTCGACGGAAACGCCGTCGCACTCTCGGACTTTCGAGGAAACCGCACGCTGCTGATCTTTTGGAATCCGCAATGCAGCTTCTGCGAGCAGATGCTTCCTGACCTCAAAGCATGGGAGGACGAGTCGGTGCCGCAAGCGCCGGCGTTGCTGGTCATCTCACGTGGAAGCAAGGAAGAAAATCGCGCGATGCAATTACGGTCGCCCATCGTCTTGGACAACGACCACCGAGCGGCATCAGCCTTTGGAACAGCCGGTACGCCGATGGGAGTCCTTTGGACGCCGATGGTGTCGTCGCATCCGAAGCAGCGGCCGGCCGCAGTGCAGTCTTGCTTTTAGCGCAGACGACCCTCGAAGCAGACCGATCTCCCGTCGCTCTAGCGATCTGAGCACCGGATGACTCGGGAGCCATCCGTCAGGGAACGCAAGCATCTCCGGCCCCGCGCAAGTGTAGTCGCGGCCGTGCGTGGTTTGCGACCAGCGCCGCTTCGGTGCGGTGTCGCAAGCCCAGTATGGCGAGGACCGCGGATACGACGTTGCGGACGGTGCCTTCGCTGAGATACAGGCTCTCCGCAATCTGGCGATTCGTCATTCCGGTGCCGAGCAGCTCGAAGATCTCGCGTTCGCGGGGCGAGAGGCGAGCCACGTCCGCGTCGAGTGACTGACGCGAGCCGCTGTTCTTGACCGCCAGCGACTGCACGAGCCCCGGGCTGAACGGCGAATAGCCTTTGTGAACAAGGCGGATCACGTCCGCGACGTCCTCCACCGGCGTTCCCTTGAGGATGTAGCCGACTGCTCCGGCTTCGATCGCGGCGTTGAGGAGCTCGACGTCCTCGAACGTCGTCAGCACCAGGGACTTGACGGCGACGCCGCGCTCGCGCAGCGCTGCGATCGCCGCCAACCCGTCCATGACGGGCATCCGGACGTCCATCAACACGACGTCCGGACGCATGTGCTGCACCCGCGCGACCGCCTCGCGTCCGTCTCGGGCCTCGCCGACGACCTCTATGCCGTTCTGCGTCGCGAGGACCGTGCGCAGACCGACCCGGAACATCTCCTGGTCGTCGACGATCACGATCCTGATCATGCAGACGCGCCCGCTGCTGCGATCGGCAGGCGCATGCGCACCGTGCTGCCGGTCCCCGGCGCGCTGCGGATCTCCAAAGAGCCGCCGACGGCCGCCGCGCGCGAGCGCATTCCGCGAAGGCCGTGTCCGCTGACGTTGAGGTCCGGGACGAAGCCGCAGCCGTCGTCTTCGACCGCGATGATGACGGCTGCCGGATCGGCGCTCGCTTCGACACGAATCGAGCGCGCGCCGCCGTGACGCGTCGCGTTGGTCAGAGCCTCACGCACCACGTTCACGACGTGCGTCGTGGTCGACGCCGAGAACGATGGCAAAGACGTGGACTCGAGACGCAGCGCGATGCCGCTGCCATCCCCGAAGTTGCGGCAGATGCGTGCGATCGCGACGTCGAGCGGGTCACGTTCGAGCGGATCGGCACTGATCGCTCGAACGGAGCGGCGCACGTCGGCCAGGACCCGTAAACAACCGGCGTGTGCCCGTGAGAGATAGGCCGACGCGGGATGCGACCCGAGCACGTGTGCCGCCGTCTCCAACTGCATCGTGAGAACGGTCAGCTCGTGCCCTATGGCGTCATGAATGTCCAGAGCGATGCGCTCGCGTTCACGCAGCGCCGCCAGTTCGCCGACGCGTTCGACATGACGGCGCAACTCCTCGTGCGCTTCCGCAAGGGCGCGGTATGCGCGACGGGCGGCGTTTGCGTAGGAGACGATGGCTTGCACGAAGACGAGCGCGACGACGGAGAAACCGCCCACGAACACCCACGCCCGCGAATGCCCCTCCCCGTGCGTCGCCCGCACCAGCGCGATCGCCAAGACCGCCGCGTCGACGAGCACGAGAACCACCACTCGCCGAGCCGCACGGCGCTGCCGACCCGGAACGACGAGCCGACGACGAGCAGGGCCATCGCGCCGGCGGAGGCATGCACTGCAGCCAGAGCGACCAGCACCCCGACGTCCACGACGGCGAACGCGACGGCCCCGCCGCCGGCGCACCGGCGCGCGACGAAACCGAGCGCGAAGAACAACGCGATCAAGAGGAACGTCGCGACATGCTCAAACGCGGTGCGGTCGCCGAAGTCCCCGGCGATCCCGGCCGCCTCGGCGACCAGGAAGACGATCGTGTCAATGACGAGGGGAAGGCGCCGGGAGTACGCGTCCTCAGGGCCGCCACGGAGTTCAGTGCACATCGGTTTGCAGGATCTTATCGCACTGCGGCGCCATCTTCCGCTCGCTCCGGGATCGAGATGACAATCGTCATGAGGGATCTGCGGCCAACGTACCGCTCAGCTGCCCAAGAAAGGGGTCGCATCTCGTCCGCACCCGCGTCGCCTAACCGACATCGCCGTCGAGTTCGAGCGCGAGCACGGGCGCGAAGCATTCGCCAGCCGCGAAATCGCGCTTGGCGTCATTCCGGTTCGTCCAGAAACGCCCTAGGCTCGGTGAAATCACATGCGAACACACGTCGCGCACTTGCGGCATTTCAGGTGAGGGTACAGCCGCCGGTGAGATAGTCGTCGCCCAGGACGATGCGCAGACGCGTGCCGGCCGGGACGACCGCTTGACCTCCTGAATGCACGAAGTTGTAGATGCCGACGACGCCCGAGGCGAGGTGGAAGCCGCTGCCTTTCGCCAGGCCCAGCGCGCCGAGAAAAGACGGCGCGTTGTGCGATTTGCCGTTGAAGACGGCCGGCGCGCCTTTGTCCGGGACGATCATTGCCGAGAGATGCGTTCCATCGGCGAGGCGCAGAAACCGCGTTTCGACGCCTATTTGCCCGGGCTTCCCGCCGCGTCCCGCCCCGCGCACGAAGTCGACCACGCCGAGGCCCTCAGCGCCCTGCTGCCCGTCGCTCGGCGTGGCCGTGAAGTGGAAGACCTGACCGTTGCGGGCGGTCTTGGAGTCCAGGTTGGCCGCTAACGAGGCGTCGACGACGCGACATGCCGCGATCGCGGGGGCTACGGGGGACGGCGACGCAGCGGGCTCGTCCGCCATGGCGGCGCGCAACGGCATCGCAGCGAGCACGGCGAGAGCGCCCAGTCCGATACGTGAACGGTAGAAGGCTTGCATGCGGCGGATCGTACGCCGCGGACTCGGCCGCGCGCCCCCAGCCCCCATCACGCACGTGCTGACAATTGTCATGTCGCTGCAGCGAGCGGCGTGCGTTCCGTCACCGCGAACGCAATGCGATTGGCTCCCGCGAAGATAGGACTCGCGTGCGCTGCAACTCCAGCGCTTCGTCGAATCTCCGGCGGCGCCGGCTTGTTGAAGGAGATCGGAACGAGCGAGGGAAGGGTTGCCGCTCTGAACAGGGGTGGGCGTTGCCGTGGTGTCGCTTTCGTATGCGCTCTTAAATGCCGCCGGCCAGCCCGCCACGCTGAAGTTCGGCGCGACCGGCGTTTCCTATACGTTGCGCATCACGAATACGGGGACACGGCCGCTCGAGATCGTCGCCGGTGCGCCTTGCGATGAGCGGCGAGCTGCGGCTGGGAGCGACGGCGCGACGCGCTGGTATCTTCCGGTGCCGTTCGCGATCCCGGAATCGACGGTCGAAAAGCTCGCGTTCTCCGCCGCCGCCTGGACGGCGAACGCCTACCGGTTCCGCGGCCGGACCGAATGGGGCTTCACGCCGGCCGGCAACGAGACGCTGCCGCCGAGCGGCACGATCGACTTCACCGTGAACGGCCTCGTCGTTCCGGCGCAGCCGCAGCTCCCCGCCCTCAACCTCACCGCGACGTGGTACGCGGGTTTTCCCGCCGTCAGTTCGGAGGTCTCGTTCAGCGTGCCGATAGCACCCGACGCATCGACCAACTCCTTCACCGCATCGATCGAAAGCCCGACCAACGTCGTGTACGTGTCGAGCCCCGGCGAGGCGTACGCGAACACCGTGATGGTGGCACTGCAGAACGGGCCGACGCCGCTTCCGCCCGGCTCGAACAGCGCCGTAACGATCGAGCTGCCGATCACGGCCGTCCAGGCGTCGAACACGGGCGCCATCACGACTGCCGCCCACGCGGGTCCCAGCCAAATCATGTGCGCGATCGACTCCGCGCAGGGCACGCAGTGGATGATCGACCCCGCGGTGCCGGTCACGCCCGGAAACGTTGCCTGGCAATTGACGCCGAAGAGCAATCCCGCGCTCCCGGCAGGCGGTACGCTTCTCGTCTCGCTCGATGGGATCGTCTCGCCGCTCCCATCCGGCGCGACCACCGTGCGGGTGGAGTCGGCGAACTTCCCCGGTTTCACCGACACGGTGACCGACTGCACGGCAGTGCTCGAGCAACTCCCGCCGGCCAGCTTCTCCCGCGCCGCGGTCAAGGGCACTCAACCCGTGGCATACGACACGCCGTTGATCATCGAGTGGACGTCCGCGTGCTCGACGTCGATTTCGCTCGCGTACGACGACGGCATCTCGAGCTACACGCTCACCACGGCCGAAGACGGCCTCCCGCTCTCGGGTTCGAAAACGCTGAAGAACACGACTGTCGACGCGAAAATCGTGCTGACCGCGTCCAACGTGCTCAACGGGGCGACGCCGGAGACGGTCTCGGTACATGTGACCGGTGTGCCGTCCCCGTCGCTGTCGGTCGGCATCGTCGCGCCGGCGGCCTGGGATTTCTCGGCCGGCCCCGCCGCCATGACGTACTCGATCGCCTCCGCGCCGGTCCGCCTCCTCACCGCGCTCATCGTGACGACGCCCTCGGGACAGCCGGAATCGCTGATGGGAAAGACGTCGTATTCGGTAAGCCAAGCGTCCGCGACGCCACTGGCGTTCACCGCGGAGTTCGGCACCGGTGTCGGCCGCGCGCCGGCGACGATCCTCGTCGTGTCGCCCACCGTCGAGTCGCTGGCGTCGTTCGTCATCGGGACGAAGTGGCGATGGAACACCAAGTGGCCATGGAAGTCGAAGGTCCCCGGGCCCGTCGAGATCTTCACCTTCACGAACGGGAGCAACGTGCACGTGACGACACCGATCGTGCCGTCCGAATGCGCGTACACCGTCGGCAACAACACGATCGTGATCTATCCGGGACCCGGAAGAGACATCTTTGGGAACCCGATCAACACGGCCGTCCCCTGGCACACGCTGCAGTGGAGGCCCCCCGTGATGTTCATGGTGGAGACCGGCGACACGCTACATCAGGTCCACTAGATGGCGTTGACGATCGAGGAGGTCGAGCTGCGGTATCTGCAGCCTGCGAGCTCGCTCGCGCTGAGCGGGGCCGCGCTGCAGCTGCCGCGACTCGCCACGGTGCTGGAGACGTACTTCGGCGCGGACTCGCTGGCGCTCACGAACGTCACGCCGAGCAGTTCGGCGCTCACGCTGGTAGCAACGACGGTGCTGCCGGCGGCCGGTGGAGGAGCCGGCGCGACGTTGCCGGTGACGGTCACGTTCGTCCCGGACAGCGCCGGTGCCACGCTCGCCGCACTCGATATCGCCGTCGGACCCGCGTCATCGCTCAGCACGCTCGTTTGGACGTTGCCTCCCACGCTGATCACGCAACTCACCGCGACGGCGCTGACGCTGCGGCTGCGCGGCGGCACGACCGGCAGCGAGCTCGTCGCCCTCGCCGTTCCGCTGCTGGGGCCGACTCCGCTCCGGTTGCTGCTCGACGCGACGACGCTGTACTGCCCGAGCGTCGCCGGTGACCGACACGAGCTGACCTCCTTCAACGGCGCCGCGGCGTTCGCGAACCTGCTGCCCTCGTTCGGAGCCGCGGCAGGCTGGAGCGTCGAAGCGCAGGCGAACTTCGATCCACGCCCGCCGCTCTCGCTGGGGGCGGTGATGGGCGACCTGGCTCAGCGTTTCGGCGTCACGCTGCCGTGGACGCAGTCCGCGCTCGCGCTCAACACGTTGACCTTCTCGTGCGGCAGCACGCAAAAGATCACATTCGGATTCGGCAGCGTCCTCACGCTCGGCGATGCCAGCCGGCTCGACGCGACGCTTACGCTCACCGCCAACGCGCGCAGCGGGTTCGCGAGCGCACTCGCCGGCACGGTGACGATCGACGGCACGACGTTTGCGCTCGACGCGGCGCAAGGACAGTCGGTCGATCTGTCGTTGGCCAGCGCGGCCGGCGTGACGCTCTCGACCGTCGCCGGCTGGTGCGGAATCGCGCTCTCGCCGAACGTCGGGCCGGCAGTCCACACCGTGCGGTTGCGCCACGATCTCGCCGGCAAGAGGAACGGATTCTTCGCCGCATCGGATCGCATCACGGCGACCGGCGCGAACGACGGCACGCACACGCTCGTCACGATCGGTGTCCATCTCGGCCTGACGTTCGCGTATTCGGGCCTGACGTTTCCGGGGTTGTCGGGTGAGCTCGACTTCGGCGTCACCGGCGTCGAACTGATCGTTGCAAACACCGACCTCGACGCCGTGGCCCTAACGGCGCTCGGCACGCTGCTGCCGCCGGGAACCACGTTCGCCGCGAGCGCACCGGTGCATCAAGGGCGCACGCTCTCGGCGTCGCTGCTGCTCGGCAAAGACACGAGGACGCTCTCTATCGGCGTCGGCGGCGGCTCGACGGGATCGGCGACGGCGTCGGTGCGTGTGGAGAAGCAGATCGGCCCGGTGCACGTCGGCCGCCTCGGAATCGGCTATTCCGACGGCACGGTGACCCTCACCATCGACGGCGGCTTCAACCTCTCAGGGCTCGACCTCGACTTCGAGGGGTTGCAGCTGCACGGCACTTTCACCGCCGGAATCACCGGCTTCGACCTCAACGGCCTCGCGCTCTCGTTCCAACGCACGGCGTTCACCATCGCGGGCGAGTTCCTCGAAGCGCACGATCCGGCGTACGACGGCGGCCGCGCGTTCTCGGGCGCCGCGGTGCTCGCGGCCGAGACGCTCACCGTCGCGGCGGCTGGCGGCTGGGGCACGATCCGCGGCGCGCCGTCGCTGTTCGTGTACGGTCAGTTCGACAAGCCGCTCGGCGGACCGCCGTTCTTCTTCGTCCGCGGCGTCAGCGCGGCGTTCGGGTTGAACCGCTCGCTGATCGTTCCGCCGGTCACGGGGCTGACGACGTTCCCGCTCGTGCAAGCCGCGATGGCCGACGCGAACAATCCGAATCCGTTGGCGGGCAAATCGCCGGTCCAAGTGCTGACCTCGCTCGAGAGCTCGATTCAGCCCGCCTACGGAGAGAAATGGGCCGCCGCGGGGGTTCGCTTCACGTCGTTCGGCGTGATCGAAGGCTTCGCGCTGGTGGTGGTCCGGTTCGGCAAGAGCATCACGTTCCAGTTGCTCGGCGTCGGCGCGACGTCGCTCCCGAAGGGCGCGCCGAAACCGCTCGCCTACGCCGAGATTCCGGTCGAGATCACCGTCGATCCGAGCGCCGGGAGCGTCGTCGCGCTCGCCCGTCTCGCGCCGAGCTCGTTCGTGCTCGACCCGGCCTGCCACTTGCGAGGCGGCTTCGCGTTCGCCGCATGGTTCAAGGACGATCCGTCGACCGGCGCGACGGCGGGCGACTTCGTCTACTCGATCGGCGGATACCATCCGGCGTTCAAGGCCCCCACGCACTATCCGAGCGTGCCGAGGCTGAGCGCGATGTGGCAAAGCGGCCATCTGACGATCGACGGCACCTACTATTTCGCGGTCACGCCGTCGGCGCTCATGGCCGGCGGCAGCCTGCAGGCAGTGTGGGAGAGGGGCTCGCTGCGCGCGTGGTTCAATGCCGATGCGGACTTCCTGATCTCGTGGCGTCCGTTCGCCTACGACGCGCACGTCGGCATCAACGTAGGCGCGTCGTTCACCATCGACCTGCTGTTCACGTCTGTCGACATCACGATCCACGTCGGCGTCGACATGCACTTCTGGGGCCCGCCGTTCCAGGGCGAGGCACGGATCGACCTCGACATCATCTCGTTCACGATCAGCTTCGGCGCTTCGGGGACGACGGCCGAACAGCAGCCGATCTCGTGGAGCGAGTTCAAGGCCGGGTTTTTTCCGCCGCGCTCCGACGACGCGCCGCCGCCCGCGCTCCATGCGCTGCGTGGCGGCGCCGATGCCCAGTTCGCCGCCGCGACGCCGGCGCCGATTCCGACCGTCGACGTGTCGCTGTGCCGCGCGCGCGTGTCGAAGGGCCTGCTGAGCACGCTGACGCCGGTCGCCGGCGACACGTCGTCGCCCGATTGGGTCGTGAACGGCGCCGTCTTCGAGCTCACCACCGAATCGGCGATCCCCGCGACCGCTGCATTTCTCGTGACCGGCGACGTCCCCGTGTCGACGCCGATCCCGGTAAGCTGGAGCACCGGCACGTTCGGCGTCGGGCCGGTCGGCGTACCGAACGGGATGCTGTTCTCCGAGCACACGATCTCGCTGCGCGGTATCGACCCCGCCCCGCGCGATCCGACGCCGTCGCTCGTCGTCACGCCGGTGATCGGTGCGGTACCGGCCAGCGCGTGGTCGGTCGCGCTGGCGCAGCGGCCGTCGACCGCGACGATCAACGGGAGCCCCGCGACGATCGCGAACACACTGCTGGGATTCCGCATCGCGCCCAAGAGCGGGCCGAGCGACGTGGGACTGCCGCAGCCGCTCCCGATCGCGCGGCTGGAGTTCGAGAACGACCCGCACCCGCTGCACTGGGCGTGGACCGCGCCGGCAGTTCCAGCGTCGACGACGCACCCGCAGGCGCAGGCGACGGCGCGCGTGACGGCGACCCTCGAACATCCCGCCGTCGTCAGGCGCCGCGAAGCGATCATCGCCGCCGCACGTGCCGCGGGTCTGAGCGTCACGGCCGGCGCGCAGCTCACGCGCATGGCGCAGACCTTCACCAACGCCGCACCGCCGCTGCTTCGCGCGCTCGGAGAGCTGTAATGTCGACATCGGACCCGAGCGTCCAGTTCTACGCCTTTGACATCCCGGCGCTGCAGGCGGGAAGCTACGACCTCGCCGTCACGCATCACGCCAAGAACCTTTCGCCGCAAGGCCACCAGTTCGACGAGGCCTATGTCTTCGCGCGGAAGATTGCCGTGCGCGGCGACCGCTTCGCGCTCGATCCGGCGCATCTCGGCGCGGTCTTTCCGCCGTCGGGCCGCGGCGAGTTCGGGCAGTGTCTGCCGCACGTCACGCTCCTGCGCCCCACGCTGCCGTGGGAACGGGAGATCGCGCAAGACACGCTCGGGACGCCGTGGCTCGCGGTGCTGCTGTTCGACAGCCAGACGCATCCGGCGCCGAAGATCCAGGCGGCGACCGTCGCCGACCTCTCACGAACGTTGACCGGATCGAAGCTTCCCGCGACGACCGCGTCGTACGGCGATGCCGAGCCGTCGTTCGCGCCGGAATACGGTGAGTCGTTGAGCGACCCGGTACGCGTGATCGACGTCGACCGTGCCGCGTTCGCCCAGCTCGCGCCGCGCGCCGCCGATCTGCCGTGGCTCGCGCACGCGCGGCAGCTTATCGAGGCCAACGCCGCCACCGACCCATTGGACGATCCCGGCCACGTCGCGCTGGTCGTCGGCAACCGGCTGGTCGAGAGCGATCCGACGGGGCAGCGGACGTACACCGCGCATCTCGTCTCGCTCGAAGGGCTCCGCGCTTTTCTGCCGAGCGCAGACGATGCGTTGCGGCCCGCGCTCGCGCAGTATACCGCCGTGCGACTGGTCACCCTCACGGCGTGGACGTTCGTATCGGTCGATCCGGCCGAAACGTTCGCCGGCTATTTCGACGCCGCCGGGTTCACGAGCGGGCCGCTCACCCTTGCGGCCGCCGCGCCGGCGCAACCATCCCCGACGACGGCGGGCGACGCGTTCGCGCAAGGCTACGTGGCGGTCGATCACCACACGCGGTTGGGAGAACGAACCGCTTCGTGGTATCGCGGGCCGTTCGTGCCGTACGCGGTCGCCGAGCCGCAACCGGGCGCGTCGGGAGCTCCGGAAGCCGCGTCGAATCCCGACGCGCTGCTGCGCTACGACGACGCCGACACGGGGATGTTCGATGCGAGCTACGCCGCCGCGTGGCAGCTCGGCCGGCTGCTGGCGCTGCGCGACACTGCGTACTCGCAAGCGCTCTACGGATGGAAACGCCAAGCGGCCGACGCCGCCGCGATCTCCGCGCTGCACGCCGCGGCGACCGCTTCGCTGGAGATCGACCCGCACGCTGACCCGCAGGAGATCATCGCCTCGCTGATCGCCCAACTGTACGACCCCGCCACGCTGGGAGCGCATCCGCAATGAAACGTCTGCGCGCGCGGACGCACGCGGTGCACGCACTGCAAGCGCATCGCCTCGCCAATGCGGCGGCGACGCGGCCGCCGCTCCCGCCGGCGGTCGTCGCCGCGCTCTCGGCGTGGTGGCTGCTGAACGACGTCCCGCTCCCCGCGCTCGTGCCGGACCCGCAGCTGCTGCCGCCAGAGTCGATGCGGTTCTTCGTCCTCGACCGCTTGTGGCAGCGCAGCTTTGCCGCCGGCGCATTCAGCGTCGGGCGCAGCTCGAGCGATCAGCTCGCGGTCGACGCGCAAGCCTTGGTCGCCGCGCTCCCGGCGATCGCGGGTGCCGCGTCTCCGGTGGTCTCGGGACTGCTGCTGCGGTCCGGCGTGGTGAAGGGATGGCCGACGATGCGGATCGCCGCGACGGCGGCGGACGGCAGCGCGCTCGCGATCGCGCGGCGCGCGGCACTGACCGACACGTTGCTGCTCGTACTCTTCGCGGGAACGGGCTCCGTCGCGACGGTCGTCTTCTCGGAGCCCCCCGAGTCGGTGCACTTCGGCGTCGACAGCGCCGAAGACACCGGCGCGCCGACCGGAACGAAGACGTTGCGCGCGATCACCGGGTCGAGGGCGGGCAGCCCGCTCGCGGCCACGGTGCCGGTACCGCTGCGCTCGGGCACCGTCATCGACGTCGCCGCGCTCGCGGCGTCGATGACCGCGCCGCTGAACGCGGCCGGCGCGAACGACGACGCCGGCGGCTCGCCGCGGCCGTTCACCGCGCGCGAGTTCGCGGTCGAGATGATCAAAGGCGTGCAGAGCGTGACGGTGTCGAACGCGGCGCCCGCTGGCGGCCGATAACGATGCAGACGGGGAACGCGGAGCACGCGCTGGTCGTACCGGTCGACCTCAAGGGTCTGCTGGTCGGCGAGTTCGACGTCGGCGGAGTCGGCGAATACGGCACGAGCCACTTCGCCAGGCTGCGCCCGCACTTCGAGAACATGCCGCACATCGACGCCGACGGAAACGTAACCGGCATCAACAAGCCGCCGCTCTCGCAGTACCTCCTCGCTCCCGACTTCCAGCAAGCGAGCGAATCCGATGCGCTGAATAGCGGGATGCATCTGCACTGGGCGCTTCCCGATGCGCTCACGCACGGCACGGCAGGCAACGCCGGACCGCTCACGTTCCCGCACGCGCCCGATCGTTGGGTGGTGGTGCGAACCATCGCGACGACGAACGACGGCATCGTCTCGATCGCTCGGCGCGGCTGGGTGCTCGAGAGCAACGCCCTGAGCGATCCGAGCGCCATGAATACGTCGCGCGATCGGAGCTTCAACCGGTCGCCGACGGTCGTCCCGTACGTGCCGAATCCGGACGGCAGTGAGAACCCCGCGCCGTTCCGCGCGATGGGAACTGCCGCCCCGCTCGAGGACTACACGCCGGTGTCCGGCGGGAAGTACCAAACGCCTCATACGGCACTCGGGTACGGCGCCGTCGCCTTCGCGGCCACGTACGCCTTTTCGCAGAACGTGTTCGGCTTCTGGGATCCGTGTACCGACCTCGCTCCGCTCGTGCAAGGGCAGGCGCGCACGCTCTCGTATGTGGTACTCGGCTGGTACGCCGCCGCTGCGACCGATCCGATCGCCGCGCTGGCGGCGAGCAGAAGCGACGTCGCAGCGTTCGTCGCGGCGCTCGAGAGCGAGCTGAAGTGGACGTGCGCGCTGGCCGGCGGGCCCGTGCCCGCGGCATCAGTATACCTCGGCGTGCTCGGCAGCGTGCCGGGCGACCTCACGCAGCGGTACGTCGCCGAACGGACGGAGACCGCGCGCGCGGCAGTCGGGAACACGACAGCGGAAGCGTTCGCGGCGCTCCTCGCGCGCACCACGCCGGTCGGCGCGCAGCACGCGAACGCCGAGCGCATCCTCAACCTCGTACAGGTCGGCGAGTTCCAACGGCTCGCCGACCGCAGCACGCTGCTCGGCAGCGACGAGGCGCTGCATCGCGCGCAGTACGCGGGGCTGCCGGGCGGAACGGCGTGGACCGTGCGCCGTACGGCCGCGAGCGACGGCAGTCCGGCGATCTCGCGCGACGCCCTCGTCGGGATTGCAAACACGTCGATCGAGAGCTTACCGCCGGGCGCGGGCACGTCATTGACGGCGCTGAACGCAGCGCAGCGCGAGCTCGACACCGCACGGTTCGCCTACGAGCACGCCTGCAATCAGCTCTTCGCGGACTGGGTCAAGTACATCATGGTGGCTCACCCAGGGAACACGCACGTGCGCCCGGGGCTCACCGAGGCGATCGCCGACGGATTCCTGCGATCCGGGCTGACCGCGCTCGCGACGCAGCAGGCGACGATCGCGCAGCTCGACACACACATACAGTCCGCGCGCCACGCGCTCGCGGTGTCGATCGGCCCCGCGTTCGAGCCGGTGGCGCAAGCCGCGCCGCGCTTCTTCACCCCGCACGACCCGGTGATCGTGCTGGCCGGTTCGGCAGTCGACGCCGATCCGCGCTACGGCGGCGACGGGCGCTTCGCGCACGGTCTGCTGCACTGCCGGCGCGACGACGCACTCTTGCAGAGCATGACGGTCGCCGGCACCGGAACGCTCGACGCCGCTCACCTCACCGTCGGCCTGACGCCCAACGCCGCGGTTCCACTGCTCGCGGCGGCGGTCGCCGACGCGACGCTCGGCGACGCCGGACTCGCACCCTGGCTCGCCGCCCGGCTCGGCGCGAGCGCGGCGCAGCAGCCGGCGATCGCCGCGGCGATCGCTGCGGCGCAAACGGGATCGCCGCAGCCTGGGGCGCCGGCCGTGACGTTCGAGGGCACGCGCCCCTCACCGGTGGGCGTCGAGCAGTGGTCGCAGCCGTATCTTCCGCTGTTCCTGCAGTGGGAAGCGATCGTGAGTCCAGTCTTCCCGCTGCAGGATGCGCAGGGCAACGCGATACCCTACGATCCGGCGACGGTCACGACGCGCTACGAGTTGAGCGACGCCGACACCGAGCTCGTGCTGCGCGCCGGGCAGACGCTGCCGCCGCTCGCAGCCACCGTCTACACGTATTCGGGCACGGTGCCGCTCTCGAGCCGCGTCGACGTCCCGTTCAAGAGCCAGGCGCAGAAGTATCTCGACACGCACGACGCGTCGAACCCGGTCATCCCGTTGCTGCAGAACGCGCTCGCGCAGCAGTTGCCGGTGATGGCGCAGACGCTGCAGGGGTTCACCAACGCGTTGTGCCAGCGGTTGCAGATCCTGCAGATGCCGATCTACGATCCGCTGGGCCAGTTCGCGCAGCAGAGCCTCACGCAGCTCGTGGATGCCGCCGTCGGCCGCTTTCGCACGCTGGCGTCGCAGCCGGACCTCTTCTTCAACCCGCTGCGCGCGGGGCTCGTGCGGTTCACGCGGCTGCGGGTCATCGACGCGTTCGGCCAGGCGGTCGACATCGACGTATCCGGACTGATCCCGGGCGAGGCGCTCGATGCGAAGAATCCGATCGCGCCGAACACGCTCGCGTTTCCTCCGCGGGTTGCCGCCGCGGTGCGCCTCGACGCGCAGTTCATCGCTCGCGACGGCGCCGGGCCGACCAATACCATCCCGACGACGACCCCGATTTTCGGCTGGCTCGTCTACAACCACGTCGATGCCAACCTGATGGTCTACGACGGGGACGGCGTGGCCGTCGGCTCGTTCAACACCGTCGGCGAGCTCTGGATGCCGCCGCCGGGTCCCGTTACGGACACCCAACCGCCGCATGATCTCGCGAACTTCATCTCCGGTATAAAGCAGGCCGGCGATCCCGTGCGTTACGTGCGGTCGCTGATGCGCGCGCTGGACATCGCGTCGGAGACGATCACGTCGCCGAAGCTGCGCGAAGATCCGTCGCTCGCGCTGCTCCTATCGCGTCCGTTCGCATTGGCACGCCTGCGCCTCGGCACCGCGTTCATGGGCGGCACGCCGCTCGACCAAGGGTGGGACGCGTTCATCGCCGCGACGGCCGCCCCGGACGCGCCGCGCGCCGACGCAGCGATCGGCGGCGTGCGTTTCGGCGTCGACCTCGGCGACGTGACGAACGGCGAGGACGGTGTGGTCGGCTTCTTCCTCGACGGGGACGGCGCTTCGGACTACGCGGTGCTCTACGCGCCAGACCCGCGTATCGCCGATTCACCCCACGTCCTCACGCCCGTCGCCGAGACGCTTGCGGTCGACGCGGTCGGGACGCGGGATGCGATCGTCCTGTTCGACCCGCATTGCGCGCTGACGGCGACGACCGGCGTGGTCCCCGTCGTAACGCTCCAACTTCCGCCGGAGCACTACGCGCCGGCGCTCCAAAAGCTCGCCGTGACGTTCGGTGTGTTTCCGCTGCTGCGCAGCGGTACCGCGCCGGCGATCCCGCATCCCGAGATCCACGGCTACGACTGGACGTGGCTCTCGCTCGACGAGCAAACCTGGCTGTCGGAATCCGCCCCGGACGTTCAGACGACGAGCACCGCCCCCGCCGCAACGATCGTTCTCCAAGAAGGTTGGCTTCAGCTCAAATCGCAGTGACCGGCGAAGTACCGCCGCGTACGCCGAAGCGACACCATCGCCCGTATCTCGACACGACGACCGGCCGTGAAGTGCCGACTCCGGCAACGTCGCCGCAGCACGGAGTTCACGAGCCGGCGCTACGTTTCGGCGGATGTCCCTTCGTCCTGCAATCGACGCGGCGCCCGATGCGCGCGCCGCGATGAAGCACGAATCGAAAGGCGGAAGTCGGGGTCCCGGGCGGCGAAAACCCGACCCATGGCGACGGCTCTCCTTGTGGTTGACATCCAACGTGCGTTGGCGGACTATCTCGATCCGGCCCGGCGCGTCGACTTCCTCGAAACGGTCGCGGTATTGCTCGAGCGAGCGCGCTGGGCGAACGTCCGCGTCGTCTACGTTCGTCACAATGACGACGAGCTGCGGGCGGGCACGAACGAGTGGGAGATCGCCGAGGAGATCGCGCCGCGTCCCAGCGAGCCCATCGTCGACAAGCGGTATCGCGACGCGTTCCGGGAAACGGACCTCGCCGACGTTCTGACGCGGCTCGCGGCCGATCACGTCGTCGTCTGCGGCATGCAGACAGAATTCTGCATCGATGCGACCATCCGCGAGGCGGAACGCCGCGGCTATCGCGTGACGCTCGTCGAGGACGCCCACGCGACGTATCCCGTCGACGGCGCGACGGAAGAACAGATTCGCGCACAGATCCATCGCGTTGCGCGGGGAAGCGTCGCCGCGATCGTCCCAGCCGCCGAGTTGTTCGACCCCGCCGTGCGCTGAACGGCCACGGCGTTCAGCCGGGTCGAGCCTTTTCAGCAACATCCCCGAAGCATAGAGTTCACGGCGCACCGCTACGCTCCGGCGGATGTCCATTCGTCCCGCAGTCGATGCGGCGCCCGACGCGCGCGCCGCGATCGATGCCGTGCTCGACCGATTCGGAACCGGCGCGCTGCGCGTCGCTGCCTCGGCCGGAACCCAGCTCGTACACCTCCGCGCCGACGAACGATATCGCGATCGTTCGCCCGTGCTGCGCCGTCTCGCGTCCGGTGTCGACGATTGGCCCGTTCCGCCGGCGGGACTCTTCGTCGTGGAAGAGCGCACGATCTACCTGCGTTCGACCTCGCCGATGACCGTGGCGCACGAGTTCGCCCACGCGCTCGACTGCGCGCTCGGCGGCGGCGTCTACCTCAGCGGCGTCGACCCGCGGATCCGGCGCGCGTTCGCCGAGACGCGCGCGTTCGTCACGCCCTACGCCGCTTCGGGGCTCGACGAGTACTTCGCCGAGGCGATGCGCGCCTGGGTCGAGGCGAACGACGCGCGCTCACCCTGGCCGCGCGCGACGCGCGCACGACTCCGTCAGCTGGATCCCGCGATGTGCTCGATTCTGGAGAGCTTATTTGCCAACGATCTCGCGGCGTGAGGCGCGGGCGCCGGCAGGCAGGCGATAGTGTCGAGCTGCGTGCCGGCGCGTTCGCCGTCAGAAATGGATGCCTATCCCGGTTATGACTCCGCTGTCCGACAAATACGTCGGGGCGTTCTTCTTGGCATATGCGTAGTCACCGATCACGCCGAATTCGACGAACACCGGGATGCGCGGCGCGTGGATTTCGATGCCGAACGAGTATTTGTACAATCCGTATTGCACGAAACTGCCGGAACCGAATTGCGGATACCACAGGTAACTGCCGAAGAACGACGCGTTCCTTTCATTGAAGTCCGGCAACTTTTCGATGCCGACCCCGAAGCCTTGGAGGTTCGGATACTTGAAGCTGTTTCGACGCTGGGCGAAACTTGCGACGAGGTGCACGCGTGGAAACGGTATGCCGACGCCGACGCGTGCATCCCAGTCGGTTTGGTGAGCGAAGAAGCTTGGGACCAGCGCTTCTCCGCCGCCGATGAGCCCTACTGGTGCGGTTTGGTGGAGGAACTGGAAGTGGTCGAAGTTGTATTCGGCCATCACGTTCAGTTTGTTGAACGGAAACGCTATCGCTGCGCGGCCGGCGGCGCTTTGCTTGCCGTTCTCGCCGAGGAGGTTGAATTCGTTCCGGGTGTACGTCCCCCATAGGTAGTCGCCGGCGACGAAGACCTCGGGACCACGAAGGGACCCCCAGGCCGACCGAGCCGGGGCGGTCGTTGCGCCGGGGACTGCGGCCGGTGACGCCCCGGGGACTGCGGCCGGTGACGCCGCGGGCATTGCGGCCGGCGATGCCGCGGGCACTCCGGCGGGCGATGCCGCGGGCACTCCGGCGGGCGATGCCGCGGGCACTCCGGCCGGCGATGCCGCAGGCACTCCGGCGGGCGATGGCGCGCTGGTTGGCATCGTTGGGCTGGTTTGTGCGGCGGCAGTGCGGGCGCTCAGAACAATGGTCAAGAGGGCCAGGAGCGCCCCCATGTGCGATCTGGTCATAAGAGAAATTGTCCTTGCTGATGTGTTCACGCCGTATCGACAGGCGCGCTGCACTCCTTCGAGGCCCAGCGCGTTCGTTGTACGGCGCTGCGTGCGAATTTGAAGCTTGCGAGATTCTCGGTGCGTGTTTTGCTTCAGGGGCATTTCTCGTAACGGTCACGGACAATTGCGCAATTGTCCAACTAAAGCGCGACGACACGATGACCGGGTCCGATGGTTGCACAAATATGGGAGCGTGCGGAGTATCATTCGTTTCACGTTCGCGTGTCGCTAGCACGTTGTGCTACACGGCGGCGCGTCGCCGGGCTTTTCGGCAAACAGTCGATGGATCGCCCGCAGCGCGGCAGTTTTTATGACAGTTTTGTCGCGGCAGCGAATGGGCTCGCGAACAAAGGCGGCAATGGAGGTGTTCGCGCGCAATGCGTATTATGCGACTGAAAGTTGTTCTATCTAATTTTGGCATTCTCGAGATACGGTTCGCATCGCCTACGATGGTGTAACGTTGCGTGACGTCGGCGATGCTGATACGCAGTCGAAGGGGCTTTCATCTGCGTTGCGTGCGCTTCGGCGCTGCGCGCCGATCGCCGCGATCGACCAAGGGGCGTTCGCGCGTGGCGCGTTTCCGCGACTGATAGCGCGCCCAGGCGTGCGCGCAGAGCGGGCCGAATCGCGCTCCCCGGAGGTGCAGCATGCGTCATGCTCTGTTCAAAACGTGTATCGCCGCGATCGCGGTCGTCGCCCTCGTCGTGCCGGCGCAGGGTGAAGCCGGCTTTAAGGTGCGGGACGCCGGTGGTAATGAGGTGGGTGAGCTGGCCGGCAGCTGGTCTCCCCACGCCCCGGACCCGGGCCACTGGTACTTCAAGTATCGCCTCGCGCGCGCCGACGCCGTCTGGCTCTATGCGAGAAAGAACCGTCTCGAAACCCTGACGGGTCCGGGCGACAACAGAGCGCTCTTCACGACCGCGGACTGCAGCGGCAAGGACATGTTCGTGACGATCTCGTGGCCGCCGCGCGCGCTCAGTCGCCGCGCGATGGTGCTGCCCGGTGGGCCCGCGGATCGGGCTCCGAACGCGTGGCTGTGGTCTCGGCCTCACGGGCGTCGCGCGTCGTGCCGGAGGCCGGCACGGTCTTCCGCTCCCAATGGACTGAAGGCGGCGGATGTGCGCCCTACCCTGCGCCGCGCTACACCTTCACGGGATCGGCCGGCGGCTTTTGGATGCATCCCGTCGAGGATCTGTACGTGAAGTACCAGCGTCCGTTTCAAGTCGGACCTTGAGTCGGCGATGGCGACGCGACGCACCGACCTGACGGTCACGCAGCTCCAGGAGCAGATCTTCGCGCGCGAAGGGTTTCGCGTTTCGTTCGAACGGCTCGGGAAGTCGGACGCTCCGCTGCCGCCGTACGACTGCCCGGTGATGGCCCCGACGGGCTGGAAAGTCTCGGATTGGCAGCGTGTGCGGCTCGCGCCCTACGTCCTGCTCTTTCGCGGGGTCACGATTTACCGCGGCGACGACAAGCCGATCGCGCGCGACGTCAAGCTCGGCCACCTGCGCGACAGCTACTACGAGGCGGCGTACGGAACGCTCGAGCCGGAACCTCCGCCCGACAATCTCGTGCAGCTCGACTCGGCGCGCTCGCGCAAGGCGCCGGGGAAGAACGACTTGACCTAGCCGGCTTTCGCGACGTAGACGTAGCGCCCGGGCATCCATTCGCAGACGCTGCCGTCGCGCATCACGAACGATTCGCAGCCGTCGACGTCGGCATTGAAGTCGGCGTTGAGGGATTTGGTGCGCGGCCAATCCACGTTCGCATCGCCGCGCGCGGCCGCGCGCGCTTTCTGATACGAGAACTGCGGCGACTTCGCGATCGCGTTGAGCGCGCGGGCCAGCGCTTGCGCTTGCACGTAACGGCTACTTCAGCGTCTGCACGTACGCGGCGACGTCGTGAAGATCGGTCTTCGAGAGCCGCCAGTGCGGCATCATCGGATGCAGCGTCTTCCCTTCGTTGTCGACGCCGGTCGAGATCGCGCGCTCGAGCAGCGCGAGCGTGTAGGGGTGCTTCTGGTGCGTCACGAGCGCCGCGTGACGCAGGTCGGCGCTGACCGCGCCGCCCGGGAGGTGCACGCCACCCGATCCGTCGGCGCGATGGCATGCGGCGCACGAGGAGCGCATCGGCGCCCGTTGCGCGCCGATCGGCCTTCCAGCCAGATCGCGGCCGGTCAGGAAGATCGCGCGTCCGTTCGCCATCGGTGAGGTCGCATTCGCAACCGCCGCGGTGACGGCGGCGAGGAAGACGACGGCGAGCATGATCGGCGTGCGCTGAACCATGCGCTCCAATACCCGTCCGCCGCAGGCCCTTCCTATCGCCTCCGCAGCAGCACGTAGAACCGCGCCTTGACCAAGGCGCCGTACGCCGCGGTGAAGCCACCCACCACGAACGCGGTCAACAAGCCGAGCCCCGGAACGTGGATGCAGAACGCGTCGACGAACCGCCCGACGAAAAACGCCGCGAGGACTCCGCAAAATGCGATCAGCGTCGGTCCCGCGTGCGACGACGCAAGGCGAAACGACGTCCGGATCGCGCTGACGCCGTCCTGACCGTCGAACACGATCGCCGGCGTGACGTACATGAGAAAATACGACAGCACGAAGAGCATCGGTATGCCGATCAGTACGAGCGAGAGCACCAGCGGTACGATCGTCATCAGCCCGATCAGCACGAAGGCCACCAGCAACGCCGGCAAGCGCCGCAGCGTGAGCTGCAGCGCGGCGCCGAAGTTCGGGTCGCGGCCCTCCCACACGTCGTGCGCGGCGGCGATCACCAGCACGTGAGCGACGTACGTCAGCAGCGCGATCGCGAAGACGGCGGCGAACACACCCGCGGCGCCGGCTCCGAGCGCCGCGAGAGCGCCCGCCGCATGGCCGATCAGCGCGGCCGCCACCACCGACACGACGACGGCGCCGATCGCAAAGAACACGATCGCCGCGCTGAGCATCGACGCGACGGCCGTCGGGATGGCTAGGGTCCAGCGCTTTGCCAGGAGCGTGAGCGCGTCGCTCAGTTCTCGACCGGCATCGATTTCGGGGACGACCATGGCTACGACCCTCCCGTCAGCGACCTCGCCCGGTAGTAGCGGCCGCCGTCCCGAAAGGTTTCGGTCAGCCCTCGTCGGGCCCCGCGTCGGAACGCAGGCCGAGGATCGCGCCGAATAGGGCTGAGAGCCCCGGCTTGCGGCGACGCCGATCGGGCCCGCGCCGTTCCACCGGAACCTCGCTATCGCCGGTCGCGGCGCGGCGCGGGCCGCGACGGCGGTCGAACACGAACGTGGACGCGGCGGCATCCGTGTTCGCGGGCGGGGTCTCGTTTTCGACGTCTTCCAGCAGGCCGTCGATCCCGGGGAGGCGCGTGCGGCGGTCGCCCTGGCGCCGGTCGAGTGGGGTCACATCCTCCTCGACGCGACGCGGACCACGCCGGCGGTCGAACGAGGGGTCGTCCGCAGGAGGTCCGTCGTCCGTGCGACCGAGCTGTTGATGCATGGTGGTCCTTTCACTATCGGCGCTCGGACGCCGCATCGTGAGCCTTCACCGGAGGGCCCGGGTTTCGGTCGTATGGTCCACCCCTAATACCCCGTCTCGCCCCGGTACCTAGCAGGCGCCAACCGCGCCTAAGGATCGGGTTCGTTCTATCGAGCCGGCAGCGAGCCGATCTCCACCAGGTCGACGCCGTCGCGCTGGGCGCGGCGTGCGAACCGTTCGAAGGCCTCCCGGGACGCGGGGCGCGCGTGGAGTGCCACGGTCGCGACGCCGGTGCGCTGCGCGATCAACAGCGACTGCGCGAGCAGGAAGTCGACGTAGGGGCCGTTCTCGCGCGCGTCGGCGGTCACGTCGCGCGAGATCGCCGGAACGCCGGCATGCCGTGCGGCGCGCAGCAGCGCGTCGCCGTCCAGCAGGTCGTCCACGACCAGCCCGCCGCGATTGGCAGCGACGAGCGCGTTCGCGCGCGCATTCTCGCCGGTTGAGCACGCGATGCCGGCCGCGCCGGCGCGCCGCAGCGCCGCGATCGCCGAGAGGGCGGCATCGCCGCATGCGATCAGCGCCGTCTGCCCCGCCTTCCGCGCAACCCGCAGCACGGCGCTCGGCGTCTCGGCCGAGATCACGACCGCCAGCGGATACGGCTCGGCGACGAACGCCCCCAGCGCGCTCGCGCTGCGGTCCGCGTCGACCAGCAGGACCGACACCCGCCCGCGGTCGTGACGCGCGTCGAACGCGCGTGGGGCCCAGCCGCTCGGGCGCATCGCGACGGCGCGGTCCGGATCGCCGTACCGGTCGGGATCGTTCTCGGCCGCGTCGAGAGACCGCGCCCCACGCAGCATGCGCGAGAGGTCGCGCGGTTCGATCGCGTCGGGCGGAGGCGGCGCAGCGCGCCGCGCGATGCCGGGCGGCCCCAGCGCGGCCGTGCCGTAGCTGTGTCCGCCGGCAAACCCGACGCCGATCGCCCAGCGAGCCGCCCAGCACGACCGACCAAACCACCGTGCCCGCCGCGTTTCGCGCGCGCGGACGCATCAACGCGCCGGGATGCGTCGTTCGCTGGAGATCGCCCACAGCAGCGCGACCAGCAAGAAGTTCGTCACCAGCGAGCTACCGCCGTACGAGACGAACGGCAGCGTGATCCCGGTGAGCGGGAACAGGCGCAGGACGCCGCCCACGATGATCACGATCTGAAATCCGAATACCGCCGCGAGGCCCGTGGCGAGCAGCTTCGCATACAAGTCCGGTTGGCGGTTCGCGACCCGCAGCGCACGCAGAACGACCGCCAGGAAGATCGCGAGCAACACGATCGAGCCGATCGTTCCCCATTCTTCACCGTACGCGGCGTACACGTAATCCGTCGCGACGCTCGGGATGTAGTCGGGCCGTCCCAAGCCGTAACCGGTGCCGAACAATCCGCCGTTCGCGATCGAGAAGAGCGATTGCACCGCTTGATAGCCGGCGCCGAGCGGGTCGTGGAACGGATCGCGCCAGACCGCGATGCGCCGCTCGACGTAACTGTAGTGGGTCGCTGCCCACAGCGCGGCCAGGGCGAAGACGCCGCTCGCACCGACCACCAGATCGATGCGGCGGGTCGCCACGTACAGCATCGCGACGAACGTGCCGAGCAGCAGCGTCGCCATGCCGAGATCGCGCTCGAACACCAGGATCCCCATCGAGATCCCCCAGCCCAGGAAGAGCGGCCCCAGATACTTCGCGTTTGCGCGCAGCGACCACGGTTTCGTGCGCGCGATCACGTCGGCCGTCTCGGTCAGATACGACGCCATGAAGAGGACGACGAAGAGCTTGATGATCTCGACCGGTTCGAACTGCACAGGCCCCAAGCGGATCCACAAGCGCGCGCCGTTCACTTCCTGACCGAACAGCGCCAGCGCGACGAACAGCACGATCGAACCGAGAATCCAGATGTACTTGTACGCCGCCAGCACGCGAAACCGTTCGAACGCCGGACCGGCCGCCACGGCCAGCACCAGGGAGAACGCGAGCCACACGACCTGGCGCTGGGCGAGACTCGGCTCCAGCCGCGCCACGACCGCGAGACCGATCGCGGAGAGGACGACGGCCAGCGCGGGCAAGGTGTCGTCACGCGTGACGTTCGCCGGCCGGAGGATCGGCCACGCGAGCGCCAGCGCGCCGAGCGCAAACGGCAGCCAGGCGGGCAGCGCGCCGGAGGGTGCGAGCCGCAGCGTCGCGGCGGCGACGACCAGCGCGAGCACCATCGGCACGCACGCGCGCAGGCGTGCGAGCAGCGGACTCACGCGGCGGCGAAGAGAGCGTGCAACATTACGAGAGCGATGATCGTGGCGGCCACCATCGCGGCGAGGGCGATGGTGACTTCCCGCACCGGCGGCTTGCGGCACGGTCCCGCACCGGAGGCCTCGTGAAACGCCCGTCCCACGATCACCGTGCCGGCACCGTCGCCGCGAATGCCGGCGATCGCGAGCAGGCGCGCGGTGACGTCTTCGGACGAGGCGGAAGCACGCAGGGCATCGGCGATCTCGTCTTCGGAGAGCAGTTCGTGCAGCGCGCCGCTCGAGAGGACCAGCGCGTCGCCGTGCATCAGCCGAAGGTGTTCGAGCGACGGTTCGAGCAGGGGCTGCGTCCCGAGCGTCCGGGTCAGCAGGCGCAACGGGCCGTCGCCCATCGCATCGTCGGTGGTGAGCGTCGAGAGCGTGCCGTCGCGGCCGAGATACGCGCGCGTCGCGCCGACGTGTCCGACGAACGCATGGTCGCCGACGATCAGCGCCGCCGTGATCGAGGTCCCCGATGCGACGAAGTCCTCGGTGCTGCCGGAATGCGCGTAGACGCGCGCGTTCGCCGCCGAGAAGGCGCTCGAAAGGGCGCTGCGCGGATCGCGGCGCTCGCCGCGGACGCGGCGCTTGAGGCTGTCACGTATCGAGAGCACGGCGACCTCGGGCGCGGGCCGTTCGCGAATGCGTCCGAACCCGTGCGCGACCGCGAGCAGCACGATGCCGGGCGCGACGATCTCGGCGACGTAGGCCTCATCGCTGCCACGCGGGACACCGGGTCGCGAACCGACCGCTATCTCCATGCTCCCACTCCTCGGAACACCAGGGCTGCCGTTCCCACCGTCACTTCGTCGTCGACTGCGAGGAGCCGCGGCGCGCGGACGGCCTCACCTTCGACCGTCGTCCCGTTGCGGCTTCCCAAATCTTCGACGTATACGCCGTCGTCTCGCATCTCGATTCTCGCGTGAAGGCGGCTTACCCGCGCGTCGTCGAGCCGAAGGTCGGCACTCGGCGCCCGCCCTACGAGGATACGCCTTCCGAAGCGATATGTCTTGATCGCGCCGGCATGAAAAACGGTCAGTTCGATCCCGGTCGGGATGGTGGCCTCGAGCGCGGGCGCCGGCGGCGGCCCGCGACGGTCGCGCACCAGGACGACGTAGGCGAGAAAGGTGCAGGACAAGCCGAGCGTCACCAGGCGCGGGTCGGTCACGTGAGCTCCACGATGCGCATGAACGTCTCGCCGACGGTCAGGATCTGCCCGCGATCGAGCCGCGAACGGCGGACCTGTGCGCCGTCGACGAACGTGCCGTTCGACGAGCCGAGATCTTCGACGGTCCAACCGGTGCCGTCGGGTACGATCCGCGCGTGGTGGCGCGACGCGCGCGCATCGTGCAGCACGACCGTGTTGTCGTCGGCGCGGCCGATGGTGAGGTCACTAGCGAGCGGCGTGCGCGTGCCGTCGGCCCGCTCGAGCGCGAGCGTCTGCACGCGCTCGTCGACGACGGCCTCGATCGCCAGCGACCCGTCGACGACGTCCGGATCTTCGTCGAGCACGACGCGCGCCGCGGCGGCGCGATCGGCGGGCAGCACCTCGCGCAGCATCGCGGTCCAGCGCCCCTCGAGAAAGTCGCGTTCGCCGGTGAACCGCGCGTAGTCGCGCGGATGGACGCGCACGAGGTACACGTCGCTGGGATTCGCCTGCGCCGTCGCCACCAGCCGCCGGCCGATCTGCGCCGGATCGAGGGCGCTCGGGAAGACCCGCGCAAACGAATCCTCGACGACGCGCGCGCACGCGCCCTCGATCCGGGCGAAGATGTTCACGCGAGCGGCGTCCTCGGGTTCACGCGCGCCGGGTGAGCCTCGCGACGAAAAATCCGTCGCGGCCGTCGATGCCGGGCGGTACGAGCACGTCGCCGGCAGCGCCCAGAAACGGCGCGTAGCGCGGCGCGATCGCATCGCGCGCGAACGCATCGTGCGAAGCGAGGAATCCGTCGATCACGTCTTCTCCTTCCCGGCGATCGGTCGAGCAAACCGCATACACGAGCACGCCGCCCGGCTTGACGCAGCGCGCCGCGGCGCCGAGCAGCGCGCGCTGCAGCTCGGCCATACGTTCGGGGTCGTTGGGCTGCTTGCGCCAGCGCGCCTCCGGCTGCCGCCCCAGGATGCCCAGGCCCGAGCACGGCGCATCGAGCAGGACCGCGTCATCTTCGCCGGTCGCGCGCATCGTCGTCGCGTCGGCGGTGACCAGCGCGACGGAGCCGATTCCCGCCGCGCGCAGGCGCGCGGTGCACTGGGCGATCTTGTTCGCGTCGTCATCCACCGCCAAGACCGTTCCCGAATCGCCGGTCCGGCTCGCGATCTGCAGCGTCTTGTTGCCGCGCCCGCAGCACAGCTCGACGATGCGCATCCCCGGCTGCGGATCCAGGATGTCGACCGGAAAGGCCGCCGCTTCCGCGTGGAGGTGCCAGCGATGCTGCGCGAGGCGTTCCACCTCGGCCGCGGATGTGCCGGGGTCGAGCACGAGCACGTCGCGGGCGAAGGCGCTGGGCGTCGTCGCGATCTCCGCTTCCGTGAGCGCCTGCTGCGCCTCGGCCCGGGTCGCACGCCGCTCGTCGATGCACAGACCGGCCGGCGCGGACCCGTTGACGCCGGCCACGATCGCGTCGAGCCGCTCCTCGCCGAACCGCTCGCGCCAATGCGTGACGACCCAGGTCGGCAGCGACGCGCGCGTCGGCAGGTCGGCCTCCCGCGGCGCTTCGACCGCGACCTTCCGCAAGACCGCGTTCACCAACCCGGCGGTGCCTTTGTGGCCGTACTTGCGGGCCAGTCCGACGCTCTCCGACACGGCGGCGTACGCTTCGACGCCGGACATCAGCCGCAGCTGGTACGTGCCCAGCCGCAAGATTTCCGCGATCGGTTGCGGCAGGGTCTGCGCGCGCTCGCCCACGTACGGCTGCAGCTCGAAATCGAGAAAGCGGCGCATCTTGATCGCGCCGTACGCGAGTTCGGTCGCGAACGCGCGGTCGCGCGGATCGAGGCTCGACTTGCGCAGGCGATAGTCCAGCGCTTCGCGCGCGCCGCGGGGGCTAGCGCCGAAGACGTCGCGGCAGACTTGCAATGCGACCTCTCGCGCCGACGTCGCAGCGGGCGTCGGGCTCACGCGCGCACGCTCGAACGGCGCCACGCGGCACCGCTCATCGGCGCGCGGTTCGGCGGCACCACGCGCAAGAGGACGATGCCGTCGTACGCGAAGCCGTCGTCGGCGGTCACCGCGCCGGGCGGCTCTCCGTCGCGCGCCGCGCGCGCTGCGAGCACTTTGAGCGTTTCGCCGTCGACGGTCAGGCGGGCTGCCGGGACGGGTGCGAGCGATCGGATCTGATTCACCATTCCTACGGGGCCGCGCGTTTCGTCGAGCGGCCAGCATGCTTTGAGGATCGGGCGGGTCAGCGTGCGCGCGATCTCGTCGTCCGGAATTCCGAACGACGATTGCGGGCGCGGCTCGAGCGTGCCCTGCGCGGTGCGCTCGAGCGCGTCGGCCAGCAGCGCCGCACCGCGTAGCGCGAGACGGTCGTGCAGCTCGCCGTACGTTTCGTCGGGCCCGAGCGCCGTGCGTTCCTGCAGCACGACGTCGCCGGTGTCCATACCCGCGTCCATCAGGATGATCGAGACGCCCGTTTCGGTGCGGCCGTCCCAGATCGCGGACTGCAGCGGCGTCGCGCCGCGGTACAGCGGGAGCAGCGAGGGATGCACGTTGAGCGAGCCGTGCGGCGGAACGTCGAGCAGCGCTTGCGGGACGATCTTGCCGTACGACGCGACGACGAACGCGTCGGGTGCGAGCGCGCGTACCTCATCGACGAACGGCTTGAGCCGTTCGGGCGTGAAGACGCGCAGGCTGCGGGCTTCGGCGGCGCGCTTCACCGGCGTGGCGACGAGCTTGTGGCCGCGGCCGGCGGGCCGGTCCGGCTGCGTGACGACACCGAGGATCTCGTGCCGCTGCGCGACCGCTTCGAGGATCGGAACGGCGAACTCGCTCGTTCCGAAAACGACGACCTTCAGCGAGCGCCGGCGGCGACCGCTTCGGCCTCCGCGACTTCCTCGTCGGTTTGCGCGGGCCGCACGTTCTTCGCCTTGTCGATGTACAGGATGCCGTCGAGGTGGTCCATCTCGTGCTGCAGGCAGCGCGCGAAGAGCCCTTCGCCCTCGAGTTTGATGCGCTTGCCGTGGCGGTCCAGCCCGACGCACACGACGCGCTGGAAGCGGATCATCTCACCGATCATGCCCGGCACGGAGAGGCAGCCTTCGATCGCTTCGACCTCACCCTCGGTCTGCGTGAACTTCGGGTTGATAACGACGAGCGGGCCGCCGTTCTTCTCGTCATCCTCGTCTTGGAGGTCGACGGTGAAGATGCGCTTGGAGATCCCGATCTGCGGCGCAGCCAGACCGATCCCGGGCGCGGCGTACATCGTCTCGAACATGTCGTCGAGCAACTGCTGGAAGATCGGGTCGGCAATGTCGGCCGGATCGACCTTCTTCGCGACCTTGCGCAGGGTGGGATGGCCGTCGGTGATGATTTCGCGGATGTACGCCATGGCGGTGCCCTCAGTATAACCTGAGCGGCCGAATTCTGGTTCCGGGTCGCCGTCAGCATTGACGGTCGATGCGTCGATGTTGTATTTATACGACAAAATGCCACCTAAACCGACCGGCGAGGCGAAAATCTACAATCGCATCGCGGTTCTCCGGGCGGAGCGCGGCCTTTCGCGAGCCCAGCTGGCCGAGGCGCTAGGGATCAATTACCAGACGGTCGGTTACCTCGAGCGCGGCGAGTACAACCCCAGCCTCGACCTTGCCATGAAGATCGCGGAACACTTCGGGCTGCCGCTCGACGCCGTGTTTGCGCGTACCCCTTTCACCCCGATGAGCGCAGCGCTGTACGGCGATCGCTCGGAGCACGCAGAACGTGGATAGCCTGCCCTTTCTCGTCGACCGCATCGGATGGCGGCGCACGCGGCGCATCCTCGTCGTGCTCCTCTACGGCGGCATGCTCAGCTACGCGATCGCACAGGCGATCATGCAAACGTGCCAGCCCGCCGCCCTGGCGGGCCACGTGCTCTTCGGAGTTTTGGAGGCGCCCATCGTCGCCGGCACGGTAAGCTTCTTCGGGCTGTGGCGTCTGCGTGCGCTGCATGCCGTCAATGCGACGGCCACCCAGTTGGACGAGCGGCTCCTGCTGCGCCGGAACTACGCGTTGGCGATCGCCTTTTGCATCGTCGCGATCGTGTGCGCGTTCGAGTTCACCGCCTGGCAGTTCCGCTTGATCTTCACGTATCCGCGCGGCCTCGACCTCGCCTCACCGTTCCTCTTCGGCGACGTAGCGCTGACGCTGACGCTGCCTATCGCGATCCTGGCGTGGACCGAGCCAGACCCGCCGCACGACGACGACCCGGGGAGATGACGCACGCGGCGCCGTAAGCGGCTCGTAATCGGGGTAAGGGACGATTCTGTCCATCATGCGCGTCCTGGCCGCCGCCCTCTTGGCGGTGCTATCGAGCGGTACTACCCCGGCCTCCACCGGCGACCTCGCCGTCACCATCGGCGCGCATCGGCTCGCCCGGTCGTGCGCGGTCGCGAGCACGGCGACGATCGTCGCCTTCGATGCGTCCGCCTCGCGGGTCGTCAGCTACCGCTTCGTGCGCAGCGACGGCAGCGTTTCGCCGATCGGGCACGTCATCTTGGGCGGCGACGGCGCCGTCGCGCAGAGCGTGCGCGACGAGTGGACGCCGCGCGGTTCGTCGCCGTGGGTGGCGTGCGAAGTGATCGCGCCCCGGCGCATGCGCTCGCCTCGCGCCGCCGTCGCTGCACCCTGCGCGCACGGCGCAATCGCAACAGCATCCTGAGCGTCTTCACCCGATCCGACGGCCGCGAGCGGGTCGCCGTCCCGTTCTGGGACGGCATCCTCTGCGCGTTCAGCTCGATCGCGATCGGGTTTTTCGCCGCGTTCCTCGCCATGATCCCGATCGTCTTCGCCGCGGTGCTCGTGCTGGGCACGATGCCCGCGACGACGCCGGGACATGCGCTGCTCAGCCTCGTCGAGATCGTCTTCTACGCGGCAGGCGGCTGGTTCGCATGGAGTCGCCTGCACGCGCTGCGCGACCCGCCGTTCCGGCGGTTGACGGGCGGCGACGTTCGGGTGCTGGCGATCTCGCTCGGCGCCCTGCTGCTGGTCAGGGTCGGGACGGCGTTCCAACTGTTGCTGACCAATCAGACGAAACACGTGCAGAGCGGATTCGAACACTTCAGTGTCGCCGCACACGTGCCGGCGCTCACCGCGATCTCGGTCGGTCTCGCCGTGCTCGGGATGGTCGTCGTCGGTCCCCTCGTCGAAGAGATCGTCTTCCGCGGCCTGCTCTTCGGCGCGCTCGCGCAACGGTTCGGCGTGCTCGCCGCCGCGGTGCTCACGGCGATCCTCTTCGGTGCGGCGCACGGCGATCTGGTGCTGTTCCCCTCACTCGCAGCGCTCGGTTTCATTACGGCGCTCGCCTATGCCGCGACCGGCAACCTCACCGTTCCGGTTCTGCTGCACGCCCTCAGCAACGCGTTCGCCGCTACTTTCCTGGTCGCGGACTCACTCGGCCGGTGACCGAGGGCGGTTAGAGAATGTAACTCGAGAGGTCGGAGTTGCCGGCGATCGAGTCGAGACGTTCGCGGACGTAGGCGGCGTCGATCGTGATCGTGCCGCCTTCTTCGGGCGCGCGGAACGCGATCTCGTCGAGGACGCGTTCGAGCACGGTGTGCAGGCGGCGGGCGCCGATGTTCTCGGTCTGCTCGTTCACCCGCATCGCGATCTCGGCGATCGCGCTGATCGCGTCGGCCGTCACCTCGAGGTCGACCCCGTCCGCACCGAGCAGCGCTTTGTACTGACCGATCAGCGCGTTCTCGGGCTGGGTCAGGATGATCTCGAAATCGTGCGCGGTGAGCGACTCCAGCTCGACCCGCACCGGAAAGCGGCCTTGCAGTTCGGGGATCAGGTCGGACGGTTTGGAGACGTGGAATGCGCCGGCCGCGATGAACAGCACGTGGTCCGTCGAGAGCGGGCCGTGTTTGGTGTGGACGGTGCTGCCCTCGACGATGGGGAGGATGTCGCGCTGAACGCCTTCGCGCGAGACGTCGGGTCCGCGCTGACCTTCGCGTCCGGCGACCTTGTCGATCTCGTCGATGAACACGATACCGTGATCGGCCGCCCGCCGCAGCGCTTCGCGCTTGACGGCGTCCATGTCGATCAGCTTGTCCGCTTCCTGCTGCGCGAAGATGCGGCGCGCGTCGGCGACGGTGACCCGCTTCTTCACTCGCTTCTTCGGCAGCAGGCCGCCGAGCATCTCGCTCATGTCGCCGCCCATCCCGGAGCCTTCCGCTCCGCCGAGCACGCCGATCGGCAACTGCGCCTGTTCCTCGACCTCGATCTCGATCATGCGCACGTCGAAGAAGCCGCGCTCCACGTCCGCGCGCGCCGCGGCACGGACACGCTGCGCCTCGTCGTCGGGGATCGGCTTGGTCGGGTTCGGCGCCTGCGGCTGCGGCTGTTGTGCGAACGAGTTCCCGAAGATCGAACCGAGCGACGCGGCGAACGGGTTCTGCGCTTGCGCCTGATGCGCGACCGTCTCCGGATGCAGCAGGTCGACGATGCGGTCGATCGCGGCCGCGTCGGCAGCCTCGCGCACGTCGGCGCGGCGTTCGTCGGAGACCATGCGCACCGCCGCTTCGGCCAGATCGCGGACCATCGACTCGACGTCGCGGCCGACGTAGCCGACCTCGGTGTACTTCGTCGCCTCGACCTTGATGAACGGCGCACCGGCCAGCGACGCCAGCCGCCGCGCGATCTCGGTCTTCCCGACACCGGTCGGCCCGATCATCAGGATGTTCTTCGGCGAGACTTCCTTGCGGACGGCTTCGGGCAAGCGTTCGCGGCGATACCGGTTGCGCATCGCCACGGCGACGGCGCGCTTCGCGTCGGCCTGTCCGACGATGTGCCGGTCGAGCGCGGCCACGATCTCGCGCGGGGTGAAGTCGCTGGGCTGCTTGGGGAGCGCGGGGATCATAACCATAGAACTTCCACGTTGTCGTTGGTGTAGATGTCGATGCGGCCCGCGATGCGGAGGGCTTCTTTCGCGATCGCCGCGGCGTCGAGCGTTGAATGCTCGAGTAGGGCCATCGCTGCGGCCTGCGCGTACGGGCCGCCGCTGCCGATCGCCGCGACGTCTTCGTCGGGTTCGATCACGTCGCCGGTGCCGCTGAGGACCAAGAGGTGTTCGGGCGTGCCCACGATCAGCAGCGCTTCGAGCCGCCGCAGCGCGCGGTCCTGACGCCAGTCTTTGGCGAGCTCGACGGCGGCTCGCATCACGTTGTCCTTGTACGCGCTCATCTTGCCCTCGAATTTCTCGAGCAGCGTGATCCCGTCCGCCGCGCTGCCGGCAAAGCCGGCGAGCACCTTGCCCCCGGCAATCGCGCGCACTTTCCGCGCCCCGTGCTTCATGACGGTCTTGTCGACCGTGACCTGACCGTCGCCGGCCATGGCGATCTTGCCGTCCTTCCGAACGGCGCAGATGGTCGTAGATCGAATTCGCATCTGGCCTAACTACTCAGCGGCGGCCTCCGTAGTTGCAGCCCCACTCTTCGTCGGCAGAGAGTGGGCGAGCGCTATGTTCCGACGAGGGAGTCTTGGCGGGCTCGGACTGCGGCGGCGAAGGCGTCGATTCGGGCGAGGGCGCGTTCGGCGAGCTTCGCCCGGCGCAGGCGCTTCTCGCGAATCGTCTCCGCGAGCGGCGAGAAGAAGGTCCAGGTGACGTTGGCGGGTTGAAAATCCGGCGAGTCGGTGTTCTGCAGATGGGCGACGACGGCACCGAGCGCCGTATCGGCGGGGAGGGTGACCGGCGGCAGGCCCAACAGATCGCGTGCGGCCGCGATGCCGGCGATCGTTCCGCATGCCGCCGCTTCGACGTAACCTTCCGCCCCGGTGATCTGGCCGGCGAAGAAGACGCGCGGCGCGGAACGCAGGCGCAGGTCCGCGGTCAGCAGGCGCGGGCTGTCGACGAACGTGTTGCGGTGCATCACGCCCAGGCGCAGCCACTCGGCGCCGGCGAGACCCGGGAGCTTCCCGAACGCCTCTTTTTGCGCCGGCCACGTCAGGCGGGTCTGAAAGCCGACCAGGTTGAGCGCCGTTCCTTCGGCGTTCTCTTTGCGCAGCTGGACGACGGCGTGCGGGCCTTTGCCGGTGCGCGGATCGCGCAGTCCGACCGGTTTGAGCGGTCCGAAACGCAGCGTGTCCTCGCCGCGCGCGGCGAGTTCTTCGATCGGCAAACAGCCTTCGAAGTACGGAACGTCGCCCGTTGCGAGGTCGCTTTCGAAGCCTTTGGGCTCGTGCTTCGGGAGTGTCTTGAGGTCTTCGACGAAGCGCAAGTACGTCTCGCGGTCGAGCGGGATGTTGAGGTAGTCGGCGCCGTCACCCTTGTCGTAGCGCGACTTGTGGTACATCACGCTGGTGTCGATGGAGTCGAGCGCGACGATCGGCGCGGCGGCGTCGTAGTAGTGGAGCCGTCCGCCGACCAGCGCGTCGATCGCTGCGGCAAGCGGTTCGGAGGGAAGCGGCCCGCACGCCACGATCACCGTTCCCTCAGGCGGTATCGCGGTGACCTCGTCGCGGCGGATCTCGACGTTCGGATGCGCGGCGAGCCGCGACTCGACGAGCGCGCCGAAGCGCTCGCGGTCGACCGCGAGCGCTCCGCCCGCCGGAACCGCAGCTTCGCGCGCGGACGTGATGATCAGCGAGTCGAGCCGCGCGAGCTCTTCCTTCAAGAGACCGACCGCGTTCTCGAGCGCGGCGCCGCGCATCGAGTTGGAACACACGAGCTCGGCGAGCATCCCGGTGTGGTGCGCCGGTCCCGACTTGTGCGGGCGCATCTCGTAGAGCACGACCGAAGCGCCTTGCTGCGCGGCTTGCCACGCAGCCTCCGAACCCGCAAGGCCGCCCCCGATGACGGTGATCGCCGGCCGCGGCATCACACCGGTTCGAGCTCCGCATCGGCGTCGACGTCTTCCGCGTCATCAGCCTTGCCGAGCCCTGTCGCGTGCGTTTTGTCGGTGTGGCACAGGTACGTCACCGCACCGCCGCGCTTCGCCTTCTCGGTCACGTAGTCGCCGCAGACGGCGCACCGCTCCGGCGCGACTTTGTCCCACGAGACGAAATCGCAGGCCGGGTAGTTGGCGCAGCCGTAGAACGTGCGCCCCTTGCGCGATTTGCGCTCGGCGATCATCCCGCCGTCCTTGGGGCACACGGCCCCGGAGTCTTTGAGGATCGGCTTCGTCGTCTTGCACTCGGGATAGCCGCTGCACGACATGAACCGTCCGAAGCGTCCGGTCTTGATGACCATCGGCTTGCCGCAGTTCTGGCAGATCTCGTCGGTCGGCTCGTCGCGCTGCTCGAACTTCGGCAGCTTGCGCTCCGCCTCTTCGAGTTCGCGCGAGAACTCGCCGTAGAAGTCGCCGAGCACCTTCGCGGTCGCGCCCCAGTCGCCGCCGGTCTCGGCCAGCGTGTCCAGCTTGCCTTCCATCGACGCGGTGAACGTCAAATCGACGATGTCGGGGAAGTGCTCCGCCAGCAGGTCGTTGACTTGTTCGCCGATGTCGGTCGGATGGAAACGGCGCTCCAGCTGCTCGACGTACCCGCGCGCTTGAATCGTCTCGACGATCGCGCTGTAGGTCGACGGGCGGCCGATTCCGTTCTCTTCGAGGGCTCTGACCAGCGATGCTTCGGTGAAGCGCGGCGGCGGTTCGGTGAAGTGCTGTTTCGGCTCGACGGACTTCGGATCGAGCACCTCGTCCTCGGTCAGCTTCGGCAGGATCGGCGTGCGTTTCGCCGCCTTCCCGTTGGTCGCTGCGACGGCATCGGGACCTTGGTCATCGGTGCCTTCCTCGTAGACCGCGGTGAAGCCGGCGAACTTCAGCACGCTGCCCGTTGCGCGGAACGTGAAGCGCTCCGTCGCTTTGATGTCGGCGGTCGTCTGGTCGAACACGGCCGGCGCCATCTGCGAGGCGATGAAGCGCTCGTAGATCAGCTGATACAGGCGCATCTCGTCGCGCTTGAGGATGCCGGCCAGCGATTCCGGCGTACGCATCGCCGAGGTCGGGCGGATCGCTTCGTGCGCGTCCTGCGCGCCTTCCTTGATCTTGAACTGCCGTCCGCCGCCGTAGAATGGCTCGCCGAAGCGGCCGACGATGTACTCGCGCGCCGCTTCGCGCGCCGAGTCCGCGATGCGGGTCGAGTCGGTGCGCATGTAGGTGATGAGGCCCTGAGTACCGTCGGCTCCGCCCAGATCGACGCCTTCGTACAGTGCCTGCGCGATCTGCATCGTCTTGCGGACCCGGAACTTCAGCTTGCGCGACGCCTCTTGCTGGAGCGTCGAGGTCGTGAACGGCGCGGCCGGATTGCGCCGCGTCTCGCGCGTCTTGACCGACGCGACGCGGAATTCCGCGCCCTCGAGCGCCGCCATGACGGCATCGGCCTGCTCGGCGGTGGTGATCTCCGCCTTCGCGCCGTCGATCTGATTGAGGTCGGCCGCGAAGACGATCGGCGGCACGCTGTCGGCGGCCTGCTCCGCGAGCGACGCGAGCAGCGCGGTGATCGTCCAGTATTCGCGCGGGACGAACGCCCGGATCTCGCGTTCGCGATCGACGATCAGGCGGACGGCGACCGATTGAACCCGCCCGGCGGAGAGTCCGCCGCGCACCTTCGCCCACAACAGCGGCGAGATCTTGTAGCCGACGAGCCGATCCAGAATGCGCCGCGCTTGCTGCGCGTTGACGCGCGGCATGTCGATTGGGTGCGCGTCTTTGAGCGCCGCCAGCGCAGCGTCCTTGGTGATCTCGTGGAGTTCGATCCGCTTGGGGTTGTCGAGCTTCAGCAGCTCGGCGAGATGCCACGCGATGGCCTCGCCCTCGCGATCGGGGTCGGTCGCGAGGTAGACGTCGCCCGCCGCCGCTTTCACCGCCGCCTTGAGCTCCTTGATGACGTCGCCCTTCCCCTTAATGGTAAGGTAACGCGGCATGAAATCATTGAGTACGTCGACGCCCAGCGTCGATTTCGGCAGGTCGCGGACGTGCCCGACCGAGGCCTTCACGACGTACCGTGGCGGCAAGAATTTCTTGATGGTTTTGGCTTTCGTCGGCGATTCGACGATGATCAGGGGCTTCGCCACGGCGTCTCCAGAGGGTGCGCTCGCCCAAGAACGAGCTTCGGGCCACAGTATAAACCCGGACGTCAAGCGGCTCCAATTCCGTCCCGCGCGCCGCGCGCGGAACAGCCGTTTTGGCCATAGAGTTGCACGAAGGGCGAATTGTGCGTATTATGCGACTAAATGCGTCGACAACATGTCGATGCAATGACGACACTCCGTCCGCGCGGACGAGGAGGTTGAATGGACTCGGAAATGACGAACGGCGGCGATACCGCTGAGACTGCGGCGCCAGCGCCGCGCCGTGGTCGCAAGAAAGCTGCCGGCGGTCGTAAGAAAGCCGCGGGTGGCCGTAAGAAAGCCGTCGGCGGTCGCAAAAAAGCCGTCGGTGGACGCAAGAAAGCCGCCGGCGCAGGACGCAAAAAAGCCGCCGCGGGCGGTCGCAAAAAGAAGGCAGCGGGCGGGCGTAAGAAGGCCGCTGGCGGTCGCAAGAAGGCAGCCGGCGGGCGTAAGAAGGCCGCAGGCGGTCGTAAGAAGGCAGCCGGCGGACGCAAGAAAAAAGCCGCGGGCGGTCGCAAAAAGAAGGCAGTCGGCGGACGCAAGAAGGCCGCGGGCGGTCGTAAGAAAGCAGCCGGCGGACGCAAGAAAAAAGCCGTCGGCGGACGGAAAAAGGCCGTGGGCGGGCGTAAAAAGGCCGCCGGCGGACGCAAGAAAAAAGCCGGCGGACGCAAGAAGAAGGCATAGCCGACTTCGGGAAACGTACGGGGAGCGATCGATGATCGCTCCCCTTTTTTTTAGGTGAGTACCGCCGGCCCGTTGACCAGATCCGGCGCGCGGCCGCCGTGTTCTTCGACCCAGTGGCACGCTGCGCGATGACCGGGCTCGTACTCGTTGAACGCCGGCACTTCGACCTTGCAGCGCTCGAACGCGACCGGGCAGCGGGTGTGAAAACGGCAGCCCGACGGCGGATTGACCGGCGAGGGGATGTCGCCGGTGAGGATGATGCGCTTGCGGCGCCGCTCGACGTCGGGGTCGGGGATCGGGATGGCGGAGAGCAACGCCTGCGTGTACGGGTGAAGCGGGTTGTCGTACAGCCGGTCGCGGTCGGCGATCTCGACGATCTTCCCGACGTACATGACCGCGACACGGTTCGAGATGTGGCGCACGACCGAAAGATCGTGCGCGATGAACAGGTAGGTCAGCCCGAGCTGCTGCTGCAGATCCTGGAGCAGGTTGATGACCTGCGCCTGAATCGAGACGTCGAGGGCCGAGACCGGCTCGTCGGCGACGATGAACTTCGGATCGACGGCCAGCGCGCGCGCGACGCCGACCCGCTGGCGCTGTCCGCCCGAGAACTCGTGCGGATACCGGTTCGCATGCTGCGGCTGCAGACCGACGAGCCGCAGCAACTCCTGCACCCGGCCGTCGGCCTCTCTGCCCTTGGCGATCCCATGGATCTCCAACGGCTCGCGAATGATCGAACCGACCGTCATACGCGGGTTGAGCGAGGCATACGGGTCTTGGAAGATGATCTGCATCTCTTTGCGCAGAGGACGCAGCTCGCCGCGCGAGAGCCCGGTCAGTTCCCGGCCGTCGAAGGTGACGCTGCCGCTGGTGGGATCGGCCAGGCGGAGGATCACACGTCCCGCCGTCGTCTTGCCCGAACCCGACTCGCCGACGAGCCCGAGCGTCTCACCGCGCCGGATCTCGAAATCGATTCCGTCGACCGCTTTGACGTCCGCGACGTGGCGCTGCAGTATGCCGGCCGTGATCGGGAAGTACTTGTGCAGGCCGCGCACGACGACCAGATCGTCGCTCGACGCCGCCGGGAGGCCGCTGGGTCCGGCGAGAGAGGCCGTCACTTCGCGAGTTCCTGAGGCGTCTTGGCGACGGCGGAATTCGCGATGGCCGGAACGCTGGGCGCGGGGATCGTCTTCTGTCCTTCGGCCCGCTGATCGTAGAGGAAGCAGCGCGCCACGTGCCCGTCGCCGAAATCGTAGAGGGGGACCGGCTGGGTGCAGATCGGCATCTTGTACCGGCAGCGCGGCCCGAACGCACAGCCTTGCGGCATGTGCAGCAAGTTCGGGGGCTGGCCTTCGATCGGCACCAGCCGCGATCCGGCCTGGTCGAGCCGCGGGAGCGACTCCAGCAGTCCCATCGTGTACGGCATCTTCGGCGACTCGAAGATCTCTTTGGCCGTCCCGTACTCGACCATGTTTCCGCCGTACATGACGAGCACGTTTTCGCACGTCTCGGCAACGACGCCCAGATCGTGGGTGATGAGGACGATCGCCGATCCCAGCCGCTGCTGCATCTCGTTCATCAGCTCGATGATCTGCGCTTGAATCGTCACGTCGAGCGCGGTGGTCGGCTCGTCGGCGATCAGCACGGCCGGATCGCACGAGAGCGCCATGGCGATCATGACGCGCTGGCGCATGCCGCCGGAGAACTGATGCGGGTAGTCTCGCAGGCGCTTCTCGGCGGCGGGAATCTTCACCAGCCGCAGCATGTCGACGGCCTTCGCAAGCGCGTCTTTTTTCGAGAGTCCGAGATGCAGGCGGGTCGCTTCGGCGATCTGCTCGCCGATCGTCAGCACGGGGTTGAGCGACGTCATCGGATCCTGGAAGATCATCGCGATGTCGCGCCCGCGGATCTTGCGCATCTGCGCTTCGCTCTTCTTGAGCAGGTCCTCGCCCTTGAAGAGGATCTGGCCGTGCTCGATCGTGCCGTTCTGCGCGATCAGGCGCATGATCGAGAGTGACGTCACCGATTTGCCCGAACCCGATTCGCCGACGATCCCCAGCGTCGAACCGGGATCGACCGCGAACGAGAGCCCGTTGACGGCGGCGACGACGCCGTCTTCGGTACGGAACGTCGTCCTGAGGTCCTTGACCTCGAGCAGGGCCAAGCTAGTGTCCCGCCTCAGAAGTGAGAGACACTAGATGCCGGTGAGGCTGACGATCGTCGCGACGACGACGAACGCGACGGCGATGAACTGCGTGACGCGGGCGATCTGCTGATCGAGTCCGAGCCGGCGGGTCGCCGACTCGACGCGGCCGCCCAGCGTGCCGCTGAGGCCTTCCTGCTTCGTCGTCTGCAGCGCGAGAAACAGTACGAGCAGGAAGCCCAGGAGCACGAAGAGTCCGGCCAGCGTGTGCGTCAGCCATCCCGCGTGCGACGCCAGCCACGAATGCGGCGTGAGGTCGTATTGAAAGTTCGAGGGCAGCGAGACCGGCAGCGTGGTCGCTTTGACGAGGGGCGCGGCAGCCTTCGCGGCGGGCGCGGCGGCAGTCGCGGCCGCAAGCAGGACGGGAAGCACGATAAAGGGACTCCTGGTATGCCGCACGTTCGGCAGGAAAAGAACCGCCGAGGCTTTGTTGGGAAGGGGCGGCGACCCTGCCTGGAGCCCGGGGGCGCCGTTAAGAGGCGGTGTGCGCCGGGGCGAGCGCTCGGACGCGGGCCGCGACGTTCTCACCCGTGAGGCCGAATTGGGCGCGCTGCGCGGCCTGGGAAGCATGCTGGACGAGCACGTTCGGAACGCCGACCCGTTCGACCGGGATGGCGATCCCGCGATCGTTGAGGAACTCGACGACCGCGGAGCCGAACCCGCCGGCGAGGCTGTGTTCTTCGAGGGTGATGAAGCGGCGGTGCGTCTCGGCGAGTTCGAGCAGCAGCGTTTCGTCGAGCGGGGCGACGAAGCGGGCGTTCACCACGGTCGGGCGGACGCCGTCCGCCGCGAGCAGCGCGTGCGCGTCGAGCGCGGCGTCGACGGTGTTGCCGAGCGCGAGAATCGCCACCTCGGCGCCGCGCCGCAGCACCTCGCCTCGGCCGAGCACGAGCGGCGCCGGCGGCTCGTCGTGTTTCCCGCTGGTCGAACCGCGCGGGTAGCGGATCGCCGTGGGTGAATCGAGCGAGAGCGCGAGGTCGAGCATCGGGCCGACCTCGTCTTCGTTGCGCGGCGCCATGATGGTCATGCCGGGCAGCGTGCGCAGGTACGCGATGTCGTAGAGTCCCATGTGCGTCGGTCCGTCGTCACCGACGAAGCCGGCGCGGTCCATCGCGAAGACGACCGGCAGCCCTTGAATCGCGACGTCGTGGACGATCTGATCGTAGGCACGCTGCAGGAAGGTCGAGTAGATCGCACAGACCGGCTTGACGCCGCGGGTCGACGCGCCGGCGCCGAAGCAGACGGCGTGCGCCTCGGCGATGCCGACGTCGAAATAGCGCTGCGGAAAACGCTTCGCGAACTTCGCGAGCCCCGTGCCGTCGGGCATTGCGGCGGTGATGCCGATCACGCGCGCATCGCGTTCCGCGGCGGCGATCAACGCGTCCGCGAATGCCGCCGCGAACGTCGGCCGAGCCGTCCCCTTCTTCTCGATCTTCCCCTCGTCCGGATGATAGACGCCGGGTCCGACGCCGTGGAACGTGCGGCTGTCACCCTCGGCGATGTCGTAACCCTTGCCCTTGACGGTGCGCACGTGCAGCAGCACCGGACCGTGGACTTTGCGCGCGTTGGAGATGACGTCGATCAGCGTATCGAGGTCGTGTCCGTCGATCGGACCGATGTAGCGGAAACCCATCTCCTCGAAGATGACCGGCGCCTTGTGATCGGGCAACGCGAAACGCATCCCCGCGATCTCGGCGGTCGAGAGCGCTTTGCGCGCCGTGTCGCCGAGCGGAACGTGGTCGAGCACGCCCTTCACGAACTCGCGGCCGCGCGTGAACAGCGGCTTCGCACGAAGCGTCCCCAAGTACGAAGCGATCGAGCCGACGTTCGGAGCGATCGACATCTCGTTGTCGTTGAGGACGACGATGAAGTTGGTCTTCATCAAGCCCGCGTTGTTGATCGCTTCGTACGCCAGGCCGCCGGTCATCGCGCCGTCGCCGATCACCGCGACCACCGACTCGTTGCTGCCGCGGAGGTCGCGGGCCGTCGCCATGCCGAGCCCGGCGGAGATCGCGGTCGAAGCGTGTCCCGCGCCGAAGGCGTCGTACTCCGATTCGGTTCGCATCGCGAAGCCGCTGATGCCGCCGGCTTGACGCAGGGTTCCGAAGTTCGCGGCGCGGCCGGTCAGCAGCTTGTGAACGTAGCTCTGATGGCTGACGTCCCATACCACGACGTCGCGCGGCAGGTCGAGCACGCGGTGGAGCGCGATCGTCAACTCGACGACGCCCAGGTTCGGAGCGAGGTGGCCGCCGTTTGCCGCACAGACCCGAATGAGGGTTTCGCGGACTTCGCGCGCGAGCTGATCCAGCTCGGGACGGCTCAACCGTTTCACGTCGGCCGGGGTCGCAATGCGCTCGAGGATCATTCGCGGATATTCGACGCCGCGGGACGAAGGCCCGTTCTCGTGCAGGACCCACAGGTGCCGCCGACCGCGTTGCGCGTGCGAAAGCGGGTCTGGACCGATGTCGCGCGGATCATCTCAACGGTCTGCAATCCCTTTCTGACCTCACTGGCGCTCTTCGTGATCCTCGCCGGCGCCGGCTCGAAGAGCACCAACGACTTTCTCGTCTTGCTCTGCAACAGCGCCTTCTTCACCTCGATCGCGCCGATGCTGTTCATCTTCTACCTCTACGCGACGGATCGCATCTCCGATCTCGACATGTCGATCCGCGTCGAGCGCGAGCGGGTCTTCATCGCCTTCGTGATCTTCTACGCGCTAGGCGCGTTCGATCTGTGGCTGATCCACGCCCCGGCGATCATGACCGCCTCGATGGCCGGCTACGCGGCGAGTGCCCTGATCGTCCAGTGGATCACGCGATACTGGAAGATCTCGACCCATGCGCTGGGCGTAACGGCGCCGTTGGTGGCGCTCACGGTCCTCTTCGGCGAACGGCCGCTGCCGTTCTACGCGCTGATCCCGCTGGTCGGCTGGTCCCGCGTCTACCTGCGCGCGCACACGCTCCTGCAGGTCGTCGCGGGAACGGCCCTGGCGCTGGGAACAACGCTCGTCTTCTTCCGCGTCTTCCACATCGTGTAGGCTGCGCCGTAACCGCCCGTCAGTGTCGACGTGGGCGCTCATTGTGCGACGAGTGCTGCGACCTTTCCGGTGCGGTCGCCGGTCCAGCGGCGCACCGCCGCTTCGAACGCCTGCGGGTCGCCGTTCGTGTAATACGTCGTCGTGCCGGCGCCGCTCGGGAACCGGCGCGCCGCGATCAGCCGCTGCGCCGCGGCGGCTTGCGCGACCGCCGGATCGATGCGCACGACCCGCTCGGGGAGCGCGCGCGCGAACCAGCGGTCGAGCAGCGGGTAGTGCGAGCATCCGTAGACGAGCGCGTCGATCTCCGCCGGCAAGCCGGCGACGACCGCCTCGACCGCCGAGCGCGCCTCGCCGGTCTCGGCCGCGCCGCGTTCGACGAGCGGAACCAGCGCCGGCGCGGCGACTTCGACGACTTCGAGCCCGGGAGCGGCTGCGCGAATGGCCCGGCCGTACGCTCCGCTGCGGATCGTTGCGACTGTGGCGACGACCGCGATGCGACGGTGCGGCGTGCCCGCGAACGCGGCACCGGCATTCGCGATCAGATCGAGCACCGGGAAGGGCGTCTGCGGCCAGCCCAGCCGTTCGGCGACGGCACAGGTCGTGTTGCACGCGGTGACGACGGCGTCGACCTGCAATTCGGCCAGCAGCGCGAGGTTCTGCTGCAGAAACCCGTGCAGCGTCGCATCGCTCTTCTCGCCGTACGGCAGGTGTGCTTGATCGGCGAAATAGACCACGTCGGCGTCGATGCCAGCGGCGCGAAGCGCGGCAAGTACGGTCAAGCCGCCCAGCCCCGAGTCGTAGAGCCCCAGCACTACTGGCGGCTCACGCCATTGTCGCTTTGAACCTGACGCAGGGCCGGTGCGCCCGCGTAGGCTTTGACCCCGTTGGCAATCCCCTGCGCGACGTTTTGCAAGAACGACGGCTGGCGCAGCAATTCGACGTCGCTCGGATTGGTGACGAACGCGGTCTCGATCAAAACCGCCGGCATCGTGGTATGGCGCACCACGTAGAAGTTCTCGTGCCGGGCGCCGTCGTCTTGCGTTCCGGCGGTGGCGACGACCGCGTGCTCCAGCGTTTGCGCGAATGCGGCGTCCTGCGGCTTGTACCAGTAGAACGTCGAGCCGCGGGCGCTGCTGACCGGTGCACTGTTGACGTGGATGCTGATGAACATGCGGGCGTTGGCTGCGTTCGCGACGTCGCACCGGGTCTGCAGGTAGGCGCGATCGTCCGCGTTGGCCTTGCCGTCGGCGTGCATCTGGGTGAGAAGGTCCGTGCTGACCGGATCGATGTCGCCGTCGCGGGTCATCTTCACGATCCAGCCCTGGGCGACGAGCAGCGAGCGGAGCCGCTGCGCGATATCGAAGGTCAGCGACTTTTCGACCAAGCCGTTGTGCGCGGTGCCGACGTCGGCTCCGCCGTGCCCCGGATCGATGACGATCAAGCGCGGGCTGGACGGCGTGCCGAATTTCCACGGCATCTCGCTCGGCACGGCGTCCGGCGAAGCGCCGCTCGCGGCGACCGGCGGCCCGCCGGTGCGCCCCGTACCGATGCGCGTCAGGTCCGTCGCCGACGCGTTGGAAACCGTGATCGTCAGGCCGGTGTCGCTCGGCTGCACCTCGATCGCTTGATCGCCCGCGAGCGTGAACGCGATGCGGACCGCCGGCGCGTCGCCGGTCCCCGTCTGCCGCACGCGAACCGACTGCGCCGAACCGAACGATGGGTGTTCGTCGCGGCCCGGACCGTTGAGCGTGGTGTTGGCGAAGTCCAGATACCAGCGATGATCGAGCAGCCGGTGCCATTCGTAGCCCGCGGCACCGCTGAGCGCGACGCGCACGACCAGCGCGTCGTCGGATCCTTGCTCGAACGCGAGACCGGTGAGCGTCGCGCGTCCGGCGACGACCGGCGGCGCGGCGGTCGGCGCGACGAGTGCGCCGGGATCGTACGGGCCGGGCGATCCGACCATCGGCGGCGGCGTCGGCGGTCCGTTTTGGCTGACCGATCCGCGCGGTTCGAACGCGACGCTGAACGCGTCGGGTGTTTCGGCCGGCACGATCCGATGCGCCGTGCCGGGCGCCGCCGTGATGGTCAGCGTGGTGCTGGGGACGCGCGCGGTTCCCGCGACGGTGACGTCGAGCGCGTCGACCCCGGCGCCGAGCGCTCGGCGCGTGGGTGCGAGCGACGAACCCTGCCCGACGAAGGTGACTTGCAGCCGGTCGGGTCCGTCAGCGTTGGTGTCGATCAGCAGCGGCATCGCGGCGCGCACGGTCACCACCGTGCGGCCGCCTTCGGCCCGCACGTCAAGCGCGCCGATCCGCGGCTGCAGCACGGTTTCGCCGCCGTCCGGGACCGGCTCGACGTAGAGCGCCCGGGCCAGCGCGAAGAACGGGAGGAGCACGTCCGGACCGTCGTTCGACGGCGCGAACGGCGCGCGCACGCGCACACCGGCGACCGTGTACCAGGGATCGCCGAGCGTGAATACGATCGTGCGCCGGTCCTGCGCGGTGACGACGACGTAGCGCGATTGCGGTTCGAACGCGACGGTCGCACCGAGCTTGTCGAGGAATCGGCGCAGCCCGGCGTCACGAGTCGAAACGGCGATGTCGCCGGCTTGCGCTTGCGGATGTTCGAGGATCAGGCGCGTGCCCTGGAACCAGAGCAGCGGAGCGCGCTCTTGCGCCGGCGCGGCGAACGGCAAGCAGGAGAGCACGACGGCAAGCGCCTGCGCGAGGAAGCTAAAACGACGAACGCGAGAGCGGCTCATCGATCTCGAGATGTCCTCCGGGGAGCGTCGCGACGCGAGCGCCGTCGATGCGAATCTTCACCGAGGTGAGGTGGAGCGACGGCTGCGTCAGTGTCCACACGAGAGATTTGAACTCCGCCGACTCGGCAAAGCTGCCTTCTTTCGACGAGCCCGCGATCTCGTGCGACAAATTGACGTCCGCCGTTGAATCGACAACGTCAACAGCCAGCACGCGCGTTCCCGCAGGGAAGCGAATCGCTTCGGTCCCGGGCGGCGGCCCGGCGACGCACTGCGTCGCAGCGTAAAACGCGACGCTGGCCGGGTCCCGCGCAGGACCGAGCGAGACGCGCCACGGCACGAGCGTCGTGCCGTCGGCTTTCGCATAGTACACGGTGATCGCGTCGCCGACGCCGGCCGGCGTTCGATGGGTGAACCACCACGCGGCTGCGACGGCAGCGACGAACAGAACGATCAGCACCAAGCCGCGCGACGCTCGCATCTTGGATACGCGACATTCGGCGTGCGCCGCAAAGCGCCCGCCTAAGGATCAGGCGTTGCGGCCTTGACGGCGGTAGGTGATCCGCCCACGCGTGAGATCGTACGGCGAAAGCTCAACGTCGACATCGTCGCCCGGCGTGATGCGGATGCGAAAGCGGCGCAGCCGGCCGGCGAGGCTGGCGAGGATCGTATGGCCGTTCTCGAGCTCGACCTTGAACGTCGAGCTGGGGAACGTTTCGATGACGCGGCCGACAAGGCTCAGCGTATCTTCTTTGATGACGGGAGTGAGGGGCTCGCGGCGCTTTTTGCCGCCGCCCCGCCGTCGACGCGGAGGAGGAATACAGACTCCTTGGAGGTGGGTGGATTGCTCTCGTAAGACGCGCAGCCAAGGGCAATCGTTTCGCGGAAGCCCTTCCGCGCAACGGAGTTGCGTGGACTCGACCACCGCTCGGAGCCGAACTCCCCCGAATGGGCGGGGGTCGTAGGGTTCGGAATGATTACCAGTGCTATCGTCTTCGGAATGGTCGGCGTCGCAGCCGGATTTACCTGGGAGTACATCATCAAGCGGGGCGACTAGGCCCCAGCCTCGCCCGGAAAGCCCGGCGAGGGCGCCCCGGCCGAGAGCGCCTCGGCTCATCGGGGCCGGCCCTGACCCATCCCCAGCGTATTCGGCGAGCGGTCGGCTTCTTCACCCCTTCGAGGGGATTGCACCCTTTTTCGACGCAGATGTGTTATTGTGTGCGAGCCGGACCAACTCGAGGCGTCTTACGTCCGGCTGATTGTACTAGTCGTGTCCCGTGGTCTGGCGCTGTAAGCGTTCTCCTGAGCAGGTACATCGTACGAGTCTTCACCCCCCGACGCCGGAGTTCACGATGTATACTGACGAAACGCTGAATTGCACCGATTGCAATGCCCCCTTCACCTTCTCGGCCGGCGAGCAGGAATTTTTTGCGGCCAAGGGCTTCACCAACAAGCCCAACCGTTGCCCGGACTGCCGTGCGGCTCGTAAGAGCCAACGCGGTGGCGGCGGCGGCGGCGGCAGCTCGTATGCCGGCGGCGGCGGTGGCGGAAGCTACGGCGGCGGCGGCGGCGGCGGCGGGCGTCCCGCACGCGAGATGTTCCAGGCCACCTGCAGTGGCTGCGGCAAGGTTGCGGAAGTTCCGTTCCAGCCCCGCGGCGACAAGCCGGTCTATTGCCGCGACTGCTTCTCGCAGCGGCAGTCGTACCGCTGAGCTAGCCTCAGCGCCAACGGCGTAAGCAGAAAGAGACCCGGTGGTTCGCCACCGGGTCTCTTCTTTTGCCCACTCCGGGTTTACTACGACGCGGGCGAGATCGACTTGGCCGCGATCTTGAGCTTCCAGCTATCCAGCGCGGTGTGTTCCGGGTGGAGGTTCGCCAAGAGCACCTTGAGGCGGGTCGCGGCGGGGCCGGTTCCCGTCGTGCGCACGCGGCGGAAATACGGCGACCACGATTGGTACCACAGCGTCGCCGACACCGTCAGCTTCGTGGGGTCGACCGCAGTGCGCAGTGGGACGCGGTAGGCCACGATCGCGCGGCCCCGGCCGCCGTCCTTGCCGTAGTTCGGATCCCCCCGCACCCCGGTCGGCCGGGTCGCGACGACCCAGTTCGAGGGGAGCGGGAACCCCGATACGCCGTCGAAGCGCCAGCCGGCCGGGAGCAAGCGGTTGTCTTTGACCGACGAGTCGCGCCGGATGAAGCTCTCGGTGAAGTTACCGGCCTGATCCCGCGCCAGCTCTTCGAAGATCTGCACCTGGTCCGCGCTCGTGACCGGATACTGCTGGTCGTAGTGCGGCTGATACTGCTGCGCGCCGCCCGGACCGCGCACGAAGAACTCCGAGGGCAGCGGTGTGACACCGTCGGCGCCGACGATCACCCCGTTCGCGTCGGTCCGTCCTGAGGCGAACACGACCCCGTTCTGCGGGTCGGTGACCGTCAGCTCGACGAACGCGCGGCGGAAGCCGACGCCGCTGGGAAAGCGGTGGCCGGTCAGGTTGGTGACCGCCACGTTCGCGACGAGCGTGCCGTTCTCGACCTTCGCGTCGAGATCGACCCTCGCCGTCTGGTGTTCCGCCTGCTGCACGACGTTGCCGATCGCGTCGTTGAGATCGTTCTTCGAGCCGGACATGTAGTCGGCGAGCCGGACCCCGAGCACGTCCGGGTTCTGCTGGAACGTCCGCAGCAGAAACGCATTGAGCCCGAGCAACTCGTGGCGGCGGAAGCCCGTCGTACGCCAGGGGACGGTGATGTCGGCGAGCGGCGCGCGATGCTCGGCTTGCGGGTAGTCCTCGTCCTGGACGATCGCGATCTTCGTCTGGATCGCCGGATCGCCGACGTGCAGCCGCTCGTTCGCGACGCTCGAGGGCATGTGGCAATCCTGGCACGAGCGCTTGTCCGGACCGGGCTTGTACTCGGTCTGGAATTTGCTGTTGACCCATTCGACGTACGTCGCTTGCTCGACGTCGTGATGCGTGCGCAGGTCGATCGGATGGATTTTCGCCGGCTGATCGACGACCGGCAAGTTGATGCTGTGGCAGCTCGTGCACAGTCGCGACGACGTCGTGAGCGACGAGTAGATGGGCGTCGTGCCGAGCGATTCTTTCATCGGGTGGCTGGCGATCGTCTTCGTCTCGAACGGCCCGTAGAGTTTATCCGGCGGGCCGACGGCGAAGAGCCCGTTCGGACGATGCTCGAGGGTGTACGAGAGCGACTTTACCTCAGGCGGGGTGAGGATCGCGTGATGGCAGACGGTACAGCTGACGCCGTCGCGCGCCAAGCCGCCGTAGTGGAAATTCGGATCCTTCGGGTCCGCTTGGAACACGAAGGCGGGCGAGAACGTCGCGGTCGACGGCGGCGGGTGATCGATGGCGAACGTGCGCTTGCCCATGACGCCGTGACACTGCATGCACGTGTCGACGATCTGCTGCTTGAGGACCATGCGCGTGTGCGCCGCGCGTGCCGCACCCCCCTCGATCCGCGCGGCCGGAATCGAATCGATATACGACAGCTCGCCTTCGAGCTGCGAGAAGAACACCGGATCGCGTCCGGCGAGGCCCATCGGCGACCAGCGCCACTCGCCGTATTCGGAGACGTTGACACCGATCGCGCCCGAATTCGGGGCGGGCGTCGGCGTCGGCGAAGGAAACGGGCCGGGCGGCAGCCACATCATCGGGCCCGCGATGGGACCCGATGCCGCGCTATGACAGCCCATGCACTGATCCGACGTCAAAAACTGCCCTGCCCCCGTGTGCGCGGCGACGAACGTGTCGAGCGGTTCGGCCGGAAACGTCTGGACCGGGGTCGGCGCGTGCGCTGCGATCATCGCGTTGCGCAGCGCCGGGTCGCGATTCTTCTCGTGCTCGGTCGACGCGGCGGCCGGCGCCGCGGTCGCGGAGGAGTGCGGCTGCGGCGTGCGCCACGAGTTGTCGACGTAGAAGGTCAGCGGTTCGCCCGGGAATCCGGTGATGTTCGCCGTCGACGCGAAGGTCAGCGCATGCGCCGCGGAGCCGTGACAGCGCAGGCAATAGAGCCCGAAACCGGCGTTCTGATACGCCGTCTTCACCGTCGGCTGCGGCGGCGCGAACATTCCGCCGTAGACCTCGGCCCAGAACCAGCCATCTTTCGAGGCGCTCGAACGGCGAATCATCACCGTCCAATCGTCCGGCTTCAACTGGTCGCCCGACTTCCCGGCGTAGCGTGCCGCGGGCGGCGGACCGTATTGTTCTTTGATCATGACGGCGCCGTCGCTCGGTACGCCGACCCGGCCGCCGCGCAACCACGCGATCATCTCCGGCGAATAGTAGATCCGTACCGCCGGGTGCGTGCCGAAGTACTGACCGTGCACGTAGGGCCCGGTGTCGCGCACCGACTTGTCGACGCACCATCCCAACCTGCGATAGCCGAACGTCTGCAGGTAGCCGAGCATCTTCGCTTCGATCACCGTCGGATCGCCGGGCGGGACGTGCGCGGACAGGCGCAGAGCGTCCGGAACCGGCTTCGCGCTCGGACACGGATCGGGCATCGCGGACCGGGGGAGCATCGCGCCCGTGCCCGGAGCGGGGGCGGGCAGCGCGCCGCGCGTCGCCTCGCTGACCAGCAGCACCGATCCGACCACCACGGCGAACGTCAGCAGCGCCGAACGCATCGCACACCCCTTTCGCACGACACCGAGCTGGGGGACGCTTGCGACACGGCCGGCCGCCGCTCCTGGCACCGGTCGGTACGGGGGAGCGGAGCCGCCCTAAGGACAATGCAAGCAGGCGAGAGGAGGATGAAGCGATGGACGTCGCCATCCTGGCCTTCGACGGCGTGGACGAACTCGATCTGGTTGGACCGTTCGAGGTTTTCGCACGCGCTGCCCAGCAGGCGGACGGGATCGGAGTCCGCATCGCGGCGGTCGGCGGCGAGTCGCAGCTGCTCGGCGGCTACGGCTTGCGCTACGGCACCGACGGCTCGCTCGGCTCATCACCGGACCTGCTGATCGTCCCGGGCGGGGGCTGGGTGAGCCGCGAGCCGCGCGGCGTCCGCACCGAGATCGAACGCGGCGAACTGCCGCGGCTGATCGCGCGCGCGTACGCCGACGGCGCGAAGATCGCGTCGGTCTGCACCGGCGTGATGGCCGTCGCGGCGTCGGGCATCCTCGGATCGCGCCCCGCGACGACGCACCGCGGCGCGATGGGCGACTTGCGCGCAACCGGCGCGACGATCGTCGACGCGCACGTCGTCGACGACGGCGACGTCATTTCCAGCGGCGGCGTGACCCACGGCATCGACCTCGCCCTGTGGCTGGTCGAACGGCTGTTCGGCGCGCTGCTCGCACAGTCGATTGCGACCGTGCTCGAGTACCAGCGCACCACGTCGATCTGGGTCTCGCCGGCGACGCTGGCCGAGATGGAGTCCGCGCAGAACCGCTAGCGCAGCACCGTCGCTAGACGGTTGCGTAAGAGCGTCTCCGCGCCCTCGCCGATCTCGGCGACGATGTCGGCCGCCGCACGGATGCGGTCTTGCAGCCCGACCGACTCGCCCGCGTAGACGTGGGCGAGCGTATAGTTCTTCGCGCGTTTCGCCGCTTCGTATTCTGCGACGGCGGCGCTCGACGTCGCGAGCTCATCTTCGCGGCCGTGCCAGCGGTCGGTGAACGCGTTGCGCAATGCGCGCCCGGGAAATTGCGGCGGCCACGGGTAGCCTTGCGCGCGGTCGAACACGCTGGTCAGCACGGTATCCGCCTCGGTGCTCGCGATGAGCTTCTGCCGCGCCTCATCGGTGACGCGCGCTTCCCGGGCTAGCAGAAACGGCGTGCCGATCCACGCTCCCGCGGCACCGGCCGCGAGCGCTGCGGCGAGCCCGCGCGCGCCGCCGATTCCGCCGGCGGCGAGCACCGGGCGGTCGACGATCTCCAGCACGATCTGCAGCAGCGGGAGCGTCGCGATCTTGCCGGTATGTCCGCCCGCTTCGGTTCCCTGCGCGACGATCAGGTCGACGCCGGCCGCCTGCGCACGCAGGGCCGCCACGCGATCCTGCACTTGGCTCGCGACCGCGATTCCGGCGCGGTGTAATGGCTCGACGTACGGGGTCGGATCGCCGAACGAGATCGACACGAGGGCTGGGCGGAGTTCGATCGCGGCTGCGAGCAGATCCGGGCGCTTGTCGAGCACCCAGATCAGGAAGCCGATGCCGAGGTTCCGATCGGGGTTCCCTTCGCGCGCCGTCGCGACGTCGGCGCGCAGCGTCTCGACGTCCCCGTTCACGTCGACCCCGAGAAAACCGAACGCTCCAGCATCGCTGACGGCCCGCGCCAACTCGCCGCCCGCGGCCGGCGTCATCGGCGCGTTGAGAATCGGGTACCTCAGGCCGAACCGGTCGGTGAGCGCGGTCGTCAGCACGTTACTGGTCGGGAAAGAGCACTCGGGTGCTGGCGGAGCGCTCCACGTCGGCGACCGCGCGATACGTGCGGCCGACGAAATCCATCGACGGGTTCGTCACGCCGAACCACAGCGTCTCGTTCTTGTAATGGTGCCACAAATGATACTTCTTGACGTAGCGCCCGAACGGCGTGCGCGGCACGAACGGAATGTGCGCAACGTAGTGCACCCACTCGTAGTACGAGAGCCCGAGCACGCTGCCGAGCAGCAGCGCACCGGTCAACGCGGCGTTGCGCGTGACGCCCCAGTAGATCGCCGTCGTCAGAAGCGTCACGGGCACGGCGAACCAGAGCGGCAGGAACAAGAGCTCGAGTTCGCCCGGCGTAACGTGATGATCGTAGTGCAGCCGGTGCTGCAAGCCCAGCAAGAACGGGTTCTTCTGCGGCGGTGCGTGCAGCAGGAAGCGATGCGTCGTGTACTCCGAGCCGAAGAACACGAGCGCGCCGATCGCGACGCACAGGATCGACGGGACGACGCCGCGCGCGGCGAACGCCGCCGCCAGCGCGACCGCCAGAAGCAGGAGCGCGGTGTTACTGCCGTGCCGCAGGAACGTGGCGACCATACTCACCCCTTGACCCCGCACGCCCAGCTGCCCTGCGCGGGCGGGCGTTTCAAGCACTTTTCGTTCCTCGACTCACCCTGTTGGAGTGTGACGCGCGTCGGATTGCGAGTGCGACGGCGGTGGGTACAAAACGAAGGTGCGCATGAGAGTCGTCAGCGCTTTTGCCGTCGTCGCCGCGTTCAGCGCGGTGATCCTCGCGACGCCGGCGCTAGCAATCGACAATCCGCTCGCCGCGGCGATCAACCCCATCGGCCACGGCGGCATCCGCGGCAACGTGACGTTCCTTCAGATGGGGAGCAACGTCAACGTCGCCGTCTCGCTCGACAATGGTACCGCAGGCCAGGCATCGCTCGATCTGCGTAAGGGGACGTGCAAGAGCTACGCGCCGAACTCGCGCTGGCCGCTGGGCACGTTCGGCGGCAGCTCGGAAGAGACGCGGCTGCCGAACACCAAGTTGGAAAGCCTCGTCGGCGAAGTGCTCTTGATCCACAAGACGCAGGACGTCGAGTCGCCGGCGATCGGCTGCGCGGAGATCCGCGCCTAGGCTAGATTTCCTCGCTCGGACGGCGGCGCGGCAGTGCATACCAGGCGTCATCGCACGCCTTCAGGTCGGCGTCGTCCAGCGTGATGTCGAGCGCCTTGAGCGAGTCGCGCAATTGCTCCGCCCGGCTGGCGCCGACGATCGCCGAGGTGACGCCCGGCTGATCGAGGACCCAGCGCAGCGCGACGTGCGTGATCGACTTGCCGCGCGACGCGACGTCCGCGGCGAGCCGCTCCACGACGTCGAGCTGGGCGTCCTGCCAGTAGCGCTGCTGGTACAGCTGCGCGGCGGTGCCGAGCGCGAAACGCGTTCCTTCGCGCGGGGCTTCACCGCGTTTGTACTTGCCGGTCAGGATCCCGGCGGCCAGCGGGTTGAAGACGACGGCGCCGACGCCGTGCGTCTGCGCCGCCGGAAGCAGTTCCGCTTCGATCGCCCGATAGAGCAGGTTGTAGCGGGGCTGCACCGCGTCGAAGCGGATCGTCCGCTCGCGATCGGCGGTCCATAGCGACGCCATCATCTGATGCGCGGCGACGTTGCTGCAGCCGGCGTAGCGGATCTTGCCGGCGCGCCGCAAGTCGTCGAGCGCGCCCAGCGTCTCGTCGATCGGCGTTTCCGGATCCCAGCGATGGATGTAGTAGAGGTCGATGTAGTCGGTGTTCAACCGGCGCAGCGACCCATCGCACGCGGCCAGCACGTGACGGCGCGACAAACCGATGTCGTTGGGTCCGGGACCCATGCGCCCGTAGGCTTTCGTCGCGACGACGAAGCGGTCGCGCTTCTTCGCCAGCCACGCGCCGACGATCTCTTCGGTGCGGCCGACTGTTTCGAGCGTGCCGCCGACCGGGTAGACGTCGGCGACGTCGATGAAGTCCACGCCGGCCTCCTGGGCGGCGTCCATGATCGCAAACGACTCGTCGCGATCCGTCTGCAATCCGAAGGTCATGGTTCCGAGGCAGATCTCCGAGATCTTCAGTCCCGTGCGCCCCAATCGTACCGTTCGCATGAGGCGCTTTTCCGCGCGCGTGCCCCAGCCACCCGGCGCGAGCCGTCAGGGCTGCACGTATCGGGCCCGATGGCGGATGTCGCGAGTCGTTTAGGGAGTGATGCCTTCGGCGGGGGACCAATCGGGAGCGCGACCTCCGTCGCGATAGATCTGGTAGGCAGCGTGCTCGCTGAGGTAGACCGCAATTCGCGCTTCCGGCACGCCGAGCTCACGCGAACACGCGGTGGTGATCGCGCGCCCAAGCTGCTCTTGCACCTCGGGCGTGCGCCCGATCCGAATGTCGCAAGTCACGATCGTCATCTCTTGCGGTCCATCGTCAGACGCATCGTAACGAGCGAGATCGCCCTCGCCATAGTGGACGAATCCGACGTTGACGATACGCTGCTTCGTCTGCATATATTCGGCGTAGGCTTTTGCCAACGCGAGGCCGAGCGCGCGCCGAGCCGCCGGCGAAACGACGCGGGTGGTATGAACTTGAACAAACGGCATGGGCGGGAACCTCCGAGTTGCGGGTACGACCATCGTCCTTAGCATGATCGGGCGGCGCGCCGACGAACGTCACAGACATGACCGGCTGGATGCGCGTCGCGCCGTTCGTCGGCGCGTCGCTCGCGTGCGGCTTTGGGCTCGCCGAGTTCGGTGATCGGGCCGACTGGAACCCGCTCGTCGCCCCCGCTGGCGCAGCGCTGGTCGCCGCCGTCTACGGCCTGCTGCGCCGGGGCCGCGACATCGTCGAGCTGTTCGGCCCGTTCCTGCTGATCGCATACGCGGCGTTCGCCGGGCTCGCGATCTCGCGGATGGCGTATCCGAACCTCATCGCGGCGCTATGGAAGTTCGACCCGATGATCGACCGGTTGCCCGTCGTGCTGCTCGGTGGCGTCGCGTATGCGCTCGTCGTGACGGTGTTCGTCGCACTGCCGGCATCGAAGCTCTCGCGTTGGCGCCGCCGGGCGTCGGAGCGCGACGAACGCTTCTGGTCGTTCGTCCACGAGCGCGCGTCGGCGCAGAAGCGCGACGCCTGACGGAAGCGCGCTACGTAGCGGCGGCGACCCGAAGGGGCTGCGGAGCGGGCGCAGCGGGCAGCAGCGCCACGGCGATGCGCAGCGGATCGTAGTCGGAGACCGCGGTGATCTCGGTATCGTCGCCGGCGGTGCGGCGGGCGGCGCGCAGGGCTTCGATCGCTTCGGGAAGCGCGAACTGTTCGCCGACGTAGCCGTTGACGAAGCGGCCGCCGCGAATCTCGCCGCGCGCTTCGAGCCGGCGCAGCGCGACGAGGATCTCGCGCCAGCGCGGCGCGAGCGTTTCGCGCACCGCGACGTCGCGGAACACCACGCCCCAACGGGCGAGCAGACGGCGCGCAAAGACTTCGGGATCGATGTGGTCCATCTCCGAGACGAGCCGCGTCCAGCGGCCGCTGGACGAACGCGGACGCGCGCGGAGGCCCTTCTCGCCCAGCCGCCGCTTCGCGTCGATCAGCGAGCGCAGCGCGTCGAAACCGTCGGCGGTGACGAGGCCGGCGGCGACGAGCTGCCACAGCGCTTCCTCGACCTCGCTCGGCAGCCGCTTCGTGCCGCGCACGATGTCGGTGAAGAACGGCGCGCCGCGGCGGCCGATCTCGTCCAGCACTTCGCGCGCGGCGTGTGAGAGGGCGGCCTCCTCGTACGGGTTCGCGACGACCAGCGCCTCGGCGTCCTCGCGGGCGAACAGCGCGATCGGCGCGAGCTTGGTCGGCCGCACGCGCCGCTTCTTCTCCTGGTCGGTGATCGCCAGCGCCGGGTGCGGCGAGAGCCGGCCCCACATCACGTCACCGGAATAGCAGAGGCGGTCGAGATACTCCCGCTTGTAACCCGCGACGCGCGCCGGCAGAATCGATGCCTCCCACGCCGCGGCCGGGATCTCGTAGCCTTCGAGTTGGCGGATGACGTGCAGCGTACCGTCGATGCCGTGCAGCCGCGACGCCGGCGCGACGTGCTGCCAGCGGAACAGGAAGCGCACGTAGTCGGCGGTGCTGACCGGCTCGATCTCGCGCCGCAGCGTGCCCAGCGTGAGGCGGTGGATGCGCGCGAGGATGCGCCGATTGCACCATTCCTCATCGAGGCCGCCGCGGAAGCGTCCGCGCAGGACCTGGCCTTCGGTCTCGAGGCGAATCAGCGCCATCTCGATGCTCGCCGCGTCGACGGCGAAGCGTTCCGCCAATTCGACGACCGTCACCGGCCCGCTCGATTCGAGCCAGCCGCGCACGATTTCGGCCAACGCGTCTTCCATGCGCTCCGGCAGCGGCTGCGCGGGCGGAACGGACGCAATTTGGGGTTCGAGTGCTGCGTCGGGATAGGCGACGCGCGCGAGGTCCAGACGTTCGGCACACACCCAGAACGCCGCACCGCTCGGGCGCAGGGTCGTTGCGCGGCGCTGCGAGACGAGCTCCTCGAACCACTCGTTCCACTCGGCGACCGGCGGCAGGGCGACGAGCGTGGCGAGCGCGTCGTGCAGTTCGTCGGCGTCGCGCACGAGCGGCCAGGCCGATTCGGTGACTTCGGCGATCGCAGCCTGATCGAGGATCCCGGCGCCCCCTTCCGCGTCGGAACGCGTGGTGCGCCGCAGCGTGACGGCGCGCGCGCGGCGTTCTTCGAGCGGCGCATCGTCGAGGTAGGCGTACGGGTTCGCGTTGAGGATCTCATGGCAGAACGGCGACGGCTCCGGCGTGTCGATTGCGCACGTGCGGATCGCGCCGCTCTCGACGTCTTTGAGCACGGTCATCAGCCCGTCGAGGTCCATCGCTTCGCGCAGGCAGTTGTCGATCGTCTCGCGGACGAGGACGTGATCGGGGATGCGCACCGGGCCGCTGAGGTTCTCGGCGCACGCGGCTTGATCGGGGAACACCGCGGCCATCAGGTCGTCGGCGCGCATCCGCTGCAGCTGCGGCGGGACTTTCTTGCCGGCACGTGAGCGCAGGATCGTCAGCGACCGGGTCGCGTTCCAGCGCCAGCGCGCGCCGAACATCGGAGCGTCGAGCAGCGCCTGCGTCAGCGTGTATTCGACGCTCGCCGACTTCACGTACTCGAAGACGACGTCCAGAGGGAACGCGTGCTGCTCGGTCAGCGAGACGCAGATCCCGTTGTCGGTCGCCGCCGCCTGCAGCTCCACGTTGAACGAGCGGCAGAACTTCTTGCGCAGCGCCAGACCCCACGCGCGATTGATCCGCGCGCCGAACGGCGTGTGCAGGATCAGCTGCATCCCGCCGGCTTCGTCGAAGAACCGCTCGGCGACGATCGTGCGATCGGTCGGCACGACGCCGAGAATCGCCTTGCCGGCGCGCACGTACGCGACGGCTTGCTCCGCGCCGCCGCGATCGAGACCGCACTCGCCGATCAGGAGGCTGCAGGCTCCCTCATCGTCGCGCTCGTCGATCGCCGCGCGCAGCGCCGCGACCTCGCGCGAGAGCTCGATCGTGCGGCCGAGGCCTTCGCCGTTCCAGAACGGGATCGACGGCGGCGCACCGTGCGCGTCCGCGACGCGGACGACGCCGGGTTCGACACGGCGAATCTGCCACGAGGTCGTGCCCAGTAAGAAGATGTCACCGGCCATGCTCTCGACCGCGAAGTCTTCGTCGACCGTCCCGACGACGTGACCGTCCGGTTCGACGACGACGTTGTAGTTGGCGTTCTCGGGGATCGCGCCGCCCGAGGTGATCGCAGCGATGCGCGCTCCGCGGCGCGCGCGCAGCTTGCCGTTGACCCGGTCGTAGTGGAGGTACGCGCCGCTGCGCCCGCGCGACGTGGCAACGCCGTCGGCGAGCATGGTGAGGACCTCGTCGTAGTCCTTGCGCGAGAGATCGCGATACGGATACGCCGTGCGGACAGCGTCGTAGAGATCGTTCGCGTCCCAATCGTCGGCGGCGCAGGTCGCGACGATCTGCTGCGCGAGGATGTCGAGCGGTGCGACGGGGATGCGCAGCGCGTCCATCGCGCCGCCGCGAATGCCGCGCACGAGCGCCGCGCACTCGAGCAGCTCGTCGCGGGTCGTCGCGAACAGCCGGCCTTCCGGCTTCGCGCCGATCCAGTGGCCGGAACGGCCGATCCGCTGCAGCGCGACCCCGATCGAGCGCGGCGAGCCCAATTGGACGACCAGGTCGATCGAACCGATGTCGATCCCGAGCTCGAGCGACGCCGTCGCGACGACCGCGCGCAGCTCGCCCTTCTTCAGCCGGTTTTCGGCATCGAAGCGGATGTCGCGCGAGAGGCTGCCGTGGTGCGGCATCACCATCCCCTCGCCGAGCCGCGACGTGAGCGCGAACGTGACCCGCTCGCTTTGGCGGCGCGTGCTGACGAAGATCAACGTCGTGCGATGCGCGCGGATCAGCTCGGCCAGACGGTCGTAGATCTCGCCCGACATCTCGTTGCTGGCGACCGAACTCAACTCGTCGCCCGGGACTTCGACCGCCAGCGTCACATCGCGCCGGTGGCCGATATCGATCACTTCGGCGTCCGGACTCAGGAAGCGCGCGACCTGATCGATCGGGCGGACCGTCGCAGAAAGCCCGATCCGCTGCGGTTTCTTACCGCCGTTGCGCCGCACGAAGTCGTCGAGCCGAGCGAGCGTGAGGGCGAGGTGCGCGCCGCGCTTGTCGGCGGCGACCGCGTGGATCTCGTCGACGATCACCGTTTCGACCCGGGCGAAGAGCGCGCGCGCCTTCTCCGAGGTGAGCATCATGAACAGCGACTCGGGGGTCGTGACGAGCACGTGCGGCGCCGTGCGCAGCATCCGGGCGCGATCGGCCTGACTAGTGTCGCCGGTGCGCGTCGCCGTGCGGATCCCCTCGAGCGTGATGCCGCGTTCGGTCGCGAGCGCGAGGAGTTCGCCCAGCGGCGTCTCGAGGTTCTTGCGGACGTCGTTGGTCAGCGCCTTGAGCGGTGAGACGTATACGACGAGCGTTTCGTCGGGAAGTTCGCCGGCTTCCGCGCGCCGGATCAACCCGTCCAGGCAGATCGAGAAGGCGGCCAGTGTTTTTCCGGAACCGGTGGGCGCCGTGATCAGCACGTCGCGACCGGCGCGAATCAACGGCCAGCCTTGGACCTGCGGTTCGGTCGGCTCGCCATACCGCTTGGCGAACCAATCGGCGACGAGCGGATGAAACTCCCTGACCACTCTCTTGGCCCAACCCACTCGGCGGTCGTCCCGTTTCGGTCCACCCTCAAATGCCGTTGACTTGCTAGGGTAGTCGACCTTCGTGTCGAACGCTTTCGGCGCCGGTTCACCGAGCCGGCTGGGCGCTTCGCCACGGGTGTGCGAGCGGCGATGGTTCGTTTCTCCTCACGCGAACGGCGGCGTCCGTTGCATCGCTGCAAGGAGTTCATCATGGCAACGCCATCGCTTCAAGAACTCGGAATCGACGTCAGCGTCTCCGGTCTGACGCTGTTTTCACCGAACTACGCCCCGGGCATCTCCCTCTTCACGTTCCCGCAGAGCGGAACGGTGCAACTGACGTACGGCGTGGGAAATCCGGCCCCGACGAGCGTCTACATTCAGCATCAGGGCGGCGGATCGACGCCGGTGAACCCGGGGACGCAGAACTACACGGTTAACGCGTACGACGTTCTCTACATCATCGGGGCGGCCGCGAGCGCCAAGGTGCAATACAACTACGTCTGATTGGGGACGCCCCATCGTTGCGCCGCCCTCTGCATCACGTCGCAGAGAAGCGGCGCAGCGACCGGTTCGCGCGACCGCGGCGCGGTTCTGAAGGCGTTCTCGCTCGACGCCAGAAGACGACGTTCGCCTGCTTATTTGCGTCCTGTACTGACGGTGCACCATGATCCATCCGGCGGCTGTATGCGCGATACTGTTCTTCGCGGTTCCCGGCGGTGCATGTGCCGCGACGCTCGCGCAGCTCGATGCCTGGCTTGCGTCTTCGCCGAAGATCGTGCGCGAGAAGCCGCCCGCAAGCGCCGCGAGACTACCGCGCTACATCAGCGTGAACGGCGTGGAGGGGTCGACCGGGTGGGTCGACCCGAACCTCGTGACCGACGGTTTTCTTGCCGACGGCCAACGCGTGATGATCGTGCCGATCGACTCCGGCGGCAGCGGCGGCGTGTTCACCGCGCTGCTGTTCGCGCAAATCGGCGGAAGGACGCGGTTCCTCGGTACGTTGCCGAGTCCGGCGGGCCACCTCGGCGCCTCGTTGGAGGCTGGACGCATCGTCATCAGGACGCCCGTCTACGGCGCCAGCGATCCCAACTGTTGTCCCTCCGCGCTGCACTACGAACGCGCGACGCTCCATGGAACCCGTCTGGTCACCGAAGACCGCTGGGACGTCAAGCTCGCCCACTGACGCGGCGCACCCGCGGGCCGGCCCTCTCGCCGAGCTTGTCGAGCCACCCTCGTCACCCCTCGGGCTTAGGTCGAACCGGTCGTTGACCCCGCGACCGCTGCCCGGCGCCAGCGCCGCCAAGGGCCGTGCTTCGCCAGGTCGAGCGCGACGGTACGGGCGCGGTCGAGCACGGCCGCGCCGACGTGGCGGCGCGACGGGATGTTGCGGTCGTCTTCGTCCGCCCCGGCCTGCACGAGACCGCGGACGGCGGGTGAGGCGTCGACCGTATGCTCGGCCGCATACGCGAGTTGGTTTGCCCGATAGCGGTCGAGCGCGTAGCGGTAGTTCACCATCACGCCGTATGACTGCGCGATCCCCCGCGGAGTCGGGTCGCCGAGCCAGTCCAACCGCTCGATCGTCGCGCCGTTCGCGAGATGGAAGCGTGCCACGGCGTCACGCGGCGCGCCGTCGCCCCGTTTTGCATTCAGCAGATAGCGCGCGGCGAGCTGCAGCACCGCCTCGCGCACGCTCGCCGCGAGTACTGGGCTGCGCTGCCAACCCGGCGTCGCGAGCGCCGTGCGGACCTCGGCGGGTACGCGGTCGCCGAGGGAACGCGCCCAGGCTGCGAAGCCGGGCAGCGGCGAGAGCGTTGCGAACGTGCGCAGCCGCGGCATCTCGCTGCGCAGGATCTCGACAGCCTGCTTGATCAATGCGTTGCCGAACGGGATACCGCTCAGGCCGCGCTCGGTGTTCGAGATCGAATAGAACGTCGCGCAGCGGGCCTGGGTAACGTCGACGCGCGGCGCATCGACGTTGAGGATCGCGCGGATCGAGGTCGGAAGCTCGTCGGTCAGCGCGACTTCGGTGAACACCAGCGGCATTCGCGGAAGTGCGGGGTGGAAGAACGCGTAGACGCGACGGTCGTCGTCGAGCCGATCCTTGAGATCGAACCATCCGCGCACGGCGTGGACGGCCTCCGAACGCGCCAGGCGTTCGAGGAGCGCCGCCGAGTCGGCCCAGGTCAGACGGCGCAGCTCGAGCGACCCGATGTCGAGTCGCGCGGCGAGCGCGTCGCGCAGGTCCGCGTCGAGTGCCGTGAGGTCGGCAAGGTCGGGCCGTTCGTCGAGCAGGCGCAGCAGCGCCGCACGCAACGCGACAACGCAGCGGAGGTCGCCCGGCGGCGCGGCCAGGTGGTCGAGCACGACGTTGCGTTGCGGCACCAGCGCTCGCCGCAGGCGCGCCTGCGCCGCACGGCGCGCGGCGGGTTCGCTGGCGGCGCGGGCAAGGTCGAACTCGCGCGCGAGCAGCGGCCCGTCCACGTCGAGCCTGTCCAGCAGGCGGAGGATTTGGACCAGGTCGTCGTCGCCTGCCGAAGCAAGGCCGGCGCACGCCACGCGGACGTGCTCGCGCGCCGCAATATCGCCGGGCGGGAGGGTGCGAAGCGCCTCGATAGCGCGCTCGACTTGGATCGTTCGCGGAGCCATCCTGCACCATTCTACCCCGCAAAGGGGTGGGTTGGTTTCCGCGCCGGGCGAATTCGACACATCCGTCACGGCGAGCTCGTCCGTTACGGCAAGCCCGTCGAGCCGCCTGTGACGGGGGGCTTGCGACGATCGTGCTAGCTCGTGAAGCCTTCGAGCGACTCGACGGCGAGTTCCCAGGCTTCCATCGCGGCGCCGCCTTCGGCGTTGAGGCGTTCGAGCTCGCGCTGGAGGCGGACGACTTCGTTCGGATCGTCGTAGAGGCCGGGAGCGGCGAAGAGCTTCTCGAGCTCGGCCTTCTTCCGGTCGATCTCCGCAACGCGCTTCTCCGTGTCGATGACGGCGCGCTTGCGGTTGCCGAGCTCCAGTTTCGCTTCGTGCTCCGCGTTGCGGTCGAGCGGGACCGGACTCTTCTTCTGCGCTTGTGCCGGAGGGCGCGGCGCGACGCCGTTCTTCTCGTCGTGCAGTTTGCGCTCGTACGTCTCGTAGTCGCCGTCGAACACCGTCGCCTTGCCGTCGCGGATCGAGACGACGCGTTCGGCGAGACGCTTGAGGAGATAGCGATCGTGCGAGACGACGAAGAGCGCCCCTTCGTACGACGCGAGAACGTCCTCGAGCGCTTCGCGGCTAGGGATGTCCAGATCGTTCGTCGGCTCGTCGAGGAAGAGGCAATCGGCGCGCTGCGCCATCAGCCGCGCCAGCATGATGCGGCGCCGCTCGCCGCCCGAAAACTCCTCGACGTACTTGTCGCCCGAATCACCGGTGAGGTTCAGCCGGCCCAGCAGCGAGCGCGCTTCCTCATCGGTGACGCCCATCTGCATCACCGCCTCGGACGCCGTCCGCCCGGCGGGCAGGTCGTCGACCGAACTCTGCGAGTAGCTCGCCGTGCGCAGGCCGGTGCCGTAGCGCACGCTGCCTGAATCGGGCTGCATCTCGCCGCTGATGATGCGCAGGAAGGTCGACTTTCCGGCGCCGTTCGGGCCGACGATCGCCACGCGATCGCCGCGCACGAACGACGCGGTCAGATTCTTGAACAGCGTGTGGTCGTAGGCTTTGCTCAGCTTCACGACGTCGACCGCGGGGCCGCCCGTCGCGCGGCGCGACGCCCGCAGGGCAACCGAAATGCTGCGCCGTTCCGTGCGAGGAGCATCGACGGCGTCGAGCTTCGCGAATGCCTTCTCGCGGCTGCGCACGTGGCTGTAGTTGTGCGAACCGTGCGTGCGCAGTTCGGCGATGACCGCTTTCTGCCGCTTGCGCTCCGTCTGATACGACTCGAAGTCGCGTCGCTGCTGCTCGCGCCGAACCTCGCGCTGCTCGAGATACTCGCTGTACGCGCGGCCTTGCTTCACCTCGTAGATGGCGAGTTCGCCGCGGTCCAGTTCCCAGATCTGCGTGGCGACGGTCTCGAGGAAAAACCGGTCGTGCGAGACGATCGCGAACGCGCGCGGATCCCGCGCGACGAACGTTTCGAGCCAGCGCACCGTGTCGAGATCGAGATGGTTGGTCGGCTCGTCGAGCACGAGCCAATCGGGGCTTTCCAGCAAGGTGCGCGCCAGCAGCGCACGCGTGCGCTGGCCGCCGGAGAACTCGGCGAGCGGCCGGTCGAGATCGGCTTCCGCGAAATCGAAGCGGTTCAGGGTGGCGCGCATCTCCCACTCGGCCGCCTCGCCGCGCTCCATCGCTTCGTCGAACGCGGCGCGCAGCGTTTGGGGGCCGCTCTCGGCGGCGTCCTGCGCGAGGTAACCGAGCCGCCGGTCGCGTGCGCGCACGATCGAGCCGCCGTCCGGTTCGTCGCGGCCGACGAGGATGCGCACGAGGGTGGACTTGCCGGCGCCGTTCGGCCCGACCAAGCCGATCTTTTCACCGTCGCGAATCACGCCGGTCAGATCGCTGAAGACCTCGTTCGCACCGTAGTGCCGCTCGAGGTCGGTAAATCGAAGGAGTTCCATAAGGGGCGGCTCCCGGCGTTCGCCCCGCGCTGGGAGACTCCCGGGGCTCGGCGCGCAGCCGGCCCCGGGCTCGAACTCAGAAAGCCGATGCCGGGACGACCTTGACGGCCTCCTTGTCGTCGTACTCCTGGTGGATGTCTTGACCGGTGTAGTCGCGCATCTGCGTCGCAGCCCATAGGCTGATGAGCGCGCACGCGGCGATGTATGCGGCGATCGCATAGCCCGTGTGGTATGTGGCGAAGAGCCACGTTGCGATAAGCGGCGCCGGACCGCCCGCGATCACCGACGCGAGCTGATACCCCAGCGACGCACCGCTGTACCGCAGGCGCGGCGTGAAGTTCTCGGCGATGAACGCCGCTTGCGGCCCGTACTGGATGTCGTGCGGGATCAGCGACAAGAAGATCGCGAGGAAGATCAGCGCCGGCGCACCGGTGTCGAGCATTGCGAAGTACAGGAAGCCGAACACGAGCGTGACCGCCGAGCCGATCATGTACGTCTTGCGACGTCCGATGCGATCGGAGAGCTGCCCGAACAGCGGGATCCAGACCGCCGAACCGATCGAAGCGACGAGAACCGCCGCGACGAGGAAGTCGCGCGGCTGGTTGAGCACGGTCGTTCCGTAGGAGAACACGAAGGCCGTGAAGATGTAGAACGGCGCCTGTTCCGCGAGCCGCACGAGCGCGGAGAGGATGATCTCGCGACCCTGCAGCCGGAAGACCTCGGTGACCGGCGTCTTCTCGATCTTGTTTTCGGCGACGAGCCGGCGGAACGTCGGCGTCTCCGTGATGCCGATGCGAATCCAGAGGCCGACGCCGACCAGGATGATGCTCAGGAAGAACGGGATCCGCCAACCCCAATCGAGGAACGCGGGACCCGAGAGCGCGCTGAACGCGAGGACGGCGACGTTGGCGAGAAAGAGTCCCGCCGGGACGCCGAACTGCGGCCAGCTCGCGATGAGGCCGCGGCGCTGATTCGTCCTCGCCCACTCCATCGAGAGGAGGACCGAGCCGCCCCACTCACCGCCGACGCCGATGCCTTGGACGAAGCGCAGCACCGTCAGGATGACCGCACCCCAAATCCCGATCTGCGAGTAGCCGGGAACGAACCCGACGAGGAACGTCGCGATCCCCATCAATAGCAGAGTCGCGATCAGCGTCCCCTTGCGGCCGATGCGGTCGCCGAAGTGGCCGAAGATTGCGGCGCCGATCGGGCGCGCGATGAACCCGACGGCGTAGACCAAAAACGCTTGCAGCGTACCGACCAACGGGTCGCTGTTCGGGAAGTAGAGCTTCGCGAACACGAGTCCGGTGACGGTGCTGTAGAGAAAGAAGTCGTACCACTCGATCGACGTTCCGATCGTGGCAGCGATCACGGCGCGCGTCAGCTGTGTGCGATCGTCGGATGAGGGCTGGGCGGCTCCGGTTGCGGCCATGAAACCTCCGATTCGGCGGATACGTGCGACTCTCAATCGCCATGCTACGTTGCGATTTCCTTCGGCGACAACAAGCGTGGGCGGAACAATGTTGCCTGCAACGCACATCGTCAGCCTTGCCTCAGCCAACGAAGTTGGCGAGCCGTCGCCGATCGGCAAGGGCGAGGTCCTTAGGGGCCGAGCGGCGGCCTGCTTATCTCTCCGCGGCGACGCAGAGCGCCAAAATCGACGTCACGCCGCAGGGCAGCACGCCGTCCGTCAGCGGCTTTCCGCTGATCGCCGGGCTCACGCCCACGTCGAGCGGCTGCCCTTCGACGCTTGCGAGCACCCAGTGTGTTCGACCACTCGGTGAGGAACGACGACGCGGTGTCGTGCATGTTCCGCGTTAGAATCTCGGGAGGTTGCTTTCGGTGACGGTGAGCTTATCGACCGTCAGCTCCTCGATGTGGATTTTCTTGATGGTCGCGCGTTCGATCGCGAGCGAGCCGATTGCGACCGTTCCGATCGCGAGGGCGCCGATTGCGAGGGCGCCTACCGCGACGACGCCGATCGCGAGGGCGAGGCATCTGCGCATATCGTAGCCTTCCGCATGATCACGTGCAGATAAGGCCGTCGTTCCGGCGAGGCGGACGACAATCCAGGCGAGCGTCTCCTGCCTGGAGGCGATCAAGTTGTCGCGACTGGTGCAGGTGCCCTCAACGTTCCAAGCCAGCCAACGGCGGTGGCCGCTATACAGACGGCGACGATAACCGTGGCCGCGGCCAGCGTGATGGCGGCAAGCGTTTCGTAAAGCGGCGACGGCATCGCCAGCGCCGCCCGCTCGAACGCGCCGGCCAGCGCGGCTGCGGGGAAGGTCCATCCCCACCACCCGACGTTGAATGGTTCGCCCGCGGCCATTTTCCACAACCGCACCGTCAAGATCGCGAAGAAGAGCGCCTTGAACGCGAGGATCCTGAACGGGGCATCCATGACTCCGCCACTCAGCACGAACCAGGCACTGGCCATCACCGCAGGCGATGAGACGAGCACGGCGAGCTGCGGCGCCATCCTGCGCGGCAGCCGCGGCTCGATAACGAACAGACGATACATCGTGATCGGGAGAAGCGTCAGCCAGCACAGGAGAGCAAATGAAAACGACGCCCACCCGATCTCGCTGAAACCTAGCGGCACCGCGGCGTAGATCGTCGTCGCGTTCCCGACGACCGGGATGAACAGCGCAGGCGTGAGCTCGGAATCTTTGATGCCGTACTGGATCCATCGTCCCAGGAGATAGAGGAGCAATGCCGCACCGCCGAACGCCGAGATGGCCCAGAGCACGAACGCTAGGTGGCGCGAGTACGGGATCGCGCCGGCCGCCAGCAATGAAAGCGAGATGGTGATCGCGCCGAGGTAGCTCGCGGTAATCGCGGAGCGGGTCTCGGCCCTCACCTCATCAGGTTTGGCGACAACTCGGGCAAGCCAGACGACGAGCAGTATCCCAAAGACGGCAGCGCTGATGATCATCAGCCACGTTCCGATGAGCGGCGGAGCGCCTTGCGCTTTCGCCGCAGCTTGCCATGCCAGGGCGAGTCCCGCGACCCCCATCACCGACGCAAACGATGCGGTCGGAACTGGGCGCGACTTGAAGAGCATCATATCAAGGGGCTCATTTTTGATGGAGGGCTTCTGCGTGCCACCATGCTATGGCGAGACGCGATCCAGGTCAATGGAGAAAGTTTTCGGCAATCGCGCTTTTGCGCCGCTACATCGGTTCCTTGATCCCTTTGCGTACGAGAAACCAATTCGCCGGATACGATGTGGCAAAACCGATGACCATCCTGACCTGCATCAGGAACCAATACGCCGGCTGCACCGGGGTGAGATGGAACGGCAGGTGAGCCATCACGGCCATCCACGCGAAGAGCCCGACTCAAAAGGCGGTCAAGGACAAGTGTCGGCTTGGATCGCGGCCCAAAGGCGAGGAAGGAGTGACAATCACGCTTCGACGATCATGGCCTTCCGGAACGGGCGCTTCTGCTGATGCTCGTGGTGGTCTGCGGCGCTTCCGCGCGGCATCGCTCGGCCCAGCGTCCAGTACCACCACACGACGATCGGCCCGAGGTACAGGGCGGTGATCGGCCAGACCGCGTTCATGATCGCCATATGCTGCGGGCGCCGAGACACATCGATGCCGATCAGGATCGCCGACCCGAAGCCGAGTATCAGCGAAGCGATCGCGAGCCCCTGAAGCCAGGCCGGCACGGTCATGGAATCAGGTTTGCGGAGTACCGCGCACGTTCGACGTGGTCGGGAGTCACGATTGCCGCGCCTTCCGCTACTGCCTGTTTTATCGCTTCAATCTCCAATAAAGACGACTTTGCCTTGCACCAAGAAAAAGCGGCTGGACACGCGCCTCCGCGGCTGTAGGCTAGATCCATGAAACGACTTATGAGCTCCGCATCGATCGTTGCCGCGCTGGTCTTCCCCGTCGCAGCTCTGGCCGACACCCAACCCTCTGCGACATCGGTCGGCGCGTCGACGCTCAGCGGGGTGGTCACCTCGATCGACGGCAAGTCGAGCTTGACGGTACGCGACAACCGCGGCTCGCTCGACAGCGTGACGCTGCACAAGGGCACGATCATCAATCCGACCGGATCGCAGCTCAAGCCGGGGACGCCGGTGACCATCGTCGGACACGCGGACGGCCGCGCGTACGATGCCGACACGATCAATGCACCCCTCGGTGCTGCGAATCGGTCGACCCGGGCCGCCGATGGAGGAGCTCCAGCAGAAGCACCTTTCCCGATGGACATTCCGTCAGGGACATTCCAGACCGGCGGGCCGAGTGCCGAAGGCGGCGGCTGACGCGGCTTCGCGATAGGAGAAACACGATGCGTCTTTTTGCACGGTCCATCTTCCATCCGAGCTCGCTGCTGTTCATGGCCGGCGTCGTCTGCGCTGCCGCCTCGATGTCGGCGAGCCTCGCGGACGCGCCGTTCCTTATCGAGAACAATACGGCCATGGCCAAGATGATGGCAGCGATGGACGTCAAACCGACGGGCGGCGCCGACAAAGACTTCGCCGCCGCGATGGTCCCGCACCATCAAGGCGCCGTGGACATGTCCATCACAATGCTGCGTTACGGCCACGACGAGCAGCTCAAGCGCCTTGCTCAGGAAGTCATCGTGACGCAGCAACAGGAGATCGCGGTGATGCAGGTTGCACTCGGGCAGCCGCTGCCAGCATCGGCGCCGGCGCCGACGCAGCCGGCTCCGATGCATTAGGAGCCAGTCATGAGGCGCATTGTCGTCTTGGCGTTGGCGGCCACCGCGGTCTTTAGCACGATCCGAGGCGCGCGCGTGGGACAGTCCCCCGGCACAGCCTCCGCTCCCGACGTTCCAGTTAGCCCCTAGGAATCCCGAGTCGCGGGTTGCACGCCCACCGACCAAGCGCCACTGAGCTCGCAGCCGATCCGGCTTCGTAGGCGTTATAGTGGGTTCAGCCGACGAGACGATCTCCGCCTCGTTGCCTGCGGAGGGCCGCTACTCCATGCGTGACGTGCACCCATTCACAAACACGGCAGCAGTACGTTCGAGCGATGTGATGGACCGCATCGCCGGTCCCGCGGCGATCCACGCTGCACCGCGATCGGCCGTGCGGATCGGGTCGGAGGCGCACAAGGAGCTCTTCTGCGGGACGTTCATCAGATCGCATCTCGACTACGAGCCTCGCGAGCTGCCCTGGCCGGTGCTCGACGACGTGTCGCTCGCTCGCCTTCGGGCCATCCCGATCTGGAGCATGGCCCTTCAGGTCGAGCTCAACGCGGGGCAGATGGTCACCGACTTTGCGGCGACGCTGCGCGATCCGTTGATTCGCGCCGCGGTCGCGCTGCAGGGTGCCGAGGAGAGCCGGCACGCCCGCATGGTCGGCACGCTCGTCGAGCGTTACGGATTGACCGCGACGACGCACCCGCCGGACCTTCCGCCCACCGAACGCGCCTTCATCGGCTTCGGCTATCGTGAGTGCATGGACTCGTTTCTCGGCTTCGGCGTCTTTCGGCTTGCGCGCGAAGCGCGGTTCTTGCCCGACGCGCTGGTGACGCAGTTCACGCGAGTGCTGGCCGAAGAGGCCCGGCACATCGTATTTTTCATCAATTGGATCGCGTACGAGCGGGTTCGCCGCGGCTATGGTTTCCCGCTTCTCCAGGCGGCGGCGACGGCGCGCGGATATGCCGGAGCGTTGATCGAGCTGGTTCGAAGCGGAGGTGACGCCAAGAACGGATCCGGCGTCTTCACCGACGGCGAGGCGTTCGCCGACTTGACGATGGCGAAATTCCTGGAGGCCGCTCTGGGCGAGAACGAGGCGCAGATGGCAGCGCTCGATGCGCGGTTGCTGCGCCCGCGCGTGCTGCCCGCGCTCGCCGCGCTCGCGCGGCGCGCGATCCGGACGAGCGAACGAATCGGCGCGGTCGTGCGCGGAGATGGACATGCCTGACGTAATGAAGACGCTGTTCGTGAACCCGCCGAGCTTCGAGGGCTTCGACGGCGGAGCGGGGTCGCGGTATCAAGCGCGCCGCGAAATTCGATCGTTCTGGTATCCCACGTGGCTCGCGCAACCAGCCGCGATGGTGGCGGGCAGCCGTCTGATCGACGCGCCGCCCGACGGGTTGACCGTCGAAGACGTCACCGCGATCGCAAAGGGCTATGAGCTCGTGATCGTGCATACGAGCACGCCGTCGTTTCCGAACGACGCAATGTTCGCCGCGCGGTTGAAGGAGGAATCGCCGCACCTCATGGTCGGCATGGTCGGCGCGCACGTCGGCGTGCTGCCGCTCGAGTCGATGAACGCCGCACCAGCGGTGGACTGGGTCGCCGTGGGCGAGTTCGACTACACGTGTCTCGACGTGGCTTCGCACAAACCGCTGAAGGACGTGCCCGGCATCGCGTATCGCGAGGGCGGGCGAGTCGCGTTCACGACGCCGCGGCCGGCGATCGAGGACATGGACGCGCTGCCGACCGTCGTCGACGTGTACAAGCGCGACTTGACCGTCGAAAACTACGCGATCGGCTACCTGCAGCACCCGTACGTGTCGCTGTACACAGGGCGCGGATGCCGCTCGAAGTGCACGTTCTGCCTGTGGCCTCAGACCCTCGGCGGCCATTCCTATCGCGTGCGGAGTCCCGATAGCGTCGAAGCCGAGATGACGCTCGCAAAGAAGTACTTCCCACAGGTACGTGAGTTTTTCTTCGACGACGACACGTTCACCGACAACCTGCCCCGTGCCGAAGAGATCGCGCGCCGGCTCGGACGGCTGGGATTGACGTGGTCGTGCAACGCCAAGGCAAACGTCCCCCGCAAGACGCTCGAGGTCTTGAAAGCGAACGGCCTGCGGCTGCTGCTGGTCGGATACGAATCCGGAAACCAGCAGATCCTCAACAACATCAAGAAGGGCATTCGCCTCGACATCGCGCGCGAGTTCTCCCGCAACGCCCGCGAACTTGGCATCACGATACACGGAACGTTCATTCTCGGACTTCCCGGGGAGACGCCGGAGACGATACGGGAGACGATACGCTACGCGTGCGAGATCGAGCCGGAGACGATCCAAGTCTCGCTTGCGGCGCCCTATCCCGGCACCGAGCTCTACCGCCAGGCACAAGAGCAGGGTTGGCTTCGGCTCGAGTCCGGCGACCTCGTCGACGAACATGGAGTCCAGACGGCAGCCCTAGGAGTTCGTCTGACTTGACGTTGCGCAGTTGCGGATTTGGGATGGCTTATGAAGCGACTTCTGGCGGTCCCGGTAAGGCGAAGGCGGCGCTTTAGCCATGTGCTTTCCCCTTCACGTGGCGCTC